>Ga0209692_10000077_pt1 | contig 345868 bp, 337 predicted proteins | sample tdDd472_FD_187129 | JGI IMG/M metagenome (GOLD analysis project Ga0209692, IMG submission 187129) | Marine sediment microbial communities from the Atlantic coast under amendment with organic carbon and nitrate - tdDd47.2 (SPAdes)... | ecosystem: Environmental > Aquatic > Marine > Coastal >... | reverse complement strand
CTCGATTTCCTCCAGATCCTGGTCGTCATCCAGGTCTGCCGCCTCGACTTCTTCAATGTCCTCATCTTCATCCAGCTCAATTTCTTCAATTTCCGTGTCCCCATCAATTGTAATTTCTTCGATATCGTCTTCGTCATCAAAAATATGTCCCCCGAGCCGGCTTAGGACTTTTTTAATTTCTTTTATGATATCTACTGATTGATCCGGGGTGGTAGAAATATCTATTTCATTAAGGAATTCCGTGACGGCTTTTAGAATATCCGTAGCCTTTGCAAGGTCAATGTCCCCTGTTTTGACGGCATCGGTAAAGGAATGAATCAGGCTGGTCTTGGCCTCTTCAGTCATGTCAAAGATATTGGCATCGGAGAGAATGATACTTTCAGGATTAAGATCTTTTTTGACCAGCTTCTTTAAATCTGAATTAATGGAGGACCTTAAGCTTGAAAAGTTTCGCCTCTTGGATCGGATTTTAGACGGGTCATTGCCCACATCCCAGATCTGTGCGATCAGGATATCCGTATCAATGGTATGAAGTTCATTAAGGCTTTCTTCAGAAGTGTAAAATGAAAGGAGGGCCTGGACAGCCTTGTGCTTAACAGTTCCGGGTCTGTAGTTGAGATTTTCGACAACTGTGTGAATACCCGATAATGTGACTGATACATTGCCCAAAAGGGACGATCTCCTTCATTTAGAGGTTATGGCCGATGTATTATGGTATATCTACGGCAATATTTCAACCAGGTCATCTATGGGTAAATACGGGAGAACCCCTCTGTTTTATACTATTTCCGTTGAATTTTTTTAAAAATATGCTAAGAATATACACATATGAACCATATATTGACAATTTCAGGGCCTAGAGGCGGATCCGGAAAAAGTGTAACCGCCTTGAACCTATCTGCTTCCTTGGGCCTATACAAAAAAAAAGTACTCCTGGTTGACTGCGATCCCCTGGGATCGGTATCAGAGTGGTCCGGGGTTCGTTCTATGGACTATCCCTTTGATCTGGCTTCGGTCTTGAACGGTAAGGCCAATCTCATTGAGGCGGTTTCCAAGACGGAATTCAGTTCTCTGGATGTTCTTCCGGCCGGATTCGACCTATTTGCCGTATCATTGAAATTGTCCAGGGCCGTAGCTAATGAGAAGATATTCAGGCTGCTCATGGACGAGATCCGGGGGGACTATGATTTTATTGTTCTGGATTGTCCTTCTTCCTGGGGATTCCTCAGTATTGCCGCTATGACGGCTGCTGACCGGCTTGTGGCGGCAATGTCTGCAAACACCGGTTGGGTTGGAGATTTTCACGTACTGCTTGAATCCATCCAGTATATCCGCCAGACCCATGGAATTGATTTAAAAGTCGCAGGTATTTCCTTGAACCGGTATGACTCCATTGACGAAGTTCTGGACGGACTGGACCATGACCGTTTTACAGGAACCCGGGAACTGGTCTATGACAGTATGATACCCTGTGACAGGGCCGTGGATGAGGCTGTCAGCAGGAAAATGCCTCTGGTTCTTTATGATGTCAATTCCCCGGCAGCCCAGGCCTATCTGGGACTTGCACGGGAGATCATCCTTGCGTTTAACTGAAAATGAGGTGTCCCCTTGAAGCTTACGAATTCAGAATCAATTCAGGAAAGTGAAAAAGAATTTATTGATACCATAATTGCCGAGCTTGACTGGGATGCCATTGAGCAGATGCTTATGGATAAGCACGGGTTTTCAGTTCAGGATGATGTTGAGTATAAAGATGGTAATCTTATTGTACACAATAATGAAATTGCCTATAAATTTGACTTTGAAATCAAGGTTCCCCTGTCCGTCATATTCGACCGTAACGGAGAGTGTCTGGAAATGTTAACACAGTCAGCAGAAGAAGACCTGCCTTTGGAAGAAGATCTGTTGGAAGAATACCCGGAAAAGATTGACCCCATGCCTGAAGATCTGTCAGGAGAACAACCGGGCAGTGAAAAATTCGGTAAAGGGGGAGGGATGGCTTCCGAGCTTGCGGATATGATTTCCGAAATTAATTCTGAAATCAAGGCAGAAGGAGAATAGGGAATATGGAACCGGTACCGGGGAGTAAATCCAGCCAGGAATTTGTCAGAAGTCAATTGGATGAAATCTTAGCCAGGGAGATAACCTCATTCATTGATGTAGATTCAGATGCCGCCATGATGTCCTTTAACCTGGCCACCATTTCCTGCATCACCATTATCGTAGAGCGGGAACGGGAGATCAAGCAGTATGCGGATTTTCCGCCCGAACGGTATAACAGAGAAAGTTTTACTTCGGAACTGGTGGACATTGGCCTGGATAAGGACGATTACCTTGAGGCCGCTATTTCTGCTTCTCTGAGCAACGGATACATCCGGATCGGGGATCATGGGGAACTTAAAGCGGAAATGCCGGCATTTATGATGGCCGGCTTTCTGGATTCCATGTTTCCTGGTATGCAGGGAATAAACCTTATCGCCTTTGTTCTCCAGATGAATCATGAGGTGAATTCCGGAAGGAAAACTCTGGAATTGGCAGAACAGAGTTTTGAAAGTTCCCTGAAAACCCGTGGGGTAGCAGTCACAAAAGACCATGCGGAAAAACGGGCCAGCGAGATGGCTGAAGGGGTTCAGCAGGCGGTTTCGGTACAGTCCAGAGAAGTCTCCACCCAGCTCAAAAAAGAAAATCTGGACAGGTTGTCCAGATTGATCAGAACCCGGAAGAAAAGGGGAGAGTACCGGGAAAAGGTCAAGGTTCAGGATGTGTTTGACAAGGGGCCGACCAAAGAGGAACTTGAGGCTGAAAAAAAGGAAATCCAACAGGCTGAAGAGACTGCCAAAAAAGCAGCAGATCTGGCCAGGCAGCTGACTGAGAAGGATGAAAGAATAAAAGAGGCCGAAGAGGCAGCCAAGGATTTGGCCCAACAGCTCAAGGATCTTGAGGAAAAGGAAAAGGCCCTGGAATCAGCCCGGGAAGAAGCCAGGGTTGCCAAGGAAAAGGCGGCGGAACTGGAAGCCAGGGAAGCACAGATGGCGGAAAAAGAGGCCCGGCTCAGGGCCCTTGAAGAGGAGATTCGTCAAAAAGAAGAGCTGGCCCGCAGACAGGAGGAAGAACAGAAGTCGGCACAGGAAAGGCAGCTTCCCGGTGACGATGATGACATTGAATCCCGCATCGCCGCCTTTGAGCAGGAACTGGCAATGCCTTGCCCCCTGTGCGCCGACGGCAAGCTGGAGGAAAAGACCACGGAAAAGGGAAAATCCTTTTTTACCTGCAATCAGAAGGACTGCCGGTTTGTATCCTGGGATAAACCCTATCATTTTGAATGTCCGCTGTGCAAGAATCCCTTTTTAACTGAAATGGAGACTTCCCCAGGGGAAAAAGGACTGAAATGCCCCAGGGCGGCCTGTTCCTACACCCAGAACAATCTTTTAGAGCCAAAACAGCATATGGCTGCCGCTGCAGAAGCGGCAAAACCCAAAAAGAAAAAGAAAATTGTAAGGAGACGAAAGAGACGGTAATGGATATACCTTTTCTGGATGACCGGCTAAGGCAGATTTTTGCCAAGGTCAGGCAGGGCTCCCGTCTTTCAAAGGAAGACGGGATTTGTATTTATGATACCCCGGATTTGTTGGGGGTGGGGCGTATTGCCGATTATGCCAGGCAGAACAGGCACGGTAAAAAAGCCTATTTTGTATATAACCAGCACCTGAATTATACCAATATCTGTAAAAACAGGTGTAAGTTTTGTGCCTATGCCAAGGACCGGGGGGAAGACGGCTCTTATATCTGGTCCATTGACGAGATCGAAAAGCGGCTTATGGAGCGCATTGACGAACCTGTGTCAGAACTTCACATCGTGGGTGGCCTCAATGAAGACTTAAATTTTGAGTATTTCATTGATCTGCTCAAGACAGTAAAGCGGGTCCGGCCGGATGCAGCCATTAAGGCCTTTACCTGTGTGGAAATTGACTATTTGTCCAATCTTTCGGGATTAAGTCTTGAAGATACTGTGGCCCGTCTCAAGACGGCTGGCCTGGATATGATGCCCGGTGGCGGCGCCGAAGTACTGAACACCCGGGTTCACGACGAACTTTTTCCTAAGAAGATCGGCCATGACCGGTGGCTGGAAATCGTTAAAATTGTTCACAGGGCAGGCATCAAAACCAATGCCACCATGCTGTACGGCCATATTGAAACCATGGAAGAGCGGGTGGACCATCTTATTTCCTTGCGGGAAATCCAGGACGAGACCAAAGGCTTTTCTGCTTTTATTCCCCTGGCCTTTCATTCTCAGAACACCGAACTGAACAATCTGCCCCCCACCACGGCTATGGATGATCTAAAAAATATAGCTGCGGCTCGGCTCATGCTGGACAATTTTGACCATATCAAGGCCTATTGGGTGATGATTGGAGAATCCCTGGCCCAGGTGGCCCTGAATTTCGGTGCAGACGATTTGGACGGCACCATAATTGAGGAGCGGATTACCCATACGGCAGGCGCTAAATCTGCCAAAGGCCTGGCCCGGGAAGAGATGGAAAACATGATCCGGTGTGCCGGATTTGAACCGGTACAGCGGGATTCTTTTTATAATCCGGTTTCCTCCGATTTAAGAAAGATGCAATAAGAAAATGAAAGATATCATTGAAAAAATTGAGGCTGACCAGCGCATCGACAGCGCCGAGGCCCTTGAGTTATTCCATAATGCAGACCTGCTGACCATAGGGCAACTGGCCAATGACCGGCGGTTCCGCCTCCATCCCGAAAAACGGGTCACCTTTGTAAAAGACCGGAATATCAACTATACCAATATTTGCATGTCCGGGTGCCGATTCTGCGCCTTTTATGCGGTTCCAGGTAGTGAAAACGGATATATCCTCACCAAAGAGGAACTGGGGGACAAAATTCAGGAAACCCTGGACCTGGGCGGTACCCAGATTCTGCTCCAGGGGGGGATGCATCCGGATCTTGAAATTGATTTCTATGTAGATATGTTGAAATTCATTAAAGAAAACTATGAGATCCATATCCACGGGTTTTCGCCGCCGGAAATTGATTTTATTGCCCAAAAATCAAACCAGACCATTGAGCAGACCATTGCAATCCTGAAAGATGCCGGTCTCGCCTCCATCCCCGGGGGCGGGGCTGAAATCCTCTGTGACGAAATTCGGCAAAAGGCATCTCCCAATAAATGCGGGGCTGATGCCTGGCTGGAAGTCATGCGCCAGGCGCATAGGGCAGGCATGCGGTCTTCGGCCACCATGATGTTCGGCCATCTGGAAGAGGATGTCCATGTCATTGAACATATGGACAGAATCCGGGCGCTTCAAGACGAAACCAAAGGTTTTACGGCCTTTATTCCCTGGACCTTCCAGCCCACCAATACAAAGATCAATGTTAGGAAAAAGACCAGTGCCGAATATCTCAAAGTGCTGGCCCTGAGCCGGATTTTCCTGGATAATATAGATAATGTCCAGGCCTCCTGGGTGACCCAGGGGGATAAGATCGCCCAGGTGGCACTGTTTTTCGGGGCCAATGACATGGGCTCCACCATGATCGAGGAAAATGTGGTGGCATCGGCCGGGGTAGACTTCATGCTGCCTGAATCAGAGCTGTGCCGCCTCATTCAAACCGCAGGGTTTGAACCCCGGCAGCGGGACTGCTATTATAATATCCTATGAGCCTGTCTACACCCGGGATAAAATTTTTCAACCCTGCCGGGCCGGCTGAGTATTTTCATGCCCAATGGATAGTCCTGTCCAGTGCGAGGGTTATTGAAAACGGATATCTTGAAGTTGACGGAGGGCAGATCAAAAGCATCTCCAGAATTCGGCCCCAGGGTCCGGTAAGGGATCTCGGGCCCGGGGTGATCCTGCCTGCACTGGTCAATGCTCATGTCCATCTGGAATTGTCCGCACTTGCGGGGGCGGTACCCTTTGATCGGGGATTTACGGCCTGGGTCCGGGAATTGTTGGTTAAACGCGAAGCCCTGGGCGAAGAAAAATTAAGGCTGGAGGCCGGCCGTGCAGCCGCGGCGTTGACCACCCAAGGCACTGGAATTGTCGGGGAGATTTCCACCCTTGGAATTACCCGGAATTTACTTGAAATCCATGGGGTTTCAGGGGTCTGGTTCCGGGAAGTTCTCGGGGGAATGCGGGAGGCTGATACTCCGGCAAAAGGGCGCACTGTCTCTTTTTCCATGGCAGGCCATGCCCCACATACCACCGGGCCAGAGGTGCTGAAAGACTTAAAACGGCAAACTGTATCCAGGGGCCTGCCCTTTTCCATCCATTTAGCGGAATCACGGTCAGAATCGGAATTTATGGAAACCGGGAAAGGGGGGTGGGCAGATTTTTTGGCGTCACGGGGGATTGATATCTCCACGTGGCCCGTGGGCAATACCAGCCCGGTCCAATATTTAAACCGACTCGGAATTCTGGGCAACAGCACCCTGGCAGTTCACCTGCTCCAGACAGATGAGAGGGATATGGGCATCCTGGCAGAGACCGGCACCCGGATTTGTCTTTGCCCCAGGAGCAATGAAAACCTGCATCAGCGCCTGCCCCAAATCAAGCTGATGCTGGACAAGGGACTTGAACCGGCTCTGGGAACAGACAGCCTGGCCTCCTGTGATTCTCTCAGCCTCTTTGACGAGACCGCATTTGTCCGCAGCCGTTATCCGGATATAGCACCGGAAACAGTTTTTAAGATGGCCACGGCAAACGGCGCCCGGGCCCTTGGCCTGAACAGAAATTGGGGCAGCCTTGATCCCGGCAAAAGGGCCTGTTTTTTATATGCAGACCTTGATACATCAAACAAGAACCAAATTTTTGAAAGACTGACCTGTAATGAAATCTAAGATAAGAATGGGGAAAATTACCTATATCAACGCCTCCCCGGTATATTACGGACTGGATAACGGGATGCTGCCCAAATGGCTGACCCTTGTGCCGGATGTGCCTGCAGCACTGAACCGGCAGATTAAAAAGGGCGACATCGACATCAGTCCCATATCCGCCGCTTTTTATGCCCAGAATCATGAAGATCTTCTCATTTTGCCTGATCTTTCTATTTCCTGCAACGGGGAGGTGCTAAGCGTGATCTGTGCAAGTAACTATCCTCTGGACGATCTTACGGGCAGACAGGTGATGTTTTCCAATGAATCTGCATCGGGTGCCTCGTTCCTGAAGATGATCTTTGCCCAGCGCAAGATTGTTCCTGAATTCCAAATCGGATCTGTGAAAGATATTAACCGGGTCCCAAATGGCATTGATGCCGTCATGGTCATCGGCGACGCAGCCCTGACCCAGCCCTGGGACATGCGGTTTAAATACCGGTTCGACCTGGGCCGGATCTGGCACGAGATGACGGGCCTGCCCTTTGTTTTTGCTTTGTGGGTGGTACGAAAGACCTTTGCTAAGCGTCATCCGGATATGGTAGAAGCCGCCCATGAGTTGCTCCTGGCATCCATGACCAGGGGATATGAGAATCTGGAGACCGTGATTCAGGCCGGACAGGAGAAACTTGGGCTTTCCCATTCCCTGGTCAAAACCTATTATGATCTTCTTATCTGTGATCTGGACCCCCCCAAGATTAAAGGTATGGGCCTGTTCTTTGACACCTTGCATGACCAGGGCATATTAAACCAAAAAGCTGAAATTAATTTTTTTACACCATGATGAAGTAAGGGGAGCGTCTCCAAAGCGTTTTGGCTATGTCAGGCATCGTGTTTGCGGTTCTGTTCCGGGCCGCTAATGCAGTTGTGGCCAAAGTGATAAAAGGATTATTGCTTGACTTGGCAGAAGCTTTTCGCATAAAACGTTATTTAATAAATTAACGTTCTTCAGTTTGTTTTATGTTTGATCAAGAACGACCTTGGAACGGCGGTGTGTATGAGACACCTGAAAATAGATCTGTAATATTTATTGCCTCAACCGTTAAACAGGAAAAGGAGATCATTTATGGCAGAGAACAAACGGCGTGAATTTATCAAAAAAGTGGGCGTTGGAGCAGCAGCTGTCGGTGCAGCAGGCCTTGCAGGAGCCCTGAGTTCATGCAAAGGCCAAAAGCAGGAAGAGGTAAAACAAGAAGTCGCAAAAGTTGAAACCTTTAAATGGAAAATGGCGACCACCTGGCCGCCCCATTTTCCCATGCTGGGGGAAAGTGCGGACAAAATAGCCCAATGGGTAGATGAGATGAGCGGCGGAAGATTGAAAATTGAGGTCTATGGCGGTGGCGAACTTGTACCGGCCATGGGGACCTTTGATGCCGTCAGCCAGGGAACAGTTGAAATGGGGCATGCAGCTTCCTATTATTGGGCAGGAAAGGTTCCGGCAGCTCAATTTTTTGCAGCTGTACCCTTTGGATTCAATGCACAGTCAATTAATGCATGGATCTTATCCGGTGGCGGAATGGAACTCTGGGAAGAGGTTTATGATAAATTCAACTTAAAACCATTCCTTGCAGGAAACACCGGTGCTCAGATGGGCGGTTGGTTCAATAAAGAGATCAACTCTATGGAGGACTTTAAGGGCCTTAAGATGAGGATACCGGGCCTGGGGGGCAAAGTCCTTGCAAAAGCAGGTGGCAGTTCCATTCTTATGGCCGGCGGTGATATCTATACCAACCTTGAAAGAGGGGTTATTGATGCAACCGAATGGGTGGGACCCTTTCATGATCTGAAGCTGGGTTTTTATAAGGCCGCAAAATATTATTATTACCCGGGATGGCATGAATTTGGAACGGCATTTGAATGCATGATCAACAAGGATGCATGGAATACATTACCCGATGATCTTAAAGCCATTGTTGAGGCAGCGACTTACAAGAGCAATATATGGATGCTGTCTGAATTTGAAGCAAAAAATAATGCAGCTTTAAGAGAATTGATTGATGTCCATAAGGTTCAGCTCAAGGAATTTCCCAAGCCGGTGATTAAAGAGATGAGAAAACTGTCTCAGGAAGTGTTGGAGGAACTGGCAGCCGCTGACCCCATGTTCAAAAAAGTGTATGATGCCTTCCTTGTATTCCAGAAGAATATTTATGGATGGAATAAATTATCAGAAGAACCTTACCAGCAACTCAAAGAACTTTAAAATAAGCTGTAAATACAAAAGGGGCTGGAAAATTTTCCAGCCCCTTTTGCTATGGAAAAACTATTTTAGAAATCGGTACAAAATAACTATATTTAAACTGTTTCTAAAACCCATTAAACCGGGGATTTTGAGAACAAAAAATCAGGTAATTTTAGAGCCGATCCTTATCAAAGAACACTGGGCAGCCAGGTAACTGACTCGGGTATCAGGCAGATGATTAACAGCCCGATAATCTGGATAATGACAAAGGGGATGATCCCCTTATAAATATCCATGGTTGAGATTTCAGGGGGGGTGACCCCTTTCAAATAAAAGAGCGAAAACCCAAAAGGCGGTGTCAGAAAAGAGGTCTGAAGGTTTACGGCGATAAGAATTGCCAGCCAGAGGGGATCCACACCCAGGTGAATCATGATTGGGGCCAGAACCGGGACATGGATAAAGGTAATCTCAATAAAATCCAGAAAAAAACCGGCAATGAAGATAATGGACATGACAATAAAGAGAATTCCCCATTTCCCAAAGGGGATACTTAGAATCAGGTCCCTGAGCAGCCCGTCTCCGCCAAGGCCCCGGAAAACAAGCCCAAGGGTTGTGGCGCCCACCAGGATGATAAACACCATACAGGTCAACTTGGTGGTAGTATTCATTACATCCATTGCAATCTGGTAATTGAACCGCTTATGCATGACCGTTAATAGTGTCGCGCCGACGGCACCCACGGATGCCGCTTCTGTGGGAGATGCAATGCCAGCGAAAATGGAGCCTAACACCGCAATCATGAGGGCCAGTGGTGGCACAAGGGCTTTGAATACTTTTTCCAAAAGCTCTTTTTGTGTCATGTTATCAAGAATTTTCTTATCAATGGGAGGTGCCCATTCCGGTTTTATCCGGGCAATAATAAGTATATAAAGCATATACAGGGACACGAGAATCATTCCCGGAATAATGGCGGCGATAAACAGGTCACCCACGGAAATATTCATGATTTCCCCCAGCAGAACAAGGACAATACTGGGGGGGATGATCTGCCCCAATGTTCCGGATGCAGCAACCGTTCCCGTGGTCAGGCATTTATTGTAGCGGTTTCGGAGCATGGTGGGCACGGAAAGAAGCCCCATGGTGACAACTGTGGCCCCGACAATGCCGGTGGAAGCTCCCATGAGTGCCCCCACAAAAATAACGGAAATCGCAAGGCCGCCTCTGATTCTACCGAAAACAAGTGCCATGGCTTCCAGTAATTCTTCAGCCAGGCCTGATTTCTCCAGCATGACTCCCATATAAATAAATAGGGGGACGGCCATAAGGGAGAAGCTTTCCATGGTCCCCCAGATCCTTAAGGGCAACAGGTTAAAGAACCCAGGGCCAAACCCATAAAGGCCAAAGGCCATGGCAACCCCGCCAATGGTAAAGGCAACCGGAAATCCCAAAAGCAACAGCGCAAAAACAACAGCAAACATAATCAGAGGCAAAAACTCAGTGATAAATTCCATTATGAGTTATCCCCCTTCCGTTTGTATCCCATGATGGTCATAAGATTTTTAGCCGCCTCAGATAATCCCTGTACAATGAGAAGGGAGAACCCTAAAGGAATCATTGATTTTAAAATATACCGTGCCGGCAGGCCGCCCGGGTCGGGTGATATTTCACGGATTGCCCAGGAATTCATGATAAATCCCTTGGTGGAGAAGATGACCATCGCGGAAAAGGGGATAAGAAAAACAAAGATACCTAAAAAGTCAATCCAGGCTTTGGTTTTTTCCGATAGACTGACATAGACGATATCCACACGGACATGCCCAGATTCTTTCAGGGTATAGGCGGCGCCTATTAAAAAGACAATGGCAAAAAGATGCCATTCTAATTCCTGGAGGGCAACATTTCCTTTGTTAAAGGCATACCGCATTACTGTATCATAAAATACAATAAGGACCATCAAGGTTGTCATCCACCCGACAAGTTGCCCTATCCTGTCACTTATACCGTCCACAAAATTGACAAATTTTTCAAGGCTTTGCATGTAACCGGGACTCCCTTTTTATGTGAATGATTTTAATTTTTATACTTAGTTTTAGACAAAAAATCCACCATTTACAAGAGTCTAAAAATGGTGGATGGGTCAAATTATTAACAGGGCGAAGAGGCCGTGGTCACCTTTATTCATAACATCCGGGGGGGAGGGTGAAGGTAAAGGTTGTTCCGTAGGTTTCAGAGGAGGTCAGTGAAACCTTACCTTTTAAATAGGATTCCCCGAATAATTTCATAGAATAGGTTCCCAGGCCTCTACCTTTTCCGGTTTTGGAGCTGAAATAACGCTGGAATACCCTTTTTTGAATGGGAGGAGGAATGGGCGCCTGGTTCCAGACTTGCCATGACACCTGCTCATCGTCCCCACCGGCCACGGTTATCCGGATCATGCCTTTTTCCGGGGTGGCTTCCAGGGCATTGATGACCATATTGCCCAGGATTCTGGATAACAGCAGGCAATCGGTTTTCAGTATCAGATCCTTGTCCGGCCAGGAGGCGATAATTTCTTTGCCGAATGAGGCTTGGTGTCCGATGATCATGGCATCCAGTTCTTTTTTTACCTGGCTGAGTGCCACTTCGGATTTAACAGGTTTATAGGTAGCATCCCTGTGATGTGAAAAATCCTTCTGGATGGCGATTTCACCGACAAGGCGTTCGATGGTTTTGCATATTGCCGATACTTCTTTGTTGTCGGGACTGGATATTTTCAAAAGCTGGGCATTGCCGTACAGGGCGGTCAGCGTATTGTTGACATCATGGAAAAAGACCCTGTCCATATTCAGCCAGAATTGCTGCTTGGTGATGTCCTGAGCATAAAATAATACCCAACGGTTACCGTCCACCATGATAGGTTTTGCTCTGACCTGGAGGCAGATATCGGATACGATGCCTTTACGGTCCGAAACCAGGGCGCAGATTTGTTCTTTTTCTACATTCTCATTAATTGCCGACATCATGGCAATGGCAGCCCCGCAGGTTTCGCAATGTTCTGTAGTGCCGCATCCCGAAGGTGTATCTAATGCATGGATACAACTGAGGCTTTCCCCAAGCCTCATGCCCAACACTTCCTGTATATCAGGGATACCCAGTTCTTCTAAAAAGTTATGATTCAAGGCAACAATCTGACGATCCTGGTTTAACACCACCAGAATACCGGCAGCAGCCTCAAGCAGGGCGTTCATAACATGGCTCTGACTGATGTCTTTTATTTGATTTCTAAATAGGCGTCGTTCAGTACGCGCTGCAGGGGCAAAAAATGTATCCATAAAGTTTAATCTCTTGGGAATTATTCTTATGGAGAATAGTGAGAAGATAGGGTTCTGTCAATAAAAAAAGCGTGCCACATGGTGACACGTCTTGATTTTTAAAACGTCCTAAAAGCTGGTCGGGATGAGTCCCATGGGTTAATGGCCGGGAGTCATGGAAAAAAGTCCATTGTCTGGTTCTGGCCGGGGTATTCCTGGTTGCCGGATTGCCCTGGGCAGGTGCCGTGGGTTTTGGGCATCCAATCTGTGACCGAGTGGATCTCCCAGAAGATGATTTCGGCCTGAATGTATCGGACCATTCAATGGATAATATTATCAATTTTTCAGAAGGGAGTTAAACCGTGAAAAATAATGTATAAAATGTACTTCTAAAATGAAATGGGCTGAACTATTTTTATAGTCCAGCCCCTAATCGTTTCCGGGAACTTATATTATTTTTTTTTATTAATACCAGCGACTCCTAATAAGCCAATACCGAAAAATATCATTGTTGCGGGCTCTGGAACATGGTTTGCCCCAAAAGCCACTTCACCAACTCCGAAAATAGAGGCACCATTGCTTGAGAAATTGTCAAGTCGAAATTTTTGGGCATTAACGGGGCCAAAGTTAAATACACTGGCAAGAACTGCCCCATTAGCGATAGTTGGATTGAAGTTAAAAACGGATTGACTAAGGACATTCGAGAAAGGCTGGTTCTATTGGCCGGGGCGAGAGGATTCGAACCTCCGACAGCCTGCTCCCAAAGTCGTACCTGCAGGTATAATAGTTTCCACATCCAATGTGGAGAAAAAAAGGTTTTAATCTTTTAAAAAGATCAAAACCCTTGTTATTCAGTGGTCGGGATGAGAAGATTTGAACTTCCGACCCCCTCGTCCCGAACGAGGTGCTCTACCAGGCTGAGCCACATCCCGACACTAAAGCCGTTATTAGATATACCAATATAATTTAAAAGTCAATTTAGAAAATACTTTCTTTTATAATTGTTGCCTCGCGGCCGGGTCCCACAGATACGATTTTAATGGCAACGCCTGACAACTCAACTATACGGTCCAGGTAAGCCTTTGCCTTTTTAGGTAATTTCTCATATTCGGTGATTCCCGAGGTGTTCTCTTTCCAGCCCGGATGGGTTTCATAGATTGGTGTGCATTTTTCAAGCACCTTGATTTCAGGCGGAAAATTTTCAATGGTTTTTCCATCGAATTCATATCCTGTGCAGATTTTGAGTTCATCCAGGTCGTCCAGAACATCCAGTTTGGTGATGGCCAGGCCGGTCAGGCTGTTCAGGCGGGCGGCATTTCTTAATACAACCAAGTCCAGCCATCCGCACCGGCGTTTTCGGCCGGTGGTGGCACCGAACTCTGCTCCGGTTTTCTGGATTTTGTCTCCGATGTCATCAAAGAGTTCCGTAGGAAAGGGGCCTGCTCCCACCCGGGTGGTATAGGCTTTCACAATGCCGATGATTTCATTCAGTTGTCCCGGGCCGACACCGGACCCATTTGCTGCATTGCCGGAAACTGTGGAAGAGGAAGTGACAAAGGGATAAGTGCCGTGTTCGATATCCAGATGGGTGCCCTGGGCACCTTCAAACAGAACAGTCTCACCTTGATTGATACTATCAAACAGAGCCACGGATACATCTGTGATATAGGGAATAAGCCTTTCTCGGATTTTCATGAACTGGTCTATCACCAGTTCCGGATCCAAGGTTTCTGTTTTGAAATAATGTTTCAGGTAAAAATTCTTTTCTTCCATGATGGATCTGACTTTTTCCTTGAACAGATCCAGGTCCAGAAGATCGCAAAACCGGATACCTCTGCGGGTGGCCTTGTCTTCATAACTGGGGCCGATGCCCCGGCCAGTGGTTCCTATTTTATTTTTTCCCTTTTTTTCTTCCCTGGCCTTATCAATTTCCTGGTGGTAGGGCATAATGATATGTGCCCGGTTGCTGATTCCAAGCATTTCCGGTGATACATCAATATTATTGCCCGTGAGGTAATCAATTTCATCCAGAAGCACAAAGGGGTCAACTACCACACCGTTTCCGATGTAACATTTTTTCTGCTGAATGATGCCCGAAGGAATCAGGTGGCTGATGATCTCTTTTCCATTGACCACCATGGTGTGGCCTGCATTGTTTCCTCCCTGGAACCTGACCACGCTATCCGCATGCTCACTGAGCAGGTCTACAATCTTTCCTTTTCCCTCATCTCCCCACTGGGTGCCCACAACAACTGTATTTGCCACGGTGTCTCCTTTTATTTCTAAAAAAGCCTTTTATAATCGCTTTTGTTTCTTCTTCACATATCCCTGATACAATTTCAGGATTATGGTTTAACCGATGATCCGATGCCATTTGGTACAAAGAGGCTGCGGCTCCCCATTTGGGGTCCGGTGCGCCGAAAACAACCCGCCTGATCCTTGCATGGATAATGGCACCCATACACATGATACAGGGTTCGATGGTCACATAGAGGCTGGTCTGGGGCAGGCGGTAATTGTTCAGGCGGTCACAGGCCGCGCGTATTGCATTAATTTCCGCATGGCTTGTGGGGTCTTGGGCCGATATGGGGCGGTTAAATCCCTGTCCGATCACCCTGTGGGTTTCATCCACAATGACAGCCCCCACCGGGACTTCATCCATCTCTTCAGCTTTTTGTGCCTCCTTGACGGCAAGCATCATGTAGTATTTATCATTCATTTTCCAACCTACACTTATATAAGCCTTTTTCTTCAAGGTCAAATCATTATCACAACATGGGCTAAAAACTGATAAAAAATCAGGTTTTCCCTGATTGATTTTCAATTATGGCTCTGTTAATTTGTGCTTTAATTTCATCCTTTAAACAAATCAGGCAGTTGGATAAATGGCGATAATACGATCCGGTTTTGATCGGAGAGGCAATATCAATCGCAGGCAAATGCATCTCATAGTCAATGCCGAACGGCGCAGAAACGAAAGGCGTCAGGAAGGTGAACCCCGAGGTAAATGGGTGCGCACCTCCCATTGGAGTTCAGCGGATCAGGATCAAATGAATCGATACTTCTGGTATTTGCTTGAGTGAACACAACCATTGTACTTTTTTTCATGGGACAAATAAAAGATCTTGAATTCCTGACAAAAGGTTGATATATATCCCGGGTTGTTTGGGCGCCTGTAGCTCAGCTGGATAGAGTATCTGACTACGAATCAGGGGGTCGCAGGTTCGAATCCTGCCGGGCGCGCCAGCAAAATCAAGAGGTTAGCCAAAATAATGGTTAACCTTTTTTTGTTTTTATCGTATTTTGTCCCACTCCTGTCCCACCTTTGTGAGGTTCCTCAAGGATCATTAGGGAAAGTTTTCATTTACTCCCCCGGCCAATAATTCATTGACCAGGGGAATCGAAGGAGATCTAATTGGTCATGTCTGCATAATCAAGTTGACAAACGCAACTACACCTTGATGGTTCCAGACCGGTATTTTGCCAAACAACTGCAGATTCTTTACAAAGTGCTATTTTACAATCCGAATATTTCCGGATTTCGTTTATGGCAAAATTGAAGATCTCAATTCTTTGAGCTTCTGGAAAACTGTATTTTCCTGATTTGAGCCTCTTTTTGCCTGAAAATAATTTCGGTTGGAACATTGGCACCATCTTGCCGAGCATCTCAGGTAATATTGTACCTGTATTAAATATATTGTGCCTGATATTATAGAATCCGGGTTCAAATCGGAGTGTGCCAAGCGTAATTCTTTCAGGTGATACTTTTTCAAAAATATGTTTAATCGTTTTGGAGTATTCCGGTTGGTACCCTTCAAAAGGGACAATAGGATCAAGACGGATTCTCAATGGGTACCCCGCATTCTGGACTTTTTCCGCAGCGGCCAATCTTTGGGAAAAAGTTGGTGCTCCAATTTCAAATTTACGGGAAATTTTTTCATTATTTATGCTCCAGGCAATTATGGTTCGACCTTTATGATCAAGATCAAGAATCTGATCAACGCTCGTACTTTTCGTCAGCATAAACAAATACCCATTGTCAGATTCAGCAAACCAAGGAATAAAATGCTGTGCAGCACCTGTCAAGTGTTCAAATGCCAGAGAATCACCTAATTCTCCACTGTTAAAAATAACTGGATCAGTTGTTTGATTGAGCCTTTTTTCCAGTTGTTTCTCTATAATTTGGTATCCGACATATACAGTCATAAATGGAAATGCAGCCCGATAAGTAAGCTTTAAAAAACACCAATCACATAGGAATGGACAAGCATTTGATCCGAACCTTAGCCTGTCAAAATGGGGGCAAAGCATCCGATCATCTGGCATTTGGAATTGATCCACAAGTCCTGTTCCGGGGGGTGCGATATAAAGAACCTGTTTACCAGCATTGATCTTTTCCAGCATTGTGTTACCTGCAGTCCTTAATATATCTGAGGCATTGATAATTGTTTTTGCTTTACCGTTTTTGACGTATTTTACCGGAACACCATCACACATGTTTAGGATTCGCTTTGTACCTGGGTCGTTCTTGACTTTTACATTTACGATAATTTCTTTGGGTTGCCACATATCTGTCTACTCCTTTTTATTAAAGAAAAGCCTTGCCCCTCTTTTCCAGGGGCAAGGCATATATATTATCAGTACTCACTTGGAAGCATGATTATCCATTTTCCGTCATAGGGACACGCAAATAGGGATAGTCCCTCTGGTGGGAAATTGACAGATGGGAATTTGCGTTTTCCATACGTTCCATTATCATTTTGCAGGGTCAGTAAGGCATCCCCTTTTTGGTTTGCGTCAAGTTTGACTTCAACGGGGAATTGGGTTCGAGTACTTTTTTTCGTCAAAAAATATTCAACCTTACTGATCAACCAAGGCACACCTAATTCATCTATTACATATTTAACCCCATCAGTTAAAAATACAGCACTGCCAGGATACCATCTCCAATAATTTCTTGTCCCGGTGAAACTTGATAAGTCAGGCATTTGTTTCATAATTTTCCTCCATTTATTAAAGTTATGATTGAATCTTCAATAAGTTCAATCAATTTGGAGGTATTTTAGACGGTCTGATTTTAAAAAGAAGGGTACTCTAGAGATGGAGGGGGGCTTAAACTTTATTCAGCTCTTTTTTATCCCACGAATGTACTTTTCAGGGCAAACGGATCTAACTGCTTCACGGAGAAAATCTTTTTTACGGTCGCCTTTGAAAAAATAGTACAGGTCTGACCAACTTATTAAACTGCTTGCTTGATAATCTTTCAAGACGCAAATAATATCTTGTGATAGTTGATTTAAGTTTTTTTCATTAAAGAGTTTCGCCTCTTTTTTTTGTTCAAGAAATTCTTTAATCGGTTCCCTTAATTCATTCGCAACTTCATAATGCCACTTGCTGCAGCCTTGATTGTATAGTTGTTTAACATGATCTTGAATTATTGAGCGAATGTCTTTTCTGTATTTCTTTTCTCTATCATCATACATCCCTTTTCCAGCAACCCAATATCCTCTTGACATAAGACTATGATGATAGGCTTTAAATTTTTTCTCTGAATGCAGCAATCCTGACAAATACCCCAGCCGGTGTATGCTTGTTGAAATTTCAAACACCAGTTCATAATTTACTGATGAATTATCTCCGCTTATCAATAGCGGTTTTAAATCATTAACTATAGATTTTATTTCATTTACATATAAATAAATGAATATTTCTTTTTTTCTCCTGCCCTGAAAGTTTTTATCTTTTAGATCCTTTTTAAAACATTCTATTATCAGATGCAAAAAAGCGACTATAACCTGGCCATGCTCCTGGAAAGAGGTTCTTGATAAGTCCTTAAAGTCTAATTTTTTTATTATCTGAATATGCTTTGTCATCTCCTCTTCATTCGAGGACTTGAATTGCGCGTTGTTTGTAAGTAGTCTTATCAAACTTTGGGTATCAGCAGATTTAATCCAATCAGTCTTTTTCAGTATAGAAGTCGTATCAACGGTTTCCAGATATTGATCTGCATCCTTCTCTATTGATTCAATGAACGCAATTAATTTTTCAGGTCCAGAAAAACTTTGCTGGATGTCTTCAATAATGTCATCAATTATATTGTCATTTTTGTCTGTCATAATTAAATCAACCTAAATGTTTTTTTATGGATTAAATCATTGTCGAAACCGTCGGATAATATTATAGCATAACTTCTTGTAAAACAGTTTTATCATATATTTTTTATCATATACTTCTGAGATACTAAAATTGCCACTTCAGATGCGCAGTACTATACTGCCCCGGGAGTGGCACTTTTTTTAACGCTTTATGAGTGATAATCGATGAACAATCAGGGCCGTTCAATTTCACCAAGATAAACGATGATCTGAACAAGAGAGAAGCACACGGCACAATTCTTCCCGGTTATTTCACAATATAGTGTTTCTCTTTTAGCCTTGATGAGTCGATTTGTGATGCTTTATTTCGATCTTTATAGTTTTGAAGGCGACCAGAGAATGAATTTTTTAGAATAGGTTTGCCTGTTTATCCGGGTATCTTTTTAGGCAACGACTCGCCAACAGAACAATTATTTTCTCAGCCATTTTATCGGATTAAATTTTCAAAAAGCATATCACTAATCGAATTGTTTAAAGTAAAACTAAAAAAAGTATTTGCCCATAATTGTTAAGTTTGTTCTCCTTTTTGTCATAAATAATATTTCCCTTACATTTAGAAACTCAGTGATATCAAGTTTCTTAAGATTGTACGCCTATGGCGTGTTTTTTGCTTATATTTCGAGAGTGAAAGGATAACGCCAAACTTGTTGTGAAACAGGGACGGAAACCCACGGTGCTATAGGGATAACTATTTTTTTTATTAATGAAAATTTAAGAGGAGGTTTTTATGTGGGAAATTGTCGAAGGTAATTAAATTAAATGTGACTAAAATAGCTGGTGTGAAACGTATCTGATTAATATGGTTGTTTAAGATGTTTATAGTTCAAAATGGATTCGGTATGGAAGTTTCAACTGGTAGATGATCTGTTGGTATTTTTAGCGAATATCAACAGATCTCAATCATTCTTAGAAAGGGAATTTTATCTGTCAATACATCGGATTTAAAATCACGAAGCATGTTTTCTTGGGCAGATGGAAAAGTTTGATTAAAAATGGTTTCAAGTTTACTGTCAAATTTTAGATTTTCCATAAAATTACTCACAAAGGTTTCTGTGAAATTCTCTATCTCAGTCAAAACGCCACCTCCGGACGAATAGTGTTCTTTCTGGGGTGGCACTTTTTTTACCGATATATTATCGCACTATATCTCATCATTATACAAATCTACCAACGATCTAACTTCAGACCGGATCTCCTCTTTCAAAGATTCTGGTTCAATCACTTTTGCCTTTGCTCCCCACCTGTAGCAAGTGTGAAGGCTTTTTGATGAGATCCACAGATCAACCTGAGTTCTTCTGTTTTTTTATATTCAGAGTTTAATGGTAGGCGACCAAATTGTAAACAGGTGTTCCAGAAGTCATCTATCAGATCTTTATGCCTTGCATAGAGTGCTTTTTTCTTGATTTTCAGTCTATCCGGAGAATCGGTGTAAGATATTTTTTTCCAGTTCTTTTTTTTTCTCTGTCGATCTATGAGGAATTGCTGCTCTTCAATTTTATCTCGAAAAATGTAAAAGAGCCCAGGGCCAACAGCTATAGCAGATTCCCCTATTGAATTCTCTAAATATTCACGGAATTCATTCTGAGTGTAGTATTTTTGGAAAGTATTCCTGGAAGTGACAACACCGTCACCATACTTTTCGAATTTGTTTGTAATTGATTCGCTACCAAGCATAACTGAGGCTACAAGAATTTTTTTTGAAAGTTTATACGCTTTTCTTAATCTTTGGGTCCTTTCAGTGGGTGTTTCGATGATATTGATCACAAAGCCGAGATTCACAATATCAGCTTTTTTAATATCTTCATCAGAACGATATACAGGGTCCCACCCGGATGCAGTCACACCTAATTCTTTGACAATGTTAAGATCATCACCTTTCCCGCAACCATAATCAAAAAATGTATATTCACCGTTCAGATAATTATGCCTGTATAGAGATTGTACCGGTGTGGAGAGGCTATATCTATCGATTGCAGTTTTATGCCTTTTTATCTCATTAGTTGGTATTCCATTTCTAATAATTTGATGACCTATGATTGATAATCCCTTTTCTTTAAGTATCTTCTCCCAATTTCGTTTAAACCCGATGATTTTTTTATTATCAAACAAACCTTCTCTTTCAGCATGAATAGTTATTTTTTTATAATCAGGAATTAAAGGATCCGTAGGATCTAATAATGTCTCTTTTCGGTGCAAGATGGGAGGATTCTTAGAATTTATATATTGAATTTTTTTGCAAGCTGATTTTTTTAAATCGATTGAATAGCTCGTTGTTAAAGATGGAAATGCTTCTGTATGAAATTTAGGGTAATCCAATAGTGATATTTTGAAATCTCTTTTATAAAATTTTATAACATTCCATGATACCTTTTTCAGATTATATTCATTGACCTGTTTTTCTATCAGGCTTTTTAACGAAGGATGTATCTTTTTTAAAGCAGATTTGTGAATATAAATCGCACTCGGTAGATGTTTCCCGATTCGAATTTTTCCAATTGATTTTTTATAATCCTTTATTTGCATTTTAAAATTTAATCAGTATTTTTTTTGTATTGGGACTGCACACATTACAACTCCACCAATTATATCCTCTCTAAAAAAGATATCAAGTCATCCTTTTCGTTATCTGACGCCGACTGTTTCTTTTCAATCTTTTCATAGAGATATATATCAATAATCTTAAGCACTTACAGTGCAATAGATTCTCCCCGGAACTTAAAACGTACTTTTCTATGACACTCGTCATGGAGTTGTACGCTTTTAGTTTCATTCAATTTTTTCAAATCATTAATCTTATGAAAAGGAGGTTCTATGGAATCTTGCTTAACGGCAGCGGCACGTCCAGAACCATCAGACGAAAATATCTTTGTCTGTGACTTCTGTCATCGGGTAGCAGAAATTGACACTGAAGCCATTGTCGATGGTCATGAACGATCGGTATGGCTCTGTGGCGAGTGCACCCGGAGTAAACAAATCCTTAAGCAATGGGAGGTGATTTCATCATGATCAAAAATGAACTTAAGAATTATTTGAAAGCTGGTTATCCCGCCCTCTGCGTATTGACTCAGGAAGCCCACCGAGCAGAACAAATGCTCGTGTGTGAAGACTGGCAATTCTTTGTATGGGACTGTATTCAGGGGATCAGAGCCGCAGGAGCCACCCAAGTCGTTGATGAGATCAAGGACCCAGTTGAAGCCGTGAATTGGCTCAGCATGTATACAGATACAGTGCTGATTGCTAATAACCTGCACTTGTTTCTGGACATACCTGAAGTTATCCAGGCAATTCAAAACGGCGTCATCAGGTGGAAAGGGATTGGATGCGCGTTGATCATGATCAGTCCGGTGATACAAATGACACCAGAAATCGACAAATTGTTTACAGTTGTAAACTTACCGTTACCGGATGATGATGCATTGATCAATTTGCAGAAAGAACTTTGCACCAGTGTGAACGTAAACATTAACAAAAAAGCGGCCCGTGCTGCAAAAGGCCTTACAGAGTTTGAAGCAGAAACAGCTTTTGCACTCTCATTGATTAAAAAAGGCTATTGTTCTACCAAAGTAATCTCTGACGCAAAATCTCAAATGATAAAAAAGTCAGGATTAATGGAGTTCTGGGAACCAGCTGATATCAAGGATGTTGGAGGTTTAGACAACCTTAAAACATTTATCAGCAATCGTTCCAGATCTTATGAATCTGGTAACGAACATTTGCCGCGCCTTAAAGGAATCATCCTTGTAGGCATCCCCGGAACTGGTAAATCCCTTGCTTCTAAAGCTACCGCCTCCCTTTTAGGATGGCCATTGATCCGGTTAGACATAGGATCTCTCAAGTCATCTCTGGTCGGAGACAGTGAAAGACGCATCAGAGAAGCAACTCAAGTTATTGATGCTTTCGGAGAAGTTGTGGTCTGGATTGATGAAGTGGAGAAGGCGTTCGCTGGATCTAAAAGCAGTGGTGAACTTGATGCTGGTACAACAGCAAATATGTTCAGTCACTTTTTAACCTGGGTTCAGGAAAGCTCAGCTTCCGCAATTATAATGGCCACGGCAAATGATATCAGTAAACTTCCACCTGAATTTATTCGGGCAGGACGTTTTGATGCGACATTCTTTGTGGATCTACCCACCACAAAAGAACGTATTGATATCATCAGGATTATGAATCGCAAATATGGTTCAGACATCCCAACCACTTATGCTCAAAAGCTCAACGGGTACACCGGAGCTGAAATCGAACAACTTGCCAAAGACAGTCTGTATGACGGCATTGATGAAGCATTTAATGCATTAGTACCCTTATCCAGGGTCATGCGTGATGAAATCAATGCCCTCAGAGACTGGGCAAAAAATCGGGCACGTCCTGCCAATACAATTGAGGACAAACCCAAAGATCAACGAAAAATAAGACAAATACCAAAAGTATCATGATGGAGGTAATGAATGAGTCATATTTCTAAAATTGAACTTGAAATACGTGATCTGCAATCATTGAAAGATGCTTGTAAAAAACTCGGTTTTCAGTTCATGGAAGGACAGAAGCATTATCAATGGTATGGCAAATGGGTTGGCAATCAGCCCTTGCCGGACGGTATCAATGAAAAGGATCTTGGAAAATGTGACCATACTATCCATGTCCCTGCAGCAGTATTTGAAATTGGTATTGTCCGAAGAGGCAATGCACACATACTGTTATGGGACAGCTGGGTAGGCGGTGGTCTTCAGAAGCACATTGGAAAAGATGCAGGAACCCTAAAACAGGCTTATGCCATTGAATCTGTGAAAAGAGAATCCCGACGAAAGGGATATAGAATCACAGAAAAAAAAATGAAAAAAGGCGTTCGCTTGTCCCTGTCATTTTAACTATTCCGATCCCGTCTCACCAATCTTTCCAAAATCAATTTCCCAAAAATCAAATCAAAAATTAGGAGTGTTTCTATTGAAACAAATCATTATTGACGTAATGGACTCTGGTGAAATCAAGATTGAAACGAAGGGATTTAAAGGCAAGTCTTGCATTGAAGAATCCCAATTTCTCAAGGATCTGTTGGGAGAAGAAAAAGCAAGAAATCTTGTCCCTGCCTATTACACCAGAAATAAAACAGCAATTCGTAAATACCTTCCGCTATGCGGATAAATCAACAGGAGATTAACAATGAATGAAAAAGAAATTTTTAAAAGAGCTTGTTTAATTCAGCTCTCAAGTTCAGTTTGGCAATCGAGCCGAGTATTAAACCAGAAAGTTCTGACCCAGAAGATTGGTCAGGAGAATGAATGGCTCAGGGGCCGTAAATTCTTGATTAACCCGGAGCTTCTTGGACCTGTGAAAACAGCAGTTCAGCAAGCAAGGAAGACAGTGCAAAAGTATGCCCTTCCTTTTCCTATCACCAGTATCTATCTGGTACCGAAGGAATCCCTGGCTGCCATTGATGAACGGCTTCAGTATTTCAAGGATCGTTTTTGGAATAAGGCCAGTGATTTTGAAGCACTATATGGTGCGGCAAAAGAGGAAGCAGAATCAGTACTGGGACAGGATCTGTTCAATGAAGCAGACTATCCCGCTGACATTATGACCAAGTTCAAATTCGACTGGAGATATTTTGAACTGTCCACACCGGGCAAATCAAAAATCCTGTCACCTGAAGTTTATCAGCGCGAGAAAGAAAAGTTCACAAGTCTTATGGAGGAGACCCGTGAACTTGCCATGACCGCATTAAGGGAAGAATTCTCAGGAGTTGTGACGAACCTGGTTGACCGTTTGACCAATAATAACGGGAAACCGAAAGTAATCAGCAATGCAATGTTTAATAAGTTGCATGAATTCCTGGACGATTTTTCAACCCGCAACATTTTCGATGATGAAGAACTGGCCGAACTCATTGAGCAGGCCAAATCCGTTACCACAGGTGTTTCCCCTTATGGGTTAAAATACAATGATGTGATGCGGAAGAAGATCACCAACGACATGTCAGATCTCAGCAAAGCCATTGGCGATGCCATTGAAGATATGCCACGGCGCAAACTTCGTTTAGCTGCCAATGAATAACACAATGAAACGGGACCACCCGTCCGCTTTTATGGATACGCATCCTGTAGAGTCGTCAGGAACAACATAGTACACCCGGTGGTGAAAGGTGTACTCCCGTTAATTTCAAAAGGAGAACAAAATGAACACATGTATTATCACAGGCAATATGGGAGGCGATCCTGAATCCTTTTTCAGTGATGGTGGTACCCAGGTGGTATCATTTTCCATGGCCTTTCGGTCTACCAAAGATAAGACCGACAACTGGGTCAAAATTACCTGCTTCAATAAGACGGCAGAACTTGCAGAAAAATATTTGCATAAGGGAGCCCGTATCGGCGTAACAGGTATGTTGGACCAGGACAAATGGGAAACCAATGAAGGTGAATCCAGGTCAACATTAAAACTGATCGCCAATTCTATTGAATTTATCAAAACTGATGGACGTGGGTTTGAAGGTCAGGACGAAACCCCATTTTGAGGAGGTAAATTATGACGAATGATCAGAAAAAACCTAAACTTGATGATCGATTTATCAAGAGCATAAAAGGCAAGGAATTTGTCCTGTATGCAGGGTTACTGGATCTCGGGCACCAGATTGGAATTCAATCAATAAAGGTGACCACAATTCAGTACCCTAAGAAAGAAAATGGTCTGGAAGCAATTTGCCAGGCCCATGTAGAATCAAAGAATGGAGAAGACTTTGTTGAAATCGCTGATGCCAATCCCAATAATGTGGCACCGCTTGTAAAACAGCACGTTTTGAGAATGGCTGCTACACGAGCAAAAGCCCGTGCACTAAGGGATATGACCAATATTGGAATGACATGTCTGGAGGAAATAAATTTAGATGAAATTGAAAATGACAAACAAGTTCAAAACAATCGTACATCAAACATCCGGCCAATTCAAACGACTGAACGAAGTGCTGGAACCGTTGATGGAAAAACTAAAACTTCAGGCAACAAAAAGAAAACTGAAGTTGCCCAAACGAAGAAAAAAGAAAACCCGAAAAAAGAATCCACGGATTCAACCCACTCATCAGACAAGCCAAAGATGAGCGCGGCTCAGAAAAAAGCCATTCTCAACCTGGCACAGAGACGTGGGTTATCAGAAGACGATCTTACAAAATTATCCATTGAAACATTCAATATGAATTTCGAGTATCTGGATTCATCCAGTGCTTCAGTCTTTATCAGAGACCTTCAGCAAGCAGCATAAATTTTACCAATAACAATTTATCATGGGAATCGGGCGTACGCTATTGGTGCGCCCTTTTCCTGGGTATCACTTTAGGAGAGTAATTTATGAATATTACAGAATTACGAAAACAACCACATCTATCAGTCAGTTCTATCAATACATATATTGACTGCAGCCTGATGTATAAGTTTTCCAAGATAGATAAGCTGAAACCAGACTTTCTGTCCGACAATCTGGTATTCGGTTCCTGTATTCACAGGATTTTAGCTGAATTCAACCAGGAGAAGATGATGGGAAACAATCTATCGTCAGATGAAATTGAAAATATGTTCAAAAAGGACTGGGAAAGATCAGCTAAAGACAATCCTGATATCCAGTATTCCAAGGGGAAATCCTACCGGATACTGTTGAATCAGGGCGCTAAGATGCTCAGTGAATTTATGAAAAAAGTTCCTGAAAATGATGCGACTATAGTTGCCATTGAAGAGCCTTTCGTATTCAGCATTGAGGGGCTGGAAATTCCACTGATTGGTGTTATGGATCTCGTTGAAGAAGATGAAGACGGATCTTTAACGATCACGGATTACAAAACTTCAAAAAGGGCTATGGCTGTCCGTGAAGTTGATTCGAGCTTCCAGTTAACCGTTTATTACACTGCTGCCAAAGCCAATGGTTATGCAGACCGAGAGATAAATCTCAAATTCGACTGTTTGATTAAAACTCAGAAACCTAAATTTGAGCAGATTTATACTTCTCGATGCAGTGACCAATCAGCTAAAGCGATCAAAAAGATAAAACATGTTTGGGATGGTATTCAAAAAGGTGTCTTTATTCCCAATGACACCTCCTGGAGATGCTGGGGATGTTCCTATAAATCCTATTGTAACGAATGGTTTCTAAACTGAATCAAGGAGGAAATTCATGATAAGACTGAATCCTCGACAAAAAGAGGCGGCTGAATTTCTATATGGGACGGCCTGTGTCATTGCAATTCCGGGATCTGGGAAGACACTGACAATGACGCATCGAATCGGAAACCTTGTGAAAAAACATGGAATTACACCGGAAAGTATCATCGGATTGACGTTTACAAGGAACGCAGCCCAAGCTATGAGAGAAAAATTACATCCTATCCTGGAGGATCTTGCTACTCGTGTCGATTTGGCCACTATCCACAGCTTCTGCCACTCAATGTTAAGGCAGGAAGGAAGAACCTTTGAGATCCTTCATGGTAATGAACAACTCAGATTTGTCAGACAGGTAATGAAGAAGCAAAGAATTAGAAACATTCCTGTCGGATTAATAATCCGGGAAATAAGTCTGGCTAAAAATAATCTGGTGACTGTTGAAGAATTTTCAGATCTCTACGTTGGCGATGAAACCATGCTTAGAATAGCAAATGTATACAGAGCCTACGAGATGGAAAAAAAGAAAAAACTGTTACTCGATTTTACAGATCTGTTGTTGGAATCTTATACCCTGCTGAAAGAAAAAAAGGAGGTAAAACAAAAATACCAGGATTCTTATAATCATATCCTCGTGGATGAATACCAGGATACGAATCCATTGCAGTCTGAAATATTGAAACTACTGATCAATAACGGCAGGAAATCATCCTTCTGGGTATGCGCTGACGATTGCCAGAGTATATACTCTTTTACTGGTGCTTCTGTTGGAAATATCTTGAACTTTGGGAAAGTATTTCAAAACTGTCATCAATTCATCCTGGATACCAATTACCGTAGTACCCCGGAGATATTAAATTGCTGTCAGCGCCTTATCGACCAGAACAAGAAAAAAATCGATAAAGTATTGAGGACGGGTAATCCTGCAGGGGCACAGGCTATTGTCATCGAATCCACCAATGAAGAAGATGAAGCACTACAATTGGTCAATGAAATTATGGGATTAACTGAATCACAAGGGTATCATTTTAAGGATATCGCGGTTCTGTATCGAGCAAACAGTTTAAGCAGGCCCGTTGAAGATGGATTCAAGCAACACCAAATTCCGTATCATATTGAAAACGGCGCAAGCTTCTATCAGCGATATGAGGTGAAGGTCCTGCTGGACTATCTTCGGTTTATCAACAAACCGGATTCAGATGAGGGGGATGAAGCGTTAAAAAAAATTGTGAATATTCCGAACCGGTATATAGGAAAGACTTTCATCACCGGGCTTGAAGAATTTTCAGGCAAACGGAATATTCATCTGTACCAGGGCCTGAAGGGTATGCCCATCGGCGTTCCTTATCTCAGAAAATTCGTTAAAGAGTTTATCGGTTTAATTGATCCATTGATTCGTGATGTGAACCAGTTAGAACCTGCGGAGATTATACATATCCTAAGAGACGGATTGGATTATGACCGGTTCATTTCAGATGATGATGTGCCTGCACCTGATGATTCAAAGATTGAGAATATCAATCAGCTTCAGCTTGTTGCAGCAAAATACCAGGATATTTCGGCATTATTAAATTACACCGAAACGTTCAAGGAAGAAATCAGCAACAATAAGGATGGTGTTTCCCTAATGACGGTACACAAATCCAAGGGGCTTGAGTTCCCGGTTGTGTTCCTGGTGGGGATGATTGAAGGCGTAATGCCTAATAAACAGGGGGAAATTGAAGAAGAAAGGAGAATATGCTTTGTCGGTATGTCCAGGGCTATGAATATGCTCTATCTGACATATCCACAAAACTACATGGGGAGGTCTATTAAGAGATCTCGATTTCTGGATGAAATATCAGAATAATTTAAAAAAAAGAACGGTGAAGGTGTTTACCAGCAATGGTGGACACCGCCGTTCAATAACTATTTTTATTTTTGAATTGAATAGAAAAATCATCCTTCAACCCGGTCCCGGATAACAGCAACTAACGTTTCCAACTCGGTTTCATCCAACTTCAATAGGAACTCCAGGTCAGCTTCTGTTTTTAATACCCGGTTTAAAATTTCAATCAATTCTTCTTTTGTCATTTATCCTCAATTCGGATTATATAATTATACTCCAACGGCGCTGTTGTAGTTGTATTTATTTTTTCTTTGCCGGTCGCCCACGTTTAACGGGATTTTTCTTCTTCTTTGCCTCAATCTTGACCAACTCTTTCAAAGCACTGCTGCATCTTTCAGAGATAGTTTTTGACCTATCCATTCCTTCTTTGGCCTTGGTTTCAAGATCTGAGAGGTATGTTTTTAGATCCTCACGTTTTTTACCGGTCATTTTCGAAATATCATCAATATCAAAGTCCAGTTCAGAATCTTCAGTGGTCTTCAAAACGTCATCAATTTTGGCAATATATTTTTTGGTTGTTCTGATGAGCGAAGGTTTGGAGGAAGAAGGAAGTGTTTTTAAATGTTTCTTTATAACATCTTCAAGTTGCCTGGTAGACCATTCCTCTTCGATACATTTTTTGACCATATTGTTTTTTTTCAAACTATTGTCCAATTTTACCAATGATGCTTTATGAGTATAGGACAACGCCTTGATATCAATCTTTTTCTCTATAAAATATTGTTCCTGAGATGCCACCCGGACCATTAAGCCAAGTTGATTAGGATGAACAATCAGGTCATCTCGTTCGCACAGTTTGTTGAAACTCTGTTGCTTTTTTGGATTTTTAGAGGATGCCAGTTTCGGATCGCCTTCGAAAAAGCGTTTTAATATGTATTCACCGATGTCAATTGAGCCTTTATAAAGTGTCTCATTGGCCTTTTCATTAATAAATTGAACGGCGTCATTGATGAGTTTTTCATCAACGACTTGAATGTCTGCCTTTTTTTTATCTTCAGCCATCGGTTCCTCCAAAAGGCTCTTAACGGTTTCTAAATATTCACAGCCTTCACATTTTGTTGATTTGAATTCATCCTGGGACAATGCCATACAATCATCAGGCAATACAAATATTCCACCACGTCTTTCACAGGTATAAAATTCATCGCGCGGATCAATCTGGAATTCATCTAAAAGGTTTGCTTGTTCAAATACCTGCATGGCATGGTCAGCACCTTCCTTGCCTTGAGAAAGAGCTGTTTTAATCTCTGATTTAAGAGTTTTAATTTGGCGGTTTATTTTCAAACGTTCATTATGGGCTTGTTTTCGAATTTTGATAAATTCTGATTTGGATATTTCTCCATGCCGGTATTTTCTCCGTGCTTCATGCAGCCTCAATAATAATTGGTCAAGAAGTCCCATTAATCATACGTCCAGTTTATTCGAATATTTTCCCAACTTTATCATACCACTCACAGTCGCCGCACTTTTCTTTGTTATCAGCCTCTCGTGACCATGAATAGCATTCTTCAGCGGTAATATTTTGGTATTGTGCTTTGCATTTATGGAATTCTTCTCTTGGGTCAATCTTAAATCCATCGAAAAAATTGATACCTTCAAACGCCTCTTCATCTTTTCCTTGTGCAAATAATATCTTTTGTTTAAGTTCGATTACATCTTGGATTGAACTGATGACCTGAGATTCTATCTTTATTGATTTAAAAAGAACATCATACGCTGACTTAGGTATCTGTCTTTCTTCCCATTGTTTAAATAACAAATCCCTGCTTATATGAGTATGATCTAATAGTCCATTGTTCATGAGTACGCCTCCACTACAGTATTTTACAATGACCGAAACGTCATCAGGTAATTATAGTCACCAATATCAGTGGTGTTGGCCTTCTTGAATCCGTAACCAGTGACCATATTTTCTGTTTCTTCCTCTGACAATCGTATCTTCTTTGGAGGACCAGGAGGACCATCAATTTTCTTAAACTCAATAACGGCGAGACATCCACCGGGTTTTAGTATGGTTTTGATCTGTTTCAGTACAGCACCCGATTTATCCATTTCTTCAAAATCATGTAATACAGTTGCCATCAAGCAGACATCAACGCTGTAATCATCTATTTCTATTTGTTCGGTGGCATCATCCAGCATGGGCAGGATATTGGTAATGTTTTTTTCTTCAATTTCTTTTCCTATGATCTGTAATCCTTCTTCCCAGAGATCTACAGCATAGACCAGTCCTTCTTCACCAACAATTTGGGACAGGAAGATGGAATAGATGCCTTTCCCACATGCTAAATCAAGAACAGTAGACCCTGGTTTCAGCGGCAATATGTCCGTTAATTTATCCGAGTTTATCAGCTCAAAACTGCTTTTACCGGCGCCTTTGGGTTTCTTATGGTCATCTGTCATTTTGGATGTCCTCTTACAGTAATCCTATAACTTTCATAGTGTTATCACTTTTTACATATCACGAATACTGGAATGATTATATGGAAGAAAAATGCCATCGATAGAATAGAGGACTATTTGTAGACTGATTCAAACTTGTATTTTTTTCCGAAATTTTTTTTTAGGCGAACAAAATAAAATGCGATTAGAGTCAAAATGACATTGTTTGATGTTCAATGTCAGTTCCAGTTTAGAACATTATAGGCGTTTACTTCGATTAATATTGATGATCAATACTGCCGTTTAACATCCCAAATAATCTAAAAACAGTATATTAGAAGAGTCCTGAAATAGGAAATCATAGTAATATATCGAGAATTAGATCCAACAAGTTCAAGGAAGAAGTATCTCACTGTAAAATAACAGGCGAAAGGAGTCACATGATTTTTTTGAATTAATTTGGTGTGAAAATGAAAAAGTGCATTGAAACTTGTAACTTGCCATGCGATTGAGAGTCAAACTGACATTGTTTGATGTTCAATGTCAGTTCCAGTTTAGAACTTTTATCCTTGTGTGTATGCTTTATAATGACTATGTAATTAACGCTGTGATTTATGAATACCACAAGAGATTTAAAAAAAGATAATAAGGTCGGAAAATGTCATTAGAAGCCGTTAAAGAGTATTTTGCAGATTACAATATGGATCATCGTGTTATGGTTTTAGAAAATTCCACTGCGACAGTTGAAGAAGCTGCCCAGGTACACGGAGTAGATCCTGACCAAATTGGAAAAACACTATCGTTTAAAATAGATGAACAACCCATTTTAATAGTTGTTGCAGGTCAGGCGAAGATTGATAATAAAAAGTACAAAGGTCATTTTACCAAGAAAGCTAAAATGCTCAAAAAGGATGAGGCACTGGAGTATACGGGCCATGCAATAGGAGGTGTTTGTCCTTTCGGATTAAAGCAACCGATTGATGTATACCTGGATATATCATTAAAGAAACACTCAGAAGTTATCCCGGCTGCCGGAAACAGCTATTCTTCAATACGACTGACCGTAGAAGAGCTTGAAAAATATTCAAACTGTAAAGAGTGGGTTGATGTCTGTAAGTATGACTGATTTTACCAGGATAATGCTCGCCGCCGTTCAATGGAAACAGAGGAGAAATATCCCTTGGCACTTACCAAACAAATCATAGTCGAATCAGTTGCAGAAAAACTTGATCTGAAACCGGCTAAAGCTAAAGATGTAATCGAAGAACTCCTTGAAATAATGAAATCCACCTTGGCCTCTGAGGAAGATGTCATGATAAGTGGTTTTGGTAAGTTTCAAGTGAATAAGAAATCTCCCAGGAAGGGGAGAAACCCGGCCACCGGTGAGGAGATGATCTTGGATGGAAGGAAAGTTGTTGTTTTCAAATGCGCTGGTAAACTACGGGATAAAATTAACAATGGAGAATAAAGGACCATTTTATTATGGCAACAGATAAATGTATATTCTGCTGCAATTTGAAGAAACCATCGGTGTCTTCCTTGTAGGCTGGATTTATCAATGAGGATCACAAAATGAAAATGAAATTCCGATACAGATACGATTGGCTTCAAGAAATATTGATCAAGCACATTAAAGAGGAGACCGAGGCTAAATTCCGTATCCGGGCTGACAGAACAATAGAATTTGCAAAAAAATGGTATCCAACAGTGGATGATCAGGCCAATGAGATCCGATTCAATATGTTTGTAAAGCCGCTATGCAGAACCTGGAATGAGAATGTCCCGGTATCCGAATCCATTCACAAGCTGGCTGATAAGAATATCCCCTTTCTAATCGAAAATCACGATGGCATAGATTGGATTATTTATGAGGAGCATGATGTTGATGCCATAGCTGACATTGAGAGTGAATTAGGATTAGGACTTGTGGATTTGCTTAACCGAAAATACTAATTTTTAAAGTCACCTGTAATGGTCTGGTGATGCTGGATGAATAAAAAGGTTTCTTATGAGTTCAATCCTGGATATTGATTTAGACTATTTTAATTTAATTGAAAATCCAGAACAAAAACTGTCTGAACTATTGACCTGGGGAGGCTGTCAAATAGCATTTGTTGTTGAAAAACATCATAAAGCATATGCCCGTTGGAAAGACAGAGTTAATAGAGGAACATTAACACAACCATCCCATATTTTACATATCGATGAGCACCACGATATAATGTCACAGCAAAAGCAACCAAATATAGCCAACTTCATATTCCATGCTATGCAGGAATGGAAAAATTGTCAGGTATACTGGATGGTGGATACACCAATTGATTCACCGGAAATGTGGATTGATGATGACGTCTGGGGGGTATTGAAGAGCAGATTCAGCATAGGTTCTGAAATTCCGAAAGATTGGCCAAAACCGGATATTGTTTCGATATGCACCAGTCCAGAGTTTATCAACGACAACCTTTTACAGAAACTGTTAAAAACCTCCAGTGAGTTCATGACTAAGAAACAGTGGGCAAATATTCAACAGCGTTATGAAAAAAGGTAAAGACCACCGCCGTTCATTATTCAAAATCATCTAAAAGAATCTGTTATCGAGACCACCCCTTGCTTAACGGAGACTGAAAAAAATACCTATAAATTGACCCAATGAGATCGAGAAAGAAATATCCTACGGTAAAATTACAGGGGACCATGGTTCTTGTGTATACTACCTGAAACTTCACCGATTCTGAAAAAATGATAGGTACAACATGTTGGGGTGCCAATAATTATTCTGGAGTGAGTCTTTAAAATACCAGTAAACGTCTTTTTTTTTCAGCTGAAACCCCATAATGATAGACAATATAGTCGCCCATGACACTGGAATTTTCCTATATTAAAAAGCATTTTTATATTGTAACATGATATAGATTCGTTCATTTAATGTATGAGTCTATTTTCATCTTGCCATTCCCTATGTAAACAGTGATTTCTTCAATGTTATTTTTTTTGTGCAACGTTACACTCAAAGAACGGTAAGAGTATAAATCTTGTGATAGTGAAACTTTTGGCACAACAATTGCTGAATTAAGTTTTAAACAAAAATCATACAACCTATAAAAAAGGGGCAGGGAAATTATGATATCTTTGGTTTTATTTTTAATCTTGGTCTTTGGCTTTTTTGGGTTCATGGGATATATTTTGTACTGTGCAGGATTCCAATAAATAAATTCAAAATCATTCAAGTTACTCTTTAGATATGGACTTTTTATTATGGTTTTTAAAAAATTAAATTTTAAAACTCTTCAGGGAAGACTCATCGCATTGTTGTTATTTCCAGTATTTTTGATCATATTTTCGGGAGGAATTTTAAGTTTTTTGTATACTCGAAATGTCATCCTTGATCAGTGGAATGAATCAGCTGTGCTAAAGCTTCAACGGGCAGCCCACTATATTGAAATGCGTCTTTTAAAACCCATTGAGTTAATGGAAATGCTGTTTGAACTTTCTAAAAAAAAGGAGACACCGATATCCCCGGATACCATTGTTGATCATATTAACACCCTGGAAGGCGTTATTACTGTTGAGTTTAAAAATTTATCAGAAAAGGATGACCTCATTTCAGCCCCTGAAAATTCAATGATGGTTAAACATGGGATGGGTTTTCAGCACAGTCGAATATCCAAAATTTCTGATCCGGAATATGATAGCGATGTAGGGCATGAAACTGTGACGCTGATTTTGACCTTAATTGATGTAAGCGGAAAGGATAACGGTCAAATTGAGGTTAAGATGAGCTTTAATTACTTGCTCAAGGACATTATAAAGCTTGGATGGTGGCAAAGTGATATGGCCTGTATTGTTGATCAGTATGGCAAATATATGGCACATACAAATATGACAATGCAAGACCGGCAGACTCTGGGTGGGAAAAATGACCCATTGGAAACGGCAATTTTGAATAAAATGGTGGTCGATTCCTTTGGCACGGTTCAATCAGAAGGACATCCTCCGGATATGGTGGCAGGATTTTATAAGCTTGAACACATACCCTGGACGATTATATTATTTGCAAAGGGAGAAAGCATTCTAAAGCCAATCATCCAATACAGAAATGTTTTTGCTTTAGGCAGTGCTGGTTTAATTTTTATCATCCTAATACTCATCAGAACACATGTTGGTGAAATCGTCAGCCAGATAAAAATATTGTCAAGAAATGCTAAAAAAGTCGCAGGCGGAGAATATGGTTCTCCCATCAAAGTGAGCAGCAATGATGAAATCGGGCAATTGGTGGGTAACTATAATGACATGGTAAAAGGGTTGATAGAACGGGATTTCATACGGGATTCCTTTGGCCGATATGTTGACCCGGAGTTTGCAAAATATTTGCTAAAACATCCAGATGCTGGAAAACTGGGAGGCAAAAGAAGAGAAGTAGTCATGATGATGTCTGATATCAGGGGTTTTACAGCACTTTCAGAAACCTTTAGCCCTGAAATTATCATCCGGGTTCTGAATCAGTATTTTTCTCACATGATAAAAATCATTCAGGAGCACAATGGCATTATTGTTGATTTTTTTGGAGATGCGATACTGGTATTTTTTGAGCCGCTATCTGGATCTACCTCTGACACATCGCTTTGCTGCATTCAGTGTGCCTCTCGCATGCAGTCAGAAATGGCCGCTTTTAATAAAAAAATGCAAAGGGAAAAGTTGCCCAGCCTTGGTATGGGCATAGGAATTAATGCAGGCCAGGTGATTGTCGGGAATATCGGATCTGATACCCGGGCAAAATATGGGGTTGTAGGATCAGCTGTAAATATTACAAGCCGTATTCAGGCCAAGGCAGAGAAGCAGGAAATCATTATCTCGGAATCGGTATATCACTACACAAAGGATCAAATTCAGATTAAAAAAACATTTTCCACTGAACTGAAGGGAGTGGATAAACCAACGACGCTACGGATAATAGAAAACATTATTGGCTAACGCTTTATTCCCATACCTGTTGCTTGGTGAATGATTTTATCCCGTTGTCGAGTGATTGGGCTGCTACTGCATAAATGGTCAACGATCCCAGGCAAAAGATACTCTCTATAAAAGCTCAATTTCCACCGCCAACCTTATACTCATTTTATAAAATTAATGTTACCATTGCGAAACCGAGAATCCAATCCGGTTAATTTTTAATCACTTTTTCCTATACACTGTTTAAAAATTAGACAATGCATAAATAAAAAACAAGGTTGTTAAAAGTATCAATATTTCTAAGGTAATCGTAAAAAGCTTAAACGTAATGATTTTTATCCAGAAATGATTCTTTCTCTCAAATTTAAAATACTTGGCATACCTTGTGCAAAATATTGTTTTCATATTGGACGAAAGAACCAACTAAATTCCAAAAACTTATGGAGGAAAACATGATTAAAAAAACTTTGATTCAAACAGGGCTAATTTCTATTGCTGCCTTTCTGCTGATGTTCTATGCCAGTTCCGTAATAGCCATGATGGGGGGAGGTATGGGGGGTAGTTCAACCAGTCACATGGACAATACCCAGAACATGACAACTCGGCAAATGGCTCACGATCAACAACAAATGCATAATGAAAATATGAGTGATCAGCAACAAATGCCAAATGATAATATGAGTGACCAGCATTTGAATGACCAGGATATGAATCATGATGCTGTAGACCATGATAAAATGGACCATGATACCAATCAGAAAATGGCAGAAGATTTTTTCCAGGAGTGATGCAGAAAACCTGGAACGATTCTATTTTAAAGATTGTAAGGGCGTGTGAAAAAAAGTATACTTTGTGGGTTCCCTTAAATTTGATGAACCTGTAAAAAGTCAGATTTTGGCATTTTTTCAGCTGTAACACACTGAAATTATTAATAGCGATTTTACCATTTTCGATTTTTTACGAGACCATCAAATTTAGTACTGGTTGCTCGCCCTTGTTTTAAAATTTTAAAACAATTCTATTAAGGTGACTCCTGTTCAATCGATTCAATGCACCCAGGCGGAAGAATGAGTCTGGTACTGGTTTATAGCCATTATATCTCTAACCCACAAGGAATTGTAATGAAACAGTTTATTATCTTAGCAGTTTTTCTATGTCTTGGAGTCTTGGCCTTTTCGCCGGATAATTCTTTTGCATCAGAAAAGGGGGGGCTTCCTGAAATAGAGGACAGGTTGTCTGGGAGCCTTGATCTGTCAGATCTACTCCACTATGCATATTTGTCAAATCCCTCTATTACAGCTTCACGGGAATCCTGGCAGATCTTTATAGAGAACTACAGGATTGGAAAAAGCTATCCAGATCCCCAGCTCATGACCACTTATTTCCCCAATCCCATCGAAACAAGATTAGGGCCTCAGGACTGGAATCTGACTCTGTCCCAGGCAATTCCCTTTCCTGGGACCTTGTCACAAAAGGGCAAAGTACTGGAGGCCGATGCCAAGATTGCAAGGCTTATGGTGGATAAAACAGTTAAAAATATCGTTACCGCTGTTTCTTCTTCTTATTATGAATTGATTTACATCCAGAAAGCCATTGATGTTGCAACAGCAAACCTGGCTTTAAACCAGAAATTATTGAATATCAGTCACAACGCCTATGCTCAAGACAAAGCTCTTTTCTACGATGTGTCCAAGGCCCGGGCACAGACTGCACAGATTCAATACGACATCATGCTGCTGCAGGAACTGGAACAAACAGAAAAAACAAAGATTAATACCTTGTTAAACAGGCCCCCCAATGAAGCCCTTGGCAGAGCAATGAATCTTGCCCCAAAACAGGTGGTCTATTCACTGGACGAAATTTATGGCCTCTCCATGATGTACCAGGAAGATAATCTTATTGCCCAAGAAGCCATTCTAAAGTCAGAAGAAGCCATTCAGCTTACCAAATATGAAAATCTACCCTCATTCAAGTTTGGCCTTTTTTATGCCGGTATCGGTCAGCCAGATGTGGCATCTCCTCCAAAGGATGCCGGGGATGATGCTGTCGGGGTACAGTTGGGTTTAAATCTTCCGTTGTGGTTTGGTAAAAATAAAAGCCGAACGGCAAAGGCAAAGGCTGCAAAAGCAAAAGCAACGGCTGATAAAACCGTGACCGCTAACAGAACCAAGGCCAGGATCAGCCGCCTCTGGTTTAAGCTTCAAAATTCAAATCGTTTGATTGCCTTATATGAAAACGATCTGCTGCCCCAGGCCCTTGCATCAGTTAAAACATCTGAGACCTGGTTCCGGGAGGGACAGGGGAAATTTGCTGATTTTCTGGAGATCCAAGCAACCGCCTATAACTTTCAACTATCCCTTGAGCGGGCAAAGACTGATTATAGCAAGACCCTTGTACAGCTTGAACAACTGGCCGGAGTAATTCTTGATAGAAAAAATCCTGAACCCGAAGGAGAGAAGGATCAATGAAAATAATAATAAGCGGTATATTTATTTTAAGTATTCTTTCTATATCACAGGTATATGCAGATTATGACAGCATGAAAAAAGACCTGGAAGAATACACTCCGCAAAAGAGTTTTGCCATCATAGCCGAGCCTGGTGTTCAAGAAGCGAAAACGTTTCCTGGTGATGCGACCGGCGTCGTAGAAATAAAAACCTTGAAAAAGGGTTTTGAAAAAGAAATTTTCAACCTGAACAGCCGGTTTGTCGAGATGGGGGTGGACGAAAAAATTCTCAAACGGCTTTCCGGGATATCTTCTGATCAAGATGCGCTCATTAAACATATTCGGCAAAAAATCCGCTTGGATGATATCAAAGCCATTGCCGTCCTGCGCAATCCGGCTATCCAGGCCGCCCAAAAAAAAGTAATTGCTGAAATACAGTCCTTTGACCAGGTCATGAACCTGGACAGCACGCTTAAGCAATATGCCTCTTTCACCAAGGCAATCAATAATAAGGTTGGCCCCTTGAAAGGGAAGGATTCCATTAAAATGAATTATCCTTTTCCAGGATTGTCGGCCCTTAAAGGTCGTATTGTTCAAAGCCAGGTGGCCATGATAATGGAAAAGATGCAAATTATTAACAAACAGGTTCTTAAAGATATCGAAACAGCCTATTGGGACTTAATTGTTGTAGTAAAATCAACAAAGATCACCGCCGAGACAATTGCTGCCTTTAAACGTCTTGGGGGTGTCGCCACATCCCTATACAAAAGCGGCAAAACCAGTTTCCAGGATGTGATCAAAATCAATATTAAGATAGAAGAACTCAAAGAAGATCTGGTTACTTTAAACGCCAAAAAGAAAAATATAGAAATCCGGATTCTTGAACTTTTAAACATTCCGGCTAACATCCGTTTAGGCAAAGCTATAGTTGCCCCGCAGCCTCCCAAAGTAGCCGAGGCTGAAGCTCTTTTTCCAATTGCCAGGGAGTACCGCCAGGAACTCAAAGCAATCCGGTTTCAGATCAGCAAACTTGAGTCCATGGTAGAAATGTCGGAATCCATGATAGAGGCTCCGCTTACTCTGGGATTTTCAACTTCCGAAAATGATATCGTCAATACAACGGGTACCAACGCTCCCAAAGAGGCCTTTGCTACCAAAACCATGGCGGCCATGAAAAATAACAGACCTGCCAAGCCCTTATACGGGTTGGATGAACCCTGGCTTGCGCAAACAAGGCAGAATCTGTCAAGTCTTCGGCAAACCCTGGTTTCCCAGGAAAATGCCACAAACCGGATGGTGAGAAATGCCTGGTTTAAAACAGACAAAAACCGAAGGGAGTTCAGTTTATATCAAAACAGAATTCTGCCTTTGGCAAAATCTGCTCTGGATGTGTCCACCAAGGAGTACGAAGCCGGGTCCATACCATTTTCCCAAGCCATTGATTCATATACCTATTGGCTGAAAGTTAAATTGACAATTGCTAAAAGACAGGCTGCCCTTGGCACCTCCTTTGCTGAACTGGAAAATATTGTGGGCAAAAAATTATAAAACCACAGGGGAAAACTTCATGAAAATAAAAGGGATTGGATTGACCATTGTCTTCACTGCACTGATAACGGGTACTATCGTTTTTTATATAATGACAAGTCTCAGTACCGTTGCCCCGACAACAGGACAGGAAACCCAAGAGGGCACGAAAGAACGGAAGATCATCTATTGGAAGGCTCCCATGGACCCTACCGAGATCTATGAAGAACCCGGCAAAAGTAAGATGGGCATGGACCTTGTCCCGGTATACGAGGATGAGATGGCAGAAGAAGATGATGATGATAAGGAACGAAAGATAGTCTATTGGAAAGCCCCCATGGATCCTACCGAGATCTATGATCAACCTGGTAAGAGTAAGATGGGCATGGACCTTGTCCCGGTGTATGAGGACGAACTGGTGGGCGGAGTGGACATTAAAATTAACCCTGTGGTGGAACAGAACATGGGTCTGAAAGTTGAACCCGTTGAAAAAGGCCCCTTGAACCATACCATCAGAACCTATGGCCATGTCACCTTTGATGAGACCTTAACCGGTATTATTAGCCAGAAAACTTCCGGCTGGATAGAAACGCTTTATGCAGACTATACTGGTTTTATGGTTAAAAAGGGGGACCCCTTATATGAAATTTATTCACCCTCCCTGCTGGCCTCCCAGGAAGAATACCTCTCTGCCTATAAAAATTACCAGAGAAGTAAAAGCAATTTAAACAAAGAACTACTGGAATCAGCCAGGAAAAGACTCCAATATTATGATATTGCAGACCAGGAAATCAAGCGCATTGAACGCTCGGGTCAGGTTCAAAAAACCTTGACCGTCCGATCCCCTTATCAGGGCGTGATTACCCATAAAAATGTTATTGAAGGGAGCTATGTAAAAACCGGTGCAAGCCTCTTTACCATTGCCGATCTATCCACCGTATGGGTAGAAGCCCATCTCTTTGAATATGAACAAAATCTGGTTTATGAAGGGCAGGATGTTGAAATGACCTTGTCCTATAATCCGGATAAGGTCCACACCGGTAAAATTTCTTATATTTTCCCCTATCTGCAACCCAAAACCCGGGATGTGATCATCCGGATTTCTTTTGAAAACACAAATGATGAATTAAAGCCGGACATGTTTGCCCAGATTAAGATCAATACCAATACCGATAAAACAGGATTGTTTATCTCTTCCCAGGCCGTCATTCATTCCGGAGAAAAAAAAATTGTATTTGTGGCAAAGGGAAAAGGGAAATTCACTCCCAGGCAGATCACCACGGGAATTTTTCTGGAACAAGGAAATGTTCAAGTGTTAAGCGGCCTTACTGCAGGAGAAAATATTGTGGTGTCCGGGCAGTTCTTACTGGATTCCGAATCCAAGCTTAAAGAGGCAATCCAAAAAATGATCGAATCAAAATCCGGTCCTGCCAAGGAGGGAAAGACGGAAGTCAAAGAAGGTTCCGATGATTTTTTTGATGAGATGGATGCCAAACCTGCGGACGAGTTTTTCAAGGACATGGAATAGACGAGGAATTCTGAGATGATAGATAAAATAATTGAGTGGTCTGTACACAATAGATTCATGGTCGTCCTGACAACCTTTTTTGTTATTGTAGGCGGTATCCTGGCCATGTTTAACACACCTTTGGACGCCATCCCCGACCTTTCCGACGTCCAGGTCATCATATATACTGAATACCCGGGCCAGGCTCCCCAGGTGGTGGAAGACCAGGTCACCTATCCATTGACAACTGCCATGCTCAGCGTACCCTTTGCTAAAGTGGTCAGGGGATATTCTTTTTTCGGGGTTTCTTTTGTTTACCTCATTTTTGAAGATGGTACTGATATCTACTGGGCCCGATCCAGGGTCATGGAATATTTAAATTTTGTATCCGGTCGTTTACCTCCCGGGGTTACCCCCAGCCTCGGACCGGATGCCACTGGTGTGGGATGGGTCTATGAATATATCTTAAAAGACACTACCGGTAAAACAGATCTGGCCGAACTACGCTCCCTCCAGGACTGGTTTTTACGGTATGAACTGACCGCCGTTCCCGGGGTATCTGAAGTTGCCAGCATAGGCGGATTTGTCAAGCAGTACCAGGTGGAAGTGGACCCCAACAAACTTCTCTCATACAATATTACCATCCAGAAAATCAAAAAGGCAATCCAGCGTTCCAATTCAGATGTAGGCGGCAAGCTCATTGAAATGGGAGAGACCGAATTTATGGTCAGGGGACTGGGGTATATAAAGTCTGTTGAAGATATTGAACAGATCGCTGTTTCCTTTGACGAGAAAGGAACCCCGATTCTATTAAAGGATATTGCCAATATCCAGATTGGCCCGGAATTGCGTCGGGGTATCCTGGAATGGAACGGAGAAGGGGAAACCGTTGGCGGTGTGGTTATCATGCGGTTCGGCGAAAATGCCCTGGAGGTTATAAAGCGGGTCAAAGAGAAATTAAAAGACCTGGAAAAAGGGTTGCCCGAAGGGGTTGAGATTGTCTCCGGATACGACAGATCCGCCTTGATTGAGCGGGCGGTTGCAACCCTTAAAACCAAGCTCACCGAAGAGATGATTGTGGTGGCCTTGATTTGTATCATTTTCCTGCTCCATTTCAGGTCGGCTTTTGTGGCCATATTCACCCTTCCCGTGGGCATATTGATGTCTTTTATGATCATGTACCCTTTTGGGGTAAATGCCAATATCATGAGTCTGGGAGGGATTGCTATCGCCATAGGCGTCATGGTAGATGCCTCCATTGTTATGGTGGAAAATGCCCATAAACACCTGGAACGGGATCGGGGAAAAAAAAGCCACACACAGATTATTATTGATGCATCCAAAGAGGTAGGGCCTGCTCTGTTTTTTAGCCTTTTGATCATCACGGTATCTTTTTTGCCGGTGTTCAGCCTCATGGAACAGTCAGGAAGACTTTTTAGGCCCCTGGCCTATACCAAGACCTCTGCCATGGCAGCATCTTCGATTCTGGCCATTACTATTATTCCGGTGCTCATGACCTTTTTTGTCCGGGAAAATACCATAGACCCCAAATTGCCGGGAAAACAAAAGCGCAAAATCTGGTTTCTTGCACTGGCAGGTCCCCCTCTGGCTGTCGTTATTGCCGGGCTTGCCGGCGTTAAGTTGCCGGAGCTGAGCTTGGTCTTTGCCCTTGGGTTTTCCATATTTCTTGGATTATGCCTTTCCCCACAGAAAATCATGCCCGAGGGAAAAAATCCTTTGAACCGGTTTTTGATCCGGATATACATGCCCATGATCAAACTGGTGTTAAAATGGCGGAAAATCACCGTATTGGTTTCTCTTTTTGCCATTGCCGTTACCTGGTATCCCATGAGTCGGGTGGGAAGCGAATTTATGCCGCCCCTGAACGAAGGCGATCTTTTGTACATGCCCACCACATTACCGGGCATTTCCATTACCAAGGCAAAGGAACTTTTGCAGCAAACAGATAAGATCATTCAGCGGTTTCCGGAAGTTAAAAGTACTCTGGGAAAGATCGGCCGTGCAGAGACCTCTACAGATCCAGCTCCTTTGTCCATGATCGAAACTGTGATCATGATGAGACCCCAGATAGAGTATGAAATGATTGACAAAGAACGGTTCTTTTCCAATTGGCCCGGATGGTTGAAAAAACCCCTAAGCTGGATCTGGCCGGAACAGATAAAAGGAAAGATTCTCCATGAATGGCGAAAGAAACCCATTGACTGGTTTTATTCTGACTGGCCCGAACTCTTCCAGGCGCCGTTCACCTGGATATTGCCACAGGAACGGTATATTACTATCCAGGAACTGGCTGACGATCTGGAGCAGGCAGTTAAATTTCCCGGGCTTACAAATGCCTGGACCATGCCCATTAAAACAAGAATTGACATGCTCTCCACGGGTATTAAAACCCCTGTGGGTATTAAGATCATGGGGCCAGATCTTGAGATCCTGGCCAGCCTCGGCGAACAGATTGAGGCACTGCTTAGAAATAAAAAAGGGACCATGTCTGCATTTTCCGAGCGGGTCACAGGAGGCAATTACCTTGATTTTACCATCAAAAGAGAAGAGATCGCCCGGTACGGTCTTCATGTGCAGGATGTCCAGGACATAATAAAAACAGCCATCGGAGGGATGAATGTTACCTATACCATTGAGGGGCTGGAACGATATCCGGTTAATCTTAGATACAACAGAGAATTTCGGGATAATATCGACATGATAAAACGGGTATTGGTTCCCACCCCGTCCGGAGCCCAGGTTCCCCTGACTCAGTTAGCCGATATCTCCATCAAAAAGGGACCGGCTGGCATCAAGAGTGAAAACTCTAAGCGAAGTGCCTGGGTCTTTGTGGATATCAAAAATATGGATATAGGCACCTATGTGAAACAGGCACGTAAAATGGTAGATGAAAACATTGAGCTGCCTTCGGGGTACTCCCTGGTCTGGTCAGGCCAGTATGAATATATGGAAAAGGCCAGGAAAACCTTGAATGTCATCGTGCCGGCCACCCTGTTGGTGATTTTTATTCTGTTGTTTATCCATTTTAACAATATTATTGAAGTGCTCATTGTCATGGCCAGCCTTCCCTTTGCCCTTCTGGGAGGCTTCTGGCTCATCTATCTTCTGGGATATAATATGTCCGTTGCCGTGGGGGTCGGGTTCATCGCACTGGCAGGCCTTGCCACTGAGACCGGTATTGTCATGCTGGTATACCTGGATGAGGTTTTTAAACGGAAAAAGGAGGAAAATCAAATGAATACGGCCGCAGACCTTCATGCATCAATTGTCGAAGGGGCTGTGGACAGAGTTCGGCCTAAAATCATGACAGTTGCCACAACCCTTATCGGTCTTTTACCTGTCATGTACGGCAGCGGCGCCGGCTCCCAGATCATGAAGCGGATTGCAGCTCCCATGGTGGGGGGGCTTGTTTCCTCTACCATTATGACATTAATTATCATCCCGGTGATCTACGATTTGTGGAAAAACTGGGAACTCAATAAAACAAACAAACTTTAAAGAAAGGAATTTACCCATGAATTATAATTTGAAACCCATTATCGCCCTTATTTTTGCCACATTACTTTTGACCTATTCTGCCATTGCCAGCGATGACATGAAAGACCACGACATGTCTTCGTCAGACAAAATTGGAGACCTTTTCCATGAATCCGTAGTGGATGGGTTTATGCTTTCCTATTACCTTCTGGATCTTCGGGACCAGAAAGGAAATGAAAACAAAGAAATGGATAAACCCCATCACATCATGGTCTATATCATGGACAAAAAACACAAGCCTGTTCTCAAAGGAAAGGTTGGGTTCATGATCAAAGATGACCAGGGGACTCCCCAGAAAGCCATGGCTATGTATATGAGTAAAGGCTTTGGTATCACGGCTGATATGAAGAAAAAAGGCATCTATTCCATAACTGCCAAGGCACTTTTGGGCGATGTCAAACTTATGGACAGCTTTAAATATGAGACGAAATAAGAATTAACCAAATAAAACCCCGGGGTACGGCCAGACAGCCTTTGGCTGTGCCCTTTATCCTAAACCCCATCCATAGGTTGTGGAGGATGAAAATGATGGTGTCGATAAAAAGAATTGTATTATTTTTGCTCGGCTTTACCATTTTGTCGGGATCTTATCTGTGGGCCAATGGTGATAAACACCAAGAAGAAAAAAAGAAACAAATGCAAGGGCATCACTGGGCAGCGCCGCCAGAGGAAAGAAACCGCAGCAACCCCATTCCCCTCTCAGAAGATTCTGTTCTTTTCGGGCAAAACCTTTATCTCCAAAATTGTACAGACTGCCACGGTTCTAAGGCAGATGGTCTGGGACCTGATGCGGAAGATATGGAACCGAAACCAAGTAATCTTGCAGCAATGGCCGGCCACCACTCTGATGGAGATATGGCCTGGAAAATCAAAAAAGGAAAAGGCCCCATGCCGGCTTGGGAGAATATTGTATCAGAGGAACAGATCTGGAATCTTGTGAATTTTATTCAAAACCTAAAAGAAAACCACTAACCACATAATTTTTCATGTTAGTCCATATTTTTTTAGTTTGTTATTCAATGTTGTCCGTGTGATATTTAAAATTTTTGCGGCCTGACTTTTGTTTCCTTTTGTATTCGCCAGGGTTTCCTCAATGGCTATAATCTCAACATCATCAAGAGATCTATTCCCAATGTTGGCTACGGGTTGTTGAAAATCTGGCCCAGAGTTATAATTTTCTAAGACAGCAGGCAATAGTTCCTTTTCAGATATATAGTGCCCCATGCATAAAATAACAGCCCGTTCAAGACAGTTTTCAAGTTCTCTGACATTTCCGGGCCAAAGGTATCTGGACAGGGCATCCATAGCAGTCGGTGTAAATCCCTTAAGATCTTTACGATTTTTTTTTGAATATTTATTTAAAAAATGCTGGGCAAGCAGCGGGACATCCCCTATTCGATCCCTTAACGGTGGGACCTCTATGTTCACGACATTGATCCGGTAAAACAAGTCTTCTCTGAAAGTTTTATTTTCCACAGCTTCTCTAAGATCCCGGTTTGTGGCAGCAATGATTCGGACATCCATCTTTATGGTATTGTCACTGCCGACGGGCTGGATCTCTTTTTCTTGGATTGTCCTGAGGAGTTTTACCTGCATGGAAAGGGGCATTTCCCCGATTTCATCCAAAAATATAGATCCTTTATCTGCCTTTTTGAACAAACCCTCACGTTTCTTGTCCGCACCGGTAAATGCCCCTTTTTCATGACCAAACAATTCTGATTCCAGAAGGGTTTCAGTCAGAGCAGCACAATTGACAACCACCAGCAGATGATCCCGTCGGTCACTGACTTCGTGGACAGCTTTTGCAAAAAGTTCTTTGCCGGTACCGCTCTCACCCGTGATAAGGATATTCGCATCGGATGGACCAGTTATTTTTGCAGTTTCCATGACCTTTTTCATGGCCTGACTTGACCCTATAATGTTTGTAAAACTGCTGCCTGACAAGATTTTTTCTTTGAGCATTTGATTCTCACGGGATAGTTTCAGATGGTTCATGGCCCGTTCTATGGTCATTTTAAGCTCATCAAAATTCAGCGGCTTGGTCAAATAATCATAGGCGCCCAGCTTCATAGCTGCTACGGCCTTATCCACAGAAGAATAAGCTGTCATGATAATGATGGGGATAGCCGGATTGAATTCCTTGATTCGCCTCAAGGCTTCTATGCCGTCTACATTGGACATCCTGACGTCCATGAGAATCAAATCATAGGGATTTTCTCGGGCTACTTCAATGGCCTCACTCCCATCGGTCACCTTTTCTACTGTATGACCAAGGCTGCTCAGCACGGTATTGAGCATGGTAAGATGCCCTGAATCATCATCCACAATTAAGATACGTCCTTTCATAGGATGTTTTCCTTTTCGCCTGTAATGGGTAAAGCCAGAGTGATTGTTGTACCTGAGTTTTTTTTGCTTTTTACCTGTATAAAACCATTATGATTTTCCACAATTTTATGGGCAATCGCCAACCCCAGGCCGGTTCCCTTATTTTTAGTGGTAAAATAGGGATCAAAGATATGTTTTAAATTCTCCACGGGAATACCCGTTCCCGTGTCAGAGACATCGATGATAAGGTTTGGTCCTTTCTTTTCTGCCTGTACCAGAAGATTGCCTCCCTCTGACATGGCCTGGATGGCATTTATATATAAATTCAATAGGACCTGGGTTAACCTGTCTGGATCAATCAAAAGCCGTGGCAGGTCTGATGCAATATTTTTTGTAATTTGAATACCAATGGATTCGGCTTCGTGGGTAACAATACGGATGGAATGGTTTATGAGATCCCTTACTTTGATGCTTTTGAAACTAAGGTCAGAGGGCCTTGCAAATTCAAGGAGTTCAGAAATCACCCGATTTACCCGGTCCACTTCTTCTGCCATGAGGTTTGCAGCTTTTCTATTCTCACTATTGTCCGCAAACAAGCTTCCAAAATAGGTGACATACCCTTTTATGGAACTTAACGGGGTCCTTATTTCATGGGCAATGCCGGCTGCCAGATTTCCTACCATGGCCAGTTTTTCTACCCGTTGTGTTTTGATTTCCAGTTCTCTTATTTCTGTTAAATCCTTAAGAACAAACATAAAGCCAATGTATTTTCCGTCTTCACCATGGATGTTTGTTGCGCTTACAGCCACTGGAACTGGTTTTGAACTTTCTGGTAAAAGGATAATCTCTTTTTCCGCTACCGGATGCCCGGATTTGATCATGTCATGTAAACTCCAGATATTGCCTGGAAGCAAAGCCTTGGCATTCATATTTTTAATCGTTTCCTCATTGGTTTCCAGTAGATTCCACGCACCTGCGTTGGCGTATATGACCCGATACTGTGTATCCATAACCAGAATACCAACCGGCAAGTGGCTAACCACTTCCGATGCAAAAATTTGGGTATCCTTGAGGAGTTTACGTGAACGGGTATAATTTTGTGCCCAAAAAAGGGAGACAACCCCAGCAATACCCAGGGAAATAATTATTGCAGCCATCACAATGTTGTGTTTGAGATCCTCTCTCATGGCGGTTTCAAAGGGTGCGATGTTCATTCCAATAAAAATATAGGGACGGTTGTTTGGATCAAGAATTTTTTTGGCTGTCATGCTGTTTTCCAAATCGACATGTTCATGTCCCGGATGATTAAAAATCGGTAAAAATGTTTTGTATACCTCAAAATATTTTATTCCGTTGCCCTGTTCAACAAGTCTCCATTTCGGGGTATGAGATGGAGAAAGATTCTCTAACAAGTCTGATTCTACAAATTTTCTCCCAATAAGAGATTTTTTGTTATGAGCCAGAATCATTCCGGACCTGTCCACAATACCAATATAGGAAATGTCTGGCTGGCCGGCAGTTTCTTCCAAGAGGATTTGCAGGTGAATTTCATTGACGAACACACCCATTTTCCCCATCATTCCCATCATGCCAGTCCTTGTCCCTGCTTCAAAAGACCGGATCAGTGCAGCTCCTTTTTCCTTTAGAAGCATACTCATCTGCTCTTTATCCCGGTTGTAGTTTACGACCCCCAAAAAACTTACAACACCCATAAGAACTAAACTGATTCCGATGGTCATCCAGGGAGATATATGAAATTTAGAACTCATAGGTGTACCTGATTAAAAATTAAACGTTTTCTAAAATGGATGGATAATTATTAAACACATTCAAAAAATTAACAAGATATTTCCCAGACAAAGGAGCAACATATTAGGTTTATAAAAACAAACAGATACCCATGGATAAGTCATCTGAACACAAAAAATCGCCATTGTATCTACCTGGGATGTATAGATGCAGTGGCGAAAATTTGCTGGTGAAAAACTTATACGTTATCGTTTGGTTGATAGGGGCTGAATACCTTAAGTTCATTCCCTGATCCAAACCTCACAATGGTATTAGGATACTCAGAAAACCAAAGGCCGATCTGGTTACCACCTGAATCCAGTATTCTCCCGTATGTTACATGGCCCCCTCCTATGGGCATGAGATTTTTAATTTTTTTACTAATTTTAATTTTTGACTCAATTTTATGCCAAAATTTACTATTCAGTGTGTATTTGGAGTCGATCCCTATGACAGCATAAGGTATTTTGGATCGACCAGTATAATAATAATTGTACTCAGTAGATAGCTGATTTTGTTTAAAAAGATTTTCAACAGCAGGGTCAGCATGAGTTACAGCATAATCACCCGGACTTCCAGCAACGGCTACCTGAAGAAAAAGCATGGTAAGGAGTCCGACCGAAAATAGAATAGTTGTCCCAATGATATCTCCTTTTTGTTTTAACCAATTTATTTTATATGATTTTTTCATAGCGGGTCTCCTTTTTTAAATGATATACGCAATTTGTAAAATTGCTGTGTTGAGAATAAGAACTGCAAACCCCATACCAACAATACAAAATAGTGACATTGAATCCTCAATAGGCTTTCAGCGGGGTAATCGGTATATTATTTGCTTAATAAATAGTCGTACAGGAATTTTCTTTGATGGATGGCTTTTCATTTTTAACGATCGTACACGGGCATATTCGGAAGTATTTATGTTTAAGGAGGGAGTATGAATAGAAATCGAACAGTCGTAAAAACATTGTGCGCCATTATTTTCATGTTAACCTTGCTGCTTATGGCCTCAATTGTAAATGTTTCTGGGCACGGTGGTAAAACCCACACCGATGAAAAATTTACGGCTTTTGAGGCCCTTGAAAAGGGAGTTGCTTTTTTCAACAGCCTTGTGGAAAAGGGTAAACTGGAAAAAAGTTGGAAAAAAGATCTTGTATCAGTTAAAATTTCCCATATGGTGGGAAAAGACAATAGGGCATATGGGATCTCGTTCCATCGAAGTAATAGTAATCCCCCATCCGTATACATTTTTTTTAAAACCGATGGAAGTTACGGGGGGTCAAACTATACAGGAGAGTAAATACCTACAAGGTATTTGAGTCTTGTTAGTTTATCTCTATAGGGAACCAGTAACCTTTTTTACCAAGGAGGATAAAATTGAAACAAAACAGGATCACCTCTAAACTGATTTCCATGCCTTTGGCGGTAGAGCTTTCCGTTCCTGCCAAGGCCTTAATAACGATGATGATTTTAACCATGGGGATCGCCATGGCTGGGGCAGGCGGGCAGATTATCGTTCACGATATTATTCCCAATTTTTTTAGTACATCATCCGGTGATGCAATCGGCCTGGACCATTCCAGACATACCCCATCGACAAGATCAATCGAAGACCCCCCGGCGGAACCCGGTCCCATGGAGGCCGGAGATCTTTTCGCTGGGCAGACTGTGGAAGAAAAAATGCCAGACAGTCCTTTTTATAAAAAGGAACAGTTTGTATGGCTGCTCAAATGGACCCACATTCATTTGTTCGGTATCAACATGATTTTCGTCTTTATGGGCGGTATCACCCTCCTTCTTGATCTGAGCACAAGATTTCAGATCTGGCTTGTAATTTTACCCTTTTTCGGTGTTGCGGCTGATATTGGCACCATGTGGTTGAAAGTGTATATATCAGAAGCTTTTTTTTGGCTACATATTCCATCCGGTGGACTCTTTATCGGAATATTTTTTTTTACGGCAACCAGGGGCCTCTGGGAGATGTGGCTCAGCAAAAATAGATCGGCTACTCTTTGAGCCTGGATCGGCTGTAAAATGGTCTCATATGCCTGATTTCCTCCTGAGCAATGATGGTATAAATAAGGGCGAGTAAAATTTTTGCCAAGGCGACAGCTTCCAAAAGAAAGACTCAGGGATTCGGAATCGAAAGGCAGTGAGGACTAAGTTCAGGACAAGTGCCGTTTTTTAGCAAGATGAATACCCAAGATTATCCCTGTGAATCAGGATGTTTTAAAAAAAAACCAAAAGGGTAAATAGAAAAAGCTCACTATAGAATTTTGGATAACCCTGAGAACTGAAAAAACAATTAAACGCCCTTACTGGCAAACCTCTCAGAGACACATCATAGACATATCAAACGCATTACATTTACTCAAATTTGCTTATAATAAACTTTGCAGAGGCTATATTAAGAGATAGGAAAGGCCTCTGGTCTTTTATTGAATAAGTAACCTTAAGTGTCAAAAGCTATTAGCCCTTGATTTGAAACCAGCAGGCCTGCTCAATGCATAATCAAGATTCACTGCTTGAAAATAGAATTACCATTTGGTTACTATTAAAAAGCATATTGACACAGTAAACAGGCTTAGCGTATTTTTTCTAAATTAGAGAGCTTAGGATGAAACATTTTAAAATAAAAATATTCTGGTCGGCCTTACTTCTTTTTGCAGCCTTCTGGATTGGGAGTGCATACGCAACCATTCACTGCCCCACACAATGGGCAGGCAACGGATGTGGAGTTGCGTCCATACCGTATGAGAACGGGACTAAGATTCCAAAGCTTTTTAACGCTGAAAAAACTTGCGCATCTTGCGCCGCCTCGGACAGTACAACATGTTGTCGAAATTGTGCCGGTACCATTGGTACAATAAATTTAATGGCAACTCAAAAGACAGGTGGATACTGCCAATTTCTTATTTCCGCTGCAGTCGTACCGGTCTACCACCCGGAAGATGGGAATAATTCGTTTAGCCTTTCTTCTGCAGTCAACCATCCGACCGGACGTCGAATATCAATTCTAAACCAGTCCTTTATCTGTTAACCTTCTCTCATAAACGAGTCGTGCCTGGAAGGAAGAAACATAACATCTGTTGTGGCCTGACGCCACAAACCAGATTTCTTAGCCTGTATTCCCAAAAACTATTGAGAGAAAATTAAATGACCCAAATCAAACAGACGTCTGATGCAAACTGGTTTATCCTGCTTGCAGCCTGGAGTCTTGCTACCGGATCAACTTTAGGCAGCATATTTTTCAGCCATGTCATGGAATTTGCCCCTTGTGTCTTATGCTGGTACCAGAGGATATGCCTGTTTCCACTCGTGGTGATCCTTTCTATAGGGCTCTTTCCTTTTGATAAAGCTGTGATAAAATATGCCCTGCCTTTAGCGGTTTTGGGCTGGCTTGTTGCCGCCTATCATAACCTCTTGTACTCAGGCATTATCCCGCAGGAGATGCAGCCCTGTACCAAAGGCGTTTCCTGCACCGAAAAATACATTGAGTTATTCGGATTTTTAAGCATTCCAATGCTTTCCCTTATTGGGTTTTCAATTGTTATAGCAATTTTACTTGTACTAAAAAAAAGGACCTCTTAAATGAAATATAAAATTTTTGCAGGCATTTGCCTTGCCTTTATCGGATTGTTTGTCGCCACGGCTCTCTATTATAAAAACGAGCAGACACAAAAATACGGAGACATGGCTGCCAATGACCTATCAACTTTTATCAGGGAGCATTCCAGAACACTGGGGCCTGAAGATGCAAAGGTTGTCATTGTGGAATTCATGGACCCTGCATGTGAAACTTGCGCTGCTTTTTCTCCTATTGTCAAACATGTAATGGAACAAAACCCGGGTAAAATAAAACTCGTTCTCAGATATGCCCCTTTTCATGACGGTGCTGACGGCTTTGTGAAGATTCTTGAGGCTGCCGGAAAACAGGGTAAGTATTGGGAAACGCTGAACGTCATGTTCAAGACTCAATCCATGTGGGCCAGCCACAGCAATTACCGGCCGGAACTGTTATGGGAGTTCCTTCCTAAGGCTGGGCTTGACATTGAGAAGCTTAAAAAGGAAATGAATGATCCCGCACTTGACGATATCATTGCCCAGGATCTGGCTGATGCCAAAACACTGAATGTGCGAAAAACACCTGGTTTCTTTGTCAATGGAAAACCTCTGGAAACGTTTGGGTCAAAACAATTGATCCGGTTGATCTCATCCGAGTTGGACAAGAACTATTAAAAGATAACGATGAAATCCGGGCATCATGAATTCATGTGCAGGAACTTCGGTGTTTTGAAACCTATAATAAGGAGCAACTCCGTGAGAAAAATAATAATTTACCTTATAGTTGCCTGGCTATCCTTTTCGTTTCTGGCTTGTAACCAAAAACCTGTCGGCCTTGTAATCGGGGAGCCGGTACCAGATTTTACGCTGGTTGATCTCGAAGGAAAGACCTGGACACTATCCGATCTGAAAGGCCAGGTGGTGTTTATCAATTTTTGGGCAACTTGGTGTCCGCCGTGTCTTCAAGAAATGCCGTCAATGCAAAAGCTTTTTACCACCCTTCCACCGGACAAATTTAAAATGCTTGCCATTCTTAACAATGATAAGATGGCACCGGCCCAATTTATAGCAGGGCAGAAAGGCCTCACAATGCCGATTCTGGATGACTCGGAAAATTTAATCGGGAGCCAATACGGTCTTACCGGTCTGCCGGAAACGTTTATTGTGGATAAACAGGGAATTTTAAGGGAAAAATTCATTGGGCCGGAGCAATGGAACGCCCCCGAGCATATCCAAATGATAATGAATTATATAAACCAATGATCCGGAGGTGTCTGGCATGAAGCAAAGCATCCGGCTTACGCCGTTTATATTTGTATTCTTTTTTCTTCTTTTAATTTTGGTTGGCATATCACAGGAAGAACCATGGCGGGTTATGAAATTGTCCACTCAAATCTGCCTGTCGTGTATTGGAATCGGGTGATCCATGGAAGTCATTCGAAAATGGGTCCAGACCCTGTTTTTTTTCCTGACCAACGGATATTGGAGTTTCCCTTTTACCAGAGCCATATACAAGGGGCCGCTGAAGGTTATCTGTTCCCCCGGTCTTAACTGCTATTCATGCCCTGCTGCCACAACCTATTGCCCCATCGGTTCGCTTCAACAATTATTGGGAGGGATTCGGTTAGCATTGGAAACCGGTCAATTTTACATTGGATTCTATGTGGTCGGTGTGATGGGACTCATTGGTGCATCTGTCGGCAGGATTGTTTGTGCCTGGGTTTGTCCCTTTGGCCTGTTCCAGGAACTTCTCCATAAAATCCCATCTCCCAAATATGGTATCTGGCCTATTCTCAAATATGGAAAGTATGGGATGCTTTTATTTATGGTCATCCTGCTGCCTTTGTTTGCAATTGATTCATTTGGCAATGGAGACCCATGGTTCTGTAAATATTTTTGTCCTGCAGGTACTTTGGAAGCCGGACTACCCATGATTTTCCTGCGGCCGGCTCTTCAGGATAAACTGGGAGCCCTTTTTCTATTGAAATTGTCAATTTTACTCTTTTTTCTGGGATGGTCAGTGATAGCCAGTCGACCTTTTTGTCGAACTGCCTGCCCTCTTGGGGCTTTTTATGCATTATTCAGCCGCATGAAACTGGTAAAACTTGGCCTTGACCACAATAATTGCAATCATTGTGGCGCCTGTCATGACGTTTGCCCTATGGGCGTTCGGTTTAATGAATCACCCAATGACATGGAATGCATTTCCTGTATGTCATGCAGTAAAATATGCAAACGAAACGCTATCAGGATTGAGGTTGGGGGCTTGCCGGTTTCAGGTCAACAAAAAGCACCAAAATCAAATTCTATATGATTTACCAAATACTGTCCTATACCGACGAATCAACTTAAAGGAATTATTTATGCAGGAAGATAAAAAACAGGAACAAGGTCATATCACAAAACAAAATGCTGTAATGATTGGACTGATTTGCCTTATGGTGGGGTTTATTATCGGAGTTGTATATTCATCCAACAAATTAAAACCGACGGCAGTCGTACCAGAAAACAACCAAACCATTGATTATAGCCAAAAAGAAAAAGAGTTGAAGAATGCGTTGTCTCAAAATCTAAAGGATGCATCTGCCTGGGTTCAATTGGGACATGTCTATTTTGAAACAGATCAATATGCAAAAGCAATTGACGCTTACAAAAAATTTCTTTCTATTGAACCCGGTAATGCAAATGTTCTAACAGATCTTGGTGTCATGTATCGGTATAACAGACAGCATCAGGACGCAATCAAATCTTTTGATGAGGCAATTTCAGCAGATCCAAAACATGAATGGGCTCGATTCCATAAAGGGGGAGTCCTGATGAATGATTTAAATCAAAAGAGATTGGCTTTAACGGTTTGGGAAGAGCTGTTTTCTATTAACCCTTTTTTCATGTCCAGCAAAGACCAAAGCCTGGATCAACTAATAACCCATTATAAAGAGCATTAAAAAAGCAATTTCCTGAATGAGTTTTATACCCATTGACTTTGAATTTGTTAATTCACCTATGATAATGATAAATTTCTTTTTGAACCGCACGACCATGACTCATAAACCAATATTTATTACCATGCTGGGGCTGATAACCTTGATTACACTTACAGGGGTTAAAGGATATGCAAATGTTAATACATCTATGAAAATGACATCACCTGATACTCTGACTGATAATGAGGCTGACAGGGGTACCCGACTAATTGATATCGATGGATACAACATTGAATTGAAATCTTTTTCCCCAGGTCAAACAATGTCCTCAATAATGCTGTCGCAGGGATTAGACAATAAAACTGTTCACAAGGCATCCCAAAAAGCTAAAAACATTTTAGAAATCAATGACCTTCCATCAGGTTTAACCTATATTGTGGCCAGACAGACCAGAGCCCCATTAGAAATCAAGTATTTAATCTTAAATGTTTTTCCTGACAGATCTGTTGTGATTGATCTTGAGAATTCCTCAGATGTATTTTGGGGGAAGGTAAAGACTAAAACGCAGTCCAAAAGAGTTGCTGGTAACATCCAATCTTCGTTTTGGAAAACAATGAAAAGACATGGAATTAAAACAAAGCATATTCTTCAATTAATGGCATTATTTAATTCCAGAATCAAATTCGATAAAATGACACCTCAGGACGACTTTGACATCACTTTTGAGGAGCACAAGACAAACAACACAGTAATTAGAACTGGGGAAATTTTATCAGTTAAAATTACTGTCAATGGAGAAAGAATCAGTGCATTCCGTTTTGAGCACCATGGTTCAGCATCTTACTATGATGAGAAAGGAAAAAATTTATCCAGTGCATTTTTGGACAGCCCAGTCCAATACAAAAAAATAACATCCAGCTTTTTAGCTAAAAGAGAACATCCGATTCTAAACAGACCGAAGAGACATCCTGCAATCGATTTTGGTGCGCCGGAGGGAACACCTGTTATGAGTGTCGGAGATGGTGTGATTGAAAAAATTGGATATTCGAATACTGCGGGTAATTTCATTGAAGTTAACCATGCCAATTCATATAAGACCCGTTATCTCCATTTAAGCGCTTTTTCTGATGACATTCAAGACGGTTCAAAAATTAACAAAGGTAGGGTGATTGGCTATGTGGGCAGTACCGGAATTGCCACAGGACCTCATTTAGATTTCCGCATTTCTAAAAACAGCCGATTCATCGATTTTTTAAGCGATGAACTACCGGAAGGGACACCAGTGGATAAAGATTGCTTTGAAGCGTTCATTAAAATCGTTCAAAAATATAGTAAAGAAGTGAGAAAGTAGACGAACACAGGACCCAAAAGAGTGTTAAGTTTATGGATTCGGATTTCTAATCGCATTCACATTTGAGCTCATGAGTTTTCGAACTATATGTTTATATATTACTTTTTTAACCCCACTCAAATTTGAACCGTGTATGAGATAGAAAGCGTTTGGATCATCATAAAGGCCGAAATCCTGATGAAATGGTGCCCCAAAACGCAATCTATTTTTATTGAGTTTGAATATTAACATTGGAAGGGGGAGGGAAATCCTTCCGCTGCTAATTATTGGTGATATCTACCAGCATCCGGCAAAGTCGTGGTTATGGTTATTAATGCCGCAGTTCCATCCGTTTCCATAACCCATCATTCCATTCCCTCTTCCGGCCACTTTGTATTCCTGGGCTTTGATTCTCAATTCGTTTTCAAATGTGCTGATCTTCTCAGAGATAATGCCCTTGCTTTCAGGGGATCGGGATTTTCGCCGGCCATCAGTGCGTTGAATTCCGGTCCGCAGATATTGAGGACCTCAGGGCCTGTGTATCATTTATAGAGGATTGATACGCCCCATTGTTGTATCTGGATTGATTGTAATGCCCATTCCCACGCATACCAGGCCCAATGACCACATAGCTGCATAAAGTGCCAACTTTTTTAAAGTTCGTTTTGATAGACGCTTTTAATCTCTTCGGGCTGGATGCAAAGATAATCCAAGGTTTGCTTCTGGCTGGTGTGATTGAAACCAACCATTAATTCGGGAATCCCAACGCCAAAAGAGATTCGCTGATGATATCCCCAGGTCTTTCTTAAAGAGTGGCTGGCATAATTACCCTTCAGATTGACGTCCTTACACCATTTTTTAACTAAAGTACTCAGACTGGAAACCATGAGTGCTTTTTTGTTCTTTCGGTTGCTTAAAAAAAGGAAATCATCATCCGTATATTTTTGAGATTTAAGCAGATTATGAATTGCCTCAATGCAAACCCCATTTAGATTAATCCTCCTCTGCTTCTGCGCCTTTTTTCCTTCAGGGTGATTTCTTCCCCGGACTGAAGATGGCGCACTTGGTGAACTTTGATTCTCAGCAGATCTGAAGCTCGGAGGTTAGTGTTGATCCCAAAAACGAACAAGCAGAGATTCCGAGGAGAATCCCGCAATATTTTTTTAATCAGCTTAATGTCTTTTTGTTTCCGGATCGGCTCAATAGAAATATGGCTTCCCTTCTTAGGATGATTCAAAATTTTCATGCGTTAAAAATATCCCAACTTTTAATAAAATAACACCTAAAAGTTAGGATATTTTTTTTTTGAAAATGCAAGTCATTTTTCAAAAAAATGCCCCAAAGCTTTTATTGATAAGCTTTGGGGCTGACTTGGTCTTCCCCAACTTTTATGTAAAAGTTGGGGAGTCAAAGAGGGAGCTAAATATATGGTTTATATTTTGAACTGAACAACCATATTTTTTAATTCTTCCGATAATTGATTCAACTCCAAAGCCTTATCATTCATATCTGAGCTTCCTTGTGCGGTATTGTGTGCAGAATCGTTTATACGAGAAATAGACGCTCCAATCCCCTGAGACAGCGAAAATGTCTGTGTAACATTCTCATTCATCTCCAAAAGCCCTTGAGATGCAAGCGAAGTATTACTTGCGATTTCTTTAGTAGCCTCCAATTGCTCATTAAGAGCCTGTGCAATGCCTGAAACTATAGAATTAATATCATCTATGGTATTGTTGACAGTTCCAATTTCTTCAACCGAACTTTGGGTCGTTTTTTGAATTCCTTCGACTTTACCCTTAATATCAAGGGTAGCCTCTGCTGTCTTGTTAGCTAACTCTTTAATTTCATTTGCAACCACCGCAAAACCTTTTCCTGCTTCTCCTGCCCTCGCTGCTTCGATGGTGGCATTCAGTGCTAGCAGGTTAGTTTGTTCAGATATTTCATTAATAGTCTCTGTCACGTTATTAATGGCTTTTGCCGCTGAACCAAGGGCACAAATTTTTTCAGAAACCTCTTTGACCCGGCTAACCGCTCCCTCTGTAACGGTCTTGGCTTCGGTTGTGTTTTCCATGATTTTATCAATCATCTGGTTTAATTGTTCAGCCGCAGTAGCTATGGAACTGACATTTCCAGAAGCGGTTGCAGATGCTGATGTAACAGAATTCATTTTTTCATTCATAGATTCTGTAATTTCGTTTACCTCTTGGGTAATACTCCGAGTCTCTTTGGCATTGTTTTGCATTTCTCCCGACAGCCCAAGAAACTCCTTGGATGAATTGTTCAATGCTTTTGTGTTTTCTGCTGTCTCCTGGATCATCCCCCCTAATTTATCCAAAAATTGATTAAACCAGCTTGCCAATTCATAAATTTCTCCCCCTCCAGTCGCTCTAATCCGAAGAGTTAAATCACCGTCTCCACTTGCAATGTCCTTCAGGCTTGACACAACCTGTTTTACTGGCCCTGTAATTTCCTTTGTCAAAAGGGTCCCTAAGAGCAAAGCGAGAATCACCGTAAAAAGTGTGACAATGATCATATTTTTGCTGCTGGCATCGCCGCTTTCTTTTGCTTCCTTTGCAAACTCGTTGGACATCTCAGTGATGAATGAACTCAGTCTCTCTGTTTTTCCCAGTAGCTCTGTTTTTTTCTGTTCCACTTCCTCTATATGAGGAGGGATTTCATTTGTTTTATTTTTGATCAGCAACATTTTAGCGTGCTTAACGTGTTTTTCGTAACCTGAATGTTTCTTGTTTATTTCTTCAAGGAGGGAAGATAATTCAGCATATCGTTCTGGGTTGTCCGTGCTTTTAACAGCTATCTTTATTACTTTAACCGCTCCCTCCATGCTAATATGAAATTGCTTCGATTGGGTTTCGAAGTCTTCCCAGGCGCCTTTAATGTTTTTCTTATTTTTACCATCGTTCGATAGAAATAAGATTCTTTCAAAAAGGATGGCCTGATTGAGCTGTGCAATTGAAATTTTTGTCATAAAATCTGACAATGGATTATTGTACTCAGTGATTTCTTTAAGCTCGTGATTAATGAAGTTAACCTTTAAAATACCGTACCCAGAGGTTATTATCATAAACAAAAGAAGAACAGCCACCATACCCATGAGTTTAGCGCCAATTGTCAACTTTTTCATGTAAATTATCCAATACATTATTGTTATTTTAGAAAACGGTGATTCTTGAATATATTCATTAACACATTGTATTTATTAAAGCGAGGTGTTTGTTGTTAATGAATGGGGCCGTTCGTTGGTTAAAAAGACCCAGAGGAAAGACAAACTTAAACAGAAAGAACCTTTTTCATCTTTTTGTATTCCTGTTCAGTTATTTGTCCTTTGGCGAATCTACTTTTTAAAATCATCAGAGAGTCTAATCTGTCAGCATCCTCGGATTTTCTGTGTTGAGATGCCCTTACAAGTTTAAGCGCTAATACGACAATGATACCAAGAATAATGGCTGTAATGCCAAATCCCCAAAGGCCACCGCCAAAAAACCAATGCCCTTTACCTGCTCCTATGTAATTACAACCCCACATTAGTTCCTCCAAAATTTGTTTGATAGTCATTGCGAACACCGGAGAAGAGCAATTGGCCCTTCCCCGGAGCTATATTTTAGTTCATGGTTTACCAGCAGTTAGCAAAGCCATGGTTATGTCCGTTGATACCGCAGGCCCATCCCTGGCCATAGTTCCTGTTCATCCCACCTGCAACATTGTTCTGCTGAGCCTTGGTTCTCAGTTCGTTTTCAGAGTTGCTGATCTTTTCAGATAATGCCCTGGCTCTCTGAGGGTCGGGGTTGGTACCTGCCATCAGTGCGTTCAATTCTGCCCTATCTGCGGAGATTGATGTCCTGAGTGCCTGGGTATCATTTATAAAGGATTGATACGCCCCATTGTTGTATCCGGATTGATTGTGATGCCCATTCCCATGCATACCACCGTATCCGTTGTTACATCCCCAGGCATATGCGCTGACTGCAAAAAATCCGACGATCAGGGTTGCTGCGATTGCTGTAATAACTTTCTTCATAATAAACTCCTTTTAATTTATGTTAATAAAACGTTTTTGCTGTCTGGTTTCTATGGATTGCAACGGGCATGCCAATAAAAAATAAATTTTATAACATCTTGTATTCATACAAAAATAATTCTAAAATAGTTGTTTCAACCGTCTATTTGCATTGCAGAAACTAATTTGATGGTTAAACTTTAACCAATAACATAAATGCCATGTGGCTCAAATTTAACCGGATAATTGGAATAGATTATGTTCAGTCAAAAAAAAACGCCCGTAAACAACTCTGCATCACCCTGGATGATCATTGGAATCAGTGTTGTTTTAGTGGGCGTGGTCGTTATTCAGGCGATAATGAATTACAACCGTGAAGAAGAATATATGGGGCAGATCCTGGCAGAAAAAGGGTCTGCATTGATCCGCTCTTTTGAAGCGGGCAGCAGAACAGGTATGATGGGCATGATGGGAAATGAAGCCCACCTGCAAACCTTATTGGAAGAAACAGCATCCCAGGGAGACATTTCATACATCTTTATCACAGATGATGCCGGTGAAATCCTTGCACACAACCAGAAAAAGGAAATCGGGACACGGTTTGGGGACCCTCTTTTTAAAACCGAACTCCTCCGAACGGATCAATCTCAATGGCGGATTGTTCCAGGTGACGGAGAAAAAGACTATTTCGAAGTCTATAAGACTTTCTTACCATCCTTGAGCCATCATGGGACTGGCTCAGGCAATAGAAGGATGGGCCAAATGGGTGATTCCATGTGGTGTTCCCCTGGATGGGTTAAAGGATTGTCCCAAGAGCGTCTTTTAGACCCTGAAAATCGGCCAATTATTTTTATAGGAATGGATATCACCCCTTTTGAGGCTGCAAGAAAGGAAGATCTTCGTAACAGTGGAGTAACAATAGCGGTAATATTATTTCTCGGGCTGGGCGGGATGGTTTCTTTGTTTTGGGCTCAAAACCACGCCCGTTCCAGCCGCCTCCTTCAGGATACAAGAGCATTCGCTTCTGAATTGGTAACAAGCCTTCCCATGGGCATTTTAGCTGTTAATGACACATCAAATATCGTTTACGTAAATGAAGTGGCTGCCGGACTTTTAAAAAGAGATATCAATGGTACGAAAGACAAAAAAACAACACAGATATTGCCATCCTCCCTATTAGAGCTGCATGAAGGTGTAAAAAAAGGCCGTTCTGTTTCAGAAAAGGAAATATTATTTAATACCAAAACAAGCACTGCAGCACCGGTTGAGGTCACCATAACGGAAATAATCGGAAGACAGGGAAATTTTATTGGACATGTTTTCATTCTAAAAGATTTAAGCGACATCCGGGCCTTGGAACTCGAAATCCAGCAAAAAAACAAACTTGCGGCTGTGGGTAACCTTGCGGCAGGGGTAGCCCATGAAGTCCGGAATCCATTGAGTTCTATAAGAGGGTATGCCACATATTTTGGCAGTCTGTTTGACTCTGACAGTGATAATAAAAAAGCTGCAAACATAATGGCTGAAGAGGTTGACCGGGTTAACAGGGTCATCTCCGAACTGCTTGAATTTGCTCGGCCAATGAAATTGGAATTACAGGAAGTAGAGATATTCGACTTGGTTGATAAGGCTCTAAGGTTAATAAAGTATGAAGCAGAGATGGCCAGAGTAACTATCGTCAAATCCATTGAAGCCGACATCCAGAGAATTGCAATTGATAAAGACCGGTTTACCCAGGTTCTGCTGAATATATTTATAAACGGTATTCAGGCTATGAAAACCGGGGGAGACTTGACCGTTGATGTTTTAACCCGAGAAAACAAACTGAGGTTTCAAATTTCAGACACTGGAGACGGAATATCTGCTGAGGACCAAACCAATATATTCAACCCGTATTTTACGACCAAGAAGAAGGGAACTGGCCTTGGGCTTGCTATCGCTTTCAAGATTATAGAAAGCCATGGTGGGTCGATCAAGATTGAGAGCGCAAAGGGCAACGGCACAATGTTTGTGATCTCAATACCATTAAATCAGAATAAAGAGGAGCTGACATGAAAGGCAAAATACTGATTGTTGATGATGATAAAGCCCACCTCTCAATGCTTGAAACGCTTTTGAAAAGCCTTTCTCAGTCCACTGAATGTGTAACAGACGGAGAAGATGCTATCCGTGAGGCTCGGGAGAATCCATATGATGTCATACTTATGGATGTCAGGATGGCCAATGTGAGTGGTATGGAAGCGCTCCGAAAAATCAAGGCCTTCAATCCTTCAATCCCCATAATTATCATGACAGCCTACTCTTCTGTTGATAAAGCAGTCGAAGCGATGCGGCTGGGAGCAGATGATTATTTGACAAAGCCTCTTAATTTTGACGAGCTGAAGCTGTCCATAGAACGGGTTACAAAACACTTGCAATTGTCCTTGGAAAACAGAGAACTCAAGGAACAATTAATCTCTGAGAGCAGTTTTTCCGGGATCATCGGTTCAAGCCCTGCCATGCAGGAGGTTACCAATACTGCAAAAATTGCTGCCCCTACAGATGCCACAATTTTGATCTCAGGAGAGAGCGGTACGGGAAAGGAACTATTTGCAAAAGCCCTTCATAACCAAAGTAACCGAAAACAAAATCGCCTGGTCTCCGTGAACTGTGCAGCCTTGAATGAGACACTTCTGGAATCTGAATTGTTCGGACATGAAAAGGGGGCTTTTACAGGAGCAGAAAAAAGAAGAGACGGACTCTTCCTGGCAGCAGACAAAGGTACAATTTTTCTTGATGAAATCGGTGAAATTCCTTTGTCAATGCAAGTAAAACTATTGAGAACCATCCAGGAACGAGAAATCCAAAGAGTCGGTAGTGATAAAACCATGCATGTTGATGTACGCATTATTGTTGCCACAAATAGGAGCCTGGAGGAAGAGGTAAAAAAAGGCCATTTTAGGGAAGACTTGTTTTACCGGCTGAATGTAATCAACATAAACGTACCTCCGTTAAGGGATCGAACAGATGATGTCCCACTGCTGGCCCAACGATTCCTAAATAAATACACAGATGAAAACAATAAACTGATCAAGGGATTTACTCCCATGGCAATGGATGCCATGACAAAATATAACTGGCCCGGCAATGTCCGTGAGCTTGAAAATGTTATTGAAAGAGCGATAATCCTTTGTATGGGACAGTATATATCTGAAAAGGATCTGCCACCAAACATTCTGAAAGATTATGAGCCAGAAGATTCTATTCAATTGCAACTTTCTGGTGGAAGCAAATCTCTTGACGATATAGAAAAAATAGCGCTTATAGAAACATTGAAGCAGACAAAAGGAAATAAAACAGAAGCTGCAAAAATATTGAGTATTACGAGAACGACTCTGAGAAATAAGCTTAAAAAACACAACCTGGATCTTGAGAAAATTCTTCCGGCTGTTCAGGGGCAGATCGATGGCTGAAACATTGATTCAACAGCCGGTACCCAAACCCCTTAGCGACTGAATAATATCCTCATCCAAAAAAGTAAGACTCGACTCCAATTAGAGTTTTCAACAATTTGTTTAAAACAAAGGAGAAGTAAAATGATCGATTTCTTTATACAGTTTTCTCCCGTTGCACAAGCCTTGATTGCCACTCTTTTCACATGGGGTGTAACGGCAGCCGGGGCTGCGCTTGTATTTTTTACAAAGGACATAAACAGAAAGCTCATGGACTCAATGCTTGGCTTTGCTGCCGGTGTTATGATAGCCGCAAGCTTCTGGTCCCTCTTGTCGCCAGGTATAGAAATGGCCGAGCAGTTGGGACAAATACCGTGGTTGAGCGCAGCTATCGGTTTCATGAGTGGTGGTATTTTCATGCGCTTAATAGATAAGTTCCTGCCCCATCTCCATCCAGGTTTGGAAATAAAAAATGCGGAAGGTGTAAAGACCTCCTGGCAACGAAGCACCCTGCTTGTGCTTGCGATTACCCTGCACAACATCCCGGAAGGCTTGGCAGTCGGTGTGGCCTTTGGGGCCGTTGCTGCAGATCTGCCATCAGCGACAATTGGCGGCGCAATCGCTCTTGCACTTGGTATTGGTATCCAGAATTTTCCTGAAGGAACTGCTGTTTCCATGCCCCTTAGAAGAGAAGGAATGTCAAAAGGCAAAAGTTTTCTCCTGGGACAGGCATCGGGGATGGTAGAGCCGATAGCTGGAGTGATCGGTGCTCTTTTTGTTTTAAAAATGCAGAGTCTTCTGCCTTACGCTTTATGTTTTGCAGCAGGTGCTATGATTTTTGTCGTAGTAGAAGAATTGATCCCCGAATCACAAAGAAAATATGAGAATATTGACGTTGTGACCATGACAACGATGATCGGTTTTTCTGTCATGATGATTTTAGATGTGGCGTTGGGGTAATTCAGCTAAAAACCAATGCTGCCTATATCGTATCGGACAAACCAGTTGAAAAACACGATCAATGAACACAACAATTATAAACAAAAGTGTTCCGCAATGGCCCACCAACGTACGCACAGGTATGTTGGTAGGCCCCTCAACAATTTATCCTGAACTATCTTTTTAAATTAAATTTTTGATAAGTGATTGACAGATGATGATAAGAACATACAATATATGAACAACTGATCATATGAGGGGTCGTTAAATGGATATTTGCAAAGAAAAGTGCATAAACGAAGAAAAGGTATACCAAACTTTAGAATCATTGCCGCCTGTTGAAGAAATCAACCAAATGGTGGATATCTTCAAGGCTTTAAGTGATCCAACTCGTCTTAAAATCGTTTTATCTCTATTGGAACAGGAGCATTGCGTGTGTGACATCGCCGTTCTTTGCAATCAGAGTGATTCCGCCATTTCTCACCAGTTGAGAGTTCTTAGAACCATGAAAGTACTGAAAAATAGAAGGGCAGGTAAAATAGTATATTACTCTCTTGATGATGAACATGTTGGAGCGTTAATTAAAATGAGCCTAAATCACGTCGCTCACATAAAATAAAAAAAGGTGGCAAGATGAATTTTGTTTATGAAATATTAAAAGAATCCTGGTATTTATATCTTGATGTGGCAATCTACATGTTGTTTGGGTTTTTCGTCGCTGGGCTGCTTTATATATTCTTCAAACCAGAAAAGATAAAACAGTATTTAGGCACGGGAAAGATTAGGCCGGTGATAATATCGACATTATTCGGCATCCCCATTCCTCTTTGTTCCTGCGGAGTCGTACCGGTGGCAACCAGTCTAAAAAAACAGGGTGCCAACAGCGGAGCGGCTTTGTCATTTATGATTGCCACCCCTGAGTCAGGAGTTGATTCCATTGCTGTTTCCTGGGCAATGTTAGACCCTATCATGACGGTCATCCGTCCTGTTGCTGCATTTATTACGGCAATTTCAACAGGAATCGCTCAAAACTTTTTTGGCACTGAGGATACGCCCATAAAAAAGACGCAGACCAAGCAGTCAGGAGGCTGAGGTTGCACAAAAAACAGTGCAGTTGCACAGCCCAAAAAGGAAGCATTGGCCCACAGACTTATGGGCGGCATTAAATACGCATATGGAGAATTGCTAACAGATATTGCCAAGCCTTTTTTAATTGGTATTCTCATCGCTGGCGTTATCACATTCTATTTTCCAGACGACTTAACAGTCTGGGCAAACGAACATAGATTTTTATCCATGCTTGTGATGCTCATTACAGGAATACCCATGTACATCTGCGCAACCTCTTCTACGCCTATTGCAGCAGCATTAATCTTAAAAGGCCTGAACCCGGGAGCAGCTTTGGTCTTTTTGCTTGCAGGACCGGCTACGAATGCAGCAACCATTAATCTTGTCAAAAATATATTTAACACTCGGGCACTGTTAATCTATCTATCCATGATTTCTTTGGCGTCACTCTCATTGGGGTTCTTAGTAGATACTCTTTACGACCTGATGGAGATACAGGCCAGTGCAATCGTTGGTCAGGCTTCTGAAATTTTCCCTGAAAATGTCCAACTTGTTTCAGCGGCAGTTCTGACCGGGCTTATTGTCTATAATTTAGTGGCAAACTTTAGGCATAAGGCGGCTCACGCACATTCTCACTGAGAATATTGAAAAGGAAGTGTAATAAATATCATCGTGATAAATAATATCACAATATCAAACGACTGTATCAAAGGAAATATTCATGACCTCTGAAAAATACTTAGCGGAAACCCGACTTCTTAACTTTTCTAATAAAGAGATCCAAAATTTAATCAGAGAGAAAGGATGGGAAGGTCTGGACGAATATAATAAAATAGGCGCTGTTTATTCCTTTGTCCAAAACAAAATTATATTCGGTTACAACGAGTCAGATGAAATTCCTGCTTCAAAAGTTTTAAATGACGGCTATGGTCAGTGCAATACAAAAGGTACGCTTTTAATGGCTTTATTCAGAGCTGTCGGCATTCCTTGTAGGTTTCACGGGTTTACAATTGATAAAGCCCTCCAGAAGGGTGCAATTAAAGGCTTAGCGTATACACTGGCGCCAAAAAATATTATCCACTCCTGGGTAGAGATTAATTATCAAAATAAATGGATTAATTTAGAAGGTTTTATTCTTGATCTTAACTACTTAAAAAGCGTCCAGCAGGCATTCCCACAAGTGGAAAATAGATTTTGCGGTTATGGCATAGCAACATCAAACTTTCAATCTGTTGGTGTGGAATGGAGTGGCAAGGACACGTATATCCAAAAAGAGGGGATTAACCAAGATTTTGGTCTTTATGACGATCCTGACGCTTTTTACTTTGAACATGGTTCAAATTTGAATGGCTTTAAAAAAATTATCTATAAGCATATTATCAGAAAACTCATGAATGCAAATGTAAACGCTATCAGAAAACGTGTTTCATAAAAAAGAAATGAAGGAGTCTATTTAATATTTAGAAAAGTTTGCTTTTTATTGAACCATAGGATGAGTAATTATAAAGAGCACATTAATGGTATCAGCGCTGGGGATACCTGAATTCTTACCAGACAGGACTGCTGTAACAATTGGCCCCTCTCGAAAGCAGAGAAAATTGAGAGGAGCCAATACATAAAGATTGCCTTTTTCTATCTCAAAGCAGGTTGATTGTTTCTGCACTTGCAAGGTCGGGCCAAAGGTCAAGAATTCGGTGGTCTATTGTTTTGGCTTTCCCCTGCTGATCCACAAATATATTGAATATATTTGCGTGGAGGACGAGTTTTTCCGGGGATTTGAGAAATACATCCTGGTTCATTCGAAATCCGGAATCAGTACGGCCGGTTACTTTTGTCTCAAAGCATAGGGTGTCGTTAACCCTTGCAGGGAGCCTGTAATCTATTTCAAGCCTTGAAACAACATGGATTGCTCCGACCTCATGGATGGCCTCAAACAGGTTGTTCTCCTCCAGATAACACCAGCGAGCTTCCTCAAGCAGTTCAACATACCTGCCGTGATTGACATGGTCGAACTGGTCTATGTGGTATCCGCGGACAGTGATATTAACTATGGATTTCATAGGCATCCTCCTTTACAATTTTATTGGCTGTGAAATACCCCCACAGCATCGCAGAAAATAATCCTGCGGTTTTAACCAGAATCCAGATGGCTCCTCCGCACTGACCAAAGATATTGCCGATCAAAGAGACACTGAACAATCCTGTGAGAACAGGAATGGCGGTAAAAAGCATAACCGCTCTTCGTTCAACAGGATTCTGTGCAGCCCAGGCTAGGAGGACAGTCCAGCCAGCCATCATTGAAGCTGCAATTCCTGCAATCAGACGCACGGACAGGTCACCTGCCATGGCGATGTTTCCTGTTAAAATGGTGAACAGTCTTGGCCAGACCAAAGCCAGGACCCACAGGGCATCGACAGCACTCCCGATCCAGCACAATATTTTCATCCTCTGTATTTTTTTTGAGTTATTCATGATTCTCTCCTTTGTTACACGTTATGGTCTGTACGGTTCGTTGAAACGATGCTTGAATATACTTCGATTGGCTGGGACCGGTCTTGTTGATCTGTGAAAAAGAGTTGATATTTTGCGCAAAATCAGTTCATGATGAAAAATCAATTTTATTGCAGGAGTCAGGGGTGACTGTTTTTAAGGATTTCAAAGTGTCGGTCGGGCTGGTCAAAATGCTGCAGGCCTATGCTGATTCCAGGGGTGTGGTGTTTGATAAAGTGGCCCAAAAATATGGGTTTGAATCTAAAGCACTAAACAATGGTGCAGCCAGTATCCCAGCGAGCAAGTTTGCAGATATTTGGGTTAAAATCGCTGAGGAAAGCAAAGATCCCTGTCCCGGGCTAAATCTGGGGAAACAGTCTGTCCACTATTTTCCAGGCAACAGCATTCTGTTTTCCATGATGCAGAATAGTCCGAACATTGGCATAGCCCTGGATCTTTTTGTCCGGCACCACCGTATCATGGCTGAAAAGATCCAGCCTGTGGTCCGGAAACAGGAAGATTCTGTTTTCCTGTCATGGGATTTTTCAGTACTTGGTTCTCACCGTCTGCCCTATCTTTCAGAAGCGTTTTTGTGTACCTGCTTTTCCCTTCTATCGAGGCTTTCACAAGGCCGTGTCCGGCCTGTTGCGGTCAAATTTATTCACCAGTGTCCCAAGCATGTTGAGGATATAGCCAGGTATGAAAGCTACTTTAAGGCACCGGTCCACTTTTTAGCAGACATGGACGAACTGGTGATTGACAGCCGGGATCTGGACATAGCCATTGAACTTGCGGATTCGGCGTTACTAAATCTGCTTGAAAGGTATGCGACCCAGACGGGACAGGCCATTGCTTCAGAAAATAAATGGTCGGGCAAGGTCGCAAGGTTAATTGGCGATGCTTTGTTGAAAGGCTGTGCACCGCTGATTGAGACCATTGCCCGTGAGCTTGCGCTCAGCAAGCGCTCGCTTCAGGAAAAGCTAAAAAACGAAAACTCAAGTTTCCGAGGACTTGTTCAAACTGTTCGCAAAAAGATTGCCATTGACCAGCTTGCCGATCCGGATGTTTCCATATGCGAGGTGGCATTTATGCTTGGATACTCAGACCAGAGTGCGTTCAATCATGCTTTTAAAAAGTGGACCGGCAAAAGTCCCAAAGCTTATACAATGACTGGACATTAAATCCGTACCAGGCATGTTCTTGCTTGTATCTGATCTTCCTTAAGAATTGTATACCTGAGACTAAGCTACATTACTGAAATTCTGGATCTGAGAAAGTGTTGAATAATGGTATGAAGTGAGACTATAGCCTCGTCAAGTACACCGAGTATATCTATTCCAAGTATTCTCCCCATGAAAATCAAATAAAAATAATTTTCGAATCCTTGTCTAAAAGTTGTATAATAATTTTTATACCCGGTTCATCAGGGCAATTAAACATTCAATTTTAATTAGGAGGTCAGCATGAAAACATCAAAAGCGATTAAAACTTTCCTGAAATACCATCAGATGAATTCAAAAAAAACACCATTGTAAATTACAAATGCTTCTTGGCTGTTTTTGAAAAAGAGTTCGGACATTATGAAATGTCTGAGATTTCTTCAGATGATATAATGAATTTTCTAGTAACAGTCACAGAAGGTTATAAATCTTCAACCAAAAAACTTAAATATTCACTCCTTAAAACTTTTTTCAATTTCATCAAAAACTCCATCGATCAAAACATATCTAATCCGTGTGACTCTCCCATACTTAAAAAAACATTCAAAGCGGCAAAAGGTCAACCATGGACAATTCTTGATAAAGATGTGGTTGATGAAATAATTTTCAAAACAGGCAATCGCAGAAACAGGCTGATGCTTGAATTAATGGCAAGAGGTGGTATGAGAATTGGCGAAGTCTTGAAACTGAGAGCCAATAATGTGAATGACCGAAAACTGTTTTTGCCTGATCCCAAAAGTGGCCGTCAATCAGAGGTAGTTTTTATCCCCAAAAAGGTGGCAGACCGATTACGTGAATATATTGCTGCGGAATGTATCGAGGAGGATAATAGAGTTTTTCCATTGGGATACACAAGAGCCCGGGAAATTGTAAAAAATGCTGGCAACAAAATAGGAGTTTTTGTAAAACCGCATGATCTCCGAAGGCACGCAGCAACTTATGCAAGTAGATCCGGCGTTCCTATTGAAATAGTTTCGAAGACCATTTTACGCCATTCAAGTTTATCGACCACACAAAGGTATCTCGGAAAAGTCAGTGACAATGAAGCCATCTATTGGATTGAAAATATTTACCGATAAAAAAACAAGGGGGGAATGGTTTCTTTGACCCCCCTTATACTATTTCCCACTGATTGATTGAAATGCCAGTACGCGCCCCAAGAAGGTAGTAAAATAGGACCTTTTTATAGACAAATCAAACACCTTACATTTACTATTTAATTGGATCGAGAAGTAGCTTTTTCTTGCATTCGATTAAGAGGGATAGGATCAGATTTATGTTTTAAACATTAGTTGATTTTTTTTCTTTTCCAAGGTTTTAGAACAGATATAAACAGAGCAAATATCAATGTTGAGAGTTGAAAAGTACCCCAATACAAAACCATGCTCCTGTTATGAGTGTATCCAGAATCGATCAATGCAGACAGCCCTTGAGCCTTTGAGATTGGAACCAATTCGTTTACCCATGGTCCGAGCCAAAAGGTACCAAAAATAACACCGAAAATTGTAATACACCACTTAACCACGATCCACTTATGTTTAAACCATCCCCATCCTGTAAATATTGAATAAATCAGCCCAGTTAAAAGAGCACCATTTGCTCCAGGTATAATAATAAAATCATCAATGAATTTCATACATACATCAATGCCATATAATTGCATATCATCAGTGGCCTTTAAAAATGGATTCATCAGGCATAGAATAACAGCAGCCCCGACCCACATGCATGCAAAAAAAATGTGAAATCCTTTTAACCATTTCTGTGCATTAATACTAAACTTTTTCATATCGTCTGTATCCTTATTAGTATGAATCCAAATTTTCAATAATCGTTTTGTGGATATTTTTTACAATTCTTAAATCCTTTTGTGAAACGCCTGAAAATATTTTTTCAAGGGCATCAATGGCTAAAGGGATCAGCTTTGATTTTAGCGCTTTACCTTCTTTCGTTAAATATACTCGTTGAAGCCTTTTGTCATGCTTATCAGGTCTTTTTTCGATTAAGCCTTTATTTTCTAACTGCTTTAGAATCATTGTCATATTATGTCTGTTTTTAGTTGTTTTCTTAGCCAGTTTGCTCTGGTGTACCCCCTCCATCTCCCATAGGCGATTTAAGACAGCCCACTGCTGTGGGGTAATTTCAAATCCTTCTTCACGAAAAGAACGGTATAGGCAGGCATTCATTTCTCTTGCTATGCTGTTAAACATATAGCCCATAGAATTATCGAGTGGAAAAACCCTTGAAATATCTTCCATTTAGCCCTCGTAAAATAATTGTTACTATAATAACGTTATTAAGGTAACAATTATCCAAAAATGTTCTATTTGTCAATCTTTCTTTGAGAAGAATTAGAGTGGTCAATGATGGTATTTATGTAGCGAGTTTTTTTTGTAGCGAGTTTTACCCCGCCCGATCCCGCCAAACCCCGCCTTTATTTTGAAAAAATAATACCCCGCTATTTCGTATAGACCGATCATAGATCTGAGGAGGGCCAGGTCTATGAAAAAGAAAATACGACGGCGCAGGTGTAAAAACTGCAATGAGCTATTTATTCCGGATCCCCGCAATTTAACAAGACAAAAATTCTGCAGAAAACCAGCATGCAAATCAGCCAGTAAAAAACATAGTCAGCAAAAATGGTTAAGAAAAGCAAAGAATCGAGACCATTTTTCCGGCCCGGAAAATGTCATTCGGGTCCAACAGTGGCGCCAGCTAAATCCTGGCTATTGGAAGCGAAGAAAAGCAAAAAAAACGCCTCCGTTATCCAAAGATGCGTTACAAGATACGTTATCGCTGAAAACGACCACAGGCAAAGGTTTTTCGAGTTTTTTAATTCAAAATGCGTTACAAGATTCCTTGTCGCCCAAAACCCTTGTCATTATTGGTTTTGACCCCAAAATTAATGAAACTGCGTTACAAGATATCATTGATATTACCGACCAGGGAGCAATAAAATTGGTGCCGGATGTTCTTAAAAAATTGATTGATACTAAAAAAAGGGGGCAACATGGGTAAACTGTTTTCTTCCCAGGAACTTTATGAATTGCGAAATTTAATATCAATAGATGCTTTGATTGAAAAAGAATTGGCCATCCCATCCAAAATCAGTGAAGGGATCTTCCGCTTTCTGTGCCCCTTGTGCCACGAGTTCCAGACAGCCGTTAACCCAAAAACGAACCTGAGCAGATGTTTTCGGTGCGAAAAGAATTTTAACACCATCGATATGGTAATGATTTGCCACAACACCGATTTTGTTGACAGCGTAAAATATCTGCAGAGGATCTTAGACTCAGGGAAATCCGGTCATGATACATGATTATCTATTGCCGAAAATCTGTCAGCGGTATCTGGACTATTATAACCATCAGGTCCGTGCTCAGGGAAGTGTCAGGGAAATGCGACGGATACTGATAGGTCTGGATATCTATTTTAAGAAAGCAGGCGCTCCCCTGAATGAGATATCCATCCAGCAGGTTGACCAATTTTTAGCCCTATATAATACCAATTATTCTATAGAGACCGCTAAGTTGAACCGGTCTCATCTGAGGCAGTTTTTGAGATATCTTTACCTGAACGAATATATCAAAAAAGATCTCTCCCCTTTGGTGGTAAGCCCTCCGGAGTTCGGACGATCAAAGCCGCCCAAATTCTTGCGCACTCATGAAGTGCAAAAGCTGTTTGACAGCCTGGATCTGTCAACAGCAAAAGACCTTCGTACCAATGCCGCAATGCACCTGGCGTATTACCTGGGATTACGTCCTAAAGAAATCAGTTCGCTAACTCTGGATGACATCTCATTTAGACAGAAAGAGATTTTTATCCGTTCAAGGAAAAATGGCAGTCCTGCTCACCTCCCACTTCCCGACAACATCATCAAAGCGATCACTGCTTATATCGTAGGCGGTAGACCCCAAAGCAAACACAGGGCTCTATTTTTACATCTTCACTCTCCTCACAAACCTGTAAGCAGGGCAAATATACCCATCTTGATCCGAGACTGTATGCTGAAAAACAACCTGCCGGCAAATACATACTGGCTGCGGCACTCATTTGCCCAGAATATGCTGGAGTCTGGTGCATCCATTTTTGAAATCAAAGAAATGATGGGGCATAAAAGCCTCGACTCAACCAAAAAATATCTGAGCGTTCATATCAAACTGATGCGGGAGGTTATCCTTGATGAAACGCTTTAAAAGTTTTTTGGCTGAACAAATGGAAGATTTTATCACATATCGTTCTCAACTGGGGTACTCAAATACCTCGATGATATACTGTCTTCGGGTGCTTGATCGATATGTATTTGAAAAGCAATTGACCTGGGCATCATTTGATCCGCTGTTTTTTATCCGGTTCAGAGCAGATCTTGATCTTGAGCCCCGATCCATAAATACGATTTTTAGAATGATCAAGATCTTTTTGAATTATCTTATACGCAAAAATTTGATCCTGGAAAATCCGCTACAGGAGATTACTGAACTGCCGGAAAACCAGGTTATTCCTTTTATATTTTCTCCAGAAGAAACAGACCTTTTTCTTAATGCTGTCATCAAGTTGATGAGAACAACCAAAAGTTTTTATTTATCCGATTTTAGTGCCTATATCGCCTTTTTGTTAATGGCTCGATGCGGACTTAGAGCTTCGGAACCCCTTAATTTGTTGAAAACGCATTACAAGCCCGAAGAAAGAACCATTTATATTGAAAAAACGAAATTTAGAAAAGACCGATTGATCCCCGTACCCAAGGCCGTAGCCCATGAAATAAACAATCTGTTAAAAGTTCGCCGGTTGCTCCTTGAAGATGATGACAATCTTTTTTTACTGGTAAAGGCGAAAGGGAATAAACTGGTACGCATGTACATAGACCGAAGATTTAAAAAGGCTGTCACATATATTAATCTTGATCAGCCCCGAAAAATAATCGGTACGACAAACTTCAGCAGTCCGTCACACCATTCTCTGCGACATTCTTTTGCTGTGAACACGCTGAAACGAATTAAACAGCAAGGAAAATCCTGTCAAAATGCTCTGCCGGTACTGGCGGCTTACATGGGACACAGCAAATACAAATATACAACCTATTATTTAAAGGTCATGGGTGCAGAACACCGCCGTCAGCTGCTTGAATTTTCAATGCGAAGGAGTACGGATGTATGAAACTATCCACCTGTCTGCACCAGTATTTTTATGAATACCTGCCCCGAATAAAGGGGACCAGTGAGCATAGCGTCAAAGCGTACCGGCAGGCTTTTTCTTTGTTCCTGCATTTTCTTGCCGGCTATCACTCAATCAAAATCAAATCTTTGAAAATCGAACATTTAACGACAGATGCAGTGCTCGCCTTTTTACATCATCTGGAAAAAGATCGAAAAAACAGCGTTCAGACTCGAAACCAACGCCTGGCTGTGATCAAGTCTTTGGCCAAGATGATCCGATTCATGCATCTGGATAAAAAACGAATCGCCGAAGCTCTCCTGACCATCCCACAAAAAAGAACTCAAAAAAAGGTGATGGGATTTTTATATCCAGAAGAAATCATGAAGGTCTTCAGTGCCGTCGATCTGAAAAAGAAGGAAGGCATAAGGGACTTTACCATTCTTCATTTGCTTTATGACTCCGGTGCCCGGGCCAGTGAGATTGCCACACTGGAATTTGATTATTTTGATCCTGAGAACGAAACCATTGCGGTCCTGGGAAAGGGGAACCGGTACCGCTTGATTAACCTATGCGCCAGAACCACTTCATTGATCTCAGATTACATTACCAATCACCGGGTAGATCCCATCCACTTATTTGCCCATAGGCTGTTTATCAACCAGCGGAAGCGGGGAATGACCCGGCACGGCATCAACAAAATCTGCCGGAAATATCTGGCCAAAGCTTTGCCGGTGAAACGACTGAAAGGGTTAAGCCCGGCTCATTGCTTCAGGCACTCGTGCGCGGTCAATATGGTCACCTCAGGGGCTCCGGTATCGGATATTAAAAATCGTCTTGGTCATCAAAGTGTTGAATCAACAATGACCTATCTGCAGTTGGATCTGTCAAAAAAACGGGAAATCCAGAATAAGCTGATGGAATACATGCAATCAAAAATAAACCATGATAAAAAAATTGATGAGCTGATCAACTGGGAAAACAATGCTGAAATCCTTGCCTGGCTTGACAGTTTATGACTCGCTGAAGCAGCTTTTGCTAGCCTTGGAGGGGTATGTAGTAAAACAAAAAATTATGTTGCCGGTGGTATTGAAAATTTTTAAAATCTTTTTTAACGTGTTGAATTTTAAAACAATGTTGATTTACACAACAGATAGCAAAAATACTCTTTAAATTTAAATAGTTAGGCCCGCTCGCAACATAATGGTATTTAAGTGTAGTAGTTCAGATTCGATCTGACAGATGCCGGTTTTGACAAGGTGTCTGTCAGGTCAAGTTTAAGCTACCATTTTCTCCTCACAAATAAATTTTCCTTCTTCAAGCGCCTCTATCGGTGTCCGACCACAACACATTTTGCCCTGCTGAGTTCGCTCATTATTATAATACTCAATCCAAGAATCCAGATCAGTCTGTAACATTTCAATATCTGTGTAAATCTTTTTTCGAAAGGTTACCTGATAAAATTCCTGCAAGAACATAAACACCCGTTTCGTTAAGAACTGAACCATCACTATCGTGATAGGCCTGATCTGCGGTTATCAATTTGATATCGATTCCAATTGCCTGAGCAAGCTTGATCAACGGTTTTAAAAACAGGCTATCATGATGATTTTCCGCCCCGACAAGGGATACCAATGGGAAACTATGGCCATTTGTGGGGTTGATGGCCGTTAGTGTGTGAAGCCGGTATCCAATGACTTAATACGATTCATCCCTTTTGTTCCGGCGTTTTCCGCAATCACAGTCCGGGTCGGAATAAATCCTTATTTTCTTACCTTTGATCTGAAGTTTGTTTTTTCATTTTGTCGCTTGAAATTTACAACTAAACAGAGGCTTTTCAACTCCTAACAGTCTGAAAATTTAACAAATTAAATTAGTATAGCGCCATCGATTTCAACATCTTTTGATAGCAATCTTGCTGGAGATAAAATGTTAAAGAATTTATTTATATTTCTACTGTTTCAACTTTCACCCTGGCTGTCCCTTGGCTGTAAAAACCAAGTTTTTTTGCGGCACCAGCACTGAGATCTATTATCCGGTTGCCATAAAAGGGACCACGATCATTGACCCTAACTATCATGGAGCGATTATTCGCAAGGTTTGTAACCCTAACATGAATTGGCAGTGACAAGTATTTGTGTGCCGCGGTTGGTTTTCCCGGATCAAACGCCTCACCATTAGCCGTCATATGTCCATCTTTCTGACGTAAAGTTTCATTACCATACCAGGAGGCGGTTCCAATTTCTTGATATGTGGCAGCTTTTGCGACTGACATAGGCACATAGCGTTTCCCTTTTACCACATAAGGAGAATTTTTCACTCTACCCTGCCTAACAGCTTCCTTTGGAGACAAACCATCAATACTCTCGATATCTGATGTCATTGGCCATTCCAATGGTGCTGAAATGACATTAAATGTAAATGTGCCAATTTTATATGACATTTTTAATGTCCCAGCCCCTAATTTTGCAACAAACTTGGCTGTATTATATGTCGTATTGACAGTTTTCTTTGTGATGGTATAAGTCGTATTCAAGGTAGAGCATGAGAAAAAGACCATCCCCCCCAAAATATAAAAAATTAAAATTTTGAAATTTATCATTGCACGTCAATAAAACCAGTAAAGATTAAATTCTCCAAAAGACCATCAATCACAATGCAAAAGCCATTTCTCCATTTCAGTGGTATATAGCATAAAAAAATGAATTTTTCCGACTCAACACGAATTATCTTACGGGAACTGGGAAAAGTATTCAGATTATCAATGATACCAGAACAAAATTTGCTGAAGTTTTTAGGCGTTGGCCCCCTACTATTTGAGCTTGATTTTCTGGGTTAAAATCCCCCAAAATTATCCCTGTTACTCAAGAGTATTTCAACGCTAAGGCTCGCCGCTCTCGAATTGGGAGATGCCAGAGTACTGAAAAAAGAATCAGACGCCTTTATGAGCAGAACTATCGGCGACAGATGATAGACAAAGCCCTGGGTTTTCTTTTCTTTAACAATTTTTACTGAACTTTCTCATTTTTCCTTCACAGGAAATATCATGAATACAACAGCCCCGATATCGGGGGAGGATCATTTTTATGACACTTAAGGCAACCTCGAATAACCGACTGCTGAGTTAAAATTTTGAGTGATTATGGAACCCACGAGGAAAATTCATTTTCAGCATCAAAATTCAATCCCGAACATCGTCGAAAAAAGGTTTCTCAGAGGGATGGACAGACTTCGAATGGGATAACCCCATACATTATCCATCTATACTCCATTACCGGCCAACGTTTTATAACGATTGATGTTGTAAGCCAAATTTTCAAGACCGATTTTCGCCCGGGCTCTTACAAGACCTATTGTTCTGAGAATCAAACTCCCGGCTGTCATGGCCTGGATTCCAAAAATATGCTCCACTCGGGAACGAATTCTGGAGCGGGTTCTGTTCCCTTGCTTCTCCAATTCGGTCAGTTTCTTGTGGCGGCTGCCCTTGCGTTGAAGATGTCCTCTATATCCTTTTTGTTTAAGGCGTTTCTCCGAGGCCTTAGATCTGTAAGCGGAATCGGCATATACATCACGGTTGCTGTTGGAATCATCCAAAAGGTCTTCAAATACATTGCTGTCATGTACTGAGGCATCTATGAGCTTGTTTTTGACATCAATGCTGATATGGTTTTTATAGCCATAGTATCTTTTGCCGCCTTTTATGGTCCACCGGGCATCGGTATCTTTCTGTCTCTTTTTTGCGGTTTTCCAGTCTTGGGGAACTTGGCCTTGTTTTATCTTTTGATTTTCAACAATATCATAATATTCTGGACCAGGGCTGCTCTTCTTTTTTTTGACTCGGATTTGCTCAAGCGGCGGGCGAAATTTTTCCCAGTTGACAAGCCGATCAAGTTGGAGAAGGGGGTGTTCATTCTTATCGAGTTTGCCAAGTCTATCATGAATGCCAAAAAGCCCAGTTTGCAAAATTCAATCCTTTATTATGCAGTAATTTTTCAATTTGTCTCCCGACTTCTGGATTAAATCAAAATGACTACATGCCAACAATATTCATGTGGTTATTAGAGGATCCCTAAGGGATAGCCGTTTATGGTTGATCAATAAAGAATGGGATGCCAGAAACACTCTATTTAACTTTTTTAATTATAATCCTTTTTGGAAAAGGATATTAGTTTTTATTATAATTAATTTTTATTTTGTTCTGAAACTTTATTTTTCTATTTTATTTTTAATCATTGGATTTTTAATATGTAAATTAAACTTAAATATCAATATGTTATATTTTCATTGTAATTATAGCACCATTTTGCTAAAAGCTATACTATTTTTGAACGGGGAAGAAAATATTATTATACAAACTAATTTTTACATTTAAATAATTTTGGTAGAAATAAAATGAATGATAGATTAGATTCGTCAAAACAAATTCGTACTGTAACCGACAATGTAATGATTGCATTAAGAAAAATTATCCAGGCAATCGATTTAAATTCAAAAAGTCTAGTAAAACGATTCGGATTGACCGGACCTCAACTCGTTATTCTAAAGGAGATAGCCGGATTTGATGAAATTTCAGCTGGTGCAATTGCCAATGAGGTGAGCCTCAGCAGAGGAACAGTAACCGGAATTCTTGACAGGATGGTAGCTAAGGGTCTGATTTCCAAGCGAAGGGATCTCAAAGACAAACGTCGAGTAATGTTGAGCATCACTGAACAAGGGGAAAAACTTCTCGATATGGCCCCCCCCCTGATGCAGGTAACCTTTGTTGACAGATTTGAGGAAATGCAAAACTGGGAACAGAATATGGTCCTCAGTTCGTTGCAGCGACTTGTTTCCCTCATGGATGCAAAATCCATTGATGCCTCACCATTTCTTGCCGCAAGACCTCTTGATGCAACAACGGAACAAATTCTTCAAGACACAAACAAAAACAACCTATTAGACTAAGGGTCAATCTGATGCTCAAATCGATCGGTATTACAAAAAAATTCGGCGCGCTCAAGGCCGTTAACAATCTAAGTTTTGAACTCGAAGAAGGGCAGATTTTCGGCATCGCAGGCCCTAATGGTGCCGGTAAATCAACGGTTTTCAATCTGATTAGCGGATTTTACCCTTATGAGGGGACTATTGAATTAAAAGGTCGAAAGCTCGTCGGCATGCGACCGCACCAGATAGCTAAAGCCGGTATTTCAAGAACGTTCCAGGTTCCTCAAATTTTTCCGAGTTTAACGGTAAAGGAAAGTATCTCAGTGGGCAGCCGTTTTGGTGCTTCAGGAGGATTCGATCCGGATCATGTGAATCGAACTATTGAGTTTGTAGGTCTTGCTGAAAAATATCATCAAAATACAACGCACTTAAACCTCCTGGATAAAAAAAAATTGATGATTGGTGCCGCCCTGGCCACGAATCCCAAAGTCCTGATGCTGGATGAGCCCATGGGGGGGTGCAATGCCACTGAAATCAAGCAGTTGATGCAATTGATTATTCAGATCAATCAAGAAATGGGCATCAGTATTATCATTATTGAGCATTTTATGAAGGTACTGACCGAACTGACTGAAAAACTGCTGATCATAGAATCCGGGACAGAAATCTGCTGTGATTCACCGGAAAAAGCGGTAGGCAATCCCAAAGTGATCGAATGTTATTTAGAAGGATAGTGAAAACCTATGCTGAATGTAAATAAGCTGAATGCATTTTATGGCCAGGCTCATGCCCTGAATGATGTGTCCATGTCCGTCGAACAGGGCCAGGTGGTGGTTATTTTAGGGCCCAATGGACATGGAAAAAGCACACTGCTGAAGTCTATCTGCGGACTGGTTGATAAAACAAATGGTTATATCACTTATAAAAAAGAAGAAATCCGTGGGATGGCTGCTGAAAAGATTGTCAATATGGGACTGATATATATTGCTGAAAATCGTGAACTTTTCCCATATATGAGTGTAATGGACAATCTTAAACTGGGCGCCTATTCACCCAATGCCCGAGCCCATGAAAAAGAAAACCTGGATCGTGTTCTCAACCTGTTTCCCCGCCTGACAGAACGTAAAAAACAATTGGCATCAACCTTGAGCGGGGGGGAGGCACGTATGCTTGCCATAGCACGCGGGTTAATGTCCAACCCTGATTTTATTTGCATTGATGAACCCAGTTTGGGACTCCAGCCAAGCCTGCGGCATGAAGTATTCACCATTATAAAGCAGATCAATGAGCAGGGAAAAACCATTCTTCTGGTTGAACAAAATATTCCTCAAATCCTCGAATTGGCAGATAAAATCTATGTTGTGGAGGAGGGGCAAATCAGCTTTGAAGGCAACAAGGATGACGCCATTGGTAATGAACACCTCAAAGAGATATTCCTGGGAATGTAACCACGGGTTGGCAATTTATTAAATACACAGAAAGTTATTATTGATGTTAACGAATAAGCACGAAAGTAGACAGCATGTTTAGTGAAGACACAATGTTATTGTTTTATGAGCTCACAGATGTATTTATAGCAGGACTATCGACCGGTTCCGTTTATGCATTAATGGCAGTAGGCATGACGCTTGTTTATGGTGTAACCAAAGCCTTTAATTTTGCTTATGGTGATTTTTTTAATATGGGCGGTTATTTTGCCTGGATTTTATTTTATATCGTGGGTGTTAAATTCGGTGGTTACCTTGCAATCTTGATTCTTGTTGTCCCATTGTTATTCGCAGTCGGCTATGGGTTAGAAAAACTCATGATTGCACCGTTGAGAAAACGCGACGACTGGGAAAACAAGGTTATGATGCTGACCTTAGGTCTCTCCCTTTTTCTGACCAATCTCTACATGGTTGTCTTTGGATCAAAGCTGAAATCGTTACCGCCTATGCTGGAAGGTATCCTTGAAGTTGGACAGCTGGTATTTGCATATCAGGACATCATGATTTTTGCCTTGTCTTTGGGAGGGATACTGATTTTCGGATGGATGCTCAACAACACCCGTATTGGATTAGCCGTTCAAGCTGTGGCTCAAAATCCCATGGGAGCAAAAATCGTTGGTATTCCCCAAGAAAAAATTTTTGCAGCGACATTTGCCATATCTACGGTCATGGTTGGATTCGGGGGTATATTATTGAGCCAAAAATGGTTCATTAATCCGGCGGCCGGTGGTGCGGTCATGGTTAAGGCATGGGTGGTCACTGCATTCGGTGGCATGGGATCCATTCGAGGTGGTCTCTATGCCGCATTTATCATTGGAATGCTTGAGGCGTTTGTGGGTTGGAAGTTTGGTATGAGCTACGGTATTATCGCTCTTTTTGTTCTATTGTTGGCAACCCTGGTGATACGGCCTCAAGGCCTTATGGGAGTAGGTGAATAAGTTATGCATATAAAACAAATGTCAATAATCATTGGAATTTCTTATGGCATTATGGCGCTTCTTCCCATTTTTGTCGGAGACATTCCCTTTGTCATGAATATCTTGATCATGTGTCTTATCTGGGCTGTCGTGGCCTCCTGCTGGGACGTAATGATGGGGTTTGCCGGTATTTTCACTTTCGGTCAGGTTGCTTTTTTTGTAATGGGTGCTTTTTGCTCAGGCATTTTGGCCATTGATTATCACATAACACCATTGCTGGCTATCCTTATTGGCGGTATTTTTTCAGGCGGTATGGGAATTCTTATTGGATTGCCTTGCCTGAAACTTGCCGGCCCCTATGTGGCATTGGTAACCTTTGGGGTTCACATGGCCCTGCAGCCATTATTGCGGGGTGAAATCGGTATTGCTATTGGAACAGGCGGTTCAGTCGGGCTTCTTACCATTCCACCCATAAGCATTTTCGGGTATACATTCAGTTCGGCCAACATCGTACCGACGTTCTATTTGATCCTGCTCATATCCCTTGCATGTGCCCTGGTAATCATGTTTATGATCAAATCATACTGGGGTGTCGCATTTTTAGCATTAAAAGACTCCCAGGAATTTGCCATGAGTCTTGGTGTCAATGCATTTAAATACAAACTGATGGTGTTTGCTCTGACATCATTTTTAACCGGTATTATGGGAGGGGTGTATGGCCATTTTTATGGTGTGCTGTCCGCTCGAATGCTGGATCTGGATCTGTTCAGTATTCTGATGGTTATGATACTTGTTGGCGGTTTGGGACTTTTCCCGGGTACGATTCTGGGTGCTTTTATTGTAGTTGCCGGCAGTGAATTTATGTCTCCGCTGGGGGCGTATCGAGCCGTAACCATGGGGGCGCTGGTCGTTATCTTGGTGATGGCATTACCGAACGGCATAATGGGTCCCCTACTAAAACAGTTAAACAAAAAAACAATTGCCCATTGAACCTTCAGATACCAAACGTCAACAGTCTGCGGTGACGGTATTACACCTTTTAAAAAGCGTTTGAACAGCAAACTTTTATAGAAAGTATCCATTAACTTCAGCGTGAATTCAAAGAATTTAGCGCTATTATTTTAACGAAAGGGGAAAGAATTAGATGAAGAAATTAAAATTTCTATTAATTATCATTGCAGCCTGTTTTTTTATGGCTCCAGGGGTAATGGCGGCTGAAACGATTCCAATTGGTGTTCCAATCCCCATGACCGGTTGGGCTGCGGGTTCAGGTGCAGATTATTTCAATGGTATCAAAATGGCTGTTGATGAAATCAATGAATCTAAAGGGCTTCTCGGAAAACAAATCGAAATTTTCCGATTTGATTCCAAAGGCTTTGAACCGGAAGTTGTCATGCAGGCGGCAGATTACCTGTGCGGACAGAAAAAAGTAGCTTCGGTGCATGCCGGCTGGGCAGGATGGGGGCAGGATGTAAGGGCCTATGGTAAATATGACGCTCCTTTTTTTGCCGACGACGGATCACAGGCCGCAGTGGATATTTTCAGGGAAGACCCTGAAAAATATTATAATATATATCAGCTGACCCCTACAGGGCCGGGCCAGGCTGAAAGCATGTTTCGTGCGCTGACGAATCTGCCTTATGAATACCCCAATAAAAAAGTGGTTATCATTAATTCCGATGATTCATGGGGGTTGGAGATAAAAGATACGTTGGTAAAAAAATTTACTGAATCGGGTTGGAAGGTCGTTAAACAAGAAACGGTACCATACGGAACCAACGAGTGGGGTATTGTTTTATCTCAGATCCGTCGTATTAAACCGGCACTTATCCATATTGAGATTCCCAGCGGCCAGGAAAATATTACATTTATGCAGCAGTTTTTAAAACGGCCCACCAATTCAATTGTTAGTCTTGGCTGGGGCATTACGCCGCGTGAAGTTGTTAATGCGTTAGGGAATAAAGCCGATGGGTTCATTGGCGAGATGCCGTCCGGGCTTCCGGGGCCAAAAGCGCCGAATGCGGCTGGACAGGCATGGATCGACAAATGGGTTCGTCTTTACGGCTACCAGGTCCCGGCAGGAGCGTGGATTACTTATTCTGCCGTTAAAGCATGGGCCAATGCCGTTGTACAAGTAGGGGATGCATACGATTTCAAAGCCGTAAATAAATATCTCAAGGAGAATGGTTATGTGGGTGAACAGGGGATGATGAAATGGGACAAAGACAATGTTCTACGCGCTCAAAAAGGGTCACCCGTTGTTCATTACCAGGTGCAAGAAGGTGAGCTGCAGGCAATCTTCACTGATCCACCCTTAGCGCCATATCCTAATTCGACATTCAAAAAGCCGGTCTGGATCAAATAAAGTGAACGAAATTTGCGGTCCTTAGGCTTATTGGGGGGAGGCCGAAAGGCAACCCCCCTTCATTATTATCTGATATCCGGTATACTTGTCTGTGCGTTTAAAACTGGCAATTCACCTTTGTTAAGTCTGTCCCCCCTTCTTTGATCGTCCTTTTACTTACCGTAACTATAGTTTTTTAGGGCGCCTCAAAATGCGAATCAAGCAGGAATTTTAAATGCCAATAAAAGAACAGTTCACATAGTACATAATATGTGATACTTTCTATCGATAAAAATTGTAATGTTTACTACTATAGAACAACCTAAGGTTAAAAAATTTTAAATAGGTAAGTGTCATCAAAACTTTTATTCATACAAATTTTGACAAATGCACCGGATGCAGCATATGCCAACTGGCATGTTCCTTTGACCTGTTTGAAGGATACAATCCGCGACTGTCACGGCTGATTATCCAACAAAAACAAGAAAACCTGTATCATATCCCGGTAGTCTGCAACCAGTGCGAAAACGCCTATTGCATGAATGTCTGTCCGGTTAAGGCGATTCAAAGGACGGAGCAGGGCATTGTTGAAATAGATCAAGACCGATGCATCGGTTGTGGGCTCTGTGCCCAATACTGCCCCATAGATATGATTCTTTTTCGCCCTGAAATCAAAAAAGCATATAAATGCGACTTGTGTCAGGGACATCCGTTATGTGTTGAGGCATGCCCCACAGGAGCCCTTGAACTTGCTTACAAAGAGACAGAAACCCAAAAGCGGGAGAAAATCAATGGCTGATGCCTACACGAACAAATTGCTCATGATTGATTTGTCCCGTGAATCATTTGAAATCATCCCTGTCCCATCTGCATTGAAACAAGACTTTTTCGGCGGCAAAGGATTCGGGGCAAAGTTTCTTTTGGATATGGTTCCCCCCGGTACAGACCCTTTGGGCCCTGATAATCCACTCATGTTTATGACAGGTCCTTTAACCGGCACCATGGCCCCGGCTATGCGGGGATGTGTGGTAACCAAATCTCCATTGACCGGCATTTTTCTTGATTCCTATTTTGGGGGCAGTTTTGCACCGGAAATAAAGTATGCTGGCTATGATGGTATCATTATCCATGGCCGGGCCAAAAAGCCTTCATACATATGGATTGATAATGATCAGGTCGAAATTCGGGAAGGGGGCGCTATCTGGGGCACCGACACCCTGACCTCCAACCGGCTGCTCAAAGATGAAATCGGAGATGACAGCATCAAGATCGCCGGTATTGGACAGGCAGGCGAAAACCAGATTAAGTATGCGCTTATCGCTTGTGAGTATAACCGCCAGGCAGGCCGTGGCGGCGCCGGTGCTGTCATGGGGGCCAAAAATTTAAAAGCCGTTGCCATCAGGGGAACAGGGACTGTCCAGGTTCATGACCCCCAAGGGTTTGCCAAAGCCTGTAAAAAGGCATTCAAAGAACTTGAAGAAAGTCCGGATGTGGAGGCATTTCGCCAGGCTGGCACGGCATCTGCTGTTGATTTTTCCAATGAAACAGGGCTTTTGCCCCATAAAAATTATCAATACGGCACATTTCCAAAAGCTGCCGATCTGGGAGACAAAGGCCAGGCAAAGCATTTGTGGCTGGGCAGTAATGCCTGTATGGGATGCCCCATTCGGTGCAGCAAAATAGGTGCCGTCCGAACGGGTAAATTTAAGGGAATTGTATCTGACATCGTCGAGTATGAATCAGCAGGGCTCATGGGATCGAATCTGGATATTGCCGACATAAGGGCTGTGGCCCACTTGGTCAAACTTTGTGACTGTTACGGCATGGATTCCATGTCCACGGGAACAGTGATCGGGTTTGCCATGGAGGCATGCGAGAAAGGACTGATTCCTTCCCCAGAAGGGATCGATTTAACCTTTGGTAATGTTGCAGCAGCCGAGTACCTGGTCCATGCCATTGCTGTCCGAAAACACGGCCTTGGAGAACTCTTGTCTCACGGTGTCCGGCAGGCAGCAGAAAAAATCGGTCAGAATGCTGTGGATTTCGCTATCCATACTAAGGGCCTTGAATCTCCGGCCTGGGGACCCAGGGGCGTATCCGGCATGGGTCTGGCGTATATGACCACAGACAGGGGCGGCTGCCACCAGCGGGGTTTTCCCCTGGCCTATGAACTGGCAGGAGAGTGGGAAGGGGTTCAATTGGATCCTCTTTTGCCCAAAGACAAGGCTGCCATGGTCATCTCGTTACAGAACTATTCCGCCGGCACTGACACCCTGGTAAAATGTGACTTCGGGACCTATGGCATCTCTGCTGATACATATGCAGAACTTTTCTTCGCCGCAACTGGAAGGAAGATCACTGCTGAAACCTTCATGGAGGTCGGGGAACGGATTTGGAATTTGGTACGGTTGTTTAATATAGCGCAGGGGATGGATGCATCCCAGGATACGCTGCCCAGGCGTTTTGTCAAAGAAGTCCTGCCAGACGGCCCGTCAAAGGGCCACAGAATTTCAGAGGCAGATATGGCATATATGAGAGAAGCATACTATAAAACAAGGGGCTGGAGCCAGACAGGCGTTCCTCTTGAAACCACCTTATCTCGATTGGGAATATCAGGATTGGCGGCAAGTGAATAAAACGGAACCCATCAATAAAAAAGAAGCCAGGCGAATTGCTACCAGAAAAAAAATTCTTGAAGCGGCAACCCATTTGTTTGCAAGGCTTGGATACCATAAAACCACCATCCAGGATATTGCCTATCACATCGGTATGACCACCGGTGCCGTGTTCCATTATTATGACTCTAAACCAGACATTTTAGATGACGTAGTGGCAGGGCTGGACCAGAGTTTTGATCGGTATATAGAGTACCTGAAAAAAGACTTTTCAGATTATAAAACAATGATCAATGGAATGATGGAAATATTCATGGACCAGTTCCGCTACCAGCCGGATACAATCATCGCCCTGGCCTCCCTGGCTGCAGAGTTCAGCGGTATTGGGGGACCGATTTTGATTAAAATCCAGACTGCCTATGACAAATTTGTGAATGCCTTTGAAAAAGCCCTGGAAAAGACATCAAAAAAGAAGACAAACAGGGCCCAGGCAATCTGCTTTATTTCAGGCCTCCAGGGAGTGGCGCTTCAGGCCCTAGTCAGAGATAAGGAAATGGATATCAATGAATTGGCAGAAGGATTCATCAGCCTAACTACTGAAAATCTTTGATTTTGATATCACCCAGTAATATTTTTAATGAACAAGGAGTATAAGAAATGAGAAAGAAATATGATTATATCATTATTGGTGGTGGATCAGCCGGATGTGTTCTGGCCAACCGCCTCAGTAAAGACCCTTCAAATAAGGTATTGGTTCTGGAAGCCGGGCGACCTGATTACATCTGGGATGTTTTCATTCACATGCCTGCGGGCCTGACCTTTCCCCTCGGTAACAAATTTTATGACTGGTGTTATGAAAGTGAACCAGAACCCCATATGCACGGTCGAAAAGTATTCCACGGCCGGGGTAAAGTGCTGGGCGGGTCATCCTCCATCAATGGCATGATTTACATACGAGGCAATGCCATGGACTATGAAAAATGGGCAAAAGACCCGGGCATGGAAAATTGGGATTACAGCCATAACCTCCCCTATTTTAAGCGGGCCGAGAATCGTATAAAAGGCCCCAATGACTACCACGGGACAGATGGACATCTCATCCTTGAAGACGGACCGTGTAAAAATCCTCTGTTCCAGGCCTTTTTAAACTCGGCCAAAGAGGCAGGCTACCCTTTGACTGATGATGTCAATGGGTTTCGCCAGGAAGGATTTGGGGTATTCGAAAGAAATATAAGCCGGGGCAGACGTATCAGTGCGGCCCGGGCATATCTCCATCCGATCCTGAAAAAAAGAGCCAATCTGGATTTGATCTGCCGTGCCTTAACAACCAGGATTTTGTTTGAGGGAAAAAAAGCCACGGGCGTTGAATTTACCACGGGAAAAAACGGCAAACCCAAAAAAGTGGAAGCAGGTGAAGTTATCTGCTGCGCTGGAGCCATCAATTCCCCTCAAACGCTATTGCTTTCCGGTGTTGGTAATGCAAAAGAACTCAAGGAGTTAGGAATTTCTGTGATCCATGATCTGCCCGGTGTAGGGGAAAACATGCAAGATCATCTTGAAGTTTATGTCCAGCATAAATGTAAAAAACCTGTATCCATGAATCCGGCCCTGAAATGGTGGAAAAAACCATTTATTGGTTACCAGTGGCTCTTCCAAAGGAAAGGGGCGGCTGCCACTAACCATTTTGAGGCAGGCGGGTTTATCAGAGGGAATGAAGAGGTCGAATACCCCAATATCCAGTTTCATTTTTTGCCCCTGGCCATCCGGTACGACGGCAGCCAGCCCAGCGCCGCACACGGTTATCAGGTTCATGTAGGCCCCATGTACTCCAATTCCAAAGGATCGGTAAAGCTCAAATCCAAAGATCCTCGTCAATACCCGGCCCTGCGCTTTAACTACCTGTCTACGGACCAGGACCGCAAGGAATGGCTGGAAGCCATCCGGTGTACCCGAAGCATTTTGAATCAACCCGCTTTTGATGAGTTTAATGGTGGAGAATCCTCTCCAGGGCCCCAGGTCCAGACGGACCAGGATATCCTGGACTGGGTTGCCAAGGACGCGGAAACCGCACTCCACCCCTCCTGCACCTGCAAGATGGGAACAGATGATATGGCCGTTGTGGATCCCGCCTCCATGAAAGTTCATGGCGTTGAAAACTTGCGGGTGGTGGATGCCTCTGTCATGCCCTATGTAACCAACGGCAATATTTACGCCCCCACTATGATGGTGGCTGAAAAAGCAGCGGATTTAATTTTGGGCAACACTCTGGAGGAACCGTCAACGGCAAAATTCTATAAACATCAAAAAAACGGATAATGGTCACCAGCGCAAAGACAGATTGAATGTATAATCTGAAGGCTCTTGTTAACGATATTCTGTGATTATAGAATATCGTTAACAGGAACCGGACAAAAATCCTGCCAACAGGTCTCTTGATATAGATTATTTTGAAATTTACTTCTCACTGAAAGCCAAGATCCAACCAACAAAAAAAGAATCATTGCAGTGACTTTGTTTTAAATTCTTGCCAAGCTCTTGCAAAATTGTACATTGCAAAAAGCAATGATTGGGTCCGGTTTATCATGGGTATTAATATAAAGCATTGACAGGGAACAACCCATCAGTCTTTGAGCTTTTTCCACCGGTATCGAAAGGTATGGTGGTTCATGTTTAATAATTTAGCGGCCCGGCTCTCATTGCCCCCGGCCTGTTCCACGGCCAGGGCCATATACTCTCTTTCAATGCCGGACAGAATGTCACCGAGATGGACCCCTTGCTCAGGAATCCGGATTACTTTGCTTTCCCTGGAAGATGTCCGGGGTGCCAGGGCCGGGGCCCGGCTGCCCAGGCCGAGGTCCGAGACAGATACCAGGCCGGTTCTGGCCACAAGTACACTCCGTTCAATGATGTTTTTCAATTCCCTGACATTGCCGGTAAAATTGTGGGAGAGCAATAGGCCCGCGGCCTCTTCGGAAAACCCTTTCAGGTCTTTCTTGAATTTCAGGTTAAATTCATGGAGAAAATGCTTGGCCAGAGGCAGGACATCATCGGGCCGCTGGTTAAGAGACGGGATATCGGCTTTGACCACGCATAAACGAAAATAGAGATCTTTTCGGAATTTTTCCTGGTCCACGAGATCGTCAATATTTTTATTGGTGGCAGATACCACCCGGGTATAGACCTGTTGTTTCCGGGTGCCGCCCACCTTGTAGAACTCGCCGCTTTCCAGGAAACGGAGAAGCTTTGCCTGTCCGGCTGGGCTCATATCCGCCACCTCGTCCAGAAACAGAGTACCCTGGTGAGCTTCTTCAATAAATCCCCTTTTCCCCTGGGGTCTGGCCCCGGAGAAAGCCCCGGGCTCATACCCGAAGAGTTCAGATTCAATGAGGTCTTCGGGGAAGGCCGAGCAGTTCACGGCTATAAAAGGGCCCTGGAATACCGGGCTTCTGGCGTGAATGGCCTTGGCGATCAGTTCTTTTCCCGTTCCGGTTTCCCCAAGGATCATGATGGGGGTATCCGGACTTTTGGAGACCATGTTGATGAAGTCCATCACATTTTCGATGTTTTTGCTTTCCCCGATAAAGCAGGGCTCGTTTTCCCTTAAAAATTTTTCCTGAAGCAGGTGGACTTCCTTGACCAGGGCAATGGAGTCCACAGCCTTTTGAATGGTCAATTCCATGATATCCGGGTTAATGGGCTTGAGGATAAAATCAAACGCCCCTGCCTTCATGGACTGGATAACCATGGAAATGTCCTCAAAGGCTGTGATCATGATCACGGGGACTTTAGGATAATCGGCCTTGAACTGTCCCAAAGCATCAATGCCGTTCATCAGGGGCAAACCAATATCCATTAGGACAAGATCGGGCGCCCCCTTGCCCAGGGAGGCCAGAAAGGATTCCGCATCTTCGTAAAGCCGGATGGTGTAAGCGGGAGACAATACCATATCCAGGGAATCCCGGATACTCTCCTCGTCGTCAACAATGGCAATGGTATATTTGATCATGAATCAGTCGGCCCTTTTTGAAACATCCAGAGGCAGCTCAATGACGAACCGGGCACCCTGGTCTCCGGCGGCATTGAATTTGAGGGTACCGCCGTGATCCAGGATGATTCTGTGGCAGATGGAAAGTCCGATGCCCGAGCTGTTGGCCTTGGTGGTATAAAAGGGATCAAAGATCTTGGACTGGAGGGAATAAGGGATGCCGGGCCCAGTATCCTGTACGCTGATATGAATGCTGTCTCCCCCCGGCGATATGCCCGTGGATAATTGAATATGCTTCTCCCCGTCATAATCTTTCATTGCTTCGGCCGCATTGGTCACCAGGTTGAGAATCACCTGCTCAATGAGGTGGGGCTCGGCAAAACATTTGGGAAGACCTGGATCCAGTTTTTTCACTAATTTGATATTGGTTTTTCTCAGGGTCACAGAACTGAGCTTGGTGACCTCGTCAATGTATTGGTTCAGATCGGTCATCACAAACCTGGGCCGGGTGGGTCTGGAAAAATCCATAACCCGCTGGATAATGGATTCGATCTTATTGGAAGCCAGTTCGATCTTGTCGATGATGGAGACCACCTTGGTAATATCACCCATGTGGTTATAAATCTGTTTCAGGGCCTTGAGATAGATGTAAATCCCGGACAAAGGATTGCGTATTTCGTGGGCAATGCCTGCTGTGACCCGCCCCAGGGAGGTCATTTTATCCTGAATCCGTAAAAAGGTCTGGACCTCTTTGGAATCGGTGATGTCCATGATATTGGTGAGCACGGATTCCACCCCGAGATAATCGATTTTACAGGCTGAGAGCAGGGCCCATCTCAAACCTGAATTTTTGTTACCCTCTAGGACAGGATGGTATTGAAAATCCGTTTCAATGTGGGTGATCCGACCGGCCATGAGGTCCTGGTATTTTTTTATTATCCGCTCCCTGTCCCCCCCATGGATCTGGGGAAACCCGGGGGGATTGAAGACCTGGTCGATGAGGCGGTGAACTTTTCTCAGGCCGTGGCTTCGATAAACAATTTCGTCGTTCTGGATGATGGAGATATGGTTCAGGGAATTCTCAATGAGAATCTTAAACCGTGTCCGGCTCCTTTCCCGGTCTTCCCTGTCCCTGATCCGTTTTGCCTCAAGGTCCATACGGTAGAGCCCCATGGCAATATCATCGGCCATTTCCTTAATGATATTTTTTTCCATATCATCCATGGCCACGCGCTTTGGGGTGGACAATACCATGAATCCATATTGCTGTTTCTCATGGACCAGGGCCACGGCAACGGCACCGCGGCCCGCATAGTTTTCAGCCAGGATACAGTCCGTACATTCAACAACGGGATCTGCCACGGCAAACACCTCACCGGTCTCCAGCACCGTACGGATACATCGGGTAAACCTGTGTTCGTCCAGCCGTTTTTTCATCCGGTCGAACCTGGAATCAAATCCGGAGTCCGCAATTCGTTCGATTTTCAGATCCCTGTCAAAAAGGCCGATCCAGGCATTATAATATTCTCTCTTTTCAACCAGAATATCACAAATGCCTTTGATAAGCAGCTCAGGGGCATTTTCACTGACCAAAAGCCGGCCCACTTCCCTTATGGCGTTGAGAACCCGATTCAGCCGTTCAATTTTTTCAATGCCTATCTCTTTTCCCACGCAAACCCCATTTATCGCGTTTATGATATAGATTCCCCCCTTGAATATGTTTTTTTGAAGGCAAAAACAAGTAAAAAAGGCTGGGACCGCCCCGAGGTTCAGGAGACGGGATAGGCGTTTTTAGGAAGGCGGATGGTAAACCGGGTGCCCCGGTCAACCTGTGAGTCCACCTTTATACTGCCGTGGTGTCCGTCCACAATCCGTTTTACAATGGCAAGGCCTAAACCGGTGCCGTTGATGAACCGGGTTTTTTCATTTTTAACCCTGAAAAACTTATCCCAGATTTGCTCCAGGGCATCTTCGGGAATGCCAAAACCGGTATCTTCCACATAAAGCCTTACGTACTCATCATCCTGGTCGGCCCAGGCTTGCACCCTGCCCTGTTCGGGAGTGTAGCGGATGGCATTTGAAATAAGATTGGACAACACCTCTCCCATGTTATTCCGGTTGGCCACCACCTGAATTTCTTCATCCTGGGGCCTTAGGGTCAGAGAGATGGATTTTTCCTCTGCCTGGGCCTGGTAAAGATCCACATGCTCCCGTACCAGTGGGGCCAGGTTCATGGCCTCCCGGTCCTGGTTGATGAGGCCGGATTCAATCTTGGACAGATCAAGCAATTCCGTGGACAATTCCGTCAGCGAGGTGATCTTCAGGGAAGATCGTTCCAGAATTTCCCGCTGTTTCTCCGTCAAATCCCCTGCCAGGCCGTCCAGCACAACCTTGAGCTGCATAAGGATGGAATTGAGGGGGCTCTTTATTTCATGGGCCACCATGGAGACAAAATCGGATTTAAGTCGGTCTTCCTCCCTCAGGGCCGTGATGTCATGGAACACGGTGACCGTGCCCAGGTTCCGGTTTAGCCGGTCCCTGAAAGGGATGCACCTGACTCCGATAATGATATCCTCTCCGTTCCCGGACAGGATAATCTCTTCGGTGAGTTCGGCATAGGCATCTTCGGGCTGGGCAATGGCCCTGTCAATCATGGTCAGGATGGTGGGTTCCTGAACCACCTTGGAGACCTCGCTGCCGATGACCCTGGATTTCCGGCAACCCATGAGTTTGAGAAAGGCGGGATTGGCAAGAGCGATGCGCTTCTGGTGATCCGTGGTCAGCACTCCATCCCTGAGAGTGTTGATCATCACCCGCATCCTGGATTTTTCAGTGGCAATATCCTGAAGTGTCTGAATAAATTCAATTGCCTTGGTAATGATCACCCTCAGCTGGCTTGGGGAAAAGGGTTTGGATAAAAAATCAAAGGCCCCTTTTTTCATGGTCTCAATGGAGTGCTCCAGGGTGGCATACCCCGTAATGACAATCACCACGGTGTCCGGATGTTTGGCCTTGATATCCGTGAGCACATCAATACCGGAGAGCCCCGGCATCATCAGATCCAGAAGCACAATATCAAAATGGGACTGCTGGATCATTTCAAGGCCTGTTGTCCCGTTATCTGCCACTGCCACCTCACAGCCCTCGTCCGAGAGCATCCGGCTGCAGGCATCCCTGATCCGCTTTTCATCATCCACCACCAGCACCCGGGGCTTAAACAACACGTCCTGGATCATCTGTTTCAGGGAGGCCGGTGCCCCACAGGTTAAGGGGCTTTCCGTCTCTTTATCTCTGTTGCTGCTTTTTTCCTGCATATGAACAATCTCTTTGGATATTTCTTATTAAATGGTGGGGATTCGTTAAACGATTCCCCTTTCACATTATCTTTTCTTCATCTGTACCCGAGGGCGGGCAAAATGCCATACCATTTTCCTTGGGAAGATACAAAGGGATTTCAATGACAAATGTGGTGCCCTTGGCCCCGGTCTTTTTCACGCTGATTTTCCCCCCGTGTTCCTCGATGATCCCATAAACGATACTCAGTCCCAAGCCCGTACTTTTCCCCACCTCTTTGGTGGTGAAAAAGGGATCAAAAATCCGAGATAGATTAACATGGGGAATGCCCCTGCCCGTATCCTTGATCTCTAAGAACACCTTTTTAATGGTTTTGTCCCGGTAGGTATAGAGGCTGATAGTACCTTCATTGTCTATGGCATCGGCCGCGTTCATCACCAAGTTGATGATCACCTGGTTCAGCTTGTTGACGTCGGCATTCACCAGCATCATATCCTCTGCCAGGTATTTTTTAATCCGGATGTTCTGGAATCTTTTCTGGTCCCGGATCAGCTTCAGGCTTTTGACTACAATGTCATTGATCTGTACAATATTTTTATTGGAATCCATTCCCCTTGAATAGACAAGAAGACTCTTTACGATGTTCCGGCACCGCTGGGCATCTTCAACAATATATCCCAGGTCTTCTTTGGCACTCTCGTCCAGGTCCTGACGTTCCATGAGCAGGCTGGCGTAAAAAAGCACCCCGGTCAGAGGATTGTTTACCTCATGAGCCACCCCTGCGGCCAGCTGGCCCAGGGAGGCCATTTTTTCCGACTGGGCCAATTGCTGCTGGGTCAACTTCAGCTCTTTTTCCACCTGATTTTTATTTTTAAAATTGTTATAAATGGCCATGGTAGCGGATTCGTTGCCCTTGTCATCATAGATGATGGCCGCAGACATCTCCACCTCAATCTCTTCTCCCCGGACATTGAGAACCACGGTTCTTGGAATAAGAAGCTTTCCCTTTCCCCCGATTTTCTCATCCCTGAGCATTTTCATAATTTCCTTGGCACGGCCAGGCGGATATAACTGTTCAACATGGGTTATTTTACCGGAATTTCCGTTAAAATCTCCGAACAATTCCTTGGCAACGGAATTCATCAGCTCAATATTTCCCTGGCGATCTGCCGCCACAATTGCAGAAGCGGAAGAATAAATAACCCGGCTGATAAATTCCTTCACCCCGATGAGTTCATTTTCCAGGGATTTGGTCCGGGTCACGTCCCGGATGCTGGAAATCACATAGGCCACATGGCCGTCATCATCAAAAATCGGTGAAAACACCCGATCTTCCCATTTGTACTGGTGCTTCACCGTATAGGAGTGAACCTTTTTGTCCCGCAACACCTTTGAAATGGGGCAGTCTTCCGAATCACAGGGGGTATCCTTATATAAAAAGGAGTGAAAGCATTTTTTACCGACAATTTCTTCAGGGGTGAGTCCGTAGGTGTCAAGGAATTTTCGATTCGCCCCCACGACACTCCGGCCGGGATCTATCACAACTGAAGGATAAGAGAGGGAATCAAATATCCGGGTCCGCCAGAATAGTTCGTCCGAAGAAAAAGTAGACGGATCGCTCATGGGGCCTCAAATCCTTTTTCAAGGGCAGGCAGAGCCAAGTTCCCCTGACCGGCAGGGAGGACCAGGCTGATGCTGGCCCCGGTGCATCCAGCCAGAATAAAATTGAGTCCGGCGTTCTCAAGACAGGCGGCAGCAGCATTGAAAATGCCGAACCGGTCCCCGAAATGTGGCCCGTGAAAGCTGATCAGATCCGCCTTTTCCCGGATAAGATCCAAATCCTGAGCAAAGGGAGTCTTGCCATCTTCCTCCCGGGTCATCCAGTAAAGGGAAATATCCCTTTCATGGCCCAAGGCGCTGGTAAAATAAAATTTAGTATCAAGTGCCCCAATGACCTGGCCGACAAGATCAAGGCGATCTATACGGCAACGGGCCCAGGTCAGTTCAAGTTCGCTTTCAAGGCTGAAGCCATAAGTCTTAATCTTCTGTTCCTGGAAATAAGCACGGGTCTCCTGGTACCGTTTTTTAACAAAAGCTGCGGTCTCTTCATGGAACCCGGGTTCATAGGGGGTGTGGGTGGGGGGCAGATCAAAGGTCTGTTCGAGCAGGGCCAGGACCCCGGCCTTATCCTCCTGGGCGATAACAAAGGAAATCATGGCAGTGGAGGAAACCATGTGAAAAAAATGGATGCTGTGACGGCCGAACAATGAAAGGAGATATCCCAGAATTTCGGACTTGGATCCGTGGGGATATACTGAAACCATACATACGGGATGGGGATCACGGTTCCCTTGATTCAGGGGCAGATCCTCCTCAAAACAGCATGACAAGGCATGGCCGTATGAATTGCACTCTACACCCAGACAGGGCAGATTGATCCCTTTTCCGGCAAGGGTCTGATAAAGCAAAGACGCCTGTTCAGAACCCGGGTTATCCTGGTATTGGCGCAGATGAAACATCTGATGCCCCACCCGGATGCCGTTGATTCTAATGGCACTCATGGAAGATGATATCTCACCTCGGACCGAATTTCTGTGAACCGGACAGACAGGAAACACTTCCTGTCTGTCCGGTTTATGTTTTCAGGATTCAGCCATAGGGCGAGTAACTGCCTACTTGCAGTGGTCGTCTACGATTTCCATCAACGCATCAAGGTCAATGGGTTTGGGCACGTAGTCGTCCGCAAGGGTAGTTTTACCATCGTGATGAGTATAGGAGGTGGTTTTTACAGAATCAGCAACCGCCGTCAGCAATACCACAACAATATCCTTAAGCCCGCCGTCGGTTTTAATCTCTTCACAGACTTCCCAACCGTTCTTACGGGGCATCATGACATCCAGAATCACTATATCAGGTTTTTGGGCCTGGATCTTTTCCATGGCTTCCACACCGTCATAGGCTTTTTCCACCTTATAGGATTTGGCTTCCAACTTCATAGATACGGCTTCTACCAGATCCGGATCATCATCAACAACTAAAACCAGTTTGTTTTCACTCATAGGAAACTCTCCTTTTATTGGGCTATCTCCTTTAATTGGGCTAACAACAGAACTTTTACCGTTTTTTCTTATACCTCAGGTCGCGGATATAATCCAGCCCCTTTAACAATCTCGTGTACCCGTTGTTCCCACTCAATGGCCATGATGTGAAAACCGGCAACGCCCTTGCACTCTTTCAGACGCTGGATCTGTTCAATGGCCATCTTGATGCCTTCTTCGGGTTGCTGCTCCTTGGATACCCCTTCAAGGCGCTTGATGACCTCGTCGGGTACGTCCATGCCAGGCACCTTGTTCTTCATGTAGCGGGCCATGCCCACGGACTTCATGGGAGTGATGCCGGCCAGGATATACACTTTTTTATCCAGGCCGCGGTCACAGACCCCTTCCATCCATTTTTCAAATTTATCCATATTGAATATACACTGGGTCTGGATAAAATCAACACCTGCAGCCACTTTTTTGGCCAGGCGCGCCACCCTCAGTTCAAAGGGGTCGGCAAAGGGATTGGCTGCCGCACCAATGAACATCTTAGGCGGATTCTTGATATCGGCCCCGCCCATGAACTTGCCTTCGTCTCTCATGTCTTTGACCATTCTGATCATGTTCACGGAGTCCACGTCATAAACAGACTTGGCATCGGGATGATCCCCGAATTTGGGATGGTCACCGGAAAGACAGAGCATGGTGTTGATGCCCAGAGAATAGGCACCGATGATATCGGCCTGCATGGCCAGACGGTTTCTGTCTCTGGACACCATCTGAATAATGGGATCATAGCCCATCTGTTTAACAATCACGCCACCGGCAATGGAAGACATCCGAACCATGGCGGTCTGGTTGTCCGTGATATTGATGCCGTCCACATAATCTTTGATCATGTCGGCTTTTTCTTTAACAATTTCCACATTGCATCCCCTGGGAGGACCTACTTCAGAGGTCACTGCAATATGGCCTGCGGCCAGTACTTTTTCCAGTCTGCTTTCAGTTTTCATTATACCAAGTCCTCCCTGATGATTTTTCTGGGTCCGCCGCCGCCTGCAGGGCGCCAGTCTTTTGCTGCATTCAGTTCTTCATACCGGTCCTGAATGCCTAAATCCACAAGCCGTTCCCAGATCAGGCGCCAGGCACAGTCGACATCCTGGCTGATTTCGCACTGGCCGTTGGAGGTTCCGCCGCAGGGACCGTTGAGCAAACTTTTGGAACACCGGGCAACCGGGCAGATGCCGCCGGTGATACCCAGCATACAGTCGCCGCAGCCCTGGCAGCGTTCTGCCCACACACCCTGGCTCAGGGAAGCACCCATGAACTTGGTGTTCACGGCGGGAAACACAGGGGTTTTAAACCGGGCCGCAACGGTCTGAACACCGCAACCGCAGGCCATTGAAACAACGGCATCCACATCACCGATGTAAGCGGCAAGCTCTTCCACATACTCGGGGTCACACTGACGTTCCAGGGTGAGTTCTTTGATCTCGATGGTTTTACCCTGTTTCAGGCTGTTGAGATGAAGAGCGGAAGCCAGAAGGCCGACTTCTTTTCTGCCGCCTGCTGCGCAAACCGTGACACATTCGTTGCAGCCGACCAGAAGAATTTTATCATAAGGCGCTATATACTGGATAATTTCCTGTAATGGTTTTTGTTCTGCTGTTATCATTTTTTATCTCCAAAAGCGTTATGTTTACACGGCCTTGCTTGCTGTCAGTTTAACAGGATTGGGGCCCAGTTCTTTAATTTTTTCCGTAAATTCACGAGCAGTTTGAGCAAAGTGTTCGCCCATGCCGGCGGACATATTTATCATGGCCACCCGCTCGGTTTCCCAGCCTAAGTCTTCCAGGATTTTTTTTACCTTTATGACCCGGGCCTTGGCCCTGAGGTTACCATTTTTATAATGGCAGTCCCCTTCGAGACAGCCGGCCACATAGACGCCGTCCGCACCCTTTTCAAGGGCTTTCATCAGATGGATGGCATCCACCTTGCCGGTACAGGGCACCCGGATTATCTTTACGTTGGACGGATAGGAAATCCTTTGGCTCCCAGCCATATCCGCAGCGGTATAAGCGCAGTAATGACAGCAGAACGCTACAATTTCCGGTTCAAAATTTTCCATTAGTTATACCTCTCAAATAAACCATCTAATTTTGCCAGTATCTGGTCGTCTTCAAAGGCCAGCAGCTGAATGGCCTTGGCCGGACATTCGGCGACACAGATACCGCAGCCGTGGCACTTGGCCGGATCAATCTCTGAATACCGGTCTGCATTGATAAAGGGCACATCAAAGGGGCAGGCCCGGACACAGATCAGACAGGTGGCGCATTTGGCAGCATCGACCTTGGCAACCGCAGCACCCAGGTTGATCTCCTTCTTGGCCAGCATGGTCCGGGCACGGCCGGCAACGGCCAGGGCCTGGGTCACGCTTTCCCGGATGATTTTTGGAGAATGGGCGGTTCCTGCGATGAAAAAGCCGCGCAGGGCCATATCCACGGGTCTGAGTTTCACATGGTCTTCCTGGAAGTAGTTATCCGCGGTTCTGGGCAGATGGAACATGATGGCCAAATCTTCCGTGGTTTCATCATCGGCAATAAAGCCGGTGCTCAGGGCCACGCAGTCCGCATCAATATCGATATCCTGGCCCAGGATAAAGTCATGGGTCCGGACAATGGTTCTGCCCTCTTCTTCACGAACAACCGGTCGGTTTTCCAAGGCAAAACGGATGAACTTTACGCCCTTGTCCCTGGCTTCACGATAATAGTCTTCCTGGAACCCATAGGTCCGGATATCCCGGTAGAGAACATAAATCTGGATATCGGGATTGATCTCCAACAATCGCAGAGCGTTTTTCATGGCTGCCTGACAGCAGACCCTGGAACAATTGGGATTATCACCCTCTCTGGAACCCACGCACTGAATCATCACCACCTGGTCCATGGTTTTGATCTTGTCCACATCATTTTCAAGCAGGGCATCCAGGTCCAACTGGGTGACCACATTATCAATGGCGCCTAATTCGTACTGGGCCGGCCGGTTGGCCAAAGCGCCCGTGGCAAGGATGGTAACCCCGTGGTCGATCTGCATATAGTTCATGCGAAGACCGGTCTGGATGCCGGTTTTGAACAGGCCGGGCATACCGTTGTGATCAACAATGATGGACCGGGTCATGACCCGGATATTATTATGGGCATTAACCTTGGCCACCAAATCTTCAACAAAGGCTACAACATCATCGCCTTCAATGGTTTTTGAAATGGACTTGGCCAGACCGCCCAGAGCGGGTGCCCGTTCAACGATATAGGTAAAAATCCCCTGATCCGCCAGTTTCAGGGCAGATGTCATACCGGTGATGCCGCCACCCACAACCAGTGCGTTCTGGCTCATGGGCAGGGTATTATCGATAAGGGGTTTTGCCTCCCTGACACCTGCAATGCCTATTTGCATCAACTTGAATGCTTTTTCAAGGGCCTCTTTGGGTTCGTTGAAATGGGTCCAGGTATTCTGGTCTCTTAAGTTTACGATCTCCACCAGGTAACGGTTGAGCCCGGCCCGGCGCAGGAGATCCTGAAATTTGGTCTCATGGGTACGGGGGGAGCATCCGCCCAGGACCACACGGTTAAGACCGTATTCCTTAATCATCTCTTCAATCTTAACCATGGATTCTGCTGAGCAACCGTAGCCCACGGCCTCGGCCACCACAACATCCGGATAGGTTCTGGCATGCTCAAGCACCTGGCCGACATCCACAACACCCCCGATTTCGAATCCGCAGTCACAGACAAAGACACCGATTTTAGGATCTTCACTGCTCACATCCCGCTCCGGCGGGAATTCAAACTGATCCATCTGGTCAGCCGGAAGGCCGGGTACGACAGCACCGGCCATGGAGGCGGCCGCGCTGGCCTGAACCATGGTTTCTGGAATATCTTTGGGGCTCTCATAGACACCGCAGACATAAATCCCGTCTTTGGATGTTTTTACCGGGTTGAAACTGTCGGTTCTGGCAAAATTATGAGGGTTAAGGTCGATACCGAGTTTTCCGGCCAGGTCGACGGTTTTTTCCGAAGGCCTGAACCCTGTGGACAGAACCACCATGTCGAATTCTTCGACTTCCTGGGCAGAGGTATCTTCCAGTGCATAGGAGATGGACAGGTTCTTGGTATCAGCCAGTTCTACAATGGTATGGGGACGTGAACGGACCATTCTGACCCCGTATTCTTCCCGGGCCCGATTATAATATCGCTCATAATCCTTGCCGTGGGTCCGCATATCCATGAAAAAGATGGTGGTCTCAATGTCCTCACCAAACCGTTCCTTGGTGACCATGGCTTCCTTGAGGGCATACATACAGCATACACCTGAGCAATAGGGCACGTCGGCCTTGTTGATGCCCCGGGACCCCACACACTGGATCCAGGCCACTTTCCTGGGCCGTTTTTTGTCTGATTTTCTCAGCAGACTGCCCTGGAAGGGGCCTGATGCCGACATGATCCGTTCGTATTCAAGACCTGTGACCACATTGTCGAATTTTCCACCGCCGAAGTTGTCCAGGACTTCCGGATTAAAAAGTTCAGCACCCACACTCAGAACAACAGAGCCGATGCTGATCTTTGTTTCCTCTTCCTTGTCATCAGGTAAGATGGCCTTGGCTTTACAGACATTCTGAAGAGCGTCGACATCCTCAATCTTGTCCATATCAATGGAAAAGGCATAGGGAGTTGCCTGGGGATACCGCATACAGGTCGGCGCCCTGGGGTCAAGCCCCGGGGTAAACCTGACTGCATCGGGGAATTTTTTAGCGCATTCACCACAGCCCGTACACTTGTCAATATCAATGTATCTAGGGGCAGTTTTCAGGGTGGCAGTAAAATTGCCGACTTCACCAGAAAGTCCGTCCAGCACTGTCATGGGACTGACCTGGAGGAATTGCTCCCTGGCAGAGGCGGACAAAAAGGGTGACACCGTACACAAATCGCAGTTATTGGTGGGGAAGGTGCGGTCAAGCTGGGTCATCAGACCGCCGATGGCATAATCCGAATCAATGAGCAGCACCTCTTTACGGGACTCGGCCAGATCAAGGGCCGCCCTGATACCGCCGACACCGCCGCCAATGACGAGCACACGTTTTTCGCCTGACGTTTTATCGTCTTGTTTAATCTTTTGCATGTGAAACCTTAACGTTTATCAGTTTATATCCATTTTACCCGTGGGTATCCATTACCTGTATCTGTAACAGGCAGAGGCATGCAACGGATGTAATATTCCCTAAAGGCCGGCGCTGTCCAGAATAGCAGGCAGTCTGTCTTCCCAACCCAGTGCTGAAATCTTTACACCCTGGGATACCTGCTTGAGAGACTGGATCATCTCACCGGCAATGGCAACACATTCGACCTCACGGTCGCTGGCCTGCCTGATCCGGCGGATAATGTCCTCTGAGAGGCGGGAATTGGGGTCATTAATCGAGATATACCGGGCCATACCCACATTTTTCAAAAGAAAAACAGAGGCAATTAACGGTACGTTGAGGCATGAAAAACCTTCTATGATTTTGGCATAAAAAGCAGTATCAAACACAGGGGGAAGTAGGATAAAACCGGCCCCGGCCTCCACCTTTTTCCTGGCAGCGGCAACTTCCGCTTCCAGGCCGGATTCATCGGCAATGGGGGAAATGGTACAACCGGCTGCAAGTTTTGGCACCCCTCTTAAGTCAAACCCGGCAAGATCCTTTCCCTTGGTCAGGGAGCCAATCATTGAAATCAAACCGGTTTCATCCAGATCATCCACAAGTTTGGCCTCAGGGTGATCGCCGTTGGCCATTTCTTCGCCCTGGACCACCAGAAAATTATGGATACCCAGAACATGGGCGGCCAGAAGGTCACCCTGGAGGGCCATTCGATTACGATCCCTGCCGTAGACGTGAATTATGGGATCAATGCCCTGCTGCTTCATGAGAGAACCGCAGGCAAGGGCGCTCATCTGCATCACGCCGGTATCCATGTCCGGAATGACGACCGCATCAATTCTTGATTTAAGATGAGTGGCGTGGGTAATGAGGTCTGATATATCGATCCCTTTGGGAGGATTCATTTCAGCTAGAACAGCAAAATCCCCAGAGGAAAGTTTTTCTTGAAAACTCATAGTCAATATCCCTTTTCATTTTTGCTGCTCGGGTCTGGCATCGAGCAGCCGTTTTCAGCACCAAAAGTGCCGCGCAACTGCCATTTACCAATATCGTCGTTCAAACGGAAGCTAGTTATAGCAGATAATATGCCACATGTAAAATGAATACTTATTCATTCCATAAGACACTGATTTTATGGGAAAACAACTTACTTGAAATGAGATTTTATACTGAAATTTCCTAAATTTTCGACTTAATTATTTGAATTTTTCTAAATTTTGAATTTTTCCTATCCTTGTACTAAAAGACATTCAAAATATATTCATTATTTAATAATGAACGTCAGTTCAGTTTTTCAAACCAGACCCAGTTCCCTGGCGTATCCGGGTTGAGCCGGTCTGGATACGGTTTTGGTTTTCAAGGACCGGGCACGTGGAGATACGTCCGGAATCTTTCCTGTATTTTCAAGGCCTGGCAACACCCTTCCCAGCCATATACTTCCCCCGAAAAACATCAGACCTCCGGCCCCATTTATATAAGGCATCCAGGGTCCGTCACTGCCGGCAAGCAGCAGGCCGCAGACCCAGGTCAGTGCCGGAAACAAAATTTTGATCAAATTTTTGCGTTTTTTCATTGAATCTGCAGCACCTATGGTTCTCATCTTTCCATTCAATTGTTGCATTGTTCACCTTCCTTATAGAGACAATCCGTACAAAAAAACAACTTTGTTGAAAAAACTAAACATCTAATCCAAAAAAATTTTACCGGTATTCCCGGCAGCTCCAAATCACCCGTCCAAGTATCCTGACCATATCCAGGGCATGGGCATCCAGACGAATGGGGGAAAAATCCTTATTGTCACTGCAGAGCACAAGAGCATCGGGATGCTTTTCCAACCGTTTGACCAGAATGGTATCATCCACACCCACCGCATAAATGGCTCCGGCCATGATCCGGGTCTGGGACTGGTCAATGAGAACTGTGTCCCCCTCCCGGATCATAGGTTCCATACTCCGGCCAAACACTTCCATGGCCACCATGGCGGCGGCGGATCCTTTCCGGGCCAGCCAAGCCGAAGGGAAGGAAAGATAATCCGAGACATCCTGATCACATTCAAAAGAACCAGTTCCGGCAGAGAGGCGGGCCGCAACCTTGGGTATCTGTCTGAAGTCACGTCCCCCCTCGTTATCGGCCTGATCCTGATGATGAAATACCGGCCCCTTGCCCGTATCCACCCATTCAGGGTTGACCCTGAAGCGCCTGAACAATTTAATGATCCACTTATCCGGTATTTTATTCTTATTCCGGGCATGGGTGATACCTGAGCGGTTGATCCCGAGCTCCCGGGCCAGTTCAGACTGGGAAGAAATCCCTGTGGCATCCATGAGCCTGGCAATCAATATGTCGACTTTATTTTCCATCATCATTTCTCCTGTTTTTTACTTTTTCCACATCTGTTTAAAAAATGCAACACATTTTTTTCTTTTTTTAAAGGAAACTTTCTGCTATTGCTTTTCTACAATCAGGCCTGACCTCAACCCTGACAAAAGGATAAACCAGGACATGAAGCCTTATATCCATATAATAAATTATTGGGAAACCGGTATTCCCGACATCCGGACATCCAAATTCTTTGACAAACTTAATTTTATTTCCATGACCCGGGACTCGGACTATGATGTTTCCACCCTGGCTCAGGAAAGCGACATTGCAGTCGTATGCATTGACGATCACAAAGAGGGATGCCTTAAAAAAATTGCCAGGATCGCCAAAAACATGGTCAAAATGGAGATCATCGCAGCAGTGGATGCTGATGAAACTAATACCGGAATCCAGGCCCTCCAAAGCGGGGCATCGGATTTCATGATCCTGCCGGCTAAAGCCTCCACCCTTGACATCTATATCAACAGGGCCCTTGAACGGATCTATCTTCACAGCCATATCTGTTTCAATGAAAACTGCTATAAAAGCCGGTTTGCCCATTCCCAGCGCAACTACCAGCAATTATTCAACGAGGTCCCCTGCTTTGTCTTTGTCCAGGACGGGGAATACAACATCACCGATGCCAACCGGAAATTCGAAGAATATTTCGGCCACCACATCGGAGAATATTGTTTCGGCATCCTGAAAAACAGAGATGAGCCCTGCCGGGAATGTCCAGTGCGCAAGACCATCAAAGACGGCACCAATCAAAGCTCTGAAATGGAAATCATCTCCTCGGACGGAGAAAAGCATGTGGTCTTATGCTATACTGCCCCCATCCGCGATGCCTCCGGCGAGGTGACCCAGGCCCTGGTTGTCCTCATGGATATCACCGAGGCACGGTTCCTTGAAGACCATCTCACCTCTCTTGGATTTATGATCGGTTCTATCTCCCACGGGATCAAGGGGCTACTCACCAACCTGGACGGGGGACTCTACCTCATGGAAACCGGCCTCAACGCCAACCGGCTCGAAAAGGTCAAAGAAGGTTTCGACATGACCCAGGACATGACCTCCCGAATCAAAAAACTGGTGCTTGATATTCTCTACTACACCAAGACCCGGACCCTGGAGTGGGAACCGGTCTCCTGCAGTGAATTTGTGAATGAGACCTTCGGCCTCGTGGCCATGAAGGCCCATGCCAACGGAATCGTATTGGATACAAAATTTGAATCCCTGGTGGACGATGACACCTTTGATATTGATCAGGACAGCCTCCAGACCGCCCTGGTCAATATCCTTGAAAACGGCATAGAAGCATGTATTGATGATAAGGACTCAAAGGACAAAGACCATACCATCATATTTCAGGCCCGTGTGGACAAGGAAAAAGTCCTGTTCAAAATCCAGGATAACGGACTGGGTATGGACAAGGCCACCCTTAAGAATATTTTTACTATCTTTTTCTCCTCCAAGGGGAACAAGGGTACGGGCCTGGGGCTTTTCATCGCCAACAAGGTCATTACCCAGCATCGGGGGGGAATCAAGGTGGTGTCCACCAAAAACCGGGGCACAAAATTCATCATCAAAATACCCAGGTCCGCGCCCATTCATGCCCGTCACAGGGGACTGCCCGTGGTGCCTGCATAAAACCGATGGAATGCAAAACCCGGAAATGATCAGAAGGCTAAGACCGTTTCAAATACAGCTCTTTAAAAGCCTGTCTATCCTTCGCCCGATTTAGAATCATCTTCCTTATACTCCATCTGCTTGATTGTAATCCCAAGATCGGGATGTACTGCGACAAATTCACCACCATAGCGCAATCAACAAAAAAACTAAGGTAATTTAATGACTGAATACAGCAAACAATTTACCCAAATCATCCACCGAATCCTGGCTGATATTACACCGGAGCAAGGCATGGCCCTTCATCTCTGGGCCAATAAATTATTGATGCTCAGGAACAGCACCAAATCCAGGGCACAAAAATTCCAGGCCGTCATTCAGCTCACCAAAGAGGCAAAACTATTGATTCCTTTGATAAAAAAAATCTTTGTGGAATTAAAGAAAACCGGGTGGGATGAAAGTTCCTGGAAGTCCAGACTCGGCATGGGCGCAACCCTCTGGGCTTCGCTCATCATCGGGAAAGCCGCCGCAGGGATCGCATTATTGGGAGGTGCCATTGCAGTGCCGCTGTGGATCGTTTTCGGCACAGGGGATAAATTCGTTAAAACCTTAATTGCGGAATTGAAAAAAAGAATTTAGGATCTATCCGGGAATTGATCCTCTTCCATTTTTGTGGGATTCATGGTCATGCCGCTTCTCAGTAGATGCCTCAAAGATTCTGAAAAATCATCATACCTTTGGGCGCAGCAATTGGTACGAACGGCTTGGGCCAAGGCGTTATACCGGGCATCATCCAGAATCCCCCGTCTTGTTTTCAGGCTTTGGACCTCTTTGAGCAGCCCAATATCACGATAGATCTGCAATACCTCATCTAACTGGGCTGATGTCAGCCCATGATTTTTCTTGTTCAGGGTATTGAGCAGCCGCCTCCCGTTACCTTTTTCTGCAAAGGCCATCACCTTTTCAAACATGTCTCAGTCTCCATTAACAGCTATATCCTGAAATCCACGGTAAAGACGGATCCCCCGGATTGATGACAATCATTTTCCTTTTTGCAAAAAGAGCATTCACCAATATTCCCCGGGCAAGTGTCGTTTTTTCCTGGAATAAATTGACATCTTTTTGAAGACAGATGAATTGAAAAATTATACTGTTCAGAAAATATTTTCATGCGCAGCAAATCCGCCCCTCTCCCGCCGGCATTAAACTCAAAGGGCTGTTTTGAAGAATAAGCCGCCGTGCCCTGGGTTGTGAAAAAACCCTTAAAAATCTTTGCCTGGTGATCCCCAAGAATTCCTAAGCCATAATCCTTAACCGCAAACCGGGGTCCTGATGCATGATTTGAGACGATCACCTCAATTTTTCCCTGATCCGGGGTGTTTTCAACGGCATTTTTAATCAAACCGTCGATCACCTTCTGCAATGGGTCTGCCGGGATAAAAACAGGCGGGGTCGATTCCAGGGCCTGTTCAATGTTCACCCCCCGATGAATGAATTTAAGGCCCACCTTTTCGAGACGATGGCGGACAAACTCATCAAGTTTAATTTTCTCAGGCCCGGTGTTTTTAATTTTAAAAATTCCGTTGAGACGGGTCCGGACACGGTCTATGATCTTTATCTCGCAGGTTTCCGTCTCTAGGGCGTCCTCGAGTAGATCTGTGCATTGATCCAGAAAAAAGGTGAGCATTGGCGGAATTTTTGACTCTGTTTCCAATATGATGTCACGGGCTTCATCCTGAAGGTGTTTGATCCGCTCCAAACTTCTTTGGGCCCTGTCCATTGATCGTTTCCAGGAATCATCCGGAAGGGCTTCAAGCTTTTTTTCAAGGATCTGCAATGTCCCGCTGAAGATGGAAACCGGGGTCTTTAATTCATGGGATAAATGATTGATGGCCTTGCTTTTTGCCCGGTCAAGACTTTGAAGCTCTCTATGGGAATGTTTTAATTCATCTGAAAACCTGGCATTTTCAATGGAAAGCCCCACGGTTCCGGCAATCATTTCCAATAGCGCCATATCCGGATTCGCAAAGATCCCTTCAGATTTGTTGAATGCCGCCAGAACACCGATGATCCGGTCATAACTTTTGATGGGAACCAGCACGTAATTGTCAAAAGAATATCCAAACTCATTATCCCGTCGGGCATAGCGCGCCGAATCTTTGTACGCATCATTTACAATCAGCGGTTTTCCCGTTGTAACAACCTCTGCAGAGGCTAGGCTATCAAATGGAAGCCGAATTTCCTTTACCCTTTTCTGGGTGGCCGTATCATTATCGGCCGCCCCTGGGAAGAAAAATTCTTTTCTCTCCTCATCCAGAAGAATGACAAGGGCCCCCTGGGTATCGAGCAACTGTTTAATTTCCCCTGCGATATAATCGAGCAGATCCTCAAGGTCGGGATATTCCGGCAGGGCCATGCTGATTTTGAGCATAACATTACTCTGGATAATCCGTCTTTCCCAGGTAATATCCCTGAAAACATCAAATTCACCGCCCCTCCCCATATCTGACAAGGTCCGGCTCCCTTTTGAAAATTCGTTTAAAGAAATTTGTGTTTGCGTTAGGGATGCGACCTGACGTTTAAGAGCCTGTACCTCTTGTTCCAATTCTTGATATGTGGCTTTTTTGATCACCCTAGGCCTCCGCTTTTATCCTGAACTTTTGTCTCCTATCTGAAGGCCTAATGACTCAATTTCCTTCAATAGAAATTTCAAAAAAAACTTTTCAGTTACCGTTGGACATTTATCCAGTAATTGGTTCAGGGTTTGGAATACATCAACCAAAGCAAAATCAATTTGCGCTTTTTTAAGCATGGTTAACAATGTGCCGGGGTCACCCAATTTGAGATAAAAGGTGCCATCGGGATACTGGTTCCGAAATGCAGCAGCAATGGCCGAAAAATAAAATTTCCCAAGCTCCACGGGCAGTCAGATACGCATTTCCCCAAAAGGCTGATCTTTGGCTTGATCAAATGTTTTCAGACAGATATCCAGCCGGGTCATAAACGGCTTAACAACATCAAATAATCTTTCCCCCACTGTTGTCGGAATTAATTGTTTATGCAACCGGGTAAACAGGTGGCCTTTTAATTCGGTTTCCAGTTTCTGGATAGTCAGGCTCACAGCAGATTGCGAAATATTTAATGTTTTTGCCGCAGAAATGACGCTCCCCTGGTAAACCACAAAATAAAAACCTTAAGCCGTTCAAAACCTATATTTTGTAGTATAAGCACAGCTAAACCTATATATTAAATCGTTTAATTTTACTTATCATACGATCAGCTTATAAAATCAATACATATTATTGATTTATTAAAAGACGTTTAAATGAATATTGATTTTATCCCATTAATTGTTTTTGTCGTCGTGACGACGTTTACACCCGGGCCTGGAAATATAACAAGTGCTGCCATGGGCATGAATTACGGATATAGGTGCACATTTCAATTTTTGTCCGGAATTATGGCCGGATACCATGTGATCATGGTATTGTGCGCTTCTTTTTCCGGAACATTGTCAAGCATTATTCCTGCTATTGAGCCGGTTCTGTGTTTAATCGGTGCATGCTATATTATATGGTGGGCTTTAGGCGTGGCCCGTACCAACTATGATTTCACCTCAGATGGGGAATCTTCCATGGTCTTTAAACATGGTTTCTGGCTCCAGGCCCTCAATCCTAAAGCAATAATTTTCGGGTTCACAATTTACACGGCCCTTTTATCCTCTATTCACAATGAACCGTTTTTATAAGTGGTATTGGCAATGATCACTTTCAGTTCAGTCTCTGTCTGGGCGGTTGCCGGTGCCGGGATAAAAAAATGGCTGAATTTCATCTTGGTAGCGCTTCTGGCCTATTGTGCCGTGACCCTGTCAGGAATCTTTACCGTTTACCTTTAAATTTGACGGATTTATATGCGTTTACCCTGCCTATCCAGCTCTTTTGATTGACATCCGTCCCCCTTTGGTTTATTCGAGCCTTGCCGATTTTTCTTTCAAATTTTTTAGCATACCCAGGGGGACTTTGTGGCAATAAAACCGACGATTTATAAATTTAAAATTACCTTGGCAGATATTGAACGAGATCATTATAATGATTTGAATTTAACCGTTGCCCTCCACCCGTCTGAAACACCTGAGCGGATGATGGCAAGGGTGTTGGCATTCTGCATGAATGATCGGGAAAACCTTGCCTTTACCAAAGGCCTGTCTGCGGTTGAAGAGCCTGATATCTGGGAAAAAACACTTGACGACCGTCTCTCCTTGTGGATTGACGTGGGAGAACCCTCTTTTGATCGTATGAAAAAATCCTCCCGCCTTTGCCCGAATGTTAAGGTCTATTCCTTTAACTTTAAATCAGACGACTGGTGGTCCAAACAAGGGGAAAAGGTCAGCGAATTGGCTGTATCTGCGTTCCAATTTCATTGGAAAGGTATCCAGGAAATGGCAGAGCTGATAAAGCGGACCATGGAATGTTCAATCACCGTTTCCGACGGGGTGATTTATGTGTCCGCTGCAAACGGAGAATGTGAGGTGCCCTGGGTTGAGTTGAGATCCTGAATATAATGCCGGTTATCTTCGGGTTTTAAACCGGGACTCACCGGCTTCAACCTGATCCAGAACCTTTAAATAGGCTGAATACCGTTCCGTGGTAATTTCCTTGTTTTCAACCATATCGGACAGGGCGCACCCCGGCTCGGTGCGATGCCGGCAATTCCTGAAACGGCAGGCACCGGGGTCAAGGGCTTCAAACCCGGGGAAGACCTCTGCCAAATCATCTGTAGCAATTTCCACCAGCCCGAACTCGTTAAACCCCGGTGTATCCACAAGTTCCCCCCCGTCGGGCAGCATATGAAGGGTGGACACGGTAGTGGCATTGCACCCCCGTTTCCCTGCTTCATAAATTTCCCCGACCTTGAGGTCCAGGGCCGGACACAGGGCATTGAGCAAACTGCTTTTCCCTACCCCTGAAACCCCCACGAAGAAACCCCGAAGTCCCTGTCCCAGAAAGGTTTTCAAGGCATCAAGCCCCTTCCCGGTCTTGGCACTGACAACAAAGATATCCAGGATGTCGGCATAGGTTCGGGTCATACGAGTAATAAAGACATCGGCCCCATCAAGATCCCCCTTGTTAATGACCAGCAAAGGTCTAAGACCTGCCTGCCGTGCAGAAACAATGGCCTGGTCAACATAACCGGGAGTGGGCAGCGGCAAAGGAGAAATCACAACGCCAAGTATATCCAGGTTGGCACCGATGATACGGACAGAGCCCCGGGAATCCCTCCGGCTGAGTGCTGTTCTTCTGGGCAGGCGACTGAGGCGGTGATCCGGTAAAGTCACATTATCACCCACCACATGGCCGGAGCGCCGTTTCACCTTTACCTTACGCCGTTCTCCAGACTCCAATAAAATATCCACGGCAATACCGTAATGGGCAACGATCACCCCCTTTTCTTCCAGAACCGGACCGGCGTTTTTTCTTTTATCTATTTTCAATGGCTATATCGACTCGACCTAAAGGCACCTTTATACATCAAACAATTAAGGAAAATTAAAACGTCTTTACTTTATCCCTTTCTTTTATCATATTTTTCATTTTCCGGTGTTCTTTTTTTCCCGCAAGACCATTCGGAAAGATTAAAGGGCGGCTCATTGGCCGCCCTTCAATCTTTAAATATTGTATTAGGGTAATAGGGGTATTCTAATCAAATCTGCCTGGTCAGGCATCGTATGGACCGAATGAATTGCCCAGGGCGAATTTAATATATTTTCGTTCTGCACGGACAAAATCTTTGTAATTGTAGTAGTTGATATTTTCTTCTGTCTCGAATTCTTGTTTATGCTTTTGAATCAATAACTCGATTCCCCTGTTTTTGCTTTTATTCTCACGCATAGCCACCTGCCTCTTCTGTCTATGGTTAGGATGGTATAAGATATAATTTAGCAAAATTTATGCCTGAGAGCAGACCAATCTTCGGATCGTTGTATTATCCAGATGTTGAAAAAAATTGTGACAATAAGAATCCGTTGACGACAATAAAACTATAACAAAAATTACATGTTTTTATCCATTATACTTCCTTAAATCCATCACTACTCCTTAGCTTATGAATAACAAGTCAGGCCATCACTCGAATTACTGTTTTTTCAGCCGATTTTTGAAATAGCCTTTGGAACAGGAAAGACTCCAAGTTCGCGAAGTTCCTGGGAATAGGTGCGTAAGGCCTGTGGATTCCGTCAGAACCGCCTTGACAAAGAGGATAAAATCACCGTATTTCTGTCTGACATCATTATTAATGAGGACGAAGATGAACTTTACAAAATTCCCCAGACGAAAATACCTTCAGGGCCCAACGCCCATTGAGCCCCTTCCCCGACTCAGCCTGGCCCTGGGCGGTGAGGTCAATCTTTTTATCAAGCGGGACGATCTTCTGCCCGGCTCAGCCGGGGGCAATAAAACCCGGAAACTTGAATTCTGCATTGCCCATGCCATGGAAAAAAGTGCGGACAGCATCATCACCTGCGGAGCGGTCCAGTCCAACCATTGCCGGCTCACAGCCTCCTGGGCCGCCAAAGAAGGCCTGGACTGCCATTTGGTGCTGGAAGAGCGGGTAAAAGGCTCTTATGAAAAAGAGGCCTCTGGCAATAATTTCTTGTTTGAGCTTCTTGACGTTAAAACCATTGAAGTGGTGGCCGGCGGATCCAACATGACCAGAAAGATGGAAAAAAAGTCAGACGAACTGACTGCTGCCGGAAAAACGCCTTATATCATCCCCGGAGGTGCTTCCAACGCCATTGGCGCCACTGGCTATGCCCTGTGCGCCCAGGAGACCATGGACCAGCTCAACCAAATGCGGTTGGATATCGCACATATTGTCCTGCCTTCAGGGTCCGGAGGCACTCATGCCGGCATGGTTGCCGGTTTGGCCGGTGTTTCAGCCAATATTCCTGTTATCGGTATAAACGTATCCCGAACCAAAAGGGTCCAGGAAGAAATCGTCTACAATTTGGCCCTGGAAACTGCAGACCGGCTGGACATAAATACGAGGGTGGACCGGGATGCCATTGTCTGCCACGATGAATTTGTTGGGCCAGGCTACTCTCTGCCCACAGATGCCATGGTGGAAGCGGTGAAACTCTTTGCAGGAACCGAAGCAGTCCTTCTGGATCCGGTGTATTCGGGCAAGGCCGCAGCCGGACTCATTGACCTGGTTCGAAAGGGCAGGTTTGCCCGGGGTGCCAATGTCCTCTTCCTCCACACCGGAGGATCTCCGGCCTTGTATGCCTATCTGGATACCTTCAGAAAATAGAAGGAAAGCAGCATTATGAAAGAAAAGACAGTGGGCATTCTCGGCGGCATGGGCCCGGAAGCAACAGTTGACCTCATGCAACGGATTATCCGGCTGACACCGGCCTCAGATGACATCGACCATATCCGGTGCATCGTGGACAACAATCCCAAAATCCCCTCTAGAATAAAAGCCATCATTGAAGGGGACGGAGAAGACCCCGGCCCTGTCATGGCGGATATGGGCCGGAACCTTGAAGCCTATGGCGCCGACTTTCTTGCCATTGCCTGCAATACGGCCCATTATTACTACCATGCCGTTCAGGATGCAGTAGGGATTCCCGTGATCAATCTCATTGAACAGGTGACGGCAGATATCAGGCACGATTTCCCTGACACCGGATACGTCGGAATTCTTGCCTCTCCGGCAGTAGCCATGACCGGTCTTTATACCCGGGAGTTCAAAAAAAACGGTATTACCGATATCTGGCCTGATCCTGAAAACCAGGCATTGCTTTTACATATTATCAAGTCGGTGAAAAAGGGAGATACAGGCGCCCGGGTAAGAAGAGACTATAAACAGGTCTGTGCAACACTGGCTGACAAAGGGGCCCAGATTGCGGTGGTGGGCTGCACTGAGCTGAGCCTCCTGGATGAGTCCCTGCCCCTTGTCTTGGTTGATGCGGCGGATATCCTGGCCCGGCAAATCGTTAAAACCGCCAAAAACTTAAAAATTATTGAAGCAATACCCAGATAAAAGGAGACCATGATGCCCTATGTAAACATCAGGATTACGGACGAGCAGGTAACCAGGGAGCAGAAATTACAACTCATCCAAGGAGTCACACAACTTTTGGTGGATGTCCTGGATAAAAACCCTGCCACAACCGTGGTGGTCATTGACGAGGTCAATACAGACAATTGGGGAATCGGCGGAAAATGCGTGACGGAACTTCGCAAACAGACCATCTGACCGAACCCGGTAATATCACAATCAGCCGTTGAACGGCAAAAAAACACCCTTTGGAAGTACCTGCTTGTTTTTTCACCACATTTTTAGTTCTTCCCGGAGTAATTCGGCAGGATGAACAGACTTTCGGTGCAGGGCTTCCATGGGAAAGGCAACGACCATGTACAGCTTTAAAAATGATTATTGTGAAGGCGCCCATCCAGACATCCTGAAGGCATTGGCTGAAAACAATATGGGCCAGGAAGAAGGATATGGAATGGACCGGCATACCCAGAATGCTGTTTCCATTATAAAAGACCTGGTTGGATCAGCTGAGGCCGACGTGCATCTGCTTTCCGGAGGCACCCAGACCAACCTTATTGCAATCAGCGGGTTTCTAAGGCCCCACGAAGCCTGCATTGCTGCAGCCACAGGACATATCTCAACCCATGAGACCGGCGCCATCGAGGCAACCGGCCATAAGCTGCTCACCGTAAATCCCAGGGACGGCAAGCTGAATCCCGGCCTCATCGCCCCCATCCTGATTGAACATCATTTTGAACACATGGTAAAACCCAGGCTGGTGTACATTTCCAATCCCACTGAACTTGGAACGGTTTACACCAGATCAGAACTCCAGGAACTAAAAGAGTATTGCCGGTCCAAAAAACTCTTGCTTTACGCAGACGGCGCCCGACTCGGGACTGCCCTTGTGGCCGAGAAGTCAGACGTGACCCTCATAGACATGTATAGGTTCACGGACGCATTCTTTATCGGTGCTACCAAAACCGGGGCATTGCTTGGAGAAGCACTGGTGCTCAGGAATTCCGATTTACAGGACGAATACCGCTATCTTATTAAACAAAGAGGCGGCCTGCTTGCAAAAGGCAGGATCCTGGGTGTCCAGTTCGAGGCACTTTTCAAGGATAACCTCTATTTTGATCTTGCACGCCATGCCAATGAAATGGCACAGTATATGGTCGCTGAACTTGAGAAAGCGGGTTGCGGGTTCTGGATTAATTCACCCACAAATCAGATTTTCCCTGTTATGTGCAACCGCATCATTGAAGAATTATCCGAAGAATTCGCCTTTTATACCTGGGCCGGGGTGGACCGGGACCATTCCGCGGTTCGCCTGATCACCTCCTGGGCTACCCCTATAGAAGCAGTTCAAGGATTTGTGGATGCATACATGAATGCTGTCCATAAAAACAAGGTTCACGCATAGAGGGTCTCCATGATGTTGGAGGATGTTATTCTCAGGAAGATCAGGGCACTCACCCGGACCATCCATGCCATTATCGAAAGAAAATTAAAATCCCTAACATTAATTCAAAAAATGCGCCCTCAACGGCTTTTTGCCAGGGAGCGCTTTTTGAATTTATTTTTTTCGGAAATTATGCTTCTGGAAATCGGATAAGGCCAGATAAAATCCACCCACGGAAAGTTCGGCACAATGATAATGATCTTCAGGCAGTGTTTCCAGAAAAGCCGCCACCTTTTCTGGATTGATTTCCCAGGCCTCTTCAATGGATAGCCCCTGGGTCATGTGCACCACTGTATTGCAACATGCCAGTGTATGGACGCAGCCGTCAATCTCAAAGGAGATCGTACTGAGCCGGCCCCTGTCCACCATGATAAAAAATTCAACCTTGTCTCCGCATTCCCCGGTGCGGGTCCCATACCCGTCCGGACGGTGTATTCTCTCCCTGTGCTCCGCCTTATAGGCCATCTCAAGAAAATTCAGAGAGTGTTGGTTCCAAAAATCCTGCTCCCCCATGGATGCTTCTCCTTGCCCGGGCACGGGTCAAAATCATACCAATTAAGATCACGCCCATGCCTGTATTAATTCAATATGCCATGAACAGCCCAAAGCCTTGGATTTCAAATACATTCCCAACTCGGCCCCATATGACAACCTGTCAATATACCATAAATCCAACCCAATATAAAAGATTAAAATCCAAACTCATTGCTCGCATTTCAATAACTTGAACTTTTGACAGATACTTCAAAATAAAAAACAGGACCTGACCAATGCCCTGCAATTCCATGGAAATTTGATACGGCAGCCCGGATTCCCCGGGCAGGGATAAGGACCGGGTTTAAATCTTCATTACAAAAAACAATGCCCCGCTCATATCAGTGATATCGGCCTGGAATTCAAGTGTGATATCACCGGTTCCCGCGCCTGATCCGGTTTCCAAATCATCAAATCCATCTGCAGCAGATATATCACCCGGATCGCATAGGCCGGACACCTGAATATACCGAAACAAAGTATTCCGGATGCGGGCCAGGCCAGTATTGATTCCGGCGGCGGGCATAGAGAGGCGGACTCCTGCCCTGACACCATCTCCCTGTATACCGTTTTCACCCATTTCATTACGAATTTCAAACTGAGGATTGGCTCTGGAGATACCGTTAAAGGATATGGGCATGGGCATCTCCATCAGGGCCCGAGTAATGGGCAATATATGAAACCCGGGTCCAAAAAAACTGGAATCCATATGATCCTCACATTCGCCGGGACGATTCGTCACTAAAATTAAAGCCAAAATCAACCAGAGACCTGGAAAAAACCTGAAAGCGAAATTCCTATACATAAATATTCCCCCTTTTGGATTCAACATCATTATCTGCCTGTAAGAGCAACAATCGTGCTAAGCCTCAACAACACCTGGGAAAGCCTTTGATCACGGGCACGACCAAAGCTGGCGCATCTTTATCCACAAAAAACAACAACGAAATATCACCACACGTTTTAAATACCGCATGTTCGATATGGTTTATCTGTTAGAGCCCGGCCTATCCGGAATCCGGCGGGAATCCGGTGGATAATTTCACCCATATGTTATCGGAAAACCGTTTATATCCTCATATTATAATGGCTCTCCTATTTTGTAACTTTTTTGTAACCCCTGCCGTGGTATGGATTTTCTCTAATCAGGGAAACGGTCCGGCCGGGTATCCTGCCGGTGGCCCACAGGGCACCTCCACACCGGAAAGAGCCTCTGCCGGACCGGATATTAACATTACTTTTGTCAAGGAGGCAGTACCAAAGATGGAACTCAACAGACGGGAGTTTATCAAAATTTCAGGGGCCACGGCTGCAGGGGTTGCAGTAAGCGGTCTTGGGTTTGACCTTAAACCGGTCAAATCCCATGCCCAGATGCTGAAAACCAAGTATGCCAAGGAAACCACCACCATTTGCTGTTATTGTGCAGTGGGCTGCGGTGCCATTGTTCACACCAGCAAACGGGGTGACGGTCGGGTCATCAACATTGAAGGTGATCCCGACCATGTCATTAACCAAGGTGCGCTCTGTTCCAAAGGTGCCTCCATTAAACAACTGGTGGAAAACGAAAAACGGTTAACAGAACCCATGTACCGGGCCCCCTATTCCGACAAATGGGAAAAGGTCTCCTGGGACTGGGCTTTGAAAACCATTGCCAAGCGCACCAAAGAGACCAGGGACAAAGGGTTTACCCACAAAAATGCCAAGGGTCAGGTGGTCAACCGGGTCACCAACATGGCCTCTGTGGGATCCGCAGCCATGGACAATGAAGAGTGCTGGATCTACCAGGCGCTGATGCGGTCCCTGGGACTGGTCTATGTCGAACACCAGGCCAGGATCTGACACAGCGCAACTGTAGCGGCTCTGGCAGAGTCGTTTGGACGCGGTGCAATGACCAACCACTGGATTGATATCAAAAATTCAGACTGTATTTTAATCATGGGCAGTAATGCTGCCGAAAATCATCCCATCTCATTTAAATATGTCACCCAGGCCATGGAAAACGGGGCAAAACTCATTTCCGTGGATCCCAGATTTACCCGGACCTCGTCAAAGGCGGATATTTACGCCAGCCTGCGCTCGGGTACGGATATCCCCTTTTTAGGCGGTATGATAAAATATATCCTTGATAATAACCTTTATAATAAAGAATATACGGCCGCCTATACCAATGCCTCCTTTATCGTGGGAAAAGAATTCAGCTATAACGACGGCCTCTTTTCCGGATACAAATCCGGCAAGGAGGGCCCATCCATGGGGTCCTACGACAAATCCAAATGGGCCTTTGAAATGGACAACAATGGCGTGCCAAAAATGGACCGCAGCCTCAAGAATAAGCGCTGTGTATTGCAGCTGCTGAAAAAACATTTTGAACGGTACGACCTGAACAAGGTCTCCGCTGTGACCGGAACTCCGAAAAAAGATCTGCTTGAAGTCTACAAGACCTATGCAGCTTCAGGTGCAAAGGGAAAGGCCGGCACCATCATGTATGCCATGGGCTGGACCCAGCATTCTGTTGGGGTACAGAATATCAGGACCATGGCCATGATCCAGCTTCTGCTGGGGAACATGGGCATCGCAGGCGGCGGGGTCAATGCCCTGCGCGGTGAGTCCAACGTCCAGGGGTCCACGGACCACTGTCTGCTCTGGCACATCTGGCCGGGATATCTGAAAACCGCCAGGGCCTCCAACACCGACCTGGCCGCTTACAATAAAAAATGGACACCCACAAGCAATGATCCCCTGTCTGCCAACTGGTGGCAGAACTATCCCAAGTATTCGGTGAGCATGCTTAAATCCTTTTTCGGTGAAAAGGGCACCAAGGCCAATGACTTTGGATATGAATGGCTGCCCAAGGTAGATGACGACAAAGTCTATTCCTGGTTCGACCTTTTTGACGCCATGTACAAGGACGAAATCAACGGCTTCTTTGCCTGGGGCCAGAACCCGGCCTGTTCGGGTTCCAATGCCTCCAAGATCAGAAAATCCATGACAAAACTGGACTGGATGGTCAACGTTAATCTCTTTGACAATGAAACCGGTTCCTTCTGGAAGGGACCGGGCATGGATCCCAAGACAATCAAGACCGAGGTCTTCATACTCCCGGCCTGTGTTTCCGTTGAAAAGGAAGGTTCTATCACCAACTCCGGCCGGTGGATGCAGTGGCGGTACCAGGGTCCTAAACCCCTGGGCAACAGTCTGCCAGACGGCGATATTATCATGCATCTGGGCCATCTCATCAAGGAAGAATATGCAAAAGGCGGCAAATTCCCTGACCCCATCAAAAACCTGAAATGGGACTATGAGACCAATGGGACTTATGATCCCCACAAAGCCGCCAAAGAGATCAACGGCTACTTTGTGAAAGATACCAAAATCAAAGGCAAAGTTTATAAAAAAGGAACCCTGGTTCCCTCATTCGCCTTTCTCCAGGCAGACGGTTCCACCTCTTCGGGCAACTGGCTCTATTGCAACTCCTACACGGAAAAGGGCAATATGTCCGCCCGTCGCTCCAACAAGGATGCAGTCAACAAGATTGGGCTCTATCCTGAATTTGCCTGGTGCTGGCCTGTGAACCGCCGTATTATCTACAACCGGGCGTCCGTGGATCCCAAGGGCCAACCCTGGGATGAAAAGAACTGGGTAGTAAAATTCGAAGGCAAAGTCAAAGACGGAAAATACGTGTCCAAGAAATGGACCGGAGACGTACCTGACGGCGGCTGGTACCCCATGGAAAACCCGGATGGCTCCAAACGGAAGGATTCCAAACATCCCTTTATCATGAGAAAACACGGGCACGGTCAAATATTCGGCCCAGGCCTGAAAGACGGTCCCTTTCCTGAACATTACGAACCCCTCGAATGCCCCGTTGAAAAGAACTACTTTTCCTCCCAGATGATCAATCCAACAGCTGTGGTATACAGCACCAAGGATGACCAGCATGCCACCTGTGATCCCAGGTTCCCCTTTGTGGGCACCACATACCGGGTGAGTGAGCACTGGCAGACAGGGCTCATGACCCGTCCCCAGGAATGGCTCATGGAACTTCATCCCAATGTGTTCGTGGAAATGAGCGAGGAACTGGCACAGCTCCGGGGCATAGAAAATGGAGAACGGGTTAAGGTTTCATCCGCTCGGGCCTCCCTGGAATGCACGGCAGTGGTCACCAAGCGATTCAAACCCTTTAAAATCGGGTACGCAACCGTTCATCAGGTGGGGATCCCATGGCATTACGGCTGGCGCTGGCCATCCACAGGTACCGAGGAGAGCGCCAACCTGCTCACCCCGCCCTCCGGAGACCCCAACACCAGGATTCCTGAAACCAAGGCCTTTATGGTCAATGTGACCAAGCTGTAAGGAGACTGTCATGACCAAATCATTTCTCGTAGATACCACCCTGTGTACCGCCTGCAGGGGATGCCAGGTCGCCTGTAAGCAATGGCACGACCTGCCAGCGGAAAAAACCGTAAACCGGGGCAGCCATCAGAATCCCGAAGACCTGTCCCATATGACCTACAAACTGGTCCGCATGACCGAACAGGTCATCCAAGACAAGCTCCACTGGCTCTTTTTTCCGGACCAGTGCCGCCACTGCATTGATGCCCCCTGTCTGGAAACCGCCTTTGACGAGTCCGCCATTTACAAGGACGAAGCCACAGGCGCCATCCTGTACACGGCCAACACCGCCAAACTGGATGCAGAGGAAATAATCGGGTCCTGTCCCTATAATATTCCTCGCAAAGGCCCCGACGGTACCCTTTTTAAATGCGACATGTGCAACGACCGGGTCCACAACGGACTCAAACCGGCCTGCGTCACCACCTGCCCCACCGGGGCCATGCAATTCGGTGACCGGGAAGAGATGCTGGCCCTGGCCCAGGAACGTCTGCAAAAGGCAAAACTGCGTCATCCCAAGGCAATGCTTCTGGACCCCGATGATGTGAATGTCATCTATCTGGTAGCCCAGGATCCGGCCCTATACTGGGATTATGCCGTTGCAAACACGGGCCGCAGAAGCGGAATCACCCGTACGGCAGCCATCAGAAAAATGATGGGGCCCTTTGCCAGACTGATAAAAGTATAACTTTTTAATAACTAATGTTTCCCCGGGAATTTTTTCCCGGGGAAACCCAAGGATACTTATATGACGCCAGATGTTCAATTTCCGGGTTCCGGCCCGTCAGCGCCCCTGTCCCTTGATCTCACCGAGGACCAGATCAGAACCACCGCCGGTGCCCTGCAGAAAACCCGGCCGGCCTACGGCCCCATGATTGAATTCTACAGCCGTATATTCAGTGCCCAGGCCGCTACCCTGGCAAAGATCAACCCTGATCCCATCATCATCGAAGATGAGCTTCTATCCCTGAAAAAAAAGAATGAGATGCCTTTGATCACCCCGATTCAATTCAGAATAGATCTGAAGGCCTCAAAACAATTAATGAAGCAAATCTGTAACCTGGCCGTGGACCATGCCCCGAAACTGGCCAAGGCCGGTGAGTCTCTGGGCCAATGTCTGGACACGGATACAATAGACCTGGATCAACTTTTTAACGCCCTTCTGGACGGTATGAATATTGATGATATTGCAAAAAAAGGCAAAATCAATGCAGAAGGCCTAGGCTTCTTTGGTTTCAGCGCCATTGCCCCCTCTATCCAAACCGGTGCAGCCCAGCTGAGCACCTATCTTAAAGATACGCCCACTACAAACAAAGCCTATTGCCCCATCTGCGGCAGCTCACCTGACCTTGCCTTCTTTGACGAATCCGGGAAAAAGCATGTGACCTGCAGCCTCTGTTCCCATGCATGGCAGGTTCAGCGCATGGGATGTTTATTCTGCGATTCAATGGATAAGGAAGCCCAGCACTATTTTTTCACCGGCGAAGAAAAGGAATACCGGGTCTATTGCTGCGACCATTGCCGGCGCTATATCAAAACCGTTGATATCCGACAACTGGGCAGGCGTTTCTTCCCAAAACTTGAGAAGATCGCCACCCTTCACCTGGATATGAAGGCAAAGGAACAAGGATACCGCAACCTGGACCAGGATACGAATATGAGCTAAGGATCGGCTCCTAAATTACTTGATCTATTGTTTTCAAAACACCCATTTAAGTGGTTTTGGAAACAATTTAGATCAAGTAATTTTGTAATGATTCCTAAAGGAGATTTCCCATGCGCTACCTGTCTATACTGGTTGTCTGTATAATTGTTTCGATATCACCGGCATTTGCCGGTTCAGACGAACTTAGCCTGGATTTTGCCCTGCCGGCCCCATTGGAAAAGATTCATCAGAATTATTTAGGCGTTGATCCGGGGCAGGCCTTTACTCTGGACCGGGTAAAGGCGGATATTCTGGTCATTGAAATCTTTTCAATGTACTGTCCTATCTGCCAGCGGGAGGCCCCAAAGGTCAATACCCTGTTCCAGCACCTGGAGCAGATAAAGGATAAGTCGGTGCGTCTCATCGGCATTGGCGCTGGGAATTCAGCCTATGAAACCGAATTCTTCAGAAAAACCTACGGCATTGAATTCCCTTTATTCAGTGACGGAAAATTTGTCATCCATAAAAAAATTGGAGAAAAAGGCACCCCGTTTTTCATCGGCTTAAAACCCGGGAACCCAAAGGAAACTCAGGTCTTTTTCACCCATTCCGGAGACATAAAGGACCTGGACGCCTTTGTTGACCAATTGCTCAAGGCAGCAGAATAAAGGAGACAGACATGCACTATATCCTTATTTTCCTTTTATGGGCCTCTGCCTTATTTCCGGCACCGGCAACCGGGACATCCCAGGTATTCAACAATAGGGTGTATGATCCCGGCAGACTCAAACCTGTGGACAGCCGCATCAAGGTGTTCAAGGGCGAGCCAGCCCCGGATTTCGCACTCCCTTCTGTTTCAGGCAGGTTAATCAGCCTGAGTAGTTTTAAAGGCAAAAAAAATATTCTTATCACCTTTGTTCCGGCCGCCTGGACCCCGGTCTGCTCGGACCAGTGGCCAGGATACAACCTTGCCCGTCCCCTGTTCGAACAGATGGATACCGTACTTTTAGGCATTACGGTTGATAATATCCCCACTCTCTTTTCCTGGACCCTGGAAATGGGGGAGCTCTGGTTTGAGGTGCTGTCGGATTTCTGGCCCCACGGCAAAACCGCAGACGCCTACGGGGTGCTGAGAAGTGACGGTACGGCTGAACGGGCCCTTATTATAGTGGACAAACAGGGCATCATCCAGTGGACCCATGTATCAGACATCAACATCCGGCCGGACTTAGGCATGATTATGGAGGCATTGGAGCGGCTGAAATGAACCGCGAAGACTGCTAGAACAGCTCGAACAGCAATAGTCCGCTGCCTCCGGCAAAACCTGAAGTTTGGTCTGTAAACAGCTAAAAGCTGTCTTAAAAACCTTCCTGGTGCAAAGGCATGGCCAAAGGTTCTTTCTAACACGAAGGACAAGAAGCGCACGTCGCGTAAATGTAAAACTTGGGCAAGCCCCCCCGGCAAAGCCAGGGGAGGGCACCACGGTAATTATATTTTTTCCTATCAGGAATCTGGATTTTGCCAAGTGTGATCGACATTAAACAGGAAGTCGGCAGGGATCATTGCCGTAAAATATAGGTATTACCCCATTAATTGACTGAGCTGCCGGGCCGTCACCATTGGACTGCCCTTGGCCGAGGACTCAGCTTTTTTGATCAATTGGATTAAACAAGCATTCACAGGGGCCTGCTTTCCCAGCTCCTCTGCCAGCCTGACAATGGCGCCGTTGAGATAATCGATTTCTGTTTCGGTTCTATTTTCAAGATCCTGCCACATAGATGACCGGGCAAGGGGGTCAATTTCCAGCATTTTTCTAGAAATCGGCAAAAACAGCCAATCCGGAAGCATCAGTATAAATGCGGATACAACAGGCGAAATACCGTTGGGAGATTCAGGCTTTATTCCTTTTTGCTTGAGCAGTGACAGCAATTCACCCATGGATGCAGCCAGAACCTTTCGGTAGCCCCGCTGGGAAAGCTCTTGAACAAGGGGAAGGCCTGAAAGTGCATTAATGGAATTATTGAGATTCAACAGCAGTTTGCCCCATAGTACCTGATCAATTTTCGAGGTAAACCTGATGGGTAACCCCTCTTGAGTAGATAGAGCAGGCATGAGTTTCGGGTGAAGTTCCAGAATGAGTTCCCCCCTGGTGCCCCTGTGAAACCGCCCTCTGCCCATATTCAGGACATTAAAGGAGACCACCCCGGAAAGCACATTATCCAAAGGCAGGTATTTACATGCGATATCCCTGGCACCCACACCATTCTGCAAACAGATCACCAGAGCGTTGTCGCCGATCTTGTCTGCCAGACGTTTTGCCGCGTCCGCCACATCTTTGCATTTGACCGTCAATAAAATAAGGTCGGCCTCGGGTAAATCCCGATCATCAGTTATGATCTTCACCGGCCGGTCCAAACGGATATCACGGTGCTGCAAATCCGTCAGCCGCAATCCCCATTTCTCTATATTCTGTCTTGTGGATTCTCGACCCACAAAAGTGCAGTCAACCCCGGCGTTTAATAATACGCCCCCGATGTAACATCCGATTGATCCGGCCCCGTAGACAAGAACTCTGATATGATTCATTTCTATTCAATTCCTCCTGCCTTGTCACAGGGGCTCAATCGATAATCATTTTTACCTTCTTTTTTAGCCAGATACATGGCGCTGTCCGCTTTTTTCATCAAGAGCTCTATATCATCCCCATTGTCAGGATAGATACTTACCCCGATACTCGCACTGATCTGGGTTTGATGGCCTTTAATACTGAAGGGCATGGATAGATTTTCAATTATTTTTTGTGCACCCGATTTCGCATCATCCAAAGAGGTAATCATGTTTAATATTACCGTAAATTCATCGCCCCCCAATCTGGCCACGATATCCGAGTCGCGTACACATTTTTTCAGTCTTTTTGCGACCTTGATCAATAGCTGGTCGCCTGCGTCATGGCCCAATGAATCATTTACAGATTTAAACCCGTCAAGATCGATAAAAAACATGGCAAATTTCTGTTCATATCGTCTTGATTGTTTTAATAGTTCGTTGGATCTGTCCATAAACATTGACCGGTTTGCCAGGTCGGTCAATTGGTCATAATTTGCAGAACGATAGAGTTCGATCTGGTGCAATTTGCGCCGCACAATTGCCTTGGCAATTATCCATGATGGAACAGCTGCGACCAGAAAGAGCAAAACTGCCATGAAAAATAGCTTTAAAAGAAGGCTCTTCATTCTGGAATTTAAATCTTTTTTGGGGATGTGGGATACAAGTTTCCAAAAATACTCATCAGCTTTAATCTCGTTCTCGCTTTCACCAACGGCTATAGAGTATCCTGAACTCGACGTCACCCCTTTCAGGCTTTGCCTTAAAGGGTATATGGTTGTAGAAGTAAACAATCCGTTTTGCCCATTGATCTGATAATTTTCAGAAGTTAAAATTTTATCCCATTCGACCGGAAATTTTTCTGAAAACTTCTTATTTTGTCTATTTTTCATCATAAAGCCCCATTCATCCTCTTTATCAGGGCTGAGCAGCCAGTACCCACTCGGGTTGATTAACATGGGACTGCCAAGTGATAATTTAGCAGCATCTTTAATGGACCCCAGGAGTGTATCGGCAAGGTAGTTGAGAAGAATGATTCCGCGTATTTGCTTTGACCGGTCAAAAACAGGTATGCCGAAACGAATCATTGGTTTCAAGGGGATTTCAATTTCGCCGTTCTCAATATTTAAATCCAAGGGGGATACGAATATCTCATTGGGACCCAATGCAAATGTATCCCTGAAATAATATCGGCTGCCTTTAAACTGCAAATCACCTCTTTCAACGGCAAGGGGTGCCCCGTCATTGAAGTTGACTCTTACGATTTCCATACCGGTTTCATCAAGATACCGGATTTGATCATAAATTTTCTTCCTGCGAACCAGCTCAAAGTATTCGTCTGATATCCATTTTTTATATTTGTTCTCATTTAAATTTATAAGATACAAAAGTTCATTTTGTTTTGATAAAAATAAAAGATCTGAGATTATGGTGTCCAAGCTCTTTGAGGTTAAAGCCAGTTGCAGTTTAAGATTCACCCGTTCGTCCATTTCTATACGCGCCAGATAGTCCTTTGACTCTAAGGTATACAGCACGCCGATGGTTCCGGCTAAAAAAGATCCAAATATCATAAATATCGTAAAAAAATAGGTCAGTATTTTTTTATTTTTTTTCAAAAAACTCTCCTTTTTCATGGTCGCTTTCCGCCCGATTTTCGGACACGGTTGCGAATGGAAAGGCTGAAGTATTTTCATTACCCAAGGGGATGACAGTGGAACCGGTGTTTCTCTATCATAGGTTAAATCGATTGAAAATCTCAAGGGTTGATTCACCCGGTTCCGCATCCAGTTCTTTTTGTAATACGAATCTGCACTGGTCAAAGAGGCGGAGGAGATCGCCTTTTAATCCGGCTTCCCCATAAAGGATCATGAGGTTCTGAAATGCCGCTTCATGGCAGGAGTCCAGGGACAGGGCAGCCTGCCAGGTGTCCACGGCTTCCTGCCATTGATCCAGGTCCCGGTGCAGGCCTGCTTTTTTTCCCAAAATTTCAAGGCATTTATGCCGGTAAAACTCCCGATGATGGCCCACCCATTCCAGGTAAAGGTCATCTCCGAAATAGGCCCCTTTATAATGGGCAGCGGCATTGGAAAATGCATCAAGGGCATTGGACGTCTTGCCTTGTGCATCTGATTTTAAGCCTATGGTGTACCATTCCATGAATACTTGAGTGTCTGTGCGGACCAGTTCCGGATCCAGGGAGACCCGCCCTGATTTCTGGCTGATATAGAGGTATCCGAAATCTTTTATCGGGGTGGGTTCCAATGCTTTTCTCAGCCGGTGAAGATTAATTTTAAAATTTTTCTCACCTGCACTTGCAGCGGCCCCGGGCCAGAGGGTATCAATGAGAATCTCCTTTGGAATATCCTGTCCCCCCTTAAGCACCAAGGCCTTTAGCAGAAGAAGGGGTTTGACCCCACCGAACCGGGACGGGTCTATTTCCCTTCCGCCTATGCTGACCCTAAAACTGCCCAGGGTCTGAATAAAAAGCCCGGGCTGGGCGGCTTTATATAAGCTTGCCAATTGTTCCGCCAATGGGGCCCTTTGTTTTTTTCCGCATCGGCCAAGAGCTGTGGACAAGGTTTCCCTGACAACTGAACTCAAACTCTCCCCTTTGATAGCCTTAAAATAGGAAAGCAGTTCCCGGGAGGGTGCGCTTGAAGACAGGGCCGAGACAAAAGCACGGCCCAGGGTCCTGTTATCCAGAAGAGGAAAGTTCGGGTATTGATTTTCAATGGCTTTCTCAAATCCGGACCGGAAATAGGGGTCATGGGAAACACCCAGTTCAGGGGCCAAAAGCCCCAGCACAAAAGCGGTCTCACAATAACTTAAATCCGAGCCGATCCCCTTGAAATAGGCCTGAACCGATTCAAGATTTTTCCGGGCCTCTGCCCATTGCCCCAGGTGAAACTGGGAAATACCCAGGATCTGCCTGGCCAGATTCAAATGGATGTCCCCACGCATAAGCCGGCCCAGTTCATTGACGGCCAGTTCTGCTTCACCCAGGGCCTGCTCATACCAGCCCTGGAAAAGATTTGCCATGGCTTTGATCCGGTGGGAAATACCCAGATAAAACTCATTTCCCTCGAGGATGGAAAAATCCGACAAATGATCGGCGGTCTGTACGGCCTGGTCAAACTGACCTGTAACAGCATAATAAATGGCCTTGGCCTCAACAAATCCGGGGTATAAAAAAATTAGCCCGAATTTTTCAATATCTGCTTCCGTGTCCGAAAGCAACCGACCGGCCAGACCGGTGTCCCCTTTTTTCAGGGCAAAATCAATATTGGTAATATTTTTCAGGGCCCTGTATTCGGGATACCTGTTCTCTCCGGTAAAACCGGCAATTTTCTCCAGCATATTCCTGGCCCCGGCGAAATCTCCGGACTGAACAAAACCCAGGGTCAGAATAACCGAGGCATTGAGTATCTGGTCTTGATTTTCAATGCCCCGGGCCAGAAGAATGGCGTTGCGGCAGGCGGAAATCCCCTTGGGGATATCCCCGTTGCCCGTAATATAGCCCAGTCCAATCTGCTGCCAGAGAAGGGTCCTGGCCCAGGTAAACCGTTGTTTTCCCTGCAGGGCTGCCAGGGCAGCCTCACCCTGGCTGATCCACTTGAGAATAGCCTGGGAGGGCTGACGGATAAATACCGATGCCTCAATAATATAGGCAAGGCAGAGCAGGATTCCCCTGGAATCTTTCCGGGTTTTAAACATCTCCAGTGCCCGGTGAAATGCGGTTATATTTTTATTCCCACCCTTGATCCTTCGGGCGGCCGTGGCAAAAAAAATCAACCAGGGATCTTCCCGGGCCATATCTTCGGGCAGGGCCGAAATCCATTCCAAAAGACGCTCGGACCGCCCGTTGATCAGGTCTTCCGTCCCTTTGATGCGTATGATTCTGGCAATTTTAGCATGGGCCTTTGCCGCCATGAAAAAATCAACCGCCTTGTCATGGTCCCTGATATCCCAGTAAATCTGGCCAGCCCGCCGGTTCAGCTCAGAAATCTCGTCCGCTTCAAGGCGCTCCAGGAGATCTGCGTGGAGGAACTCTTTAAATAAATTATTATATTTAAACACCGGCCATTTACTGTGGGCCCGGATCTTCCTGACAAAAAGGTTCCTTCTATCAAGCTGGGCCAGTACGACACAGGGGTCTATGTCGGTAAAAAAAGACGCAAGGATTTTGGTGTCCAAGTCATCAAACAGAGCTGATTTCATAAGAAATCCCCTGATTTCATGGGTCAGGGTATGGTAGATTTCGCCTGAAAAATATGAAAATGCTTCCGAGGACAGCCGGTGGGGCAGCTGGCCCAGGTCCTGGGAAATCCGCATGGATTCAGAAACCAGTACCAGACCGCCGGCCCAGCCTTCGGTAACTGTTAGGATCTTTTCAACATCCCTGTCTGCCAGTGCATGGACCGTTTCGGTTCCCGACCGCCGGAAAAAAGCACGGGTTTCGTCCCTGTTAAAGGCCAGATCCTCATTGGTCAGGGCCAACAATTGTTTTTTCATCCTGAACCGGCTCAAATTAATGGGGGGGGTGGTACGGGATAAGAGAAAAAACCTTACGAAATCCGGGGCTTCCTCCAGAAGGGTTTCAATAAATTCAAAGGCCGACCCCTGGGGGTCCAGGGCTTCCAGATCATCCAGGACAATGGTCAGGGGAGCGGCCCTTTGATTCAGTCCCATGACCAAGATTTCAATCTGCCGCAGCAGATCCTTCCGGCTGCCCAGGGTTATATGAGGAGGGGTTGATGCCTGCCCCCCATCCGGGTCCGGCCTGCCAAGGCCCCGGGCAAGAATATCAAACAATACCCCGTGGTCTGATGCTGCCCGGTTCAGGTGAAACCAGAGGCTTGGCGTTTCCTGGGTTGCAAGGAAATCGGCCACCAAAGTGGTTTTCCCTTGGGCGGCCTGGCCCGTGACCAGTACCATACGCCAGGACCTTGGGGCTTGCATCAACCTGAACAGCCGGGGCCGGTGCAGGACATCATCCACCTGGGGAATATCGCCGGGTTGGCCTGTCAAAGTCCGGGCTCCTGGGGTTGTGCCGGTTGAATCCTGGCGAGTTTGTGGATACCGGCCATTTCAAAAAACCGGATATAATTAAATGACAATCCTTTCATTTCAATGGTGATCCCCTTTTTTGCCGCAGCCTGCAAGAATACCGTTAAATCGGCAATTCCCTGCCGGTCAATTGAAAACTCGGGGTAAAAGTCCATGACAACGATATCCCCTGGCGTCAGTGCTTTACCGACTTTTGCCAGGTCGTCATACGTCCCTCCTGACAAACGGCCGTTCATCCCCAAGACAATCATATTTTCTTCATTTTTGATGTCCATGGAAAAGAGTATTCCACCGGTCCGGGATGCTCGTTTCTCTGCCCGTATCAATGCTGAATTAAGTGCCTGGCGCTCCACAGGCTTGTTGATGAAATCCGAGGCATCCATATCCAGGGCATCCAGTGCGCGGTCCATATCTCCGTGGCCGGTGATAATAATCACCTGGCAGGCAGGGTCAGCTTCCCTGATCCGCCTCAGGACCTCAAGCCCGTCCATCCCAGGCATGCGGATATCCGTAAACACAATTTCCGGATGGACGGCACCAAAGATATTAAGCCCCTCTTCCCCAGTCCCGGCCGTATGGACCTCATATCCATATGCTGCCAGAAAAAGCCTGAACATGGACAGGGTGGGTTTTTCATCATCAATTACCAGTATTTTCATTGTTTACAGCCTCCTGTACAAAATGATGGGCAGGAAAAAGAAGTTGAAAGCAGGCACCCCGGTCCGGACTGTTCTTCACGCTGATCGTACCGTTATAGTCCCGAACAATGCCCTGGACAATGGGCAGCCCCAGACCCAGCCCCTCCCCCATCTCCTTGGTGGTAAAAAAAGAATCAAATATTGTTTCCATCCGGCTCTTTTCAATGCCGGTGCCGTTATCTGAAACCGTTAACGCGACCAGGTTCCGGTCGGTGAATGTGGCAATGCAAATCTTTCCCCGGCAGATATCCTTTTGAGCTTCCACCCGTTCGTTTACCGCATCCCTGGCATTGGTCAGCAGATTAAAAATCACCTGTTCCATACGGTTGTTGTGTGCCAGGATCTGGGGAAGGCCCTCATCCAACTCAAGATCTATATCAATGTTCTGGAGGGTAATCTGCCGGCCGATGATTTTATGGACGGCTTTGACGCAGGTATTAAGGCAGATGATCTCCCGTGAGAAATCCGCCTTTCTTGCAAACCGTTTCAACCGGCCCACAATTTCAGAGGCCCGGGTCACCTGGCTGGAAATTTCTCCAAGCACCATGGCCATATCTTCAGGGGCAACAAACTGGCTCCGCTCATGCATCATGGACAGATATTCACTGCCCATCTTAATGGCATTCAGTGGCTGGTTGATCTCATGGGCAATTCCCACGGACATTTTTTCCAAATTGGTCATCTTGGAGGCCTGGATGAGCTGGGAATCTTTTTCAACCAGCTCTGTGATATCGGTGGTGGCAACAATGATGACATCCTTGTCCCGGTATTCTGCCGGGCTTGCATGAATGTTCACAAACAATGAGCCCCGATCTTTCCTGAACACCTCTACCTTGGATGAAATCACAATGGATTCCCCTTGGAGAAATTTTCCTTCAAAATCCCGACGGTCCAGTTTCCCCATGGCAAAGAGGTTTTTCCCCGTCAGCTCATTTCTGGTGTATCCGAACACCTCTGTGACCTTGGGATTAGCATCCAGTATCTCAAAAGTCTGCTTGTGGATCACAAATATGGGGTTGGGACCGCTGTGGAAAAGAGAACGGTATTTTTTCTGGGACTCCATGAGGCGTTCCGTGGACCGGGCCAGCTGCCGTGTCATGCGCATGAAAGAATTGCTTAAAATGGCAATTTCATCCTCCCGCTCCCCCAAATCTCTTGACAAGGCCTCCATGTCCGACCGGGCCGGGAAATTAAAATTCCCCCGGGTGAGATGGTCGGTGTACCGGATCAGTGAGGTGACTGGACGGGTGATGTTCAGGGCCAGGCGGTGGCTTAAAAAGAAAAAAATCAGGGTCACCACGGAGAGAAAACTTAGAAAAATCAAGCGAAGCCGGGAAATCAGATTATCAATATGGGCACGGTCCAGCCCCATCTGAACCGAGCCGATGGTATAAATTCCCTCCTTTACCGGTACAGATACATGGAAAACCCTGTGAGGCCCAACAGTCATGCTTTGAATTTGTTTTCCGTTATCGGCCCGGCGAACCGGGGTTGGTGAAAATTCTTTTGGAAACCCAGTGGTAAAGGTATGAGCCAGAATCTGTCCTTCCCGGTCCGTGATCACCAGGTAGATGACCACATCCTTTCGGTTGCCCAGCTTTGCATCATAGGCCAGAGCCGTGAGTTCCGCCCGGTTTCGGGTCAGGATAAACACCCGGGAACTGTCAGCCGTGCCCTGGGCGATCCCCACTCCCCGGGCCTTAAGTTCATTGGTCAGACTTGTAATCAGCAAGGCCCTTGTAAACAAAGCAATCAATACGGAAACGATGAGGGTAAACCCAAGGCAGGAAACAAAAATTTTATTCTTTAATGTCAGTTCGCTGAAAAACCTCATTGGATGAGTTCCAGTTTTCCCTGATCGATTTTTGTAAAATAGACCCGGTCCAGCCCCTGGTAGTCGCCTTTGCCAAAGGAAAGGGGATTTTCAATGCCCAGATCAAATTCCCGGATGGATTCTATGGCCGAGATAAATTTTGCCCGGGTGAGATTCTGTCCCGCCTTTTCAAGGGCCAGGGCCAGAATCTTGGCGTTGAGCCATCCTTCCAGCCCTACAAAACTGGGCCTTGCCCCGGGGAAATAATGTTTAAGGTGATCCATATAATCCTGAATCCCCGGAAGGGTCGTTCCTGTTTTGCCGACCTCAGGCGGGGGCACCACCTGGGTCACCAGGACCCCCTGGCCCGAACGGCCCAGCCTTCGGGCCAGTTCCGAGGCCCCCACAAAGGAGACATTGTAAAACAGAGGAGAAAAATTATCCTCCTTGGCCAGGCGGATAAATTTTGCACAGGAATCATAGGTGCCGATCATCACCACGGCCTGGGCATCAGAAAGGAGGATCTGCTCAAGCCCGGATTCCACATCCAGGGTTCCCCTGACATAGGTGCCTTTGGCCACGGGCTTGAGCCCGTATTTTTTCAGAGCAATTTCCGCGCCCCTGAGTCCGTCAAATCCGTATTCGTCGTACTGGTAGAATACCGCCACCCGGTCCAGGCCTTTTTGCTCGACTATCAATGAGACCGCTGCTTTTATTTCCTGGTAATAGGATGCCCGGATATTGATGAGCAAAGGATTTACCGGTTCACGGAGGCGGTTGGCCCCGGTGAACATACCCAAAAGGGGAATGCCGGCCTCGTTCACCAGAGGAATGATACGCACCGTGGTTGGGGTGCCCACATAGGAAAAAAGACAGAACACCTTTTCTTCAAGAATCAGCCTCTGGGTATTGAACAGGCACCTTGTGGGGTCATACCCGTCATCCAGAGTAATAAGCCGAAGTTTTCTGCCGTGTATCCCACCCTTTTCATTGATATAATTAAGATGGGACATGGCCCCCTGGAGCATCTGGGTGCCCAGGTATCCTGCATGCCCCCCCAGGGCCAGGGAGGAGCCAATGCGAATCTCTTTATCGGAGACGCCGGTATGAGGATCCATGGGAGAGAGAGAAGCATCGCCTTTGTTGCATCCCGAAATCACCAGCCCCAGAAGGACGGCTGTTATGCCGAGTATAAAATATTTACCTGTCATCGCAGTTCAAATCCCGTATTATGTGTACAACGACCCTGGGGATAGACAATAGAATAAGGGGATATGATTGTCAAACTTCCTATTCATACCAGAAGTCCTCTCAAAGTGCTGTCAATACTCTGTTCAATAAGTTCACCGGTAGGCCGCCAGGAAATTTCCCTGACGGTAATCAGACAGGAAACCAGCCCTTGGCTGTGAATCAAAAGAGTCTGCCAGATCAATTCAATATCGTCCTCACGGAAAAGCCCATGTTCATGCCCCTGCTCAATGGCCTTTATCAGAGTTTTGAAGACAGGAATATCCGCCATAATCGTTCCGGCATTTATATCTTCTTCAGGCCGGGAGGAAAGATCTTCTATCATGAAAATCACCCGGTAATGATCCGGATTGTCCATCCAATAGCGCATATACCGGACCATGATGGTTTTTATGCATATGACCGGATCATTCTCGTCAAGGGGGTCTGCCATACAGAGATCTGAAAGATGCGCAAAAAGCTCCTTCCACAAAAAATGAAGGATATGCCTTTTATTACGAAAATATCGGTAAAGGGTGGTCGGGGTTACACCGGCCATTGCAGCCACTTTTCGCATGGAAACATTTTCATACCCCTGTTCAATGAAAAGAGTCCTCGCGCAGGCAATAAAATTTTCCCTGGCAGCCGCCGTCTGCTTATGGCTTTTCCGAGGACGGCCCCTTGTTTTCCTTATCCCAGACATAAATTCCTTTTGAAAATGAGATTTAAAAAGTGCTTGCACACGAATAGAAAACATGTTTTAGTTAACGCGTTACATAAAAAAAATCAAGTATATTTTCAGATAGATAAAAGCTCGATGGAGGGTAGTCAAGACCATGAATAAAGAAGATGTCTTAAAACTGGCAAAAGAACACCTCTGTCCCGGCAAGATAGAGACCTTCGGACAAATCGGTATCGACCTTGTTATTGGAAAACGGGAGGGTCCGTTTATTTACGACCTGGACGGGCACCGGCTCATTGATCTGCACATCAACGGGGGCACATTCAACCTGGGGCATCGCCACCCGGAGCTGATCAAAGTGCTGACATCGGCCCTTGAGCAAACCGATATCGGTAACCACCATTTTGCCAGCCCGGCCCGGGCAGAACTTGCAAAAAAACTGGCTGACAATACCCCTGGGGATCTCCATTACACCGTGTTTGCCTCCGGCGGAAGCGAGGCCGTGGATATTGCGATTAAGACCGCAAGATGGGCCACGGGAAGGCGACAGATCATCTCCCTGGATAAAGGTTACCACGGCAGCACCGGAATATCAGGTAATGTGGGTGATCCCCGCAATATGGAGTATTTCTTAAGCCGGTGCTCTAAAGAAGACTATGTCCACCTGCCCTTTAACGACCTTGGGGCCATGGAAAATGTCCTTTCCAAAGAAAAAACCGCAGCCGTGATCATGGAAACCATCCCGGCTACCTACGGATTTCCCCTGCCCCTGGACGGATATCTCAAATGCGTATTGGAGCTGTGCCGCAGGTATGGGGCCCTCTATATCGCCGACGAGGTGCAGACCGGCCTGGGCCGTACCGGCAATCTTTGGGGCGTGACCACCTTTGATGTCGTCCCGGACATTCTCATCACTGGCAAAGGGCTTTCCGGCGGCATATATCCCATATCCGCAGCAGTCATCTCTAAAAAATGGGGAGGATGGCTCTGTGAAAACGGATTCGGCCATATTTCCACATTCGGCGGCGCGGAACCGGGGTGCGTTGTAGCCTCAAAGGTCATTGACATCTGCTCGGATCCCGAGCTTCTGGAAAATGTCCGGGAGAATGCCGCCCTTCTTGGGGAAGGATTTGCCCAGCTTAAAACCCGGTATCCCTTTCTGACGGATATCAGGCAATGCGGCCTGGTCATGGGACTAAAATACGATGATCCCCTGGGAGCAGTCACCATGTGCAAAGCCCTGTACGACAGGGGAATTTGGGCCATGATCGCCGGTTTTGACTATTCGGTGATGCAGTGCAAGCCCTGGCTTTACCTGGACTCAGACCTAATCGGGGATATCCTGGACCGGTTTGAATCGGCCCTGAAGACCTGCAGCCACTGAACATCATACGCCACAGGAGGACACCATGATATCACAAGACCTGCTCTACCGATTTGAAGAGGGGCTAGACCCAAAAGCCCCCGAGGATTCTGGCATCCCTGCCCGGATCATGGGTTACGGTGAAATGTCGGCCATTTTCCGGCTTGAAGCGGACAAAACAAATGTATACAAACGCATGCCCCTGTTCGGCACCTTAGCCCAGGCCATGGCATACAGGTCCATTTACCTTGAGTACTGCCGACGCCTTGAAAAGGCAGGGCTATGTCTTCCCAGCCACGACACCGCAATTATCAAACTGCCGGGACGGCCGGCAGTCCTTTATATTTCTCAAAAAAAACTGCCTTCAGCCCAATTTGCCCATCAGCTCATTCATCATCCTGACCCGACAGACCTGGAGTCAGGCCTGGGAATTATCCGGCAGGTGGCCCGGGAAACCAATAAGGTATGGGAATTTAATAAAACACACCAGCCACAAATTTGCCTGGCAATTGACGGCCAACTCTCCAACTGGGTAAGAGACACGGACAGGCCGGACATCCTCTACTATATCGATACCAGTACCCCTTTATTTCAAATCAACGGTATTGAACAGCTTGATCCAGAACTTCTCCTCCAAAGTGCCCCCGGGTTCCTCCGCTGGATGATCCGTCTCTTCTTTTTGCAAGGGGTGATGACCCGGTACTATGTTCCAGAACTGGTCTTTACCGACCTTATTGCCAATCTATACAAAGAACAGAAACCCGAACTGATTGGACCGGCCCTTGAAATCATAAACAGTCATCTATCCGGGACAACAGCCCCCCTCACCATGGCAGGTGTGGAAAGCTACTATAGAGAAGATAAACTGATCTGGACCCTTTTTCTGGGGCTAAGGCGGCTGGACCGGTTCATGACCACCCGTATCTTTAAAAAACGGTACGAATTTATCCTGCCGGGAAAAATCAAACGATAGGAGGACCTCTCCATGTGCGATACCATTGCGGCCACAGGCAGTGCAACAGCCCAAGGCGTCACCCTGTTCGGAAAAAATTCTGACCGGCTCCCCAATGAGGCTCAGAATCTCTGCCATATTCCTGCCAGCTCCCATGCACCAGGAAAAACTGTTGCCTGCACCTATATATCCATTCCCCAGGCAGAAAAGACCAATGCAGTTCTCTTGTCCAGGCCTTTCTGGATGTGGGGGGCTGAGATGGGGGTGAATGAGCATGGCCTGGCCATCGGCAACGAGGCCGTGTTCACTAAAGTCTCATATGAAAAAGGGCCCGCCCTCACAGGCATGGACCTGCTTCGCCTGGCCCTTGAACGGGCACCTACCGCCCGGGCTGCCGTAGACATCATTACCCGGCTCATTGAAAAGCACGGTCAGGGGGGTAACGGCGGGTATGGCACAGACCTGTATTACCACAACAGCTTTCTATTGGCAGACCCCTGCGGGGTATGGGTATTGGAAACCGCCGGCCGCCACTGGGCCGCCCGTAAAATAGAAGGAATTTATGCTATTTCAAATAAACTGACCATTAAAAACAAGTGGGATATGGCCTCAAAAGACCTGGTCTCCTTTGCCCAGGCAAAGGGCTGGTGCCGGTCGGCTGAAGAATTTTCCTTTGCAGGGTGCTATTCTGATTTCCTGTATACCCGATTCAGCTCAAGTGAATACAGGCAGAACAGGGCTATGGAACTGCTGGACCAAAAAAGGGGAACCCTCAAGGCAGAAGATTTTTTTGCCATTCTCCGTGACCATGGAGAATCCGTCCAGTTTTCTCCACACATAGGCCCGGTTCGATCTCAGATCTGCAACCATGCCGGATGGGGCCCGGTCCGTATCAGCCAGACCACAGGCTCCCTGGTCTCCCGCCTTGCACCGGGCAACTCCGTTCATTTTGCCACGGGCACCTCCGCCCCATGCACCGGTTTATTCAAACCGGTGTGGACAGACACACCGCCTGCACAGGACAGGTGCAATGCCGGCAAAAGCTATGATCCATTAACCCTGTTCTGGGCCCATGAAAGAGTTCACCGGGCAGCCTTGAACAATTATCAACAGAGCATGGCCCTCATCCTTCCTGAGCGGGACAAGCTTGAATCCCGGTTCATGGATAAGACCATGTCTGCTTTGGACAAAAATATTGATAAAAGACAGATCATTGTGGACAAGGCCTTTGAAGCAGGTTTCATCTTTGAGGAAAACTGCCATTCAGCCATAAATGCCCTCCCCCCTTCCAAACCATTGGGCTTTTTATATAACCGGGCCTGGCAGAAACGAAATAAAGCCGTGAATTTCCATAGGGTTTGACAAACCGCGCCACATGGGATATTGCCAATGAAGCATGTTCATTTTTTAATCCGGATTATCCTTTATCTGCACATCCGGGCCGATCATCACCCAACTGACCGAAAAAAGTTACATTGGTTTCAACCACTATAATTTCAAAGAGAGGTGCAAATGAAACGAACGGTAATGGCGGCAATGAAAGAAACGGTTCAACAATTCGGTGACCAATCTGCTTTAAAAGTAAAAATCAACGGCACATGGGAAGATATTTCCTGGTCATCCTATTATGACCAAGTCATTATCTGCGCCCGGGCCTTTATGGCCCTGGGCCTTGAACCGGGCAAGGCCGTCAGCATTTTGGGCAACAATTGTCCCCAGTGGTTCATCAGCGACATGGCTGCAATTTTTGCAGGGGCCGTTCCCGGCGGCGTATACACCACCAACAGCCCGGAACAATGCCAATATGTTGCCGGTCACAGCGAGGCCAATATTGCAGTGGTGGAAGATGCGGACCAGCTTGAAAAATTCCTGAAGATTCGGGGCAACCTTCCGGATCTCAAGGCCATTATCCTTATGAACGGCTCCCATGACGACGACGGGGTCTATGCCTGGGAAGATCTTCCGGCCCTGGCAGAAAAGACCCCAAAAGCGGATCTGACTGCCAGAATGGATGCCCAGCATCCAGACGACTGCTGCACCCTGATCTACACCTCGGGCACCACCGGGGACCCCAAGGGCGTCATGATCAGCCACGACAACATCACCTGGACGGCCCAACAATTGGTGGCCCATGTGGGCCTGGGCCAGAAGGACCGAATCATCAGCTACCTGCCCTTAAGCCATATTGCCGAGCAGGTGGTCAGCCTCTATATCCCCATGATCACCGGCTGTACGGCCTGGTTTGCCGAAAGCCTGGACAAACTGGCGGACAATCTCGGGGAAGTGCAGCCATCCATGTTTGTAGCCGTCCCCCGGGTCTGGGAAAAAATCCAGGCCAAGATGATGACCGCAGGCGCTCAAAATTCCTGGCTGAAAAAGCAGATTGCCGCCTGGGCCCGGAAAAAGGGCCTGGAAGGCATCCAAGCCCTGCAGCAGAATCGTCCCATGCCCCCCCTCCATGGTTTAGCAGACAAACTGGTTTTTTCAAAGGTCAGGGAAAAACTGGGACTGGATCGGTGCAACCTTTTTATTTCCACTGCTGCCCCCATTTCCATGGATACCCTGGAGTTCTTCCACAGTCTCAATATCCCCATTACCGAAGTTTACGGCATGAGCGAGTGCACGGGTCCTGCAGCCCTCTCCCTTCCCAAGCCAAACGGATTCAGGACCGGCTGGGCAGGCCCTCCCCTGCTCGGAGCTGAAACCCGAATAGCAGACGACGGTGAGGTAATGCTCCGGGGCCGCCACATTTTTAAGGGCTATTTTAAAAATGAAACCGCAACAGCAGAAGACTTAGGAGAAGACGGCTGGCTTCATACCGGGGATGTCGGCCAAATAGACGACAAGGGGTACCTGCAGATTACCGACCGTAAAAAAGAGATTCTCATCACTGCCGGCGGCGAAAATATCCCACCACAGATGCTGGAAGGAAAGCTTAAAGCCATACCGGTGATCAGCCAGGCCGTGGTCATTGGAGACCGCCGCAAATACCTGGGTGCCGTTTTCACACTTGACCCGGAAAAGGTGGCAGCTGAAGTCTCCCTAGCCGGCAGTCAGGCACTGGACGCAGAAGCCGCGGCAAAATGTCCCAAATTCAAAGCCCACATCCAGTCCCTGGTTGAAGAGGTCAACTCAACCCTGGCCCGGGTTCAGACCATCAAAAAATTTATCATTCTACCAAAGGAACTCTCCATTGAGGGGGGAGAACTGACCCCCACCATGAAGCTGAAACGGCGAATTGTGTATCAGAATTACGCCGCTGAGATTGAAAGCCTGTATGAGTAACTATGAATCGTTACAAAACAGCTTGATCTAAATTATTTCCAAGAACCCCTTAAATGTGTATTTTTGAAAACAAAAGATCAAGTTATTTTCGACCCGATTCTAAGAATCCGGACCTGATATCCTTTGTTTTCCCATGTCTGCTGCCCGGTTCTTTCAAACCTGGCAGCAAACATGGCATGGGGTGACAAGGTAGATGTAAGCTGGCCTGAAAACCTGCAGCCCCTTTGTCTTTGACCAAATCATCCAAGGTTTTTCACCTTCATCACCCGTTTGGCCAGCCAGACCATAGGTTTGGTGAAAAATCCCTCCATATCGTTTTTCACTTCCTCCAAAAGATCGGGGATGGGCAGATGCTGGGGGCATTTATCCAGGCATTTGCCGCATTGTACGCATTGGGAAGCCAGACTGGGCTTTTCAGTGACTATCCCCCCATTCTGAAACAGATACATGAGTTTGGCCCGTTTATCTTTAAAGGCATGCTTGGAATTATAAATCTCAAAGCAGGAGGGAATATTCACCCCGGCAGGACAGGGCGTGCAGTACTGGCAGCCAGTGCATCCCACCTTCATCACCCGCCTAAACTCATGGGCCGCCTGGTCCACGATCCCAAGTTCTTTTTCAGAAAAACTGTTGGGCCATGCCTTGTTCGCCAGGCTCAAATTTTCATTGATATGATCGTAGTCATTCATTCCCGACAGGACCACCGTAACTTCGGGGTGGTTCCAGATCCAGGACAGAGACCAGTCCACCGGGGTCCTTTTTCCCTTGGCCTTTGCCCAGATCTTCCTGACTGAAGGGGGAGGTGTCTTGGCCAGATTCCCGCCCCGCAGGGGTTCCATGATCATCACGGCTAAATCCTTTGATGCGGCATATTCCAACCCCACGGTTCCGGCCTGGTTCTGGGTGTCTAGAAAATTGTATTGGATCTGACAGAAGGTCCAGTCATAATCATCCACAATGCCCTTGAAATCTTCGGCCAGACCGTGGAAGGAAAACCCTGCATTAATAATTTTTCCGGATTTCAAGGCTTCTGCCATAAAGTCCATCACCCCGTTGTTCTTGGCCCGTTCCCAGAGTTCTCCGTTCAGGGCATGGATGAGATAATAATCAATCCGGTCGGTTCTGAGTTTTTCAAGCTGTTCATCCAGGAGCCTGTCCATATCCGATTTGGATCCGGCCATCCAATGGGGCAGCTTGGTGGCAAGTTTTATCCGGTCCCGGCACTTGTTTTGTTCCAGGATCTTACCCAGGAAGGGCTCGCTCTTGCCGCTGTGGTAAGGTACGGCCGTGTCATAATAATTGACGCCCTGGTCCATGGCATGGAGGATCTGTTGTTCAGCCAGTTTTTCATTGATGGACTGCATCTTCACCGGCAGACGCATACAGCCGAAACCGAGAACCGAAAGACGGTCTGTATTTTTCGGCACCTCACGATATTGCATGGCAAAACTCCTTGGATTATAGTATGGATAAATTTTATTCTTGCCTTTTGGCAGGATCAAAACTACACTATTCAGTGTAATTGAAAAAATAAGTTTGTCAAGGTCTAACGACACAGCACAGTGCCGTTCATCCGGTGCATTAAATTTTGAGATTGTAAAATGGCAGCAAAACGAAACACCAGCAAAAAAAGAGAGTCCATTCTGGACGGCGCCCTTGAGGTTTTTAAAACCGAAGGGTATGACAAGGCCAGCATGGATCGGATAGCAGAAACGGCCGGGGCGTCCAAACGGACGGTGTATAACCATTTCCCCGGTAAAGAGGTTCTTTTCAAAGCCGTTCTAAACCGGCTCATGGATCACGTCACTGCCCTCAAACAGATTGAATACGCCCCCGGCCTTTCCCTGGAAGAGCAATTGGGCAGATTTGCAGATGCAAAGATGGAATTTATCAAAAATCCCGGGTGGCAGGGAATGCTGAGTGTCACAATAGCTGCCTTTGTGGGCCATCCGGAGCTGGCCCGGGAGACCATGATGCAGGCCCAGGCCGACCAGGGGGAACACGACTATCTTGAGGCATGGCTGGCTGCGGCAGACAGGGACCAACGGCTGTCGGTCCCAGACCCAGGTCTTGCTGCCGATGCCTTCTGGTCCATGGTGGGGGGGGCCTTTATCCTGCCGGTGATTTTCAGCGGGGCATTTACCTCTGTTGACTCAGAAACCATGAAAACAGAACTTATCCGCGTATTTATGTCCGGGTATCGAAAAAAATCATACCAAAGCGAGTAAAGCATAGCGTTGTCAGCTTTTCTTGGTTTGGCATACCTATCGGGACAGGGTATGTGTTGAGACCTTGACTTCAAGACGACCGGTCATATATTCTCAAAAAATGAATACCTGCATAGGCCTTAAAAACCCATGAAAAGGTTTAACTTGCTTTTAACTCAACGGAGAAAGTCCATGACACCGATACTATCCCGGACCATCACCTTGAACACCGATACCCAGATAAAAAACAGATTATTCAAATCCGCCATGAGTGAGCAGTTGGGAGACAATACCCATGCCCCCACAGACAAGCTCACCCGGCTTTACCGGACCTGGGCCCAAGGCGGTATCGGCCTTAGCGTCACCGGAAATGTCATGGTGGACCGGTCTGCCCTTGGGGAGCCCAAGAACGTGGTTCTGGACGGTGACAGCGATCTGGATAAATTTCGAGAATGGGCCGAGGCTGGAAAGCAGAACAATACCCAGATCTGGATGCAGCTCAACCATCCGGGCAAGCAGTCCCCCAGATTTTTGTCACCAACACCTGTGGCCCCCTCTGCCCTGCCCCTTGGAGGCGGAATGAGCAAGGCCTTTAATACCCCAAGAGAACTGAATAACTCTGAAATCAGGTCCATCATAGACAAATTTGCTCAAAGCGCGGCCCTTGCCAAGGAGGCAGGCTTCACCGGGGTCCAGATTCACGGTGCCCACGGCTATCTTGTCAATCAATTCCTCTCCCCCCGCCACAACCGGCGTGAAGACGACTGGGGAGGTCCCCTTGAAAAAAGGATGCGCTTTATTCTTGAGATATACAAGGCCATGCGTAGTGCTGTGGGCGACCGATTCCCTGTGGGCATCAAATTAAATGCTTCGGATTTCAAAGCCGGCGGATTCACCATTGAAGAGGCCATAACGGTGGCAACGGCCCTGGAAAAGCAGGGGCTTGACCTGGTTGAGATTTCAGGCGGGTCCTATGAAAATCCTAAAATGATGGGAACGGCAGGGACCACGACCAGAGACCAAAATGAAACAGGACAAAAAGAAGGGTATTTTATTGAATATTCTGTCGCCATGAAAAAATCTTTGACCATTCCCCTGGTTCTCACAGGGGGATTCAGATCGGCACGGGCTATGGAAGATGCGCTGGCAGACAATGCCGCCGACATGATAGGCCTGGCCCGGCCCCTTGCTCTGGAACCGGATTTTCCGGACAGACTCCTCAGGGATGGGGGCCACAGCATCACCCTGCCCCGTCTGAGCACCGGCCTTCAGAGCCTGGACGCCATAACGGCCATCGGCCTGACCTGGTATGAATACCAGCTTTATCAGTTGGGCAAAGGGCAAACGGCCAATCCCGTGGCCAATGCGTGGCGGTCTGTCTTTTTAACCTTATGGCGCATGGGGGTTCACGGGTTCAGGCAGCGCCGGGTAAAGAATTAAAATTCCCTTAAAAAGAGCATTGATACGGCCGGGTTTATGCTTATAGTTTGCTGTAGAATTTTCATTTTACGGAGAGACCAGTGAAATTATTTAAAAAGAAGACATTGACCGGCCTTGCCAGGACCTGCGGCTGAGCTGCTAAAATTGGTCCCCAGGTTCTGGCGGACACACTCAAAGGATTTCCAGCCCCGGACGATGCCGACCTCCTGGTGGGGTACGACACCTCGGATGATGCAGCTGTATATAAAATGGCCCCTGACCTGGCCATGATCAATACCATTGACTTTATCACCCCGCCTGTGGATGATCCATATTGGTTCGGCCAGGTGGCAGCCGCCAACTCTATCTCGGATATATACTCCATGGGGGGGCGGCCCCTCACAGCTCTGAATGTGGTGATGTTCCCCTCCAAGATCCTGGATACCGGGATACTCAGGGAAATGCTAAAAGGCGGCCACGACAAGGTCACCGAAGCTGGTGCTGTACTGGCCGGCGGCCATTCCGTGGATGATGAGGAACCCAAATACGGGCTCTGCGTCAACGGAGTGGTTCATCCTGATAAAATTTTGTCCAATGCCGGTGCCAGGCCCGGAGACAGCCTCATCCTCACCAAACCCCTGGGCTCCGGGGTCCTGTTCAATGCCGTAAGATCGGGAAAACTTTCCTTCAAAGACCTTGAAGCCGATGTTCTGCCCCTAGTTGCCGCCCTGAACAACATAGCCCTTGATGCAGCCCTGGAATTTGAGATCCATGCCTGCACCGATGTTACGGGATTCGGTATCCTGGGCCACCTCATGGAGATGGCCAATGCCGCTGATTCAGAATTTATTGTGGATTTCAGCCAACTGCCCTTCTATCCCCATGCCCGCGACATGTATGCCAAGGGAGAAACCACAGGCTCCAACAAGGCCAACCAGACCATGGTCAACACCTATGCCCTGGACATCCAGCGTACCCTGACCCAGGTTGATCAAGGCCTGCTTTACGATCCCCAGACATCGGGCGGGCTTATTTTTTCCCTGCCAGCCAATGATGCCCTGGCCCTGGTTTCACAATTAAAAAATCAAGGCGTGGCCCATGCCGCTGTCATCGGAGAGGTAACGGCCAATCCTCCCGGAATAATAGTAAAATAATACTGCAAGGAAAATTTATGTCTGAAAACAAAAGCCCTTATGGATGGGATGCCTCAATGGACATTTCCCTTTACGATAAAATCCGCCAGGATATGAAAATCGCCATGGTAAACAAGGACAAGGAGGTCCGGGACACCATGCGCCTGATCATGGGCTCATTTCCCAACCTCACCGTCGCCATCACCCTTGAAAGCGGGAAAAAATCATCCCGGGTCAAGCAGCCCGATGAGATCACAAACGAAGACATCCTGGATATTATCCGGAAATTTGTAAAATCCGAACTCACCGTACTGGAACACAAAAAAGAAGCCACCTCGGATTACCTGGAGCTGCTGAACACCTATCTGCCTAAGATGGCAACTGCCGATGAAATCAAAGAGTGGATCCAGGCCAATATTGATTTTTCCCAGGTCAAAAGTCCCATGCAGGCCATGGGAACCGTGATGAAACACTACGGGAAGCTGGCTGACGGCAGAGTGGTCCAGCAGATTCTAAAATCCATGGGTTAACCCCGGTAACGTTACCGTTACACTCTTAATACGATGACCGCCGCCATTCTTCCCGTAAAGGGTGGCGGCGCCCTTCTGGAACCATCCCTCCCTTTTTATTTTTTATTTAAATTCAGGCCTTTAAACAACCATATCAGAAATCAATTTCAACCGGCATGAATTTTGTAACCTCCTAAATGTGGAAAAAGAATAACGCCACCCATAAAGGAGAAAGATCATGGACATCAACACCTTTGAATCCGGTTTAAAAGACAAAATCGCCATGGTGGATTTCGGCGCCTCCTGGTGCGTTCCCTGCCGAAAGATCGAACCGATCATAGAGGCCATGAGGGTAAAATACCGGGACAGGGCCCATGTGGTCAAAGTGGATATCAATACTGAGGCGTCACTGGCAAGCACCTATATGGTCCAGAGTATCCCCACACTGATTTTTTTTGACCACGGCCGGGAAGTCACACGGCTCATTGGCCTCCAGTCCAGGGCAACAATAGAGGACAACCTGAATGCCCTTCTCACAGCTGCTCATTAATCAATCAGCCATTATAAGGAGATAAAATGGGAAAATGTGTGAACCACCCTAACCGTGAAACCAGCTACCAGTGTCCCAAGCACAATATCTATTTATGCGAGGACTGCCTGATCTGCCGTGATCCTGATATCTATTGTAAATTCAGATCCTCCTGCCCCATTTATTTTGCCACTAAAAAAGGGTTTAACGATTCCCCGCCCCTGACAGACGCATCAGGAGAAGCCCAGGTAATTTTCCACCCTGACACTATACCTGTAAGGGTACCCCAGGGCACCACTCTGCTGGAGGCGGCCCGGCAGGCCGGGATCTATGTCAATGCCTCATGCAACGGGAAAGGTTCTTGCGGCAAATGCAAACTCATTGTAAAGGGAGAACATGACGGCGGGGACAGCCCCTTGCTTTCGGCAGGTGAAAGGGCCGGCGGCTATGTATTGTCCTGCCAGGTACCTGTTACCCGGGATATGCAAGCCACTATCCCTGAGGAAACCAGAAAAAAAGAACTCAAGGCCGTGGGCCTGGGCCGGGAGGCCACCCGAAAATTAGAAGGCATGGTATCCCGCATCCAGCCCCTGATTCAAAAGTATACCCTCCAGCTCAGCCCGCCCACCCTTGAGGATACGGCCAGTGACCTGGAACGGGTGAAAACGGCCCTGTCAAAAGCCGGATGTGATGTAAAAAACACCAGCACCGGCATCCTGGTCATGCGCCAGATCGCCGGGACCGTCCGGGAAGACCACTGGCAGGTCACCGTATCCGTGCTCCAGAAAAAATGTTCCGGGGAAATCGTGGATATCAGGCCCGCCTGCCAGAACCGCAAATCCTTAGGAATGGCCGTGGACCTTGGCACCACCTCAATCGTGGTCTATCTGGTGGATATGGAAACCGGAAAAGTGCTCAGCGCGGCCTCGGGCCATAACGGACAGGCCGCCTGCGGGGATGATGTGATCAATCGTATTGTATGCTCGGAAAAAAACGGGGTCAGCAAGTTGAAAAAAATGGCCGTATCCACAATCAACAACCTTGCCCTGAGGGCCCTGGCCCCTTTGGACGACTCTCATAAAGACATTGAAAACATCGTTATTTCCGGGAACACCGTCATGGTTCATCTCCTGCTTGGAATTGACCCAAGGTATATCCGCAGTGAACCCTATATTCCAACGGTATCCCAGTTTCCCGTCATCAAAGCCGGGGAGATCGGGCTTAAGGCCGCCCATTATGCCGGCACATTCGTCATGCCCGGGCCTGCAGGATACGTGGGCGGGGATATCGTTTCCGGGGTACTTTTCACCGGGTTCCACCGACAAAAGGAACTCACGCTTTTCATCGATGTGGGCACCAACGGCGAAATTGTACTGGGCAATAACGAATTTTTAATGACCGCTGCCTGCTCTGCAGGCCCAGCCTTTGAAGGCGGGGGAATCCGATGGGGAATGCGGGCCGAGGACGGTGCCATTGAAACAGTCTTTCTGGATCCGGAAACCCTTGAACCAGACTATGATACCGTGGGCGGCCACCCGGCCAGGGGGATCTGCGGGTCGGGCATGATCGACCTCTTGTCTGAAATGCTGATCAAAGGCGTCCTGGGCCAGGACGGAAAATTCAGGATAAACCAGGATCATCCCAGGATGACCCGGTTCAACGAGGAACCCGCCTTTATCCTTGAAAATGCCGACCGGCTCCAAACCAATGAAGACATTATTTTCACCGAATCGGACATCAAAAGCCTCATACTGAGCAAGGCAGCCGTTTATGCCGGATTTTGTGCCCTGCTGGAAGAAATCGGCATGGATTTTTCCATGATCGACCAACTGATCATCACCGGGGGGTTCGGGCAATTTCTGGATATAGAAAAAGCCGTCACCATCGGGCTGCTCCCGGACATTGACCGGAAAAAATTCACCTACATGGGCAACAGCTCAATTGCCGGGGCCTTTATGGCTTTGCTCTCCAAAACCCACCGGCAGGAAGCCCTGGACCTGTCCAATAAAATGACATATGTGGATTTCTCGTCCAGTGCCCGGTTCATGGACGATTTCATCCAGGCCCAGTTCCTGCCCCATACCGACGCCAACCAGTTCCCCAATGTTAAACTCAATCTCCAACCCGCAAGGATATAAGGATTATGTGGAAACTACTCCAACGCATTACCAAAAACCTGACCCTGGCCATTCCCGTTATGATGCTCACAGGATTTACTTTCGGCGTTCTCTTTGAGGCCGCTTTTCTTAAATCCCTGATCATTCCTTTTACCTTTCTCATGGTCTATCCCATGATGGTCAACCTTAACATCCAGAAAGTATTTGAGGGCGGGGATGTCAAGGCCCAAGTCTTAACCCAGGTTATCAACTTTGCCATTGTCCCCTTTCTGGCCTATGTCATTGGGCTGATCTTCTTTAAGGATAATCCTTACATGGCATTGGGCCTGCTCCTGGCAGGACTCGTTCCCACCTCGGGCATGACCATATCCTGGACCGGATTTGCCAAGGGAAATCTTGCGGCCGCCGTAAAGATGACCGTCATCGGCCTGACCCTGGGCTCCATTGCCACCCCCTTCTACGTACAGATGCTCATGGGCACATCCATTGAGATCAATTTGGCCAAAATCTTCCAGCAGATTGTGATCATTGTATTCATCCCCATGGCCGCCGGGTATTTCACGAGGAGGTATCTGGTCAAAAAACACGGGGAAAAAGGATTCAAGCAGAATGTGGGCCCAAAGTTCCCGCCCCTGTCCACCCTCGGCGTGGTGGGCATCGTATTCATTGCCATGGCCCTCAAGGCCAAGGCCATTGCAGCGGCCCCGGAAATGCTCTTTTATGTCCTGATCCCTTTGGTCATCATCTACGGGTTTAACTTTACCCTGTCCAGCCTGGTGGGAAAATATTTTCTGCCCCGGGGGGATGCCATAGCACTTGTTTACGGTTCTGTGATGCGCAACCTCTCCATCGCCCTGGCCATTGCCATAAATGCCTTTGGCAAGGAAGGGGCTTCAGCCGCCCTGGTGGTGGCCATAGCCTATATCATCCAGGTCCAGTCTGCAGCCTGGTATATTAAATTCACGGACAGGATTTTCGGGCCGGCCCCCCATAAAAAACCGGGCAAAAAGGACTCTACGGCCGGAAAAAAAGAAGGCCAGATCGAATCCCAGGGCAGCATGGTGGCGGATATAAAAAAGATTCTCTTTGCCACAGATATCTCCGTTACCGCAAAATTTGCAGCCAGATATGCCTGCAGCATGGGCAATAAATACAATGCCAAGGTATGGGCCATCCATGTGGTCCCTGATATGCTGGATGCCTATTCAGCCCAGGCCGGTATCAATATGACAGGCTTGGAGCAGAAAGGTGAATTCAATAAAGAGGCGGTTGAAACGGCAAAGCAGGCAATTTCAGAACGGATGAGAATCACATCGGAACAGGTGGTAAAAGAAATCCCCCATTGTCCCCTGTCCCAGGATCGGGTCATCATCAAAACCGGTGATCCGGTTGAAGAGATCACAAAAACTGCTGCCAAGGAAAATTTTGACCTCATCATCATGGGTACCCACGGACAGAAAGGCATTGACGATATTCTTCTGGGAAGCACAGCCCAGGGCGTCATCCATTCATCCAGGGTTCCGGTGCTTGTGGCCCGCCCCTCTTAATCACAGCGCAACCGGGCTTTTGGGTCCCCCTGCTCAGCAATGGACCAGCCCTCCCGTGGGTATACCCCGGGAAAGGCTGGTTCCAACTGATCAATTTTTGGATCAGACGCTTCCTGTTCTCCGATGAATTTTCTCATGGTCTCTTCATCACGCTCGACTATGGACCCAAAATTCTAACCGGTAAAATTTTGCCGTGGACCTGCATATGCCCTGGTGATATGAATAGCACTTTTCCCCATGATCTATCCGACAACCTGAGACACTGCATATTGCGGTGGAATTGAAATCCCATATGTACATGATCACCCATCAGGAGATGAATTTTGTGGACCAGGAAATCGCAGCCGATGTGGTATTCGGATCCGGAGGATAGAGGGCCGGCTGAAAAAAGGCCATGATCTTGCCCCTCATTGACTGGACTTCCCCCCCTTTGAAGCTGCCGGATCCTTCGTCACTCATGATGTCATTGACCCGAAAACCTCCAGGAAATATATCATCCATGCGTTTGAAATATCCAGAAGGGATATAAAAAAAGAGACAAGAGAGCACAGACTGACCGACTAAGTTTAAAAAAGATGTGCCCCCCGGCATCAATATCCCGGTGCCGGGGATCATCACCTGTACCTGGATTATTTTTTATTTTCAACGAGATCTTTTTCATCTGAATCAATCATTTTCTGGCAATTTGGGCATTCCATTTTAAGGGTTCTAACATCTCCTTTCATCAATGGCATTTGGCAATGGGGGCAAAAGTATAATTTTAATTCCAGCTTACCCTGTTTCTCTTTATTCTTTTTGGGATCCAAATCAGTACGTCCTTTTCTGTCGTCAATTTATCACACGCTATATTGACTGGAATTCTAATATTCCAATCATCTTTTTATTCCCATTTCCTTTAATTCTTTTTCAAGATAACGCATTTGCTCAATATCCGTTGCAAGGATGATGACTGCAAGATCCCCGGAAATAGGCAAGGTTTTACAATCATAGGGAAATACGCAATCACACCTACCATTGTCATAAAGTAGGGGGCCCAGTTTTTGGGCAAATTCGAAAAATGAACTTGGCCTTGATTTGAGTTTTAAAAATTTCCAGTATGGGATGGAAGATAATATTTTATTCTCAATATTCTCTATGATCATACCCACATAAGTGGACCCATTGAACCGGGCGTTATTTTCAACTGGGTAGATGCCGTTTTCCGTTACAATATAATCAATGCCGACGACGCCGGTGTATCCCGACCGGGCCATATGATTCACAATTTTTATGGAAGCCTTTGAAATAGAATCGCAAACAGTCCGGGAATATGGGTTTCCTTTAACTGTACCAATGTATACCATTCCCCTTTCGCAGACCTGCTCCCGAATGCCCATGTGGTTTATATTTCCGGTCCTGTCGATGATCCACTGATCGTTGGGAGAAGATATCACATCCAGAAAAGGTTCTATGATAAGAATTCTTTCCCCGGTTTCGGCTATCTGCCTGTACAATTCGGGTATATCATTACCCAAGGTTTTGTATAAAGACATACCGGCTTCACCCAGAGCACCGCGAACAATAACCCTATGGGTTTTTGACAGGTGGCGGTGAACCATTTCTTCAAACTGAAAATAGTTTTCACTTTTTTCAGGGCGGACTTCAAATAAACCGCCCTCTATGGTGGAAAGCCCCAATTGCCAGCAGATATGTTTAAAAGAGGCTTTATCATTATAGATTAGGGTTAAGGATTCAGGTGAACCGAAAAGATCCGCCCCAAGTATGTTTGCCGCCGCTTTTTCCGTCTGCCCGGAAAACCAGGGGACATAAACCGGGGCTTTTCTTGTTTTTTCAATGATCTCCAATATGGGATCCGGATTTTTAACGATCATTTCAGAAAGTGTTATTCCATGGGACGGAATGCCGTATTCAACGATATGATCCGTTCCAAGACCATTGGCGCGCAGCCAGTTCTGGTATTCCCTGTCAAGGCCTGTGCGTAAAATAACAAGGTCGTCCTCACAGGCAACGGCAAGGGCCCGATTGCACCTTGACAGAATTGACCCGTCCCGTTTGGGAAATTGTGAAAAATTATCCGTTCCGAAAATGAGCAACTCATTGTCGGATTGTTGAATTGACGACCGGAAAGGTTTATTGCATCTTATCCCGGTATTGAATTCAGTCTTTGTCAGGACCGATTCCATATGATCCCACCGTAAATAAGGGTCAGCCCAATGGTATATGCCAGGAGAATATAAAACCATTTCCCGGCAAATTTGGGTGTCTGGACCGGCGCCAGGTTAAAGGCCGCCATGGCCAGGAATAAGACATAAATTACGCCTGAAAAAATTCCGGGGCTGAAAAAGCCTTCAAACAGAAAAAGAAAGGCAAACATAATTACATTGTTATCAAGGGCAAGGCCCATGTAGGTTGCCCCATCAATAAGACCGAACACATTGAAATAGCTCAAGCGGATGGCAGCGGCCCCGACGATTACAAAGGCCCCAGGAAAAAACCAGGGACTGAAATTTCCATAACTCAAAAGGAAAATAGCTGGACAAATCCCAAAGCTTACCATGTCGATCAACGAATCCAGCTGTCCTCCAAATTCCTTTTGCTTATCTGTCCGTCCCTTCATGTTACGGGCAATGATGCCGTCGGCCCAGTCAAATAAAACCGCCCATATCATACCAATGATTGCAGCTTGAAAATTTTGCAAAATTGCGAAATAAATTCCCAGAAGTGCACATAAGAGCCCTGTCAGGGAACATATATTGGGAAGATCTTTGGCAAAAAAAAGCATTCCGGCCTGATGGGAGCGTTCATTTTTATAGGTATTCATTATGGGCTCTTTATACGTCTTTATAACCAAGAATGGATACCAAGGCATCCACCAGATTGGAATTTTCTTTATTTGTCCGGGCGGCAATACGGATAAACCGGTCCGCCTCCGGCATGGTCTTGCCATTACAATGCTTAATGTACATGTTATGCTCAATGAACAATCTTTTTGTTACTTCCGGGCCGTCAGGGCCACTGTCCGGCAGGCGGCAGAAAATAAAATTGGCATCCGGGGCATACATGGTTCCTCCCAGCAGGGTTTTCAAATCTTTATAAAGCTTTTCCCGGTCTTGTTTAACCTGTTCACAGCTCTTGATAAAATCTTCACGAAAATCCGGCAAAAGCCTCAGGAACTCTTCGGCAAATCCGTTAATATTCCAGATGTGGACACCCTGCCGGACCCCATTGGCAAATTCCGGGTCTGCTGTTAGAAGATATCCTATTCGAAGGCCGCAGATTCCGTATGCCTTACTCATGCTTTTAAAAACAGCGATATTGGGGTATTGCTCAATTTCAGGCTCCATGGTCAACTGATCCGGATCCTGGGCAAAGTCAATAAATGATTCATCTATAATCAGTCGGCAATTATGCCGACCAAGTTTTTCTGCCAGGAATAGCAGATCGAACTTTGGTACAGCCATTGAGGTGGGATTGTTCGGAGATACAACCACTGCAATATCCGCTTTTGCCTTAACGGCATGGTCTGCAAATTTTTCCACATCCAGTTGAAAAGATGGGAATTCAAGTGGGAATTCGATAGCACACCCCTTGGGTGCGGCATTAGCATATTCATTAAAAGACGGAACGGGAATGATGAGCTTTTGGGCAAGTTGCCCGGAGACGATTTTGATCAGCTCTGCCGCACCATTGCCCACAACAATATGCTCAGGTTTTTGATTGATAATCCTTCCCACAAGTGATGCAAGGACATCTTGGGCAACGGGATAATTCAACACCAGGTCATGGATTCTATTTTTAAAACAGGTGAATACCGCTTCCGGTGGAAAATAGAGATTATACAGGTATGCATGGTCTATGAAATCATGCCGGTAATATCCACCATGCTGGCTTGAAATATACTCATATTTTTGAGCTTGATTATTATATTCAGGCAGTGACATGACCCTGTCCTCTCAAGACGGAATGATGGCCTGCCAGTGGCTCATAGACGCTTTGATCAATATCATAAAATGGGAGTTCCTCACTGAATTTTGAAGGAAACATTCGTTTGGCTGACGCAAGATCTTCCAGGGTGTCTATTTCATACCAGGGTTTGCCGTCAAAGGATATTGCCTCAAGTGATAAACTCTTTTGGGCTATCATTTTACGAAATACGACCTCATAATAGTCATTCACTTTTCCGGCTTGAATATACTCATTCAAGACATCAACAACCTGGTACCATGAAGGCAGGGAAAAGCTGTAAATGTTGACGGTCTTATACTTTGTCCGGGTTGGCGACGGTGAGGTGTCACTATGAAAGGCGTCAACACGATGGGATTTATTTATAGTGACAGTGGAACCGTTCAACCATGGTTTTATACCCGCCACTGCTATCCTGTCAGGATAAAGCATCTCTTTTAACAAAGACGGATCGAAAATCAGGTCACTCTCAATCAGGAGAAACGGCTCATTAATAAGGTTCCTGGCCATCCACAACGAATAAATATTATTGGTGGTTTTATATAGCGGGCTGAATACATATTCAATGACAAGGTTGCCTGCCCTGTCCTCCAAATAATTGCGGATGCAGTCTTCCAGGTGCCCTGTTACCACAACAAGGCGTTTGAAACCATGATGATTCAGGCTGGTTGTCAATCGTTCCAATATGCTGGTTTCATGAACCATTGTAAGGCATTTGGGCAAATTTTGGGTCAGAGGGAGCAGACGCGATCCCGTGCCAGCCGCAAGAAGCAGGGCGGTTGTGATCCGTTTTTTGTGATCATACATTTTAATTTTCTTCATAAACGTCCTTTCGATTATGGGTATACTTAATATTGTGAATCGAGACTGACTGACAAACCAATACCCTTGGTTTGTAACTGCCTTACAGCGTTTTCAGGCGCTCCTGAATTTTGCAATTTGCTGTAAATTTGTCAGAAAGAACAACAGGTAAAAAAGATAAAAATTTGCAGATAAACGAACGGTTAAACTCGCTTGGTATTTATATTATTAGACTTCTTTATTTTTTATAGCTTCTATGGCTTCCATTCCCTGGGTCAGGCTAACGGTATAAATACTGATTTCCGGTGGTTTTCGTAAAAGTGTTTTGGTGCCCAGCATTACTTTGAATCGAAGGGTCTTTATATGGTTGTCCAGATCTTCACGGGTCTCCCATTCTTCGAACAGGCAAAAGCTGTTCTTATCCTTAATATCACAGCAAACCTTATAGCTTATGCAGCCATGTTCTTTGCACACGGGTTTGATCAGCGAAAAAAGAGTCTGCATGACTTCCAGTTGTTTCTCCGGCAATACGTCTAAAACAATTCGGACAGCGATCATTCAAATCACCTCGTATAAAATTCAGTTAGTGGTTTAAATCGTCCGCGATTTCAAGAAACACCCGTTTATTTAACTTGGCTGAAACCGCATTTAAGATCGTCCGCAATGCATCTGCTGTCCGCCCCTGCTTGCCGATAACTTTGCCTATGTCGGATTTATAAACTTTTAGTTCGAGTATTGAGGTGTGCATTCCGCCGACTTCCGTTACACTCACTAAATCGGGCTCATCAACCAGAGCCCGGGCCATGATTTCTATAAGCTCCTTCATTTCAAAATTTTCATCCCATTCTTACATGTGTCTGTCATTTAAATTTCAAATCCATTTGCTCTTTTTTGCCGACGTTTTGGCTTTATCTTTGTCCCACTGATCATATATGACCTTTAAATCACATCCGATTACATTTGGAATAAAGCCGAACGGCTCATCTTGATTTAAGTCTGCGATCCTCAATATAGATTACAGGATTGCTGGCTGTTCCCACAAAATGTTCCTGTACGTGTAAAAGCTGTGTTACGGTAATGTATTGATTTGCAGGGTGGGTAAACACAATGCCTGTTATACCCGGATTAAAGAAAATCAATTCTTTATTTGACAGATAACCTTCCATTTAACTCCCTTGTTCTGTTGACTGGAGTAACGCAATGATCTCACTCACAGCCTGTCATATAGCAACTATATAGCAAGCATGATGCCAGTGTCGGCACAGAAACGAGGTCTTGTCTAAGCATCTTATTTTTAAAGACAAAAATCCAAGAAATCTAAAAATTCAAGCCCCCAACAGAAAGTACAAAAGGTCATATTTGTGCAATAGGCCATATATAACCCTTTTCGTTATCTAAGGTGTGGTGGATGGAGGGTAAAAGGCTGGCCCGGATGGGGAGAAAATGATTATGGTTTAACAATGCCAAGCTTGCGCATACGGGCGCGCAATGTACTCCGGTTTAGCCCCAGAATCTGGGCTGAACTGTTTTTACCGCTGACTTTCCAGCGGGTCTGGTTTAGCACCCGGATGATATAATCCCGTTCAACTGCATCCAGGGTTTTCTGGTTTTTCCCTAATCGTTTATAAGGTTTGGAAAGGTCGTCAGCCAGACGAAGCTTTGAGCCGGACGAGTTTATAACGGAGCGTTCAAGAACATTTTCCAATTCCCGTATATTTCCCGGCCAATGATAATTTTGTAGCGCATTCATCACGTTCTGGGGAACAATTTCAATGATTTTCCCAAGTCTTCTGGAAATTTTTTTGACATAAAAATCAACCAAAAGGGGTATATCGTCTATCCGTTCCCTAAGGGGCGGCATTGTGATGGGAAATACATTCAACCGGTACCAGAGGTCATCCCGGAACCGTCCTTTCTGGGTTTCTATTTCCAGATTCCGGTTTGTGGCGGCAATAATCCGGGTGTCCACTTGAATGGTTTTTGAACTTCCCAGTCGTTCAAATTCACCATCCTGGATCACGCGAAGCAGCTTGGATTGTAATTCCAAAGGAAGTTCTCCGATTTCATCCAGAAAAAGAGTGGCCCCATCAGCAATTTCAAATCTTCCCAATTGCAGGGAACTGGAGCCGGTGAAAGCGCCTTTTTCATGACCGAACAATTCACTTTCAATGAGACTTGAAGGCAGGGCTGCACAATTAACTTTTACCAGGGCTTTTTTTTTTCGACCGCTGCAGCCGTGAATGGCCCGGGCCACAAGTTCCTTGCCGGTTCCGGTTTCACCGAGAATCAATACAATGGTGTTGCTGTCGGCAATCTGTTCAATCTTATAGAGCACATACTTGAGTCCGTTACTTTGCCCGATAATATTTTCATGGTCGTGTTCAAGTTTGATCTCCTCTTTCAGGTATGCCCGTTCTTCTTCCAGTTGATCTTTCAATTTCCGAATTTCCAAAAGCGCGGATTCTGCAACCTGTTTTCTTTTTTCAGCTGTTTGGTTGGCACGGACCAGTTCGGCGGTTCTGGTTTCAACGATATCTTCAAGGTTCCTTTTGTAATGCTCTCTTTCGGTTACATCCTCTATGGCCAGCAGAATTAATTCGCTATGGTCTGTTCGACTATGAATTCTTCTGGCATTCAGATGCATGATTTTGGACCCGATGGTTTCAAAATCATGGGTCACCTCAAAATCATTGAATACGCTGTTTTGGGGGAGAATGTCCTCGAGTAGTTCTCTGAGTTTGGGAATGTTCCACTGCCTGTTGCCAAGATCATAGATCAGCACGCCCTCGGTTTCGGATGGATTCACACAAAACGTCTTGTAAAAGGACTGGTTGGCACTGACAACTTTTAAATCAGGACCAAGCAACACAAGAGGTTCTCGAACCGACCCCAGAATGTTATTAAATATGTCTAGAAAAATTTGCTGCATTTTTTATAACCCTTTGTTGCAATATCATTTCAGAATAGATCGGGCATGGCCTTTTGTCAAAACATGTATAAAATAGACCATGGATCTCTATCATTCCCAAGTGTTTACATTTTGTTACCCCTTGACAATACGCCATTTAAAGATCAGAGTTCACCCATGGTTAGAAACAGTTTTTATTGCAACAAGGAGTCATTCATGAATGTCCTGCATATTTCTGATCTGCATTTTGGCCCCCGCCACTGGGATGGAAATGATAAGGTTCTTTTGAAAAAACTGAATTCATATGATGCCGATATTGTAATTAATACCGGAGACAACACAACAGACGGCCTGGAAGATGAGTATGCCAAAGCTGGCCATTTTTTAAAGTCAATTAAATGTAAAGATGTAATTTCCGTTATCGGAAATCATGACAAAAGAAATATGCGCTCCCATGAACTGTTCAGAAAGTACATTTACAAACCTGAAATCATATACATTCCTGAGATGGCACCGTCCCAAAAAAAACACCTTTTTTTAAACCGGGAGATAACCAAGGTCCGTGATAACTTTACAGATATAAATTTTATTAAACGAATTAGGTCAAAAAATAAGACCATTTTAGTTATCAGCATAGACACAAATGAGTTATACAGCGATCAAGGGTATGTTGAAGAAGAAATTTTAAAAGCTGTCTCAAAAAAAATTAATGAAACGGAATATGATCTTCCGATTTTGCTGACCCATTACTCTGTTTTAGGGACTGACGATTGTCCCCTAAAAAATTCATCCGTCCTGATTGACTTTGTGCATGAACACAAGATAGAAAATATTTTTTGCGGTCATACCCACGAGATGGAGCTGATGAAAACCACGGATCTTTATCATGGACACTCCTTTACCCAGTTCATGTGCGGGACCTTATCTTCCTGCAATCATCCCAATGACGACAACATGTTTTTGTACTATCAAAATTTTGGATGTAAGGAGATGCACCTTCATATCGTGAGAATTTTTCTAAAAGACGGCAAAGTCACATTCAAAGAGGAAATGGTTTTTTAAAAAATTACAAAAAATATTTTTTAGCGCCGAAATCGTCACAAAAAAAAGTCCCTGAACGGTACACCGCCCAGGGACTTTTATTTCCAAGTCATTGAAAATGACTTTTTTCTATAGCAAATAAAACAGTTAACTAAACAACGGTTACGTTTGCTGCAGAAGGTCCTTTTTGTCCTTCTTCGATATCGAAGGAAACACGATCACCCTCATTGAGGGATTTGAAACCTGTTGTATTGATGCCTGAGTGATGCACAAATACATCTTTTCCGCCGTCTTCTTGTTCGATAAATCCAAAACCTTTTGAGTCGTTAAACCATTTTACGATACCGTTAGCCATGTTGGCAATCTCCTGATAAAAAAATAAAAAAACTAGCTTCTAACTTTGGGGGGCAAATCACTTTTGATTTTTAGGATATACACCTTAGGGAGGAAACTTTTGCACGTCACTTATATCTGTGCAACTCCTACCCATACTATAGTAAAAAAAATATATGTCAAGCATTATTTAAATAATTTATTTGATTACAAATTATGCATAATAGAGTAGTATGCCATTCGCATTCAAATAGAATACGTTTCCTGCCGGGATTAAAAAGCAGCTAATGTCATCCTCGCTAGTTTCATTGCTTTTAATCCCTCATTTGATGCTGTTGAAGTTTAGTTTTGATCATTGAGTATGACAACGGTTTACAATGAAGGTGAGGATTATGAATAAAAAACAGATTGATTTTTTCAGAGGGGTTTTGAATCACCAGATTGATGAATTGATGCGCCATGCCGACCATGTTAAGTCGGAAATGGTGTCCCAAAGCACCCAGGAATCAGAATCCATGGACAGGGCTTCGGCAGACACAGACCAGTCTTTGAAATTAAAAATCAGATCAAGGGAAAGCCTTTTGATTAAAAAGATCCGAAACGCACTGGAAAGAATTGAGAACAATTCCTACGGCATCTGTGACGCCTGTGGTGAAGACATTTCAATACTGAGACTTAAAGCAAGGCCTGTTACAACAAAATGCATCCATTGCAAGGAAGAGGAAGAAAGATTAGAACGGCTGATGAAGGACTGATGCTGAATTTAAGCCAGATTTTACCAGCCCATGATGCACGACAGAATGTTACATGCAATGGCCCCGTGAAAAGGCCAATACATCCTTGACATCTGAGGACTGGCTATGGCATAAATTCGTTTTTTCATACAAATTATCACCTTACCTATAGATAAACCATGACCAGAAACAATTCAGCCCCCTTCCTTGCACCAGGACAGCGGTGGATGTCAGAAGCCGAGCCCGAACTGGGCATGGGCATCCTTATTTTCTTCGACAAACGGAGTATCAAAATAGAGTTTCCCGGGGGAGACTGCCTTCGTCAATACAGCCTTGGGGCCGCCCCCCTCAGAAGGGTAAAATTCAAACCCAAAGACCGGATATCCACTATAGACGGCAGGGAAATGGAAGTGGCAGCTGTAAAAGAAACCAATGGAGTGTTGACCTATATCTGCGGCCATACTGAAGTACTAGAATCCGGCCTATCTGCGTTCGTATCAGCCTCCCTGCCCCAGGAACGGCTTCTGTCAGGACTTGCCGACCCCACTGCCCTGTTTGACCTTCGCCGGGACATCCGGGCCAGCCTCAGCCGATACCAGTCTTCCCCGGCCAGGGGATTTCTTGGGGGCCAGGTGGATCTTATTCCCCATCAGCTTTATATTGCCGGCCAGGTGAGTCAGCGGTATTTTCCCAGGGTGATGCTCTCCGATGAGACCGGACTGGGAAAAACCATTGAGGCCGGACTGATTCTCCACAGGCTTCTGGTTCTGAGCCAGATCCAGCGGGTGCTCATCATCGTGCCCGATGCCCTGGTACACCAGTGGTTTATAGAACTCTACCGCAAGTTCAATTTCAGGTTCAGACTCTTCACTGAGACCCACTGCCTGGAAGCTCTGGAATCAGCACCGGATATGAACCCTTTTTCCGGAGACCAGCAGGGCATCTGCAGCCAGTCCTTTATCCGAGACAACCCCAAATACCAGAAACTTATTCTGGCGGCAGGATGGGACATGGTGGTCATGGATGAGGCCCACCATATTACAGACTCACCCCAATTTTATTCATTTATGCAGGATCTGGGCAGACAGACCCGGGGACTCATGCTCCTGAGTGCCACCCCCGAACAGATGGGGCCGGATACCCATTTTGCCCAGCTCAGCCTTTTGGATCCGGACCGATACTATGACCGGAATGCCTATGCCGGTGAAGCAAAGGGGTATGAAGAAACCGCCCGGATTGTTCATGACCTCCTGGCCGCAAACAAACCGGTAGACCATCTTCTGGATACCTTCGGACCCGGTCGAGTAGTATATAGAAACCGGCGGGTATCCATCAAGGGATTTCCCAGGCGAAAGGTCATTCTCACCCCCCTGGACTGGCACAAAAAAGATTTTGACCTGGAAACAGACCTCACCCATGATCCCAGGGTGGTCTATCTGGCCGGCCTGGCCAGGGAGATCAAACCTGAAAAAATTCTGGTGATCTGTTCCACTGCCGAAACGGCAAAAGCTGTGCATAAAGGTGTTCAGACCCACATTGCCATTGATGCGGCCCGGTTTGACGAGACCATGACCCTGCTCCAGCGGGACCGGCAGGCAGCCTGGTTTACAAAAGAGAAAGGAGCCCGGCTTCTCATCTGCTCTGAAATCGGCAGCGAAGGCAGGAATTTCCAGTTTGTCAGCCGGCTTTTTCTCTTTGACCTGCCTGCAAACCCTGAACTTCTTGAACAGCGTATCGGCCGGGTGGACCGCATCGGACAGAAAAACGATATCCGCCTCTACGTCCCTTACCTAAAGGGAACAGACCAGGAAATCCTGGCCCAATGGTATGCCCATGGCCTATCCCTTCTGGAACAGAATATCAACGGGCTCCATGCCATTTACTCACGGTTCCAATCCAGGCTGACCGACCTCAAGGACTCGGCCCGGAAAACGGGCCGGGTTGACCCGGAAAAATTATCGGCTCTGATAGATGAGGCGGCCCAATACACATCTGATTCCCAGGCCCGCCTGGACAGGGGAAAACACATCCTTCTGGAACTCAATTCATTCCGGCCGGGACCGGCCAGCGACCTGGTGGAGGCCGTCACCGCACTGGACAGTGATCCCGGCCTGGAAGACCTCATGGAGACCCTTCTGGACCATTATGGGGTGGACATGGATCTTATCAGTGAAAAACAGGGTGAACAGATTGTGTCCCTGACCATGGATCGGACAGCAGACGAGGCATTCCCCGCCCTTCCCCAGGGCAGTGAAACTGCCACCTTTGACCGGGCAACAGCCGTTGCCAGAGAAGAAATCAGTTTTCTGACCTGGGACCATCCCTTTGTAACCCAGGTGATTGAATTTTTCCTCACCCAAGGAGAGGGCATGGCGGCCGTGGCCAGGTATGCGGGTGACCTGGGCCCCGGACTTTTTCTGGAAACCCTTTATGTCCTTGAAATACCCGGAATCGACAATATTCCCTGTGCTCTCCAGTTTCTCCGGCCCCAACCCATCCATATCCTGGTCACCCACACAGGAGAGGAGCCCGCTTCCCTGCCCCAAGATTTTTATGAAAATCTCACTCCAGATCATCCTGGGTGGTTTATGGATATGGATGGCATCAAAAACGGGCTGATCCCGGATCTCATGGCAAAAAGCCTTGACCTGGCTGAAACAAAGGCTCAGAAGATGCGGGCTTCGGCACTGGAAAACCTGAACACCACCCTTGGCGGGGAGGTTGAACGGCTTGAGGAACTTAGACGGGTAAACCCTGATATCACGGACCGTGAAATAGAAGCTGCCCGGGATGATAAAGCCACCCTTTCAGCACATTTATCAGCGGCACGGGTCCGCCTGGATGCCCTGCGGCTTATTCGTACGGAATAACCTATTCATGTTTTTTTAAGAATTCAAGGAATTCATCCCCGGGCATGGGCCGGGCAAAATAGTATCCCTGGATCTGATCGCAGTGATTGACTGCCAGAAAATCAAGCTGGTCCTTATCTTCCACCCCTTCGGCCACAGTGGTCAGGTTCAAATGCCTGGCCATGGAAATAATGGTGGTGACCATGGTATTGGAATCTTTGTCCACAGGAATATCATCAATAAAGCTTTTGTCTATCTTGAGGACGGATACAGGGAAGAGGCGAAGGTAGGACAGGGATGAAAAACCCGTACCGAAATCATCAATACTGATTTTAATTCCCATATCGTGGAGGGTCCGGAACATGGTCTTGGCTTTTTCAACATTTTCCATGACCGCACTTTCCGTAATTTCAATCTCCAGGCAGGCCGGTGGTATCTGATGCCGTTTCAGAGCCCTGGAGACCAGGCTCACCAGATCCGTATCCCTGACCTGGCGGGATGAAATATTCACAGCCACCCCGAAATGACGGTTCAGGGCCTTTGACCACGCCTTAGATCGGATGCAGGCCTGGTCCAGTATCCACTCACCCATGGCATTGATCAGTCCGGTCTCCTCTGCCAGGGGAATAAATTCATTGGGAGGTACAATTCCCTTGTCCGGATGTTTCCATCGGATCAGGGCTTCGGCCCCGATAATTTTCCGGGTGGCAATATCCAGTTTGGGCTGGTAAAACAGGGTGAATTCCTGTCGGGCCAGGGCATGGCGAAGATCCACCTCCAGTTCAACACGACGGGCCACCTGCCGGTTCAATTCCGAGGTAAAAAAGGCATACCCGCCCTTCCCTCTTTCCTTGGATCGGTACATGGCCATGTCGGCATTGGCAATGAGGGTGTCGGGATTTATACCATCCTGGGGGCAGAGGGTCACCCCGATACTCACCCCTAAAAAAAATTCCTTGGTGTCGATGATAAAGGATTCTTCCAGGCAGGCCCGTATTCGCTCAATGATATGAATGATGATGTCGGTATCATTGGTATCGGGAATAAGAATAATAAACTCATCCCCCCCGTACCTGGCCACGGTATCTTGTTCCCTCACAGCTCCCAGGAGTCGGCCCGCAAACTGCTGGAGCAGCAGATCCCCTTTGGCATGACCCAAAGAATCATTAGCATGCTTAAAGTCGTCCATATCCAGAAAAATAACGGCAAGCCCGTTACCCTCACGGGCCCTTCGGCGCACAGACATCTGGATTCTGTCCTGGAGCAGAGCCCTGTTGGGCAGGCCGGTAAGGGCGTCGTAATTGGCCTGGAACACGAGTTGTTCCTCCCGTTCCCTGATATCGGACAGATCGTTGAACACCGACATATACCGGACAGGCTCCCCCTGGTAGTTGGTGATGGCAGTGATGGAAAGCCATTCCGGATAGGCTTCCCCGCTTTTCCTCCGGTTCCAGATCTCACCTGACCAATGTCCGTCCCGATCCAGGGCTTCCCACATTTCCTTGTAAAAACTTCGGTCATGGCGGTCGGACTTGAGTAAGCTTGGATTTCTGCCGATAGCTTCTTGTTCGGTGTATCCGGTAATGGTGGTAAACCCCTTGTTCACAAATTCGATGGTGCCATCCCGGTCCGTTACCACCACGCCTTCAACGGCATTATCAAATACCTTTCTGGCCAGCTCAATCTCATCTTTGAAGGCTTTTTGCTCTGTGACATCCTGAATAATTCCTGAAATTTTGAAAGGGTTTCCAGAGCTATCCCTTTTGACCTCACCGATCTCGTTGACGATCTTTTCCCGGCCGTCGCTAAGGACAATCCTGTATTCCAGATCATAATTTGTTTTCTGTTCAAGGGCCCGCCCCATATCGGCAACCACATATTCCCGGTCTTCGGGATGAATTCTTCCCATGAAATCGTCAACCCCCGGGCAGCAATCACCGTCCCAACCGAATATCCTATATATCTCATAGGAGCAGGACAAGCTTTTGGTAAAAATATCACGCTCAAAATGCCCGAGTCTGGCTATACGCTGAGCCTCCCTGAGACGGGCCTCATTTCTCACCAATGCCTCTTCAATCTGCTTTTGCTCGGAAATATCCGTTGAGGCCCCGATGATACGGAAGACCTTACCGTCATCGTCCTGCACCGGGCTCAGTCGGGTCAGCCAGAACTTTTTATCCATCCCGTCCCGGGTTTCTTCCAGAAACTTAACCGTTTTTTTCTCCCGGAGACACTGGTCGATGCGCCTTTTAAACTCCCCAAGCGCCTCAGAATCCATTGCCCGGGCCAGGCTGTCCAGGGCGGTGCCGGCAACCCACCCCCGGGTAAGATGTCTCAGGGATTCATAGGTATGGTTCACCCGTTCAAACAGCACCTGCCCCTTGTCACGTATGGCCAGGACAAAAATACCAATATCCATTCCCTTGAATACGTTTTCCAGAAACAGGTCCTGGGTAACCAATTTATTTTTATTCTGCCTATGCCCGATGGCCACGGCCAGGGATTCACCGATCTGCTCCATGAGTTCGGTCTCCCGGCCGGACCATTTCCTGGGTTCAAGACAATAGAGAAAAATCACCCCGATCATTCTGTGGTTCTGATGAAGGGGAACCGCCATGCCTGAACGGATGCCGGTCTCTTCCACAAAGACGTCCATCCCTTTCCGATTCTCAGCTTCTGCCGTATTTGAAAAAACATGGGGTTTTAAATTGTTGATCATGTCTTGGAAAAAAGGACGTGCTTTGGAGGTATCGACAGGCATTCCCGTGATATCCGGGAGAGACGGCGGACAAAAGGCATGATCAATGGTCAGCAGGGTTACCCCGGGAGAAATTTTGAGATAGGCAGCGCCGCAGGACTCAAAAATACCGGAGAGCTTTTCCAACACCCGATTCACGGTAAAAGAAATGGTCTTATCCTGAATAATACAGGTGGAAATTGTATTGAGGACCATGAGACGGTTCTGGGAACTGAGCAGATTTTTGCTTGCCAGTCCCAATTCACGGGTACGTTTACCGACAAGGGTTTCCAGGTTGCGACGGTGATTGTATAATTCCGCTTCAATCCGCTTGAGCCGGGTGATGTCATTACCCACACACAAGACTTCACTCATATTGCCCTGGTCGTCAAATATTCCTTTATTGGTCCAGGAAATCCAGACACGGGTACCGTCTTTTTTGCTGTTTTCATTGGTATTCGAGGCATAGGCAGCAGGATCATCTATGATATTGGACAAAAAGTCGGGGGCATTACCTTCGGACAACCGTTCCGGTACGATGGTTCCCACCGGAGATCTGCCCAGAAGCTCATCTTCAACAAATCCGAAAAAATCGAGACCAAAGGGATTGATGTAAGAAATATTTCCCCGGGAATCAATACTCAGTATAATGCTGTTGGCTGCCTCCACCAGGCCCCGGTAATTGGGGGAACCCATTGGTTTATCCACTGGTTCGTCCATTTACTTCCTTTAAAATATTCCGGGAACTCAACCGATCTTATGTCCTGAAAAAAATTGCAGTCTCAGAGGGGCTTTTCTCCCCTGGCCCTTACCTTCTAAGCTTTATGATAAAAAACAAATTTAAATTTAACGTTTTACATCCCTTGTGTCAAAGGGTTTTCCTGGAACTTAGGTTAAAGAAAAAATAAAAAAACAGGGATAAGAAGGGCATGGGCAGTACCCTTCTTATCCCCGGATCAGAATAGCTGTCAGCATGGGCTATCTCACAGACTATCCCATGGTTAAATGGGACACCAGGCTAAAAATCCTTGAAGTCATCGTCTTCGTCAAAAGGAATTACCTGGTCCGGGCGGATTTCATTGGACTTTTGGATCATGGGTCTATGCATTCTTTTCTGTCCGGCAACCGCTGCAGGTGCGGCTATGGTCCGGGTTGCATTTGCATTTTTAATCCCTGTTCCCTGATTTTTCTTTCCTGTGACCAGCATGACCAAATCGTCAACATATTCCTTGAGCTGTTCGGCCTGGGCACTCATCTCTTCGGAGGCAGACGCGGACTCTTCTGCATTGGCGGCATTCTGCTGAACCACCCGATCCATTTCAGAGATGGCCGTGTTCACCTGATCAATACCACCTGACTGCTCCCTTGAAGCTTCTGAAATTTCCGACACCAAAGACCCCACCCGGGCTGAACTGTCTGCTACCTGGGTAAAGGCTTCGTTTGTGGAGGTGACGATCTGGGACCCGTCATTGACTTTTTTCACCGTACCTTCAATAAGTTCCGCCGTATCCTTGGCCGCATCTGCAGCGCGCATGGCAAGGTTTCTCACCTCATCAGCCACAACGGCGAATCCGGCTCCAGCCTCCCCGGCCCTTGCCGCTTCAACGGCTGCGTTCAGGGCAAGCAAATTGGTCTGGAATGCGATTTCGTCGATGGTCTTGATGATTTTAGACGTTTCTTCACTGGCCCTGGAAATATCTTCCATGGATTGGGTGAGATCCACCATGGACTGGTTGGCCTTATGCACAACCTGGTTGGACTCTTTCATGAGACCGTCGGCATTGGAAGCATTTTCTGCATTCTTTTTGGTCATAGAGGCCATCTCTTCCATGGAAGAAGAGGTTTCCTCGATGGAGGCGGCCTGCTGAGATGCCCCTTCTGCCATGGACTGGCTGGAAGAAGAGACCTGCATGGAGGCTGAAGCCACCTGGCTGGCCCCCTCATTAAGACCGGTAATGATACGGTTCACAGGCACGGTGATGCTCCGGGTAATAAAAAATGCGGCAAGGAATCCTGCCACCAGGGCAATGACCAGTCCGATGATCATAATAAAGGTGGCAGTGGACAATGAATCTACAGCCCCTTTGGCTATTCTATTGGTAGCCTCCATGCCTGCGTCGGCTGTGATTTTGCAAGCCTGAATGAGTTTTTTACCAGCCTCTGTCCGTTTGTTACCCAGGTCCTGGAGTATGATCCAGTTTGAAAGAAAGGCCGTCATGGCATTTTTATACGTATTTCCCGCTGTTTTTACCTCATCAATACGCTTTAAATCTTCAGGCTGACGGGTGATTGTTTTCAATTCTTCAAATTTTTCATCAATCCTGGGAAAATTATTCAAGGCAGCTTCCATAATGGCCGGGCTGCGCAGGGCCTGGGATTTAAAGGCCCCGATTCGGGAGGCATTGCCAAGGTTGATGATATCGTTGACCAGAAATATTTTCTGATTCCGTTCAAGCATATCCTGTGTGAGTTTGGCCTGCTGACCTTTCAGGAATTCATCACAGTTCTCCACGTAGACCCCGGCATTTTCATCCATGGACCCGCGAAATTTTTTCATGATCCTGGAGTCGGCCATGGCCCCCTTCTTAAACTCCACAGAAAACTGCCTCATGGCATACTGGTATTTTCCGGCAGCCGATTCTGTGGCGGAAATCCTGTTAATATCCTCTTTATCACGGGTGATGGCCCTCAGTTCCTTGAGAGCGGAAAAGACCTCATCCAACTTTTTGATGGCTTGTCTAAGAAGGTCGGATGACCCCAGTGCCTGGGCCTTGAAATTCATCACCCTGACTGCGGAACCAGTATCAACCAGGTGGGAGACTATGCTGATTTTTTTCTGTCGCTCATTAAGATCTTTCTTGAATTTTTCGTTCTGGCCATTTAAAAACTCAGCTGAATTTGACATGTAGGTTGCTGCAGATTCATCCAGGGTTTTCCGGTTCCCATGCATCTTGGCATTGATGTCAACGGTCTGCTGGATCAGGTCTTTATATTCGTTTTCTGCGGCCGTGGCCACCTGGATCTGATTTTTGAGTTTTTTCAGGTTCGGAGATTTTTCCTCAAGCGCCACCGCTTTTTCCAGGGCCGCGTCAATGGCCGCCAGTTCAATCTGGGCCTGTTTGTAGAACTTGTCCTCTTCCGTGAATCCATACCCCCTCATTTCATACATCAACCGATTTGCCGCCCCCCGCAGCTCCACGGCCACATCTACTTCAGGCACGTATTCATGGGCAAGCATGGTGCTCTGGGTTTCAACGGTTTTCATATTCACGATTGCCATTATCCCCAGCAGGGCGGCAATAACAATCAACAGGGCAAACCCCGATGAAATTTTTATTCCTAAACTAAAGTTTTTCATACCCTCTCCCCCTTTTCCAAAAATTATATATTCAATGATTCTGTACTCAAATAATTCAAGCCGGATGTTCAATCCTGGCCAACTGGTCAGATGACAATACCCGGTCAATGTTCAACAGGATTTTCACCCCATGCTCAGTTTTGGCCATTCCCAGGATATAATCAGTATTCAGTTTGGTCCCGAATGAAGGAGGGGACTCGATTTCGCCTTCGGTAATATTCAGCACCTCAGACACCGAATCCACCACAATTCCCATGAGAAGGGTTTCGGTTTCCGAATCGATTTCAACAACAATAATGCAGGTGCGGTCATCATAGGGAATGGATTCCATTCCGAACTTTGCCCTGAGATCGGCAACCGGTATGACCTTGCCACGGAGGTTGATTACCCCTTTTACAAATTCCGGGGTCCTGGGGACAGGGGTAATGGGCATCATGCCGATAATTTCCTTTACCTTTAAAATCCCGATGCCGTACTCTTCCTCTCTCAGGGAAAAGGTCAGGTATTTGCCTGTTCGGATGGTTGTGGCCTGTATGGCCCTGTCTATTGTATCAGTGGTTTCGGCCATCATCTTCTCCTTTTTTCTGATCTCGGATTTTTGCGATCATCTTTTCTAGCACACCATAAACATCGTGGTAATCGTCTTTTAAGTAACTCATATAACGGGGATAAAGTGACATCCCCCGGGCCATGACGGCATCCCCCGTATCCGGGAGGATTAAAATGACATGGTGACCGTCTAAAATTTTTTTAAGGCCTTGAATCTCCATATGATCATCTTCATTCTCCAGAAGAACCAAGAGAATGACCTGGCCGTATAATGAGGATTCCACCATACCTGCAAACCCGGAAGAAGAATCCGACAGGCAAAGGTTGATTTCCGGCCCCAGTTCCGAAATCAAGATCTGAATTTTCTTCCGATGTATACTCTGGCTTGCAGAATACATGAGCAGCGTTATGGTCTCTTTTTTTTGTACCATTTCCAAGTCACCGGTTTAAAAATTAACGATGCAAGGCTATATTACAAGTTACATGCCAGTCAGCATTCACAAGATAAAAATAATAAATAGAATATATTTTCAGAATGTTAATGAAAAACAATAAAACAAAGAAATTCGAAGTGAATCAGATAATCTCTAAATTGAAACAGATTTTATCTCATTATCAAGATCCGTCTCATAAATGAGATTGAGCACTATTTAAACCCGTGCATCTTTAATTTTCTATATAAAACAGCCCGTGAGATTCCGGAAATTTCCATGATTTGTTGAATATCACCCCGGGTTTTTTCGTAAAGGGATTCAAGGTATTCTTTTTCCATTCTCTCCATGAAAGCCTTGTACTCAAGGGGAGGATTCACAGGCCCCCCCGATACCCTTTGATGGCCGCTGCCGGAACATTCATTCTTCAAGGATGCCCGCTTGATCTTTGCCCGGATGCCCTGGGGAAGATGGAAACCAAAGATGACGGGTTCGTTGCCAGCCGAGGCCACAGCCATGTCCACAGCATTGACCAGTTCCCTGACATTACCGGGCCAGTCATAGGTTTCCAGCACCTCAATAAAATCCGGAGACATCTCTTTGGGCTCTGTTTTTACCTTTAAACAGCTCCTGACCAGTTGGTATTCTGCAATAACAGCTACATCCCCCTTGCGCTTTCTTAGGGGAGGCAGGGTCAGGGTGAAAGAATTGAGCCTGAAGAGCAGGTCACTTCTGAACCTTTTTTCCCGGGCCATATGCTCAAGATCTTTGTTTGTGGCGCAGATCACCCTAAAATCACTGGACATCTCCTGTTCGCTGCCCACCGGTCTGAACCGGTGCTCCTGGAGAACCCGCAAAAAAGAGGACTGAATGGATTCGGGAAGTTCCCCCACTTCATCGAGAAATAAGGTACCGCCGTGGGCCAGTGCCACCAGTCCCTTTCTGTTTTTCTCCGCCCCGGTGAATGCCCCTTTTTCATGGCCGAACAATACGGATTCTATGAAATTTTCTGTGAGGATGCTGCAGTCCACAACAATAAAATTCTTATCTTTTCTGGCGCTGTTTTCATGGATGGCTTTGGCAAATAATTCCTTACCGGTCCCTGTCTCGCCGGTAATCAGGACATTGGCCTCACTCCTGGCGCCCTGGGCGGCCCGGCCCAGACACTGGTCCATGGCCCGGCTCTCGCCCAGAATATAATCTGCCTTGAACCGGATCCGGCCTTCAGCCTTTTTTTTCTGGTCCTGGTATTGAAGCGCCCGGGTGATATGAAGCCTCATATCCTTAGTTGATGCCGGTTTCTGGATATAGTCCCATACCCCGTTTTCAATGGCCAGCCCAGCCCCGTCCGGATCGGAATAGGCTGTCATGATAATAATCTGTGGAGGCAGGGGCCGGGTTAGAATATCGCCAATGATTTCCAGGCCGTTTCCGTCGGGCAGGTTCACATCCAGAAGAACAAGGTCATAACCGGAGCCGGCAGACCTGCCGGATTCAGTTTCCCTATTGATGATGGCCAGCCCGGTTTTCAAATCATAAGCATAATCAGCCTCCAGCCCCATGGTCTGGACAATCCGGCTCATGATCTTCACAACGCCCTCATCATCATCGATAATTAAAACCCGTGAATTTTGATTGTATCTCATTTTGAAATTATGTGGACCTTTAACCATGAAAATTTAGTAAGGATCATCTTAAAATCGAATATTTCTGGATGTCTGTCAATAGGATTTAAGGGAAAACCATACACGAAAGCTTTCGCTCCTGGTATAAGAGACAAGACAACCACTGATTCAGGATATTGAATGAGAAAAAAAAACACATTCAGGATATCGGTGAGAGACCTTGTTGCAGCAGCTCAGATGGAACTGGGCGGCCCCAAGGATCTGGGCCGGAGCGTTTCATCCGGACGGCGGGCCATGGCAGGCATCCGGGAACACACCAGGCTTCAGGATCTCTGGCCCCAAAGCTGGAACCGGGAAGTTCCCGTATCCCTTAAATTGGAAAAACAACTCTTTGTCCTGGAAATTTTCGGCAGGATGGACGGCCTTTGTGTCACAGGCTCCGGGGTCACCGTACAAGAGATCAAAACCTGCCAGAAAGATCCGGCCGCCCTAAGTCTGAAACCCAAGATCACCCACCTGGCCCAGGTCAAATGCTACGGGTATATGACGGCAAAAGAAAGAGGGCTGTCATCCATCAGACTTATTCTTACCTATGCCCGGCCGGATGACGGAAAAACCGCAGCCCATGAAAAAACCCATACGTTTGAAGAACTGGAAACCTTTTTTGACAAACTGGTATCCACCTACCTCAGCCTTCTGGGAAGCCGTACGGCCTGGGAACGGATCCGCAACCAGTCCGTACGGGATCTTGAATTTCCTTATTCCGGATTCCGAGACGGCCAGAGGGACCTGGCAGAGGCAGTTTATAAAATTATAAAGCACGACAGGATTCTCTTTGCCCGGGCCCCCACCGGCACAGGCAAAACCATGGCCACCCTGTTCCCTGCAATCAAAGCCATGGGCCTGGGACAAACAGATAAAATATTCTACCTCACCGCCAAAAGCCCGGGCCGCACTGTGGCCCTGAAAGCCTTAAAAGATCTGGCAACTGCAGGGGCCAGGATCAAAAGCGTGGTCATCACGGCCAAGGCAAAGACCTGCTTTACCCCGGATTTTCCCTGCGACATGGAGACCTGCGTCTATGCCCAGGCCTATTATACCAAGCAGGCAACGGCCATGGCCCGGCTGAGCGGCCATGATCTGTTTGACCAAGCCCTGATTGAAAAAACCGCCAGGGAATGCGAACTCTGTCCCTTTGAATTTTCCCTGGATCTTTCCCTGACCTGTGATGTCATTATCTGCGATTTGAACTATGCCTTTGACCCCCGGGTCTACCTGAAACGCTTTTTTGACCGTGACGCGGGTAAGCTGACTTTTCTCATGGATGAGGCCCATAACCTTCCGGACCGCCTCAGGTCCATGTATTCGGCAGACCTGGAAAAAGAAGCGGTACTGACAGCCCAGGCCATCCTCAGGGATACGGCCCCGGCGCTGGCCAGAGGCCTTGTGGCAATTCACAAGGAAATGGTCCGTCTCCAGACCGCTTATATCCCCCTAAAAGAGTTCCATTCGCTCACAGACTTGCCCGCCCCTTTCATGGATACCCTTGAAAAATTTGCATCCAGGGCCGAACTCTGGCTGGATACCCACCCCAGCGCCCCGGTCCGGGATATCGTTCTGGACATCTTTTATACCATCAACGGCTTTTTAAATTTGGCCAGGCAATTCGGCAGCCATTACCGGTTATTTATCCACCGGTCGTTTATCCGGTCACCTGAAAATCAGGATCTTTGTATCCGCCTCTTCTGTCTGGACCCGGCTCCCATATTCGCAAGGCTTATAAAACGGTGCCGCAGTGCGGTTCTTTTTTCAGCCACCTTTTTCCCCTTTGATTATTATGACCAGGTGCTCTTCGGTTCCCTCCCGGCCCCCGATTCCGATCCGGATAAAAAACAATCCAAGTCCAGGATAGCCCCCCACTTTGTCTCCATTGACTCTCCATTTCCCAGGAAAAACTTTAAGCTGGTCATCCACACTTGTCTCAAAACCACCTTTAGACAACGCAGCAGATTTTATAAAGATCTGGCCCAATTAATTATTCATACCCATACCAAACGTCCTGGCAACCATCTGATATTTTTTTCCTCCTATGCCTATATGGAAGCGGTACTGGACCTGATTGACCCGGATCTTATGCCCGGAACCATTCAAATCCAGACCAGGCGGATGGATGAAGACGACCGCCTGTCATTCCTGAACAATTATACACCGAAAAGCCGGGTCACAGGCTTTGCCGTCATGGGGGGCATTTTCGGAGAGGGCATTGACCTGGCAGGGGACCGGCTTACCACAGTGATGGTGATAGGGGTGGGCCTGCCCCAGGTCAACCATGAACAAGAAGAGATCCGGGCTTACTATGATGCCCTCTTGGCGGAAAGAAGAGACCAGGCACAACAGGAAAACGATCTGGACGGATTTTTCATTGCCTACCAAATGCCCGGATTCAGCAGGGTCCTCCAGGCGGTGGGCCGTCTCATCAGAAGCGGTTCCGACAGAGGAATGGCCCTGCTCATGGATGAACGCTTTGTCCGGCCCGATTATCTGAGGCTTTTTCCCCTGGAGTGGGAAGGGTTTGATACCATATCCAGTCCCCATGATCTGGACAGATGCCTGGATCAATTTCCCATGGAAAAAATCAATAATTAATGTTTTAAGGGATTTCAAATAAAAATAACTTGCTATTCATTCTGTTTTAGTTTATTTAGTGCGCCTCTTTTATCCAATTGTACTTATGTACATTATATCAGGTAACGAAAATGAATTTTAAAAACATAACCTATTCCGTCCCCTGGAACCTGTTTTTGATCACTCTGGGCAGTGCAATTGTTGCCGTGGCCGTCAAAAGCATATTCATTCCCCACGGCATGATCGCCGGCGGCTTTTCAGGCTTGAGCCTTCTGGCTCTCTATGCCACGGACAGCCTGACACCGGGTCTCTGGCTCCTTTTGCTGAATATTCCTGTCTTTATCCTAGGCTGGAAATTCATATCCAAGCGCTTCCTCAATTATTCCTTTTACGGCATGATCTGCCTAACCCTGATCATCGAGACAATGAACCTTGACCTCCACATCACGGATAGCTGGCTTGCGGCCCTGGCCGGAGGGACCCTTCTCGGATGCGGTGCCGGGCTCATTTTCAGATCATTAGGATCTGTGGGAGGCAATGATATTATTTGCATTATCCTTAACCAGAGGCTGGGGGTCCGCATCGGCACCTATAATTTCGCGTTCAACTTCATCCTCTTTTTGTTCAGCTTCGGCACCCTTGAAACGGATCTCATCCTCTATTCCATGGCTGCCTCCTATATCACCTCCCAGGTGATGGAATACTGCATGACCCTGTTCAACCAGAGGAAAATGATCATCATCATTTCCGATAAAAACAAAGAAATCGCCCACGACATCAACCACAAGCTACGCCGGGGCGCAACCTTTCTCAAGGGAGAAGGTGCCTATACCGGAAAAACCAAGGATATCCTGCTCACCGTGGCCAACACCTTCCAGATCAAACGGGTGGAAGAGATCGCCTTCGGCCTTGATCCCGACGCCTTCATGATCACGGAAAACACCTTTAATGTTCTGGGCCAGGGATTTTCCCAGCGAAAAATATACTAACGGCCTTACGGCCCGGTGTACCCTTCACCGGGCCGCTTTTCACAGTTTTATAGTCCTCCCTTCAAAAGGATATAACACCTGAGCCTTAAATTACGGGATAAACAGGTATATCCATAAAAAGTCAGGGGAAGACACAGCGATTCTCTTTTCCGGGATGATGCCCACCCCACAACGGACGGGCATTGACTGTTATCAGAACTGGAGATCTCCTCTATCCCTGTGCCTTGCGTTGTCTGGCTGCTGTAGGGTGGATTCATATACTTTTGGGGTAAAAAAAACGGTAAAACAGAGACAGGCCGGGGTTACATGCATATTGGCCTGGATGCAGCCGGAACTTTTTGTGACATGAACAATTTATTATCATACAGAAAGGCCATGGGGAAAATTTTTTGTCCGAAGTAACCCACACGCTTTTTACAGGTTTCAATTTTAAAATGAATCTCACTTTTTAAACACAATTTTAAATACATCTTTATATTTTTTGGCAAAGTGAAACCTGATTCCCTCTTTAATATGGTCTGGAAGTTTTTTAATATCCGGTATATTCCTTTCCGGTAAAATAACCTCATTAATCCCGGATCGTCTTGCCGCAATTATTTTCTCCCTGATACCACCCACAGGAAGGACCTCGCCTGTCAATGTGATTTCGCCTGTCATGGAAAGAGGACGCCTGATTGGTTTGCCCATTGCCAGGGAAACCAGGGCCGTTGCCATGGTGACCCCTGCACTGGGACCGTCTTTTGGTGTTGCCCCCTCAGGCACATGGATATGGATAAATGCAGTGTCAAAATATTCCTTGCTGATGTTAAATAAAAGCAGGTTTGCTCTGACATGGCTATAGGCAATGGCTGCCGATTCCTGCATCACGTCACCCAGTTTTCCGGTCAGCTCAATTCCCGGTTTTTTCTTATGAACCCTTACGGCCTCAATGGGAAGGGTTGCACCCCCCATCCGGGTCCAGGCAAGACCGGTTACGACGCCAACACCTGACATCAATTTTTCATGTTTAAAAATCGGTGCCCCCAGTAAAACCTCCAGGGAATCAATACTGATCTGAATTTTTTCTTTTTTTTCTTTTAATATGACCACAATACTTTTTCGGATAATTTTGTTTAAAAGTTTTTCAAGGGTTCGGACTCCAGCTTCCCTGGCAAAGCCTTCAATTAAATACCGGATGGTCGGGTCTGTAATGGTAATGACTTTAGAAGTCAGATTATTTCGTTTCAAAAGCCTGGGCCATAAATGTTTCCTGGCAATCTCCATTTTTTCCTGGGTGATATAGCCTGCGAGGTTAATCCTGTCCATCCTGTCCAGAAGCGCTCTGGGTATGGTATCCAGCTGGTTGGCGGTGCAGATAAACAAGACTTTTGACAGATCAATCCGAAGATCCATGTAATGATCCAGAAACTCAGCATTCTGTTCAGGATCAAGCACTTCAAGCAGTGCAGATGCAGGATCACCCCGGTAAGACGCCCCGATTTTATCCACTTCATCAAGCATGACCACAGGATTTGCGACCTTGCAATCCTTTAAGGCCTGAACCAATCGACCCGGCAAGGCTCCGACATAGGTTCTTCGATGCCCTTTGATTTCAGCTTCATCTCTCATTCCCCCAAGGCTGAACCGGTAAAATTGCCGCCCAAGGGCTTCTGCTATTGACTTTCCAATGGAGGTTTTACCCACCCCAGGAGGGCCTACAAAGAGAATAATGGACCCCGCGATATCCTGTCTATAAATGCCTGCAGCAAAAAATTCTATGATTCTGTCTTTTACATCGGACAGCCCGGCATGATCCCGGTCAAGGACTTTTTCCGCGCGCTCAATATCGATATTGTCCTTGGAATGAATCCCCCATGGGAAAGAACTGATCCAGTCCAGATAATTTCGCGTGACACCATATTCGGCGGAGCCTGTATCCAGTACTGATAATTTTTCAATTTCCTCATAAAACCGTTTCACCACATGGTCTGCCGGGGAGTGCTTTGCAAATTTCTTTTTAAATTTATCCGCATCCGATGTTTTATCATCTTTGAGCAATCCAAGTTCCTTTTGTATTGCATGCATCTGCTCTTTTAAGAAAAATTTTCGTTTATTTTCACTCATCTGATTGTTGAGTTCTTTTTTAATTTTATTTTGAAGTTTTGCAATTTCAATCTCTTTTTGAAGCATCATCATGGTCTTTTTCATCCGGTCCATAATCAATGGAAGTTCCAAAATTTCCTGGAGTTCATTTCCCGAAGCCATGGTTATACCCGCGGCAAAATCCGTTAAAGGTTCAGGTTTATCCGGGCCGAACATGGATAAAAATTGCCTGACCTGTTCAGAGTATAACGGGCTCAATGCCAGCAATTGTTTAATGGAGCTGATAATTGCTATGGCGTACGCTTTGAGCTCGGTTTCATTTTCTTTGATTTCATTAAAATACTCTACTTCGACGACAAAGGGTGGTTTGTCGGAAATAAACCGCTTGATTCGAAATCTTTCAAGTCCATGGGCAATAAACTGAATACTTTTCTGAATATTGGCCATATTCTCCATTTTGATAACACAACCGACTTTGGGAAAATCCTTTTCATAAACGGTTTTGCCTTTTACTTCTTTTAAATACGCCAGGCCTAAAAGGCTCCTATTATTCTTGGATGCCCTCATCAACGTTTCTTCCCATCGTTTCTTATTAACCACAAGCGGTTGAACCTGCCCTGGTAAGTGGGGGCGTCCTGTAACAGGGACAAGATATAATATATCCGGTTTCATGTTTTGCCGGACTATTTGCTTGTCCATGCTTTCATTGCCCTGTTCGACTATTTCCGGTGTTACAGGCCTTTTGTTATCTGCCATAGCCCACCTCATTGGGAAAAATGCATAAAACCATTATTAGCCATTCCTTTTGACGTCATCCTCAAACTTCTTAACCGCTTTCATCCAGCCCTGTTTGAATAATTGATATTCCTCACAATCCCAATTACATGTATCTATTCCATTCTCTGTTGCCAGGATTTTTTGAAATGTGTATCTGAAGTTATGCTTAAAATAATCGTATTGATAATCATCCTGACGATTTAACCCCTCTTCTGCATCATCGAAGCTAAATGCATTAACTGCCACCCGGAGTGCGTCGTCATTGGCTATATCTTTGATCCAGTTTTCACCTTCTTCCTTGCCGTATTCGATCCACGTTTCCGTGCGGTCCGCAGTGAGACGGTTTGGTTTTTCTCTTGCTTTCTCCATGATGGCTCTCCTGATCTTTGTTCTATCACTTTTTTTTACACGGTATTGCTCACATGCTCACCTTAGGATCGATTTAAAGTATTTTCATGCTGCCAAAGAGCTTGTCGATATTATTTTCAACCAAACTTAATGTGAAATTTTTGTTCAAACGCACACGCAATAATCCGAGCAACATTATGTCCTGATTCAATGTGATCCATATTAATGACCAGATCAAATTCATCAGAGGAGACCTTTTCCCTTAGATAAACCGCGTTAAAAAATTCATGGTGCTCCTCATCAAGGGTAGCTAACCTTTTCTCTGCTTCTTTGTTGTCAACACCCAGCATATCTGCCAGCCTTAAAATCCGGTACTTCCTGCTAGATATCAATTGTACGGACATAATCGTATGACGGGGGAGGATTAAGTGAGTTCCCCGGCCCACAAATATCGTAGGTTCAGTATGCGACAAGGCTGCAACCGTTTTTGCCAGCTGCTTGACATAATCATTTTTGAAAAATTTCTTTTCAATGGATAGCGATACAAGGATTTCGCTCATCTTCCCGGGAAACCGTTCATCAAAAAATTCAATGATCTTTTCCGTCAAAGAAGAATCTTTTGCCATATGTTCTATGATTTCCCTATCAATAACACGATAGCCTGTCATTTCGGACAAAAAATCTGCCACTTCAAGAGCGCCGGCCCCTATCCCCCGGGATAAGCAAATGCAATGCTTTTGTAAGAAATCCTTAGACATTTTTCTTTCTGCCTGTTCTCTTTCCCATTTTCTGACTTGCGTGCCGGCCCAATCTGCGGCACTCATCATTTTTTTACCGTAATATCCAGGCGGATAGATTGTTGCATTTGAAGTTTTTTTCATGGTTTTATCCTCCTTATCTGGTTTTCTCTTTCACCAATCCATTGTGATTCAACCCCAAAATCAGTGTTGATCCACCTGGATTTTTTCGTTGATGAATCAGCAGTCAAAATACAATCCTTATATAAAATCAAACAGATCAAAAAAATTGGCTGTCCAAAGCCCGATAATGACTGCAAACACAATGGTAAGAACCCGTCGAGTTTCTCTGGTCACAGGAATGTACTTATGACATAACCAGATCAAAACCCCGACACCCATTAAAAAGAATGTAAATAGTACAAGGTTCATGATTGCTCTCCAGTCCTGGATAATTATGCAGTGACTACACCCTTTATCCCTTATCCTTTTCAACATATGTGCCCGGAACTAATGAATGGCTTTTTTTCTTCTATCACATTGATTTATTAGAATAATTTCCAATCCATGCATTTCAGTACCCATGAACGACCAATGGAATAAAAAGGTCAGATACTGCCAAAGGGTCATATGTGACCGTATCCAAAAATCAGAAGACCGTCATTGCAAGATGGCTTTACTTTTCTGGTGTGATAGGTTTAATTTGGGGCTTTTCAGGAGCTGTGTTCAACGAGATATCAAAAAGTCTCAGGCAGATTTTTGTTTCATTTAACCGGTATTTGCCTTGGCTGAGCCTCAAGGCCTTAAGCAGTGTCAGTGTCAGAACGCCACGCTCTAATGCCGCATCAATATTACGGGTATCCACGGCATGGGAGGCGGTGAACTTTCGGGCATAATTGCCGATGTTGTACTCCGCGTATACAAGATTGAGTTTTTCATAGGGCTGATAGTCAATCCGACCGCCGATTTCAAGTATATTATTTTCAAGTTTTACACTGACATCCTCTTTTTTCACACCGGGCAGATCCATGGTAATAACCAGACTTTCCTTATTTTCCACAATATCCGTCTGCGGGATAAAAAAACGCCCAGCATCTGTCCGTTCTTCTTTATGCTCTTTTTTTTTGCAGCTCTTTTGCCTCGGTTTTGGTAACGACTTTTTTCTCAGTCAGAATATCCTCCTAATAATTTCATATCAGTTGATGATTATTTTGTTTTCCATGCTGTTCCTCCAGGGTGACCGTAAGTAGAATTCCAGGACGTATTATTTCAATGAGTTATCCTGCGGCGCCAAACGCCAACGAAAAACGGTCACCATCATACGTATTGAGACTATTCTGGATAAAGTAACCCAAGGTCTCTATGCGTTTGTACTCGCTGTCACACCGCTTTATAGGTATACTGTATTTACTCTAATCAGCACTATCGGATACCGGAAAGCGATTTCACCCCCAGTGTTTCGATCAGCCGGTTGATGTCCGTGGTTTTCAGGTTCATCCCCCCTTCGGACACGGGCAGCAGGATGATACGCTTGCCTTCAAGGGCTTGGGCAATTTTCAGTTTCACGATGGTCTCACCGCCAGAACCGGCCAGGGCATTGTTCATTTCCCGGATACCCTTGGCTTCGGCGATTCCTTCTGCTTCAATGGCTTTGGCAAGAAGCTGCTGTTGCTCCTGGTATACATCGGCCTCTATTTTGTCTTTAAGATACTGGCCATCGGCATCTGCCACCATCTTGTTGACTTCACCCCGCGCTTCCTCAAGCTTGCGCTTGTATTCTTCAAGGGCGGCACGCTGGGCAGATTTATTCTTCTCCACCTGCTGATCCGCGACTTTCTTGTCCTCGATGGCCTTGGTATATTCGGCATTAAACCGGTAGTCATTGGTCAATACTTTTTCTATCACAATACCCATGGGGCCCAGGATCTGATCCAATGCATCTTTGGCTTTGTTAGCCTGGGTCTCCCTGGCCTCGGCAACATAAAAGGCTTCGGTTTTAAGCTCACCGAAAATATCTCTGGGTTTGCTTCTGGCAACGGTTCTGACAATGGTCTCCCGCAGGGTGGCATCATCCCTTGCCACATATTGAAGTATGTAAGGGGCTTTTGCAGAATCAATACGGTAGGCAATGATCACATCAAGGCTGATGTCATTACCGTCTGTGGTTTTGAACAGCAAATCATCCTGGCTTCTGCGGTCCCCCCTGATTTTGGAAAATGTCATTTCAAGATTCTGCAGCTTGGTATCAAAGACATGCCAGTCATTAATAAAAGGCAGGAAAAAATAGGTGCCGCCCTGGGCATAAACATGATCCTCCACACCTTTTGGTGCAAACAGGCCAATTTTGCGGGTCCGGACACCGACTTCGGTTTCCCCGGTGGTATGGGGAATGCAACCCATGATCGAAAACAAGACTGCAGACAATATGAACAGGATGATAAAAGGTTTCATTTGACACCTCCCTGGCGGACATCAAATAATTGAAGGGTATTGTTCAAATCCAGCGGGTTAACTCCATGGGTCCCGTCACTGGGAAGGATAATCAGGTCAAGTCCCTTATATACCTGCGCCATTTTTAACCCCACCATGCGATCTGAACCGATTCCCTTTAAGGCATCATTTTTCAGACGCACCCGTTCGGCTTCGGCCAGTTTCACCAGAAGATCTGCATTGGCCTTTATCTTTCTGACATAAAGGTCTTTTTCCGCAATTTTACGGGTGACATAGGCCTTGCCCTTTTCCATTTCAACCGCGGCAATCACCATTCCTTCCTGGACAATTTTTTTCAGCTGAGCCTCTTCCTTTGCAGCCCTGGCAGCGGCCCGGTTGGTAAAAACCATCTGATCCTGGAGTTTTTTGGCTTCAATATTCTTCTGTATTTCAGGGCTGTACTTAAAATACCGGACCAGTACCTGGTCAACTTCAATCCCTTTGCGGTTTAACTCTTCATTGAGCTTTTCCTTGGCCGCTTCAGCCTTTTCAACCCGCATGGGAGAGTTGTAAAATTCTTCGGTGGTCAGCTTTCCCAAAGTCTCTTTCAGGGCCGGCTCAGCTTTGGGAATAATACCGTTGTCCTCGTAAAGGGTGCCGGGACCAATGGTGGTGAATACAAGATAGGGATCTTTAATGTGATAAAGCATGGATACATCGACATCCACGAAAAAACCATCCGAGGTCTGGATATGGGCGGCCCGGTCTTTCCTGGCCCCGCCGGCCGCAGTTTCAGGAAAATTTGTCAACTCCAGCACCTGTATTCCCTTTGGCAAACGGTACATCTGCTGCAGGCCAAAGGGCATAACAAAGGTCAAACCGGCATGGTAAATCTCTTTTTGAACCCCGCGCTGCAAGCCAACACGGACCACCTTGATGCCGTATTCATCCGGCTGGATATAAACAAATAAGAACGCATAGCAACTATATACAATGATGACCAATGCCAACAGGATTCGCAATCCTTTGCCCATTTTCATATCAGCCGGAGAAAACCGGAACCGTTCCGTTAATCCGGCCAGGTAGACCTTTACATCATCCATCTGGTGCGCAGTCATGATCCATCTCTCCTTTAAAAAATGCCGTCCATACAGACGACAACAAATTGGGCATTAATAAATATACCGCTCACATATTTTCCGGTAATGGTGGCCGTATATGGATAGGGTAACGGCAACGGATATCAGCTTGGGTCTGCGAATCAGGGTCCATAAAATCAACTGCCAGTATCGAAACCGCTCTTTTCCAAGAATTCCAAGCCTTATGCCTGCCCTGAAAAAAGATAGAAACCGCTGAATATCAAGGGGCTGGTTCACCTCCGGCGCCTTGAGTTCCCGAAGCTGAGTTCTCACCCGGCAATAATAATTCGAAGGTGAATAAATCTGCTTCATGATCAACTGATATCCCTTCACCAGTGCATCCATTCCCATCTCGGGAAGGATATTGGTGGTGCCGTCCACATTGTCTCCGGTAAATTTTTTCACCACCCGGCTTTCGCGCTGAAGCCTGTCAAAAAGCCGGGTTCCCGGAGGGGCCTGTAGCATTCCAACCATGGCCGTAACAATGCCGCTTTTCTGGATGAAATCGATCTGCCGCTGAAAAATAGAGGGGCCGTCACTGTCAAACCCCACAATGAACCCGCCCATGACCTGCAAACCGGCACGGTGAATAATGGCGACACTTTCGAGAAGATCCCTGTTCTTATTCTGGGTTTTATGACATTCGCTCAAAGAGACTTCATCCGGTGATTCAATACCGATAAACACCGAATCAAACCCTGATGTCACCATCATGTGCAAAAGCTCGGGATCATCTGCCAGATTAATGGATGATTCTGTGAAAAACACACATCCTTTTTTATCACTTCGCCATTGGATCAGAGCGGGCAGGAGGTGTTCTTTCAAGAATCGCTTATTTCCGATAAAATTATCATCCACAAAAAAGATACTCCCCCGCCAGCCCAAGGCATAAATTTTATCCAGTTCCGATACGATCTGACCAGGAGCTTTTAGCCGGGGTTTGTGTCCAAACAATGCGGTAACATTACAAAAATCACAGTTAAACGGACATCCCCTGGAAAACTGGATGCTTAAAGAGGCGTATCGTTTTATTTTCAGCAGGTGCCACAACGGGCTGGGGGTCTGAGCAAGGTCACTGAATCCTGTTGCCCGATAAATTTTTTTGGGTCGGCCTTTTTTCAGATCCGATAAAAACATGGGCAGTGTCAGTTCCGCTTCATCCAGTACCAGGTGGTCAACGGTTCTGAATTCATCCGGTTCGGATGTGAAAAGCGGACCGCCGGCCACAATAGTTGTAGTCAATGACCTGCAATGCTCAATAATCCGGACAACAGATTTTCGCTGAACCGTCATTCCCCCGAGAAAAACCATGTCTGCCCACAGCATATCTGCGTCGGTCAAACGCTCTACATTCTCATCCACCAATCGCTTGGACCATTGTTTCGGCAGTATGGATGCGACGGTCAAAAGCCCAAGCGGCGGGAAGGCCGCTTTTTTACCGATAAAACTTAACGCATAATTAAAAGACCAGAAGGTGTCAGGGAATTTAGGGTAAATCAACAGGATATTCATCTGCGTCTCCTTTATATATTCAGTCACGTTTTTTTCGTCTGATCCCTTCAACGACCTCCATCCCCCGGGTTTTGGACACTGTATGAATTTGAATTTGAGGCGGTTCGGATAAAAGCGTTTTTGTTCCCAGGAGGACACCAAATCGATAGGATTTTATGTGATGGTCGAGGTCTTTTGGGGTCTCCCATTCTCCGAGCAGTGTGAATCGATTTTTATCGTTTATATCGCAAAAGGCGCAATAACTGACACAACCGTGTTCCTCTCCCACCGGTGCAATCAGGGAGAGAAGGGTTTGTACGACTTCCAGCTGCTTTTCCGGAAGCACATTCAGTGTTGTTCTGACAACGATCACTGGCGTCACCTTTCAAATTTGGGCCCTGCAGATTCTTTGGATGCTCACGCACCCGGGTTCATCCGCAAGGGCCTGTGCACTGGTTTAAATAAAATTCATGGCAAAAATCAGATTTTCTTGGACTTCAGCGTGGATTCGTTGAAAAGATCCTGTTTATCCCGTTTTTGCATGCGTTTCTCTTTTTGCGAGAGCTTTGCTTTTTTCTGTTTTTCGTGTTTGCCCTTGTCCCTTTTCCCTTTATCTCCCATGGTATCATCTCCTCTGGTTGTGAATGATCCTTGTTGAAATCACAGGATCGAAAGCAATTAAATTTATATAAAGAACGATGCAACACCCTGCATTATTTCATGTTTTTCTATGTATAGTCTATTGAACGAAAGGCCAAGCTGCGCATGGCTGTTATATGAAAATGTAAAACCGGCCTTAATACGCCGGCCTCCGGTCAATACTGTCTTTGAGCTGTGTGATTTCTATCCCCAGACCCAGGCATTGTTTGCCATCAACGCATAGCTCGGCATCACCGGATTCCAGATACGTTTTCAGTTCCTTGCCATCCCGTCTGAGGCTGACGCGCCACCGCTTATTTTCATCATCGTAAACCACATTTAAGTCTATGCCGCATTTACCGATGTTAGGATAAATTTTCCTGATTTTACGACAAATATCGTCCTTGTTCATGATGCCCTCCTTAGCCCATGAGATCTTCATTTTCCGGCCAGAATTCAATGCTCATCAGATGCCGGAATAGGCTTGTTGCAAATCAATTTAACCAGCACACTTAAGACATTGTTGATCTGCAAAATTTTATGCCTTATGAAATCATATAGAGCAATCATTGCGCCATGGGAAAGGCATGAAAAAATTTTATTCTATTCTATTGATTTTTATAGATAAAAGATAAAAAAAATAAAAAAGAAGAAGAACCGAGGTGACTCGGAAAAGGGTCTTATTTGTTCAATGGGTCATATATCGCCTTTTTAAAAAAACTTTTTTAAGTTGAAAAAACCGATCTGGAATGGCCGGGTATGCCCCGGATAACCAAGATCGTATATCCACACCCATTCGGGAGCTTCAAATTTAACACAACAAGTCCTATTAAAATCCTGGTTGGCTTTGACAATCTTTAAACCCGAATCAAGTCCCACCAGCGATTCGCTAACTGAGCTGAGAATATTGATTTATCCTGAACTCGGATTACAATTTCTTTTCTCTTGACAGAGAGAGCAAACACCCATAAAACAAATTTGATCAGATTTTTGATCAAATCACTGATCAAAAATGCCAGGGAACTTTTGCAAAACACCTTCACAGGGTCGTGACCAAGTGTTTGAGCAAACTGCGGTTACCTTATTTTAAAGGAGTCGTTTTATGTACGGATGGATGGGGAAAATACTCAGGGTGGATCTGACATCAGGGGTATGTACAACAGAGGATATGGATCCGGATGCGGCCAGAAACTATATCGGAGGTCGGGGTCTGGGAATCTATTTATTGTGCCGGGAGGGGGATCCCAAGACAGATCCCCTGGCACCGGAAAATCCCATGATCATGGCCACCGGTCCTTTGACCGGAACAGGCGCGCCCACGGGGGCAAGATACATGGTCATGACCAAATCACCCCTCACCGGGGCAGTGACCTGCTCCAACTCAGGGGGCATGTTTCCGACGATATTCAAAAAAACCGGATTTGATGCTGTGGTATTCACAGGCAAGGCAACATCTCCGGTTTACCTCTGGATCGACCAGGGAGAGGCAAAGCTCAGGGATGCCTCCCATCTCTGGGGGAAAAACACCCACGACACCACGGACCTGCTGTTGCTGGAAACAGATGAAAAGGCAAGGGTGGCCTGCATCGGGCCTGCCGGGGAAAAACAGGTGCTATTCGCCTCCATCATGAATGACAAACACAGGGCTGCAGGCCGTTCAGGTGTGGGCGCCGTCATGGGCAGCAAAAACCTCAAGGCCGTTGTGGTCAGAGGAAAAGAGAGAATTGCCCTGGCAGACCAGGACCGGTTCAAGGCCTTCAATAAAACCATCCTGGACACTTTCAAAGAAGGCATCAAAGAAGCCCCCCTGGGCCTTACCGTAAACGGCACGGCCGGTGTGGTCATGGCCACCCAGAACTTCGGTGTTCTTCCCACAAAAAACTGGCAGCAGGGTACCTTTGACGGGTGGGAGAAGATCCACGGTGAAGAACTGACCCGGAAATACCTGAAAAAAAATTCTTCATGTTTCAGCTGTCCCATTGGATGCGGCCGCCTGACCCGTGTTGATGACCCTAAATACGGCGGAGAAGGAGAAGGCCCTGAATACGAGACCCTCTATGCCATGGGCTCCAACTGCATGATCGACAACCTGGCTGCCATCGTCAAAGCCAATTACCTGTGCAACGAGCTGGGCATGGATACCATTACCATGGGGGCCACCATTGCCTGCGCCATGGAACTGGTGGACAAAGGCTACCTCTCCGAAGAGGCTGTCGGCCGCCCCTTGAACTGGGGGGATGCCGACGCCCTGGTGGAATTGACGCAAATGACGGGAATGCGCGAAGGTTTCGGCGACCAGCTGGCCCAAGGCAGTTACCGTCTGGCAGACAGCTGCGGCCATCCAGAACTGGCACCGGTTTCCAAAAAACAAGAATTCCCCGGATATGAACCCCGGGGTTCCCAGGCCATGGGCCTGGCCTACGCCACCTCCCCCATTGGCGGCTCACACATGCGCGGAGACCCAGCCTATTTTGAACTCTTTGCTGTTCCTAAGGCCATGGATCCCCATGTATGGGAGGGAAAGGCAAAGGTAACCAAGGCTTTCCAGGACCTGTCAGCCATTATCGACTCGGCAGGGCTGTGCATATTCTTTGCCGTACGGAACCTGGCAGCCAAGGATCTCGGGGTGGCCCCCACCGGTATTCTCGAATACCTGAATGCTGCCACGGGAACTGATTATACCCTGGAAGAACTCATGGCAGCAGGTGAACGGATCATCAACATGGAACGGCTTTTCCTTGCCCAAGCCGGGTTTACCCGGAAGGATGACAGCCTGCCCGACCGCCTGACCCAAACCCCTGCCCCCACAGGGCCTGCCAAGGGCATGGTCTGCCATCTGGATGAAATGCTGGAAGAGTATTATGAGGCCCAGGGCTGGACCAAGGATGGCATTCCCGAGAAAGCGGTCATTGAAAAGCTGGGGCTGAACAATCTCTTTAAAGGATAGGCCGGACAGCGCTCACCCATGCGTATCCATGTGACCCTATACAGTGACCTTAAATCGTTTGCCCCGGACGGGTCGGGCAGGTTCGCCCTAAACCTCCCGACCGGGGCAACCCTTCAGGATGCATTGATATTAATTGCCCTGCCGGAAAAACGGGCCATAACCACCCTGATAAACGGCAAACGCGCCTTTCCAGAATCCCTGCTCAAAGCCGGAGACACCTTGGTTCTCTTCCCCGAAATTTGTGGAGGGTAAGCCCGCTTGCCCCTTGCACTTTAGCCTCACATATGCTTCTTTACAGGCAATAACTTTATTAAGGATAAATATATGGGCCAGCCCCTATGGAAAGATTCAAAGATCTGGGCCGGGTTGAACAGGCCGGACCTTACACCTGAGAACGCCGATGTGATTATTTTCGGTATCCCATTTGACGGCAGTGTTTCGTTCAGATCAGGTGCCGGGCAAGCACCGGATGCCCTTCGACAAATCACCTATACCATCTCACCCACTACGGAAGATTTTCAATCCTTTGCCGATCTGAAGATAAGGGATATGGGAAATATCACCGGCGACACAAGGGATGATATTTTTGCAAATGCCGGGGCCCTGACCGCAGACTTAGTCAGTACCGGCACATTTTTCATCATGATCGGCGGTGACCATTCAGTGACCATCCCTGTCCACCAGGGAATTGATGAGGCCCTGGACGAACCCTTCGGGATCATTCACATTGACGCCCACTTTGATCTCTGCGATGAACAGGGAGGGGACAGGTTCTCCCACGGCTCCACCGAGCGAAGAGCCCTTGAATTAGACAATGTCAAGAGAATAGAGGACATCTTCTTTCTGGGTATCCGGTCCATAGAGTCCGATGAATTGGAATTCTTCAACACCAACCCCGTGCAGGTAGTCTCGGCCAAGGAAATTTCCAGAGGCGGGGTGGATAAGGCACTGATCCGACTGAAAAACCAGCTGGGCCACCTAAATAAAATTTATCTGACCATTGACATCGACTGCCTGGATCCGGCCTATGCCCCTGGCACGGGAACCCCACAGTTCGGCGGAATGACATCCAGGGAGCTGCTTGACCTGATCCAGGGAATTTTTGATCTTCCGGTCATGGGCATGGATATAGTAGAAGTGGCACCCAAACTGGATAATTCGCTGACCTCAGTGTTTGCGGCCCGCAAACTGGTAACCGAGGTCTGCGGTTTTATCCATAAAAAAAATCAAAAATAGAATATATTTACGGGAAATTACCATGTTCGAAAAAAAAGATCTTTTATCACTGGACGGCCGGGTGGCAGTTATTTCAGGCGGCGCCGCAGGCATCGGCCTGGGAACCGCACAACTTCTTGCGGCCCATGGCGCTAAGATAGCCATCCTTGATGTAAACACGGATGGGGAAAATCAGGCAAAAAAATTCAGACAGCAAGGCCACGAAGCACAATTTTACAAGTGCGATGTCAGTTCAGCTCCTGAGGCAAAAAAAACCGTTGAAGACATCCTGAAGGATTTCGGCCGGATTGATATCTTATTCAACAATGCCGGGGTGACTGTCAGAAAAACCGTGCCGGAACTGGCAGAGGAAGAATGGGATTTTGTCATCAATGTTGGGCTGAAGGGCACTTTTTTGCTTTCTAAATTCATCATTCCCATTATGGCTGAACAAGGCGGGGGCAGCATCATCAACACGGGCTCCGGATGGGGACTCAAGGGCGGGGACCAGGCCGCAGCCTATTGCGCGGTCAAGGGCGGCATTGTAAACCTGACCCGGGCCATGGCCATTGACCACGGGCCCCAGAACATACGCGTAAACAGTGTAAACCCAGGGGATACGGACACCCCAATGCTCAGGGACGAAGGGGTGCAGACCGGGATTGTCATTGACACTGAAACCGAAAACAAATACCTGGCCGAATGCGGTACGGACAGACCTCTCAAAAGGATCGGCATGCCCGAGGATATTGCCAATGCAGTATTGTACCTGGCCTCTGATCTTTCCGGATGGGTCACGGGTGCCGCCCTGGTTGTTGACGGCGGGGGCATCGCCTAGGAGCTGTTTTGATTTTCCCCCATAGGGCCGCCTCTAAAAATCAGGCCGGGACATCACCATGGGGGGATCATAAAGCCCGGGCAGGTCCTGGCCGGCCCCTGTTTCATCCAGGTAAAACTGCATACAGGCGGCAAGGCCTCTGCCCATATTCTCCTGCCCGGGCAGCAATTCCAGTTTTTTAAAAATATTTCGGGCTTCAACCCAGTTCCGGTCCAGCCGGCAAATCTGTCCGGCAAGGAGCAAGGATCTGGCCAAAAGCGCGTCCTTTAAACGCCTTGTTTCCTTAAGCCCTAATCTATTCTGATCAACTTGATTCTGATACTCCAGATCTTCCACCTCTAACAATGACTCCACTGCCTTCTCATTATTGCCAAGGGCAAAAAGCAGCCGGCCGCGGAAATAGCTTTTCTCCATGTGCCGTGCCGGGTCCCTGGCCAATACCGCAATGGCCTTTTCATACTGCCCTGCCCGAAACAGACTTTGGGCACACATATAATTATCTTCCCTGCATTGGAGCCTTGCAGCCTCGTTCCATGCAGACTGCATCCGGTAAAGCTGCTCAAGGGTCCGGTCGCGGACTCCTGTTTCGTCCAGAATATTTTTAATTTCCAGGGCAGCGCAAGCCAAATCATAATCCTTCAGGTTGAGGGTGATTTGTCCAAGAATATCCCAGTTCCGTGGGTCCACAGGATCAAGCCGGATGAGCCTTTGGACCGTTAGTTGGCAGTCCTTCCATCTTTTAAGGGCAATGAGACAATGGGCCTTGAGCTGAAGATGATGCTTTTTAACCTGTTTTTCTACCTGTAGGCCTGTAGTAATCTTTCTTATATTATTCAAGGCGCTGTCGTATTGTTCCAGGCGATAAAGTGCAAATGACAGGTGGTAATAATAGGACTCGGGTATTGTTTGTTTCTCCATTGCGATCAATTTTTCAAAGGTCCGGGCAGCACCGGAAAAATCCCCGTCCTGCATCTGATAGATCCCAAGGTTATGCCAGAAATTGATTTTTTCAGGATAAAGCCGGGTGCCCAGGGTCAGAAAGCCCGCAGCCTGATCAGGCCTGTTCAGGCCCCCGCTCGCAAGTGCCGCATAGGACAGGGCATAGGATATGGGAGACGCCTTGTCCAGCAAGGGTGACAAGGTGTTCAGGCAGGCCTCAAAGGCCTCTGTTTGAAGCTGTTCATAGGCCTTTTTCAACACCGCGTAATCCCGGGGATCCACACGCCCCCCGGCTGCGGGGCAGGCCGTGGGCAATATCAGCATCAATAAAAGAATAATCGCAATACGCATGATCAAGATCAATCCAAAGTAAAGGACAGCGGGATGTCCACGCTCACAGCCACTGTCTCCCCATTTAATTTTGCCGGAACAAAGGTCCATGTTTTTACCGCCTTTAATACGGCACGTTCAAAATATCCGGCAGGGTTTGCCATGAGTATCCTGGACGCCTTAACCTTTCCGCCTTCTGTAACCACACAGCGGACAACCACCTTCCCTTCAACCCCCTGCCCTTTGGCACGGGAGGGATACAGGGGATGGCGAAATTGCTTTATCCTGGGCTGAACATCCACAGATGCCAATTGATAGACACCTGCTACACCTAAGCCTGGTTTCAGGGCATTTACCTTCACAGGCGCCGGGGCAGCCGGCAAAGGGGCGGACAAAGGAACAGGAAGGCCGGCCGCCATAAGGGGTACCGCTTCCATCTTAAGGGGGGTGAGCCGTATTTCTTCCGGCCGGACAAAGGCCTTTTTTACCTTTTTCTTCCGTCTGGGAGTGGATGCCGGGAATATCTTTTTGGGCACAATTTTTATTTTCTCCTGCTTTTTCACAGGAGAAGGCAAGGCGCAAACCCGAACAGAACCGTTAGATTCCTGGAGCTGCAGGTCAGCCTCCCGGCTCATAAGGGGGGCCATGAGGCAACAGATCAGGGTGATGGCCACGGCACCGGCTAGTGATCCTGTCAGGCGGAAAATGGACATGATTAAGGCTCAGCCTTTGCTGCAACGCTTAAGTTGACAACCCCGGCAAGGCGGCAGTGGTCCAGCACCTTTATGGTAATTCCTGTGGGGCAGGTTTTATCTGCTGCAATCACCACGGTTCCCCCGGGTACTTCGGCAAGAAAACTGTTCATCCGCCCCCGGATATTTCGAATGTCGATCTCCTGCCCCTGGATAAAGATTCTTCCTGCGCCGGTGATGCCGATTACCATTGACACCTTTTCTTTAGCCTCGGCACTCTGGGCTGTGGGCCGGTTCACTTCCACCCCGGACTCACGTACAAAGGAGGTTGCCACAATGAAAAAGATCAACAGGATGAATACCATATCTATGAGGGGGGTCATATCAATCTGGACACTCTCATCAACCGCCACCCTTTTGCGTCTCATTCTCGTCTCCTATTCCGGCAAAAGGCCATTTGTTTTTTTCCGGATCACTGCCTGTTTCCGGGCAACTCTTCTTTTGAGAAAAACAACGGCAATAATTCCCGGTACAGCGATAAAAAGGCCGAACTGGGTGGTCACCATGGCTTCTGAAATTCCCACAGCCAGGGCACCGGGGTTGGCCAGGCCGAACAAGGCCACGGACTGAAAGGTTTTTATCATCCCGGTGACGGTTCCCAAAAGCCCTAAAAAAGGGGCAAGGGCGGCAAGGACCTTTATGGTGGTAATCCCCTGAACCTGATTTTCTCCCCAGCGGTCCTGGAGAAACCTGAGAAGGTCCCTGTCATGCCGAAGGCAGCCGGTTTTAAGATGATAAAACGCCTTTTTTATGCCCTGGACCTCATAATTCCGGTTTGGTTGCCACAATGGGAGGTGGTAAAAAATCATTCCCCACATCCAAAGGCAGCAGAAGACCAGGGGGGCCATAGTTATTCCCCCGGTTTCCATATAATGTTCAACCATGGTGATGAATGCTTCCATGCAAATTTATCCTGAAGTCAGGCGGGCAATCACGGCCATGCCGCATTCTTCCATGTCCGCCACCAGAAGGGCCACCCGCCGTCTTAAAAAATGATGTGCCAGAAGAAGGGGAATGGCAATTCCGAGCCCTGCCTGGGTAGTCACCAGGGCCTCGGAAATACCTGTGGACATCATCCTGGGATCAGAGGTGCCAAAAATGGTGATGGTCCGGAAGGTGTTGATCATCCCGGTGACGGTTCCCAGAAGCCCCAGAAGCGGGGCAATGGAAGCCAGCACCCCGATGACGGACAAAAACCGTTCCTGTTTTCCCTGCTCCACCATGATCCTTTCTTCAATGATATTGTCAAGGCTGTCAATGGTCCGGCCCACCGAATCAAGGCCGGACTCGATCACCCTTGCGGCGGGGCACCGCTTTATTTTCATCAGGTCATTTCGTATCCGCTCCAAGGCGCCATCAACAAAAATCTGCTGTTTTTTTCTTTGACCAAGCCGGTTTTGCATCATCAGGTGAAGGGCTTTCAAGACGGCAACCACGGCACCGATAAGGCCCGCAGCCAGGATGGGATACAGCAGGACCCCCCCGGCCTCAACCCAGGTTTCCATGCTCTGGTGCTGCTCTGCCGCCCGGATGGCAGTGCCGCCGGTAATATCAAGGGGCAGGACATCAGATTTCCCGTCCAGCCATGCGGCAAGGTTTCTTTTCACGGCACCTTCGGCAGCCACAGACACCCCGGGTCCTGCAGCCTGGGGAAGGACAAAAAAGACATTTTCATCATCCCGGTATCCCATAAAAAAACCGCCGGCTCGGAAAAGATTTACCGTACGGACCTTTCCGCTGGTATCAATGACCTCGGCAAACCTGGCTTCTATTTTCCCCGTTGCCCTGATATCGGAAAAGACAATGGCGGTATAAGCTTGCAGCTGCGCCATGCCCGGGAATCCCTCCTGGGCCAGAAGCCTTTTCAGGGCCTGCCTTTTTTCAGGAGACACAGACGCAACAGGGCTGGCTTCAAAACGGGAGAGGGTATGGCCCAGGGCGTTACGAAAACTTCCCTTAACCGTTTTCATATCCGCAGTTTCCCGCTGGTACTGATCTGCAAGTGCAGCCCTTTGGGCTGATATCTGATTCAGGGTTTTGGATGCCTGGTCAAGAGCCCTGGTATTTTCAGATATACGTTTTTTCAATGCCGCCACTCTCTTTTCAAGTCCGGCCTTATCCTGGTAGATATACCGTTGAGAAGAAAAACTTCTCTCATTCATTTCCCCGGAAAGGGAGAGTACTTTTCTGGCGGTTTCATCCCAGGCATCTGCGGCCTGGCAGGGCAGAACCATAATCCCTGAAAAATAAATAATAAAGAGGAGGATAAAGCCCTTTTTCATATCTGCTCTCCCTTGTCCGGCCCCCCCACAGGAAGCTCTACCACTGTGGAGACCCTTTTTTTCCGTGCAATATCCATGGCCTTGTTGATTTCACCCGTATCGGCCCGGGCAATGTCCTGCCATGTCCTGGATTCCTTCTGGTATCTCTGGACTATGTTGTTTCCAAACACTCTGAAAAGCCCAAGCCTGCCGAGCCTGAACAGAGTAATCTGCACAGAGTCGCCCGTGATATCCCGGGCAATTTCCCGGGTCACTTCCACGGAATAGCCGTATTCAGACTCCACCTGCATGGCCCCGAGAATCCGTCCGAATTTGTCGGAAAGGCCCACAGAAGGATCGTCAAGGTAAGACCGGATAAACGCAAGGCGCCGCTGCCGTTCCTCCAGGGCAAAGGGGAGATCTTTTTTCACATGGGTTTCAAGGTCCAGGTAGAGCACTTCCAGAAACGGGGTCATGGTGTCCCGAATTTTGGCGACCCGATTCAGATTCTCTTCCAGAACCGCCATATTCTTTTTTTCAGATTCTATATACCGCCGGGTTTTTTCCAACTGAAACCGGGTCCATGCCTCCTGGAGTTCAAGGTCTATAATCTCCTGGATCATATCCCTGCGTTCCTCTTGCCACTCTTCCGCGGCAAGGCCCGCCCGGGAGGCCAGACCCACGGATTTTTCAAGGGTCCAGGCTGCCTCATCAGGTCCGGCTGCCCGGCTTGATGTGCCAATACAGACCATTGCAAGACAAAAACAAATTTGTATAATTCTCATCTCAACATCCTTTTTAGGGTCGGCCTTATTTGACCATTTTTCTCAGGGGCCTCCGACCAAATCGTAACATAACGGATCAGAAGCAGGCAGAATAATACCGAATAAACCGTAAAAAATATAAAGATCAGGGGATTGGTGGAAAGGTGAATCATAGCCCCTATCTGCCTGCTTTCATGGGGGATGAAAAATCCGTCAAGAAAAAAATAAGACGATCCCAGACGGACTGGGGAAAGGATTCTCAGTTCTCTGATCTCGGGGGGGGCATCATCCCTTTTAATCTGGATCCGTACAAAATTGTCCTCAAGGGAAAAATCTTTTTCAGGGATATGAAATATTTTTTTCCTGCGGCCATTTTCATTCTCCGTGATCATGGACCGGTCGGTCACATAGAAAATATCTTTTACCAGGATATCATAACCGCCCATACTGACGGTCTCCCCGGGGAAAAGCTTTATGGGTTTGTGCCGTTCTATCATGGTAATATCCAGGGCATGGAGCCCGATTACCATGAGGGCGGCGATGTGGATCAACGCCATCTGCACCGCCCTGGGCCGTTTTTCATGGACACCTGACCCGGACAGAGATCTAAACAGGGACCTGATCTGGACCGTGGTACAGCATGCGGTATTGACAAACAGGCAGGCACCTATCAGCACAAAGGCGATAAGCCAGGCCAGGATAATGGGATTTTCGGCAATGGCACCCAAACAGAGTCCCACATGGGTGGCAGTCATATCCTTGAATATGATTTTATATGCATTTACACCGGCAAGACGGTTTCCAGCGGCAAAGGCCAGGGCAAGCAAGGCAAACAGAAAATAACTGGCTTTCAAGGAAAAGAAAAAGCGTTTCATAGGTTCATCACCTTGGAAAGGGTCATTGCCAACACAATTACGGCCAAAGGGAAAAAAAATCCCCAGGCATGGGCTCTTGCCGAAGTAAAAACAGAACGGGGCACGTGGAGGGCCACCATATAAAGGACAAAAAGCATGGCTGAAAAATAGAAATTACCGCTCCACCGCCAGGTGGTCCCCCACCCGGAAAATCCCCAGTAACATCCGGCAATCTCTCCCCCGAGAAAAATGACCGCACCTAAAAGGGCGGCCTGTTTGGACTGAAAAAGTATGCCTGAATCCGGGTCATCATTCCTGAAGAAAATATCTGCAGCCCCGCCCAGGGCAAAAAGCGTCAGGCCCAGGCTCAGTGGCCTTGAGAGAAAAAACAGCCTTGCAAACATATACCCCGACATAAAGGAGGGGGTGCGGTAATCCTCCGTGACCAGGCTGCCCAGGGCAAGGAGGATGAGAAAAACTGCCGTAAGCCTTGGACGAAGGGCACCGGACTCATAATCCGCTTTCAGATTTTTCCCCTGCCAGAGGCAGAGGATAAGGGCGCAAAGCCCGAAGGTGGGAGCCACCCCGGAAAGGGATACCCCCATGGTCTTAAAAAAACAGGCAGCCTGTATTGTCCAGCAAAGACCTGCCAGAGACCATGCCGTCCTTGCCCCCGCAATGCTGCTTTGCAGTAAGGCCAGGCCGCCGATGGCAATATTAAGACGGGCGCACCAGGTATACACCGTCATGGGATCAATCATGGATCATTCCTTTGTATATAAAAAATCATGTACCCGGTCCAGGGCATCCGGCTGGGACACATTGACAACAACAGGGTCGACCAGCATCCACCTTTGGCATACGTCATCAAGGATGTCCGGTCTCACCGCCCAGATATGCCTGGGCCTATCAAGGGAAAGCAGGGGGGCCAGCAGGGGGGCATGCCCCTGACCCCGAAGCTCCAGGGGACCGACCTCATCCACCATTACACAGTGTTTGCTTTCATTTTCAGATGAATCCAGTGCCCGGTCGGCCAGGGCCCGGCCCTCAGGATAAAATATAAAAGGTAGCTTGCCGCCGGTATCCGCCCTTTTGGCAAAGGGGACAGATGCGCCTGTACCCAGACAATGGATTTGCGAGCTGTACCGCAGGCCGTTTTTAAACGTCCCCGGACAGACAACGCCCCCAAACTTCAGATTTTTATTCGCTTCTGCAATCTGCCGGAGCATGGTGGTCTTCCCCTCCCCGCTCCGGCCCGCAAGGAGCAAAACCCGACCCTTGAAATCGGGGTGGACAAAGGCTGGGACAATACTTTCCAGGCCCGAGTCCTTATTCTGCCTTGCAGCAATGCCGTAAAGCCTGCTCACAGCATCACTGGACAACACATCCCGGGTGGGGCCCTCTGCCAGAATTTTTCCCTGGTGGAGAAGGATCACCCTGTCGGTAAAGAGCAGGGCATGGTTGGGGTCATGGAGGCAGGCCACCACACAGGACCCGTCTTCCCGGGTCAGGCGTTTAAGCTGGGACAGCATCAGGTACCTGTTTTTATAATCCAGGTGATTGGTAGGCTCATCCAGAAAAACTGTTTTCCGTGTCTGAACCAGGGCACGTGCCAGGAGCACCAGCTGTTTTTCCCCGCCGGAAAGACCGGTATATACCCGGTGGGACAGATCGCTGATCTGAAGTTCGGAGAGCACCTCTTGAGCCATTTCGATATCTTTTTTTCCCGGGGCTCCGAAGCTGCCTAAAAACACCGTCCGGCCCATGACCACAACCTCAAGGACAGAAAAAGGAAACATATCTTCATGCTCCTGGGGGACATAGCTCAACTGCCTTGCAATATCTTTGCGCCCGGCCTTTGACATATCAAGCTCCCCAAGAGTCAGCCCGTCATATACGGAGGGGAGAAGACCGCATAGACAAGACAAAAGGGTGCTCTTGCCGGCCCCGTTCCGGCCCAATAGTCCCACAAATTCTCCGGGATAAAAATCAAGACAGATGTCTTTCAACACCTTATTTCCGGAATAGGAAAAATTTAAGTTTCGGCAGGAAATAAGAGAATGGCTTGCCATCATGCCCATCCCCTGTTTTTATTCCGATAGAGGAGCCATGCAAAAACAGGGGCTCCAATAAGGGAGGTAATAACGCCCAAAGGCAGCTCCGAGCTTAAGGCGGCCCGTGCGACATCATCGGCCATGACCAGAAAACTTGCACCCAGAAGGGCGGAGCAGGGAATCAACAGCCTGTGGTTGGGTCCCAATAAGGTGCGGACCATATGGGGAATCACCAGCCCCACCCAGGCCACCTGCCCGCAGGAAGCCACACAAACGGCGATGACAAAGGAACTGACGGCAATAAGAAAAAAACGCAGTCCCTTGGGGCTCACCCCAAGTGCCCTTGCCGTGTCATCACCCAGGGACAACACGTTAAGCCGGTACCGGCACAGATGAAACACCAGGTATCCGATCAGAATCACGGGCAAAATCCCGAGTGCATCGGGCCAGGAGGCCCCGGAAAGTGACCCCATGACCCAGAAAACAATGGCCGGTAACTGGCCCAGGGGGTCGGCCACGGTTTTCACAATCATAAAAAAAGAATGGAACAATGATCCCGAGATCACCCCTGTGAGCACCAGAACCAATACCCTTGAGGTCTGTACGGCCTTTGCCATGCCCAGGGCAATGCCCACGGCACAAAGCCCCATGAGAAAAGACAGGACCCGCACAACTAAAAAAGATGATCCGGGAATCAGAAGGCCCACGGAAGCCCCAAAGGTGCAGCCTGCGGCCACCCCTAAAATATCCGGAGAAACCAGGGGGTTCCGGAAAAGGCCCTGATACACCGCACCGGAGACAGAAAGGCCTGTGCCCACGAGCAGAGCCAGAAGAATCCTGGGAAACCGGATCAGCATAAGCACCCGCTCATTATCAGTGAGGACATGATAATCCCCGGACATGATATCAACCATAAGAGAAGGAAATTTGACCATGGCCCCGGCCACTTCTTTGGGAGATATTTCCATACGGCCCGTGAAACACGAAAAAATACAAGTCCCGGCCAGAACAGCAGTAAAGGCAAAATAAATGATAGCGGTCCCAGCGATTGTTTTTTTTGTCATAGGCCCCCACTGCCCCCGATTTTCCCCACCACAATTGGGTATTTCCCGCTGAAGCCCTTACCGAATATGGTATCGTAAAGCCTCTCGGTTTCAAACCGTACCTCCTTGCCGGAAAAAACCTTTGGATGGATGTTGGCAGCCATCCACAACACCCCTGCCACGGCAAGGGGGGAGGGAAAATCCCAGTAGGTTTCAGCAGGCACCCTGAATATTTTTTTTTCTCTAACCGCCTGAACCGTGCAGAATTCCGGAGAATCCAGCTTGGAGCGGGCATCACGGGTAAGTCTGTCACTGGCAATGATCACTTCCGGATTCCAGGAAAGAAGCTGTTCCCGGCTGACGGTAACAAAAAAGCCCCTGGTTTGCTCACTGACATTAATGCCGCCGGCCATTCGGATCATTTCATTTTGAAGCATTTGGCCGGATATTGTGGAAAGAAGTCCGGAAGAGGCATAATAGGTTTTATGCCGGAGGCAGCCCCCAAGCCTTTTGGCCATAAGGGTTTCAACCCGGGTCATGGCATTGACCACCCTATCGGTATGGGCTTTTTTTCCCGACGCCCTGCCGATGAGATCCAAGGCATCCTTGATGCCTGCCATGCTCTCAGGCATGATCACAATGGCGGGAACACCCATGGATGTCAGCCTTTCTGCCATGCGGATTCCGTCCTTTTGCCCGTACATGATCACCAGATCCGGCTTAAGGGAAAATATGGTTTCAAGGCTTAATCCGGCAGTTCTGTTTCCTACAAGGACAGGCGGATTCTCAGGATCAATAATCGCCTCATACAAGGATGCGCTTGTGTCTTTGGTGGACGCCCCCACAATCGCATTTCCCAAATCGGAACAAAGGGCAAAGAGGGTGGCCGGAATAAAGGTGGTGACAACCCTTTCTACCGGCTGGTCGACCCTGACCCGCCGCCCGGCCTGATCCGTCACGGTACCGGCAAAACCAGTACCCTGCCAGATCCAATACAACACCAGAACACATACGCATTTTTTATTCATGAAACCTCCGGGATGAAAAAACGCATAGCGCATTTGCAGGCACTGCCGCAAATGCGCTATGCACCATCCCAATCAATGTTTAGAACTCGTACCGGGCAACCATTTTTACATTAAACCCGTCACAGGCCATGCCTTTACCGTCATAGTAATCCGCATCAAAAAGATTGGTGATATGGCCCCCCAGGCTGAACCCGGAGTCCCAGTCTTTGACCAAAGACAGATCCACCACCATGCTGTACTCTTTCTCTTCGTCATCCACATTGAAAATTATGCTGTCCTTATATGATCCGCGCAGAATAAACCGGGTCTCAATCTTCGGGATCATATAATTGAGATCCGCACTCAAGGTGTATTCCGGGATATCTTCCAGAAAGTCGCTATCTCTTGCATCGGACTTATTCCGGGCATGGGTATAGACATAGTCCACGCCCAGAGAAATACGGTCAGTGATCTGGGTGTCGGTTTCAAATTCAATTCCGTAGATTTCAACGTCATCAATATTGGCCGGCTCATTATTGAGTTCTCCGATCCGGTCGTCGATATCATTAAAGAAACCAGATAGAACCACCTGGGTTTTACCAAAAAACAGGTATTTTGCCCCCAGGGTGTAATTGGTATTTTCCTCGGGATGAAGTGGGTATATGGTATCATCATCCTCCATATCGCCGAAGGTGGGGAAACGTGTCTTTTTCGCCAGGGAGCCGAAAATTTCCAACCCGCTTTGTCCGGTCCAGGTCAGGCCGGCCATGGGATTGAAGCACTCATCTGTATACCCGTCCAGATCGGCAATTTTTTCAGCGTCAAACTCATGGTAAGCCAGCCCCAGAACGGCTGTAAACTGCCCCAATGAAATGGTGTCTTCAACGGCAAAGGTCAGGGTGTTGGACTCGGAATTTTCCCAGTCTCCCCCTTGATCATCCCTCTGCTTGTGCTTGTCTTCACGATACTGGACACTGAAAGACAATTTTCCGTATTTATCAAGATCGGTATCAGAAAAAAGGGAAATACCGTATGAATCATCATCCCAGGTGCTTGTGGATAATTTATCTTCAAGGTCTTCGCTCACATAGGAGGTATAATCATCCTCATGGCTGTGGTAAAAAGCCATAGCCCTGAGATCCCACCAATTGCTAACAGACAGTTTCCCGCCGAAATCAGCCCCTGTATCCATATATTTATCGTACCGGCCGAAACTGGAAAACCCACCGGGGAAATTTATGACTTTATTGTGCACGTCACTGAACGGCCTGCCCCGCTCCATATCGAAATGATATAAAGAAGTATATAATTCTAGTTTCTCATTGGGAACAAATCCCAGACGGGTCCAGAGATTCAGGGATTCAAGGTCTGAATTGTCCTTTTTGTCTCCTTCATCCACCACCCTGGGATTGGGACGACCGTCGCTGGGGCCCCTGAACCTGATATCGGTTTCTCTTGGATCATAATCATCGCTGAAATACAGGTCATCCCTGGTGCGGTAATCAATGGTTCCCAGAATTGAAAATCCGTTTTCAGCGCCATAGTTCAGGCTGGCCGTCCCGCGGCCGTATCCGCCGAGTCCTCCTTCGGCAGTCACCACACCGGAAACGCCTTTCACCCCTTTTTTCGTAATGATGTTGACGACACCGCCCAGGGCATTGGGACCGTAGAGTACGGATGAAGCACCTTTTGTCACTTCAATCCTGCCAATAATAGCTGCAGGGATCTGCTGGAGGTCAAGGGGGCCGTTCTTGGTTTCATAATAGGGCACCCCGTCTATGAGCACGGCAATATCTTTCTGGGAAAATCCCTGAATATTGATATTAAACTCCCCTTTGGAGGTGCGCACAACAGTTACTCCGGGCACGTATTGAAGCGCCTCCCCGGCATTTGCAGCGTCCATATTTTTTATATCTTCAGCCGTTACCGTATTGGTGATGGCGATATCCTGAACACCCGAGGTGTCTTCCACCACAATCTCACCCAGTGTAAAAACATTGTCCGAATGATCCTGAGCCAGGGACAGACTTGTCATACAAAAAAGGGTCAGCCACCCTATAGTCGCCAATAATAGTTTTCCTCTCATAATCCTCTCCATAAAAGTTTATCCCATCTCCAGATCAACTAAAACCCAACCGCACTAACCCCTTGTAAAACCAATACCATATAGACAGGTTGTAAACCATTGTCAAGATAAGCCATAAAAAAACGGAATATTAAGAGAAAATAAAATTATAAATTAGAAAAATAACTGTTTCTTACCAATACTTACAAATTCTTATTTTTAAAATACGATTTTTCTGGATAAGATTGCAGATATGATGTTAGCCTCCCAGGCGAATTTACCTGCGGGCCAGTTTAACAATGAAGTCTGCAGCCGCCCGGGTGATCGGGCCACCCAAACACCGCTGGATCAAGTACTGCAGCTTCATAAGCCCCCCCGGTATGATCAAAAACCGCTTTTTGATGATCCCCTTTACCACGGATTTAGCCACAAATTCCGGGGCCAGCTTCCCCCCCAACCGCTTCATGGCCCGGGTCTCCGGCGGCAGGCTTAAAGCTTCTTGTTCATCCATGGGGGTGATCACCCGCGGCGGGCAGACAACGGAAACAAAAATGTTATAAGACTTCAATTCAATGCGCAGGCTTTCGGACAGGCCCAAAATTGCATACTTAGACGCGCAATAGGATGTATAGCCGAAAATGCCCATCAACCCGGCCCCGGAACCGATATTGACAATACAGCCTCTGCCGGAAGCCCGCATTTTTGGCAAAAGGGAGGCAATGACGTTCCGTGTTCCGTAGACATTGGTTTGTATAACGGCATCAAAGGATTCATGGGATGTCTTCTCAAAACAATTGGTATCCAGAATACCGGCACTGTTGATAAGGATATCCACCGTTCCAAGTGCTCCAGCGGCAACCGGCAGGCGGCTGTCCACCTCCCCCGGCCGGGTGATGTCCAGGTCCAGGGTATGAATTTTTTGGTGGTTACCCAGTCGTCTGGACGAGATGCGCTGTTTTGCCTGCTCAAGTTTTTCCTTATTCCTGGCCACAAGCAAAAGATGGGCACCTTTTTCGGCAAGCAGTGCAGCGGTTTCAAGTCCGATGCCGCTGGAGCCTCCTGTGATCACCACACATTTGTTGTAAAAACTTTTCACGTCATCCCGGGGCCTGTAGGCAGTTTCCACCCAGGACTTTATCCTGGCCATGGCTTCATCCTGTCTGACCTTTGGTTTCCAGCCCAGCTCCTGTTTGGCCCGCCCGGCATCAACCTCATTATCCACCCCCATTACCCCTGCAGCCAGCCTGGACATGGGCGGCCTCACACCCAAAGGGGTGCACAGGGCCTCGCACAGCCCCCCCAGCAACCAGGCTGCCCTGTAAGGAAGCCCCATGGAAGGGTGTTTGCCAACCCAGCGTCCCAGCGTACCCAGATACTCTCCCCAGGTAATGGGAAAATCGTCCCTGAAATGGTAGACCCTGCCAACGGCGTTGTCAGATTCACCGGCAAGGGTGATACCGTCCACGAGATTATCAATATATACAAAGGCGCCCGGTGCCCGACCTTTGGCAATCAGGGGAAGGGGGCCCTTCATAAAGGCATCCAGGATATCCCGCACCCATACGCTTCCCGGGCCGATGACATTAGCGGGCCGGACAATGGTATGGGCCAGGCCGTTCTGCCGGCAAAAAGATGCCACTAAATCTTCGGCTGCTATTTTTGTGTCGCAATACGGGATGAAGGTTTTCAAGCGATGGGCATCTTCATTGAGCCCTGCCAGTTCCCGGCCCAGGCCTAGGGCCGCAATTGAGGAACAATAAACAAACCGGGAGACATTGCCGGCAGCACCCTCAAGCAGGTTTCGGGTGCCTGCCACCATAACCGCTTCAAACTGTCGTCGGCTTCCCCAGTCAGCAGTCCGGGCCGCCAGATGAAATACAATGTCAATGGTGTCGGCCACACCGGCAATGGAGTGGGGATCGGTTAGATCCCCCCGGACGATTTCAACACCCAGCTTTTCGAGTTCGCCCCCATCCTCATGGGGCATGATCAGACACCGGACAAAATCTCCTTTTGCGACCAGGGCCTTTGCAAGGTGACACCCGATAAATCCGGCAGCGCCGGTTACAAGAGTTCTCATTCTATCCCTCTAAAAGTTGGAAAGATTCTGGTAGAACATGGCCGTGGCAGGACTTGTCACTGTGGTGTCCGTGAGCACATTGATACAGGCAGGCTTTCCCGATTCAACCGCCCGCTTCACCGCCGGGACGATATCTTCGTCCCTGGACACCACCTCACCGTAGCCGCCCAGGCCTTCCACCATCTTTTCATAGTGGCGCAGCCCAAGTTCGGAACAGGTGCATCGATCGTTTCCCATACTCATGGCCTGGGAATGTTTGATCATGCCCCAGGCGCAGTCGTTATTGACCACGCAGATCACCGGAATATTGTGCCTCACCATGGTATCAAATTCCATGCTGTTGAAACCAAAGGACCCGTCCCCGTTGAACAGGATCACCGGCTTATCCGGGTGGACCAGCTTGCCTGCCACGGCAAAGGGGATCCCCGTGCCAAGACAGCCCAGAAGGGCGCCGGCAGGCGTCAGCACCCCGGCCCTGTGGGCGGAGCGAAACCCGGCCAGGCCGTAATAGCTGGTATCCCCGCCGTCGGCCACATAATAGGCATCTTCGCCAAAGACCTCCATAATCCTGGCCACCAGACGGTTGGGATGGATGGGGTCCGAGGGGGTGGCCCGCTGGTCAAGCTCCGTGGCCATAAAGGCCTTGTAAGCATTTCTTGCCTTGTCCAACCAGGCCCCATGGCTGCGGTCCTCAATTAATGGGATCAATTCCGTGAACACCTGGTCACAGTCACCCACAAGCCCAACCTGGGAACTCCGGTTCCGGTCGATCTCACCGGGCTCGATATCGACCCTCACCACCTGGGCATCAGGAAAGAGCTTGGTGGCCTGCATCACCCAGTTGAACCTTACCCCTGCGGCAATGATCACATCGGCTTGCGGGGCCAGGGTCATGATAGCTGTAAACCCGCCGTCATTGACGGACAGAGGATGGCTGTCCGGCAGGACTCCGCGGCCGTTGTTCACCAGGGCAAAGGGAAATCCGCTCTTTTCAATGAGAGTTTTCAGGCTCTCCTTACAGTCACTCATGCCCACCCCGCTGCCCCCGATGAACAAGGGCCTCTGGGCACTGTTGATGATTTGGGCCGCCTTTTCCAGTTCAGATGCATGGGGGTGGACCACGGTTTTGTGAACATTTTTTTCAGGCAGGCAGATATCTTTTGCCTTCACGGCAACGGAGAGAACATCCGGGGGAAGTTCCAGGAACACAGGCCCTGGCCGGCCTGTTACAGCTTGCCTGAATGCCGTGGCCAGGTATTCGGGAAGCCGTCTTGTGTCAAAGCAGGTGGCGCTCCATTTGGTGACAGGTTTCACCATGTCCATCTGATTCATCTCCTGAAGTGCGCCGGTAAGATCGTCCCGCAGAGGGTGGCGGCCGCAGAGAACCACCAGAGGTGCATTGTCCAGCCAGGCATTGGCAATGCCGGTCAGGGCATTGGTGAACCCAGGCCCTGCCGTGACCAGGCAGACCCCGGGCCGGCCGGTGTACACGGACCAGGCATGTGCCATCATGGCTGCGGCCTGCTCATGCCTGACATCCAGAGTTCTGATATTGTATTGATTCAACCCGTCCAGCAAATTTTCAATGTGCCCTCCTGAAAGGGTGAATACCATCTCCACCCCTTCAACCTCTTTCATATATTTTGCAGCCAGATGCCCACCGAATACCTGTGTCATATAAATCTCCCCATTATAAAAATTTCCATGAAAATCGGTTTATGAAAAATACCAGGGCTTACAGCTCAGAGAACAAACTTTACCGCATCCTCAAACCACTGGGCATAAAAACTCATCCCCTGGACCACCAGTTTGCCATCAGCCGCAGCATTGAAGGAGGCATCCTTGTTTCTGCTGGTCAGCACCGAAAACCCGGTAGCAGCATCCCGGAAGACCAAAGATGCGTCAAACAAATCATGATCCCCGGATGACGAAGAAAACGATCCCTTGTTAAAATAAAAGAGACGTGCCCGCTCTCCGTCCTCGGTTTTAATCAGGATACGCACCCGGGTTTTCCGAATATACCACTTAAACCTTGGGTGAAAGAACGAGGCCAGTTTCAGGATACGGCCCAGTGCAAAAAGAAGCAGGGTAAATCGCATGTGATTCTCCTTATCAAAATAAAAAAGACCTTAATCGCGTGTGAAATCCACCAGGGTCTTTACAGCCTTGTATCTGCCTTTGTCCAGGTTGGTCTCAATCATCTGCCGATAATTTTCCAGCCTGAAGGTGTGGGTGATCAGGCGTTGTGCATCAATTTTACCTTCAGCCATGAGTTCCAAGGCGATATCAAAGACATGGCGCGTCCTGCCATGGTCGGTGACCATGCCGTAGGCGTAAACCCCTTTAACGGTCTGAAGCTTCAACCAAAGAGGAGTGAGATCCAATTTGACTTCCTTGCCAATCCCCACAACGCTGAGGGTGCCCAAAGCTGCCAGCAACCTCAAGCTTAGATTCAGGGTGGCGGAGTTACCCACAGTGTCATAGATCCTGTTGAACCCGCCCATGAGAAGATCCTTCCCCAGCATGGGAGTATAGGGCACGGCGCCTGTGGCTGCGGATGTCCGGCCAAAGATCTCATCCAGGGAAAGCACCTCTTTGGCCCCGGTCTCCAGGGCAAGTTGGGCTGCATGGGCGCAGGGTTCAATGACAAAGATCCGGCAGTCCGGGGCCAGGACACGGATGGACTGAATCACCAGATTCCCGATGACCCCGCCGCCGATGACCAGAGCGGTTTCATTGGGTTCCGGGTGGTTATCGAAAACGGCCTGGAGGGCCACGGCAAGGGGTTCGGTCATGGCCGCAGATTTCAGGGAAAGCCCCTGGGGGACCTTAAACAATTGGCTTTTATGGACCGCAACGAAGGGGGCAAATCCACCGCTGATCCCGCTGTTGATGCCGATGAACATCCCCGGCGCCAGATTGCCTTGGGCAAAATTTTCGCAGTTGCCCGAACGCCCTACCCTGCAGGCCGGACAGAGAGGGTCAATTCCCCGGGTCTCGCACCCCAGGATGGGGTTGACCGCCACAAGATCCCCTGTGCTAAACCCATGAACCCCCTCCCCTGTTTGCAGAATTTCACCCACGATTTCGTGGCCCGTAATACAAGGGAAAGAGGTGAACGGCGAAGCCGTGGGAGAATCATGGAGAAGCATGAGATTTAGATCACTGCCGCAGAATCCGCAGTAGAGGGTTCGTATCTTCACCCAGTCCCTGGCGGGAATGACGGGTTCTTCAATATCCACCAGTTTGACGGTCTTCACCGGTCCCTTGTAGAAGATGCGGTTTCCCAAAAAAAGTTTCAGGCTCCTGGCTGCGATGAATTGCGCAACATTTACGGAAAATTGCAGGGCTCTCATATCACCTCCGGCGGCTTGCTTCCGATGTTATGCGTCACATAAATGAAATATCCGGCCAGGGTGAGTATGGGAGATCAATTGAGGGTCCGTATCATGACGCAGTGAAAATATATGAATAAAGGCTCATTTTTGTCAAGATAAAAATAATTATGTTATTTAAGGCTATTAAATATTTAAAACGAACCAAAGTTCATTTTCAAACAAGTTGACAATCCCATGGTAACCCGGTATTTTTTTAATCTGTGACTGAATAATATGGAGCAAAAATTATGGCCGGAATACGCACGCCCAAACAGCAGCGGGGAATTGAGACAAAAAAACAGATCATTAAGACAGCATTCGGGCTCTTTGCCGAAAAGGGCATCCACGGTACCACCACCAAAGAAATCGCCAAAAAAGCCGGAATCTCCATCGGTAGCTTTTATGCCTATTTTAAAGATAAAAAAGTGCTGCTCCTTGAAATGCTTGAAGATTACATCGAGCGCCATTTCATGATGATCTGGAAATCCTTGGACAGCCTTCAGATCAACCACCTGGACCGGGACGCCATCCGCGCCATCCTGGATAATGTGTTCAAGGCCTACACCCTCGCCCCTAAGTTCCACCGCCAGACCCATGCCCTGCGCTACTCCGATCCGGAAATCAAGCGTATGTACGACCGGGAACGGGAACGGGAGATCCATCAGATCCGTCACCTCATAGAAACCAATCTGCACCGTCTGCGCCCCATCCACGACCCCGAAGCCGCTGCCATGGTGATCCACAATGCGGTGGAAAATGTGGCCCATACTGTAAAGTTCATTGGTTCGGGTATTGAGGAAGAGCGGCTGGCTGACAGTCTTGCTGATATGATCTCTGGATTCTTGCTGTTGGACCCCTGAATAACAGCCATGCGCAGCTTGGCCTTCCAGTCGCTTGGGTACAACAAAACATGAAAGAATTTACAGGCTTTGCATAGTTCTTTCATATAATTTTTTAACATAACCGAAGATCACCTAATTTATATCTTATATCTCTTCGGCAAAAAGATTCAGGCACAAGATGGAAGGGGTGGAGATATATGAAAATTTTTAAAATTTCATACCATAAAGGCTCTCCCTGCCTTTACTTTTCCCCTATTTGAATAAAGAGCGGATTTTGGAACAAAAAACCGGATTTTCTGATTTTCAATCAGAAGCAGAATGTTTTTTGCAAATGGGAAAATCACATGAGAAAGGGCTTGGCCGGACCAGAGCCAGGTGATATATAGGAACTTGAGAAAAGGCCTTTAACCCAAAGGTGGTTGCAATGTCTGAATACGACACATATATCAAGGTGACCCGTCACTTCGTAGAAAACGATATCATTGAAGCTGCCAATATTATAGAGGGGCTCGAACTGGATGAGGCCCTGGTGATTCTCCAGTCACTCCCCTCCGAAACCGCCGGCAAAATGATCAAAAATCTTCAGGTCAGTTTTGCAGCCGGATTATTGGAAGGTTTAGAGGAACAATTTTTATGCCAGGTGCTGACTCAACTGGAACCTCATTTCCTTGCAACGCTTTTGATGAATACGTCCAAGGAAAATCGGGAGCGCCTTAGAGAGCACATCAAAGGGTCGGTGGAAGAACAGATCAGGGAGCTTCTCGAGTATCCCCAAGGCAGTGTGGGACGTGTGGTCACCACAAACTTTCTGGCTTTTGATAAAAAGCTGACCGCAGGGGCTGCCATCGATAAAATCCGGGCCATATCAAAGAAAAAAAGGCCGACTTCCTATGCTTATGTTGTGGATGATGAAAAACACCTGCTGGGTGTGCTGAACATGCATGATTTAATGATCTCAGACCCGGACCGGAAGCTGGAAACCATCATGACGGTGGATGTCTTTTCCCTTCACTGTTTTGATGAGATCCAGGAGGCAGCCAACGCCCTTTCAAAACGCAAGTATTTTGCAGCGCCTGTGGTGGATTCGCAACAGCGTATCATCGGTGTTATTAAGGCTGAACGCCTGATTAAAGGTATTCAGGAGGAAAGTGTTCAGGACCTGCAGCGCATGTTTGGTGCGGGTGGGGATGAAAAACCCTTCTCAAAATTATCCTTTGCCCTGAAAAAAAGGCTCTTCTGGCTCCATATCAATCTTGTGACCGCCTTTATGGCAGCATTAGTTGTGGCATTGTTTGAGGGGGTCATTGCCAAAATTACCATATTGGCTGTATTCCTTCCGGTCGTAGCCGGTCAGGGGGGCAATGCCGGGGCCCAGTCCCTGGCCATTGTTATGAGAGGGATTGTCATGCGGGAAATTCCAAAGGGTCAGGTAAGCCGGCTGATTCTAAAGGAAGGTCTCCTGGGCGTTATCAACGGAACTGTCATCGGATTCGTTACAGCAATAGTGGCATGGGCCTGGAAAGGAAATCCCTACCTTGGGGTGGTGATCGGACTGGGTATGTTCTTTAATCTGATATTTGCAGGTCTGGCCGGTGCCTCAATTCCCTTGGTAATGAAAAAAATCGGTGTAGATCCTGCCCAGAGTGCCAACATCATCCTGACAACGGTTACTGATATATTAGGTTTCTTAGCCTTTTTGAGCTTTGCATTGATATTCCAGAAGTTTTTAATTTAATAACACCAGAACGCCCTTTCTTTATCAAGGGGGCTCACCTATGGGCTTGTAATGGAGTTTTGGTGTCATTCAGCCTGGACTTTGCAGCCTCAGACTTGGGCAGGTGGAAATTCAGAAAGGGTTTTATGTATTGCAAATTGAGGTTACGGATATTAGCATAGCTTAGTAAAACACCAGGAATTAAATTGGTTGAGGAAAATATTATGGACATCCAGCAGAAGATTAAAATCATTTTAAAAGAGATGGATGTAAACCAGGATAGAGAGGATGCTGAGGCCAAAGCCATAGAAATCTATCGACTCGGCCCTGATGCCCTTAATATTCTGATTAACTTTGCTGAAAATTACGAAAACAGCAGGCAGAATGGGAAAGGGCATCGTAAATATATGCGAGCCATCATCCTGGGAGTTGGCATGTTTGCCCGGAAAAACAAAACCATTTTTACAAAATCAGGCGCCTATAATAATGCTGTCGTGCTGTTGTCCGACCTGTCCTGCAAAGGATTCCAATCAGCTACCTCAATTCTTAACCACCTGGACGTATCAACCGCCGACATTCAAAAACAAATGCTGTTATCCCTTCCTTTGAGTGAAAAACACAGCCATGACAAAGAAATATCCCTTTCTGAAGCACTGGAGGAAATAAAAATCAGTAAAGCCTTGTCAGGAACAAAAGGCATGTCAAAAGACCATTATTGCTTGGGAAGGGACAATAAGCATAAATTTGAGATATACAGAATCGGAAAGAGCCTTTTTGGGATCAGGGCCAAAAAGAACAAGCCGTATGAGGTGTAGACGAATTGTCAAATGTTGACTAAGAGCCGGCTCCAAAATTACTTGAACTTTTGTTTTCAAAACATTCTGTATTTTAAGGGGTTTTGGAACCAATTTAGATCAAGTTGTGTAACCCCCAAGAATGCCAACCAGCCCTGTCATTCGATTTCACCCACTCATTGATGGGTACGGAGTATAAATGAAAAACAAATATAATGTGCTGATTGTTCTATTTCTTTGTCCTTTTTTGCTGAATGTTTTTGGGAGCGTTATTCATGGCGGGGCCCAGGCATTGACGGCACCGCCGAGCATAAACATAGAAGAGCTAAAATCACGGCGTTCCTCCGTCGAAAGCACATCTGAGTTAGGACCTGATCAAAAAACAGAAGCCTTAAAATATATCGATCAGGCCATGGGCTACCTTCAAATCCAGAAGCTGAATCAGGAAAAAATAAAAGAACGTGCACAATTGATTGCATCAGCGCCTGCTCGTCTTAAAAAGATAAAAATGGATCTGGGCAAAGAACGGTTGGTACCGGCAAAGAGTGATTTGTTCGATGCAAGGGACGGAATCGAAAAGATTGAACAGCGCTTTAGACAGAATGAAGCCCAACTTGCAGGGGTACAAACCCTATACAAAGAATTTCATAATCGTCTGGCGTCAGAACTGTCAGGCATTGCCCAGGTACCGGAAACCATTTTTGCAGCATCCAAAAGGCTTGAGGAAATTCAGATATCCCTTGAGCAGTTATCGGCGAATTCAAAAGAAAACGACTCTCTAATCCAGGCCCGTATTATAGCGCTGGAGACTGAAAATCATCATCTGAAAATGGAAATAACACTGAATCAGCAGCGGCAAAATGGACATAATCTCCTCATTGAGCTTTTACGTGGAGAAAGAGACTTAGCAGGCAGGACCCTGGCATACCATGAAAGCGTATCAAGGGTATTAACCGAGATCATACAGGATCTTAGAAATGAAGAAGCGGTTCAGCAGATAGAAGCTGCTCAGAACGCCATGCTGAAAATATCGCTGCAACCCAAAAGCGTTCAAGAGCAGTTTGATACAAACGTTCAACTTAGTGTGGAACTTGAGAAAGCTGCCAATGAAGAAACTGAACTTTTAAAACGGCTGGATGAATATCAAAGCCATCTAAAAATAACCGAGCTTGAATTCGAAACTGCAAAAAGAAGAGTTGAACTCGATGTCTTGACAGATGTCATCGGAATGGCACTGAGAAGCCAGAGAATCAACCTCCCATCCTCAGACCGGTATGAACTCAATTCTAAAAAATATTTGGTCAGGATGAGCCAAATCAGTGAACGGCACTTTGAACTGGATCGACTGTTGCGGGATATTCCGACAACAAAAGAATTATTACTCACCATGGACATTTATAGCACCAAAGATGAAAAAACACTGAAACCCAGGATTGACAAACTCTTAAAAAGCAGGCAAGAGGTCATTCATAAAATCAGGGCAGGACATGAGCGGATCATAAAAACCATCCAGGATATTGAATTTACCAAAAAGCGAATCATCAGTGTCTCCCGGGAATTTGGAGAACTTCTAGACCGTCACCTGCTTTGGATACAGAGTTCAAAGCCGTTCAACTGGGAAGAATCCAAAAAAATGGTGTTTTTAGCAAAAGATTTAATTAAGCCTGAATTCTGGCAGAATCAAATTGGCAAAATTGCAAAAACTATACAGCTCAATCCCCTGCATTGGATTCTGGGCGGGGGCTTAGGGTTGCTGCTGATCTATGCTGCCGGCAGGGGGAAAAAGAGGATTGCAGCCATTGCCACCGACATTGACCAGCAGGCTGATGATACCATCCTTTTAACCTTGCAGGCATTTGGGCTGACACTTATGCTATCTGTGGTCTGGCCGTACATGTTCCTTTTTCCTGCAGCCCAGGTTTCCACATACCTGAACAAGAGTCTTATTGAGAATATCCCCAACCCGTTCAGCTATACATGGATTCTTATTTTCTGGATGCTTTTTCTCAATCTATGCAGGCCCTCTGGTCTTGCTCAGGTTCATTTCAGATGGCCTGAAACGGTTCGAAAAATCTTCAGATCACATTTGATCTGGCTGATTCCTGTGGAAAGTTTTATCGTTCTGCTTAATTTTTTTATGGAAACCAATGTGAGATACGAGTACCGATCTCTGATGGGAATTTTGGCCATTTCCATTCAATGCCTGGCATTAACGGTGTTTGGAGCAATTGTTTTCAGGTTTAAAAATGGTATCACATCAGTATTGTTGAAAAACTACCCCGATACCTGGTTCTGCCGTCTGAGGTATTTTTGGTATCCCGCAATGGTCCTGACTCCGGTTTACATTCTTTGGCTGGCGCTGTCCGGTTATTACTTCAGTGCAATTGAAGTCCGAGGGCTTATATATAAAACGATACTCCTGTTTTCCTGTCTTGTGGTCATCAATAGTCTGATCCTCAGGCTACTGATGCTGGCCCGGAGGAATATTGCCCTGAAAAAAAACATGGAAAGCCGCCCTGACACTCAGGCAAAACATTCAGCAGATCGGCAAAAAGGAGATAAAGAAGAAAGCCGCACGGTCATTGTAGAAAATATCGTTAAATTAAGTGCCATTGATGAGCAGACCCGATCTCTTTTAAAACTGTTTCTATTTATTTTCGGACTTGTCGGCATCTGGGCAATCTGGGCACCTGTACTTCCTGCTATGGGAATCTTTCAGGATATAGAACTCTGGAGCTATACAACGATTTTAAATGGAAATGAGAACAGGGTTCCCATCACATTGGCAAATGTTTTTCTGGCTGTGATTGTAACCATCGCCATGTTTGTTGCTGTGCGCAATCTGCCCGGCCTTATTGAAGTCATTCTGCTCAATCACCTGCCAATGGACGCAGGTTCAAGATATGCTTATATCACTGTCAGCCGCTACGCCATTGTGGCCTTGGGTATTTTCATTGTCCTCAGTACCATCGGCATTAAATGGTCAAACATGCAATGGCTTGTGGCGGCCCTGAGTGTTGGTCTTGGTTTTGGTCTTCAGGAAATTGTCGCCAATTTTATCAGCGGTTTAATTGTTCTGTTTGAAAGACCGTTCAGGGTCGGGGATACTGTGACCGTGGGGGAGGTTACCGGAACGGTCACAAGAATTAGAATCCGAGCCACAACAATTGAAGACTGGGATAAGAAAGAATTGATCGTGCCGAACAAGGAATTTATCACGGGCAGGATTATTAACTGGTCCCTAAGCGATCATATTATCCGGATCAAGGTGCCCGTGGGCATCGCATATGGATCGGATACAGACCTTGCTGAAAAACTGCTCATGAAAGCTGCAAAAAATAATACCTGTGTTCTGTCTTCTCCAAAGCCCACGGTTGTTTTCTTGAAGTTCGGTGATAATTCTCTGGATTACGAAGTCAGAGTTTTTATCAAAGATATTGATGACTGGATACCCATGCTGCATTCCATGAATCAGTCCATCAACAAGACTTTTGAGCAGAACAACATAACCATAGCGTTCCCGCAAAGGGATGTTCATTTAGATGCCAAGAATCCTATTCAAGTTAAAATGGTGGCAGACGATATAAAAAGTAGTTGATTGACATTTAGTATCAGAGGTATTCACAAAAGAAAAATCAGCAAAATTTCAAGGTATGGCAGGGCGTGCTTTGCGTCTATCATTTTTCACTTTCGCCAAAATAATCTGACAGGCCCATATGATCCGGAATTTGAAATTCCGGCCACCTGAAACAAACTGATAAAGTTTGGATTAAGGAGCCCCGGCCTGGAGGAAGGCCGGGGCCCTTTGTTCGGGGATGTCAATTGTGTCCGATCAACTCAATTATCCCCACCATCCCCAGCCGAAAGAGGCTGTGAACAGGATGCAAAATATCAATGTTGCAATCAGATATTTATCTTCTAAAGCCATAATTTTTCTCCTTAAATATCATATTAAATCCGCTTCCTTGGTGACATCCAGGGTTTCGGTGTCTGCCCTTCGGATCTGCTCCTCCGAAGTGGTTGCCATTTCCGCTTTAAAGCACAGGGCCCACATCATGACGATGCCTAGGATCCACCAGATAATCTGCCAGGACCAGATGGCCGGGAATCCGCAGAAGGTGATAGCCGTGTTGCCGATAAGCACTCCCGGGCCCAGGGCGAAAAAGAACCAAACCGGAACCAGGACCTTCATCCTGCGCCGCCATTTTTTTCCGTTTTCACTGGGGCCGTCCACTGAGTCCAGCCACTCTCTTACCTCTTTTTGGCGGCTGAGAGTCTTTTCAGAATCCTTAAACCCCAGGCCCCGGCAGAGATAGGCCACACCCAGGGCCGTAAAGATCCCCCAGCCTGCCGTATGAATGGACAGGGGGTATTGGTAGATATAATAGGTTATAAAGCAGGCCACGATTGCCGCGATCAGCCCCAGGACCACGCCGATGCTGGGAAATCTAAAGCCCCAGTGAACCCCCATTAGGGCCAGGTACATGATGGTGCCAAAAGCCGTGGCAAAACCGCCGATCATGACGATGGCGTCAGTGGAGGTCAGGCTGACCACCACGGCGGCACAGGCCAGGATGGTGGCAAAGATACGGTTGGTCCAGATCTGTTCTTTATGGGAGCCGGTCTGTTTGCGCACGTACCGCCACCAGAAATCCCGCTGGAGAATGGTGCCGCCGGTACCAATATAGGGGGCTGCCGTGGAATGGATGGCGGCAATTGCCCCAAGAAAGACAATGCCCAGAACAGGTCCGGGCAAAAATTTAACCATGAGCATGGGTACCACATCTGAGTCCACCTTGGGGGCGATTTCCCCGGCCATCTCCAGAATCCTGGTCCCCATGCCCTGGAAGGCTGTGAAGAAGAAAAGACAGATGCCCACCACAAAGGTGGACATGAAGACCTGCTGCCAGGCCAGGGCCTTTGGGTTTGCCATGCCGAAATTCCAGAGGGTAAAGGCGGGAGAAGCCTGGATGCCCATCAACGCAAACATATAGGTGAGGATCATCACAGCGGTCCAGCCGCCGGTGCCAAGACCGAAATGGATAAGGCCGGGCACACTGGTATACCGGTCTTCCAGGCTGGCAATGGATGCGGTGAGCCCGGACCAGCCGCCAATGAGATCAGATTTTAAAACATAAAAGCCCAGGAGCACGATGCCCGACACCAAGAGGCAGAACTGGAGCACCCCCACCCAGGTGCTGGCCCGCAAGCCGCCGGTGACCACGTAGAACCAGACGATAAAAGCTATGAAAATAAGGCCGTAGGTCGTCGGGATCCCGGCCACCCAGTAAAAGAGTTTGGCTGCCGTGATAAGCTGGAGGCCCGAATAAAAAATGGAGTAGAGAAAGGCGGCTACCACCGTCACCCAGCGCACGGCCTCATTGTTATAGTAATAAGCGAACATGTCCCCCGGGGTGATGAACCCGTACCGCTTTCCCAGTAACCAATTGCGTTTGGCAAAAAAAGTACCGGTGATGGGAATGGTAAGCACGTACATGGAGGCAAATGCATAGACAAGCCCGGCGCTCCATATCAGCCCGGGGTGGCCCACAAATGTCCACCCGGAAAAAGAGGCAGCAGTGGCGGCCATTAAAAATGCAATAAAGGGAATGGAACGGCCTGCAATGCCGTATCCCGAAGCTGTTTTTTCCGTAAAAAACCCCCTCAGCCCCCACCAAAAACAATAGATGATGTATAATCCCAGTAAGAGAAACACCCAGGTTTTGGGTTCCATAATTTCCTCCTTTGTAAAAATGAGTTGATCGAATCTTTCCTGCGATTATCCACTACGCAGGGCGTCAGTCAGGCAGCTCTATCACCCCCTTCCTTTTTAAAAGTTTATCTTAATTAAAAACCCAATGAATTCTTCTATAGAACAGGAGAACTAAACCCGGCTTAAGCAAGGCTTAAAAAAGGCTTAAAAATCAACTAAACTACTGTTTTTTAAAATTTTTTCTTGCCATCCATCTCTTTTCCCGGCTATAGTTGGTTTAATTTCATTCTCATCTGAGGTGCCCCCCTGCTGATCATCCCGCTCCGGTTGAACACCCTTAAATAACGTCAGGACAGCCATGAATCCATTAACCACAAAATTTATGGCACCGGATTGTTCCGGAACCCTTCCCAGAAAACAGCTGGAATGGGTGGTGAATGCCATCCCCCGGCACAGGCTCACCCTGATCATTGCAGGGGCAGGCTACGGGAAGACCTGCCTGGTCGCCCAGATCTGTGAGACATTAAGGCTCAGGCAGATATGGATCCGTCCGGAAGAAAACCACCGGACCCCGGAACTGCTGGCAGCGCAAATTGCCAAAGGCTTATCCCTTCATTTCCCAGAGTTTCAATGGCCTGACCCAGGCCGGGGACTCAATGAAAAACCAAAACCAACCACAGCCGGCCTATTTGCGGATGCCCTTGAATCGGCAGCGTTCAAAGATTTTTTTCTCATTGTTGAGGACTGCCATGAACTCAATCCGCCGGCCTGCCTCTTTTTCCAGGAATTGCTGGACCGGTTTCTTCCTTTCTTGCACCTGATCCTGGTAGGACGGACCCCTCCTAAAATGAAATTCTCCAGGCTTGCCGCCAGGGGCCAGGTGCTCAGAATCCCGGTCACAGATCTGGCCTTCAGCCGGGAGGAAACCGCAGAGATGCTCTGTCTTCTCTTTGAACAATCCATTCCAGGCAGTGATATTGACCTGCTCTGGCACAAGACCCGGGGGTGGGTATCCGGCCTCATCCTTTTCCATCAAATGGTGGGCCAAAGGGGGAACCTATGTGGCACCGAGGAAGCCATTGCCAGGCTCAAGGGCTGTCATGGCCTGATCCGGGATTACTTTAAGGAAAATGTATACGAAGGCTTGGCAAAAAAACTCCAACAATTCTTGCTGAAAACCGCTGTTCTCACCCAAATGGATACGGATTTCTGCAATGAGTTTTTACAGATAAACAACGCCCGGGACCTGCTTTCCCGCCTGGAAGATCAAACCGGTTTTGTGGTCTCATTGGACCGCGACAAATTTTCCTGCCATCCCCTTTTCCGGGAATTTCTAGAGGACCGGATCAGAACCGAACTGGGGGCATCACAGCCCAGGGCTCTTTACACCAGGGCAGCCCGTCTCTATGAGGCCTCCGGACAGGGCCGGGAAGCTTTAACCCACCATATCCTGGCGGGCAATATCACGGATGCGGCTAAGCTGATGAACCAATTTGCCAGGCCTGTCATCAAACAGGACCGACCTCTGATCCTCAAATCCATTCTCAGCGTCATCCCGGCCCGGTATATGGATGAAGAACCCTGGTTACAATACCTACAGGCCGGATATTACGGACTCTGCAGCCAGCTAAAGCCCGCGGTGGCTGCCTATGAAAAGGTGCTCAAGATTTTTCGCCGGCAAAAGGACGAACAAGGCGAGTGTCTGGTTCTTATGGAACTTGCAGAGCATTACCTGGCAAGGGGACAAATCAGGCAGTCTGAACAGGCATATACCCGGATCCTAACGAAAAACAGGCTGGATCCCCATCTCACTATTATTGTCATGGGCCACCTGATACGGGTGCTGGCCCTGGCCGGCAGGCCCGCAGAGGCCGACAAATATGCCGCCAAAGCGGTGAGCCTCCAGGAAAAGCTGGAGGCTAAACCGGAGGAGGCCGGAACCCTTGACATGGGCCGGGCCTGGATATATGCGGCCCAGGGATACCGGCATGCCTTTGCCGGGAACTATGAAAAGGCCATGGCACTGGGAAAAAAGGCAAAGCAATTATTCAGGCGCCTGGGCCGGGGCCGGCTTTTATTTTCCGCCTATTTTCTTATCTCCTATTCCTGCTTTTACCTGGGCCGGTTTTCCAAGGGCATGGACGCGGCCCAGGAGGGACTTGCCCTGGCAGGGGAAAAAGGCATCACAGATGAATTCACAGAGCTTCTCCGTCTCATGTCAGCCAAAAACGGACTGGAACGGTCCGGGGTGGCCAAGGCCGATATTGCCTTTTACCAGAAAGAAATCAAAAAAAGCCTGGCCTATTTTGAAACCCGGGACTTTCCCGGGGGCATGGCGCAAGGGTACCTGGTACTGCACCGGGCCCTGATGGAGCAAGGAGATGCCGGTGAGGCCGAAAAATCCCTGCGCCAAGGCATTGCCGCAGTCCGGGGTACCCATATGCCGTTAATCAGGAACGAACTCAAGACGGCCCTGTCAGAACTGCTGCTATACGGAGGCAAAGGAGATCATAAGGGCGAAGCTATTGCACTGCTCAAGGGGGCAGAACAGGAACTGCTCTATTCAGGCTGGCATATTGCCTGGATCTCCAGGATCTTCGCTAGGTATTACTGGGCCCACGGCCACAGGGAAACCGCACGTAAATACATGGTCTACAGCCTGAAAATCTGTCATGAGGAATCCTTTGCCCCCTGGATGGTCAAAGAAAAGGACTGGGCCGTCCCCTTGCTCACAAGTCTCTATGCCATGGGGTCCATGGCACCCTATATTGAAACCCTTTTTATCCAGATGGGACCAGAGGTGATCCATGACCTTCACGGGCTGGCACAGCACCCCAAAAAAGAAATTAAAAAATCTGCATCACGGCTCATGGCAATGATCCCCATGCCCTGTCCCCCGGCTGTAACCGCCTCGTTTTTCGGACGGTTCCGTCTATTTGTAGGGGACCGGCAGATCCCAACAGATCAGTGGAAGAGCCGCAAAGCCCTCACCCTCTTTAAATATCTTCTGGCAATGGGTTCCAGGGGATACATTGAAAAGGAGATCCTCATGGAACTGCTCTGGCCGGAGGAAGATCCCAGGAAAAGCAGTCAGCGGTTTCATGTGGCCCTGGCAGCCGTCCGCAAAACCCTTGAACCGGATATTTTCCAGGGGATGCGCTCGGCCTATGTTAAGCGATCGGGCCAGGCCTATAGAATTGAAATCACCCCCAAGGGCCGGGTGGATGTGGATTGCTTTACCCGGGAAATCCGGGCCGGTGATGCTGCCGCCACCCCTGAAAAGGCAATGGATCATTATTCCATAGCCCTAACGCTGTATAAGGGGGAGTTTCTTAAAGAAGACGTGTATGAACAATGGTGTATCAGGGAACGGGCCCATTATCGGGACGCATTTCTCTCGGTTTTAAAAAAAACAATGGCATTCCATGCCTCCCGAAACGCTCATGCCAGTGCCATTTCCGCCGCCAACAACTACCTGGCAATTGACCCATACGCCGAAGGGGTTGTCCGCAGGTTAATGGAGTATCATTCAATGGAAGGCAACAGCCCCATGGTCTCACGGGTCTTTCAGGACTTTTCCCGGGCTGTTCATCGTGAATTTAACTGCGGGGTTAGCGAAAAGACCCGCGACCTCTTTCACAAACTCTCCAGTCCCCGGTCAGAGGTATGGGACACCCGCATGCTGGAGTCCTTTCGGATTTCCGGCTCACTGTGAAATGCCCCTGCTATTCTAAAAATCAGCAATTAGCAGATTCAATAACCCTGCGGGTCTCTTGAACCAGCTCCTTAACTGTCCCAAAGGTATAGGGTGCAACATCTATTGGGGGATGAATGAAAATGCTGGCTTTGCCCGGCATCAGATCCATGGTGCCAGAAGGCAGGATATGCCGGGTTCCCCCAACCGTGATGGGCAAAATGGGAATTTCAAGATCCAGGGCCATTTTAAAAGCACCATGCTTGAATTCCTTGAGTTTGCCATCACGACTCCGAGTTCCCTCGGGAAAAAACATAACTGAGGTGCCGTCTACAATATTTTTTTTAGCGGTGTTCAGGGTGTCAAGGGCGGCCTGGAAATTTGAACGGTCAATAAAAATATGATCCATTTTGACCGAGGCAATGCCGAACATGGGAACCTTCTTAAGGGAGGCTTTTGCCACCCACCGAAGATCAATATCCAGCCAACCCACGAGTATCAGAATGTCAAACAGGCTCTGGTGGTTGGCAACAACGACATAGGATTGACCCGGGTGGATGTTTTTTTTATTTTTAATTGTCACAAATACCGGTGCGGCAAGGCAATTGAGCCTTGCCCATGGGCTTCCTGCAAATTTCATCCCGGTTTTGGCATCAAAAAGGATTGCCAGCAGAGTGGCCAGGCTACCCAAAACGGCTGTGCTCAGACATAACAGGGGAATATATACCAGCCACTTATAGGGCTGGTACAATGTACGAATAATCTTTGATCGGTTACCTTTTTTTTGATCTTCCGGCACAGAACCGGTCCTTTTAATCTCTTTATCTTTATCCATGGTAATATCAACCCGTCAGTATCAATCAAATTTGAGGCATTCGCCTGTTTTCACAGATATTCTTATCCTTTTATCTTCCCTGCCGGAATGGTATAAATAGGACCCTTGTTTTTGTCAAGGCGCAGTGCCCAGAATTAAATCTAATTTCAAAGCTCTGTATTTTATTTTCAATTGATAGAGAATGAAACTGCCATATGAATATGAAACGAGTCATTTATTTCATCATTTTGATATTCTGGATTCCCGTGATGGGCAGTGCCGCCTTTTGCGCTGAGGCCTATTACATTAATAACAATCACGTCCTTTTATATAAAATCATCAACTGGTGGTATGACTGTCTTGCGGAAGAATCAGAACTGCTTTGCGAAAGTACGATAAAATGCAGAGTTCAAGATGATATCCGGATTAAATACAATGTGGCGGAAATGAAATTAGCAATAGGTATACCAGGCGGTTTTGCCCATCAATTGTCCCTGCTCGGGCCATTGTCCAACTCTTATGAGCTGGCATGTACATCTTTGAACAGGACATATTTTAGCAAGAGTGAGGCCAAAAACATTTCCGGCGGACTCCCGATTCTTGGCGCCCTTGTGATTCACCGGGTTGGCAAAACCCAGGGGCTGCAGATTCAACGCATGGAAAAAGATATTGTATTTGAGCTGGATGGTATTATCAGCGGATTGGTGAACGGAAAAATTGCCTTGAATCATAAGGGAAGTTTTATAAAAACCTGTCCTGATGCTGCCCGGACAGGTGCCCCAGGCTTTCCTGTCCATCTTAGAATTATGAATTCCAATACAAAAGAGGTGCTGGCAACATATGCTGCCGTTTTTTAATGGTGCTTATCTCTTTGGATGAAGGTCATTTGAAGTGTTTCCAGATTTTTAAAACTTATGGACGAGAAAAAAGATGAATTTTTTAAATCCGGTTGATGAGCAAGACCATAATCAGCATAATACCCCCATGGAAAAAGAACAGATGATCCCACACCCCTTTGAACTAATTTTTGAAAATCATAAACTCTACGGCGATACCTATGGAAAAAAATGCGATACCATGGTACTCCATGGTGCCGGTAAATCATCACGGGAACGGTTGTCAAGGATACGAGACCATCTGAATGCCGGCGGTTTACCTTCGGTCTGCTTTGATTTTATCGGCCACGGCGAGACCGGCGGTGACATCATGTCCACCAGTCTGGAAAAGCGGACCGGGCAGGCTGAGGCTGTTATCCGGCACACATGCAGTGAACCTCTCACCCTGATTGCTGCCAGTATGGGTGCCTATACTGCCGTCAAGCTCACGCAATTATTTTGGGTGAAAAATCTGGTATTGCTTGTGCCGGCAGTCTATTCCCCCCTTGCCTATCATTTGCCGTTTGGGCCAAAATTTTCCGCAGCCATCCGTCAGCCCTTTAGTTGGCGGGAATCTGATGCCTTCGGCATCTTGGAAAATTTTAAAGGAAACCTTCTGGTTATTGCGGCAGAAAATGATAATATAATTCCCAAGGAGGTTATAACCCGAATTCATGATTCTGCTAAACATGCAAAAACAAACCGGGTTTATACTGTGCCCTGTTCAGGCCATCGATCACTTTTCCCTAAAGACAAGGACTTCAATTTGGTAATGAATATGATAGTTGACATGCAACCCCAATAGATAAAAAAAATAACAATGAAAAGAATAACACTTACCGGATTGCCCCATCATGTTATCCAGCGCGGCCTGCAGGGCAGGCAGACCTTCCTGGATCAAGATGATTATGCCGCTTACTTCGAAATAATAACCCAATGCTGCCTGGGTCACGGGGTTGATATCTGGGCCTACTGCCTGATGCCGGACCATGTCCACCTCATTGCTGTTCCCAAAGAAAATAATGCCTTAACCCAATGTCTCAGGGCGGCACATATCCGGTACACAAGGTATATTAACCGGCGAACCGGCAGCAAAGGACAGTTCTGGCAGGGCCGATACGCATCACATCTGATGGATGAACACCACCTGATTGCCTGCGCCCGCTATATTGAGATAAATCCGGTCAAAAGAGATTATGTTGATCAACCCGAAGACTGGCAGTGGAGCAGCGCAAAGGCCCATATCATGAAACACGTTGACCCCTTAGTACAGACAGGGCCATTGCTGGAAAGAGTTGACATAAAATGGCAGGACTTCCTTGCCGGAACCAGGCCATCCGAGGAGGCGGATCTGTTTTATCACCACGAGAAGACGGGGCTCCCCCTGGGCGGCAAGGATTTTCTGGCCTGGGTAAAAGAAAAACAGTCAAAACAAACGCTGTAGTCTGTATTGATTATGCACCGGCTGTGCCTTCATAGAAGCTGCTGGGGGAGACCACGTAATACCGTGGGTCATCGATCTCTTCTCTGATGACGGCCTGGTATTTTTTATCCGATTTATTGAGAAGCTTTTTACAATCCGCACTTAAATGTTTGAGTGTGATTTTTTTTCCGGCTTTTTCGTACTTTTCCACAATCCCTGAAATGGCTTCGACACCCGAGTAATCAGACACACGGGATTCTATGAAGTCAATCTCCACCTTATCGGGATCACCCTTCACATCAAACTTGGACACAAACATCTGGGTGGATCCGAAAAACAGGGGCCCCCATATTTCGTATACCTTTGTGCCGTCTTCCTTGATTCTCTTCCGGGCCCGGATTCTCAGGGCATTTTCCCAGGAAAAGACCAGGGCAGACATAATGATACCGATGAATACGGCAATGGCCAGATCAAAGGTGACCGTCAGAATCGATACCGAGATCAGAACCAGGGCGTCAGACTTTGGAATCTTGTTTATGATCCTGAAACTGGACCATGCAAAGGTTCCGATGACCACCATGAACATGATGCCGGTGAGGGCAGCGATGGGGACCTGCTCAATGTAAACGGAGCCAAAAAGAATAAACCCCAGAAGGGAAAGAGCCGCCACAACACCTGAAACCCGGCCCCGGCCACCGGAGTTCACATTGATGATGGACTGGCCGATCATGGCGCATCCGCCCATTCCCCCGAACAGGGCCGTGACGATGTTTGCCGCCCCCTGGGCCAGACACTCTCGATTGCTGTTTCCACGGGTCTGGGTAATCTCATCCAGCAGGTTCAGGGTAAGCAAAGATTCGATGATGCCAATGCCGGCCAGAATAAAGGCATAGGGAAAGATAAAGGTCAGGGTTTCCAGGTTCCAGGGAACCTGAGTGAATATTTGAGACTGGAACACGGGCAGGCCGCCCTTCAACCCTTCTCCCCCCCCGTCCCGGATAAATGATCCCACCGTGGCCACATCCAGATCAAAGAAGAGGGTCACCATGGTGACGGCAAGTATGGCCGTAAGGGCGCCTGGAATCTTCCGGGTGATCCTGGGAAGGATGGCCATGATTGCCATGGTGGCCGCCACCAGGCCTGCCATGATCAACACCTCGGGCATGGCAAGCCAGCTGGATACACCGGATTCCATGGTTTTGAACATGTTCATCTGGGAAAGGAAAATCACAATGGCCAGGCCGTTGACAAACCCCAGCATCACCGGGTGGGGGACCAGACGGATAAATTTACCCAGCTTTAGTCCGCCTGCTGCCGCCTGGAGAATCCCCATGAGGATGACCGTGACGAAAAGGTATTGCAAGCCCATGTTCATGACAGGATCGGACATGGCAAGTCCCATGGCATTGCCCTCTTTTACCAGGGCAACCATGACCACAGCAAGAGCACCGGTGGCTCCTGAAATCATACCCGGACGGCCCCCGAAAACTGAGGTAACCAGCCCCACCATGAATGCTGCGTAAAGTCCCACCAGGGGGTCCACCCCTGCCACAAATGAAAATGCAACGGCCTCGGGCACCAGGGCCAGGGCCACGGTGATACCCGATGCGATCTCATTTTTCATATTACTCGTTTTCTTCCGAATCAGTTCAAACATGAATCTTTTTCTACCTTTATGATTATGACGCAATAAAAAAGGCATCAATCCCTTGCCGGGATTAATGCCCTTGGAGTAAACTTAAATTTTTTAATGGGAAAAAGGCACAGACTTTATAGGGTATTCCAGGTAAAAGCAATGATTTTTACCAGAATACCTTTGTCAGATTCCCTTTTTATACTGGCCGCTGGTTGTTGGGCCAACCATTTGCCGAAGCACATTTATTGAATTCACATCCCCATTCAGGAGATTTTCAAAAAGGAGTATGATTCTCGATTTATCCATTTTCTGTTCAATTCGGGTTTCAGTTTTTATATCCCTCAGGTCAATGAAAAAACTGTAAAAAACATCCGGCAGATCCGTGACAATATCCGGGTTCAGGAAATTGGCATTGCTATAGATAGAATGATAGTTGCCCTTTGACTTTTCTATAAACAACGAAACCTTGTTTAAATTTGTGATGGATGAAGATTTACAGCATTTTTGAATGCAGTCCTCATCAATCTTGTTTTTTTCACACCCAATGACCTGGTGATGTAAACATTGCCTACTGGTCATAAGTGAAATTGGATGATAGATGCTGGAATACAATTTAAAATTTTCAGGCTTAATAATGCTTTTTATCTGCTTTCTATTGATTTCATTTGAAATAAACGCACCACAACAATTAAAATTTTCTTTTAGACATAAAAGGCTAAATGAGTTGATACTATTTAGAAAAGGGCCCGCGATCCAGGGGATTTGCACGCTACAGGCTTCATAGGCAATTCCGGTATTATTCGTTACAATGAGTTTGGGTCGCACCTGTTTAAGAAAATCCACGGCAGCCGTATAGTTTTCTCCTATGATCACCGAGGGGAACCAGGGGATTAGTTTTCTGTTTTTCAAAAATAGTTCTATAAACCTGTCACATTCATGGCTTAAACAATCAGGAAGCTGGAAAAATATATCTGCAGACGTGGTATCGCTCAGGTATAAATCCTTTTGGGAAGAAATTAATACAGAAAGAGTTGGCTTTCTTTTGTGTGTTCCGGATTTTACTAAGAATGGCGTCTCAATAGGATCAACCAACTCTTTGGAATCATTTAAGACGAATAAAATTTTCTTTTTAATTGACGTCAGTTCTTTATAAGATATGAAAAGAGGCTTCTGAAGACTTTCCAGATCAAGATGCTCAATGTAATATGCTGTTTCATTAAAGGATTTGAGCCTTCCTAATAAAAAATCGTGCGTCAGAGAATCGGTACCGACATTGGACAGATGGGTTTTTGAACATACAGCAAATGAACTGGCCGGCGTTTTTACCGTCAGCTTTAATGGGGAATTGAGTTCCCCGGAAACACCTATAATTAGAGGGATTTTAGCGACACTCAATTTGTTAATTTTGTTTCTGGCGATGATTGAGCTTGCAGCTTTTTCCTCGTAATACCTTATCCTGCTCTCTTCCATTTTCTCATTGGTGGGATAATTATTTCGTTTAGAAAGCTGTTTAATTGAATTATCCCTGGGGCTGTCAATAAACATATCCTTATTGATATCCCCTTTTAAATAGGAATTTGAAAAACCACGGTTAAATACTTTATACAGATCGCTGTCGTCATTATCCAACTGACCATGATCATAAAAATGCTGGAGCTGTTTTTTCCAGCAATTGACCACCGCATATACGTAGTCAAAACTCTTTATTCGGCCTTCGATCTTTAGTGAATCAACCCCGGCGTCAGATAATTGTCTGAGATCAAAATAGGCTGAATTATCTTTGAGATTCAGGGGGAATTTTTTACCTTCAGGCGTGGTTACGTATTTATCTCGGCAGGGTTGACTGCATCTGCCGCGGTTCCCCGAGTTCCCGCCATGGACAGAACTCATATAACAGAGGCCTGAAAAAGAGATGCAATAGGACCCGTGCACAAAGACTTCCGTGAGGATTTTATTTTTTTGTCCGACCAGAGCCAAATCTTTTATCTCATCAATATTTAACTCTCTTGCCAGATTAACCCGGCTTGCCCTAAGTTTGCTTAAAAACTTTATCTGCCCCTCATTATGGGTGTTAAGCTGTGTGGATGCATGGATTTCAAGGCCTTTAAAATATTTGGACAATAGATAAAACAATCCTAAATCCTGAATAATGACCCCATCTAGACCGGTGTTGACCAATTTATTGAGCAACTTTATAAGAGCTGGGATCTCATGTCCCGTTATCAATATATTCAGGGTTAGAAACACCTTGCAATTATTTTCATGGGCAAGATTTAATACCCCGTTTAATTCATCAAAATTTATATTTATTGCCCGGTTTCTGGCATTGAATTTATTCAGGCCGCAGTATATGGCATTGGCTCCTCCGGCAATGGCGGCTTTTATGGAATCAATATCTCCGCCCGGGGCCAATAATTCTATTTTTCTTTTCATAGGTTTAATTTTAACTTGAGTGAAATATGAGGCAAGGCCTGTGGTCAGGTCCCTGGAAGACACCCTTTTTCTTTAACACAACCAGGACTCCCTTTCTAAAAAACAAACAGATGCCAAAGGCATCTGTGGGGAAAAGATACCAGATTCACCTTAAAATTCAAACGCCTTTTTTTAAGAACCCCGACCGGAACCCCCACCATAATGTGATCAGAGCCAAAGCAAAGAGGATACCCTCAAAAGCGATCCAGGTCAGGTAGTTGCCGTTATGTTGAACGGCCTAAAATCAACGACTATAAAACCAAACTCTTCTGAAAAACAACTTATGGTGAGTCTCTTTCAAAATAACGAATTTTCAATATAAAAAAACCTTTCACGCCCTTTGGTGTAGAAATCCTAATTTCATCCTCCACTCGTTTCCCTAACATCGCTTTACCCAGGGGCGAATCCATACTAAGTTTTCCTTCAGCAACATTAAACTCATCGGGTCCAACAATACGATATTCGACCTCTTTTCCTTCTTCATCCTCGAGGGTAACAAAAGCGCCAAAATAAACCATATCCTGATCATCAGGAGTATGATCGACCACCGTTATCCCGTCGAGACGTTTGGTTAAGAATCGAATCTTGCCATCAATTTGACGCAAGCGTTTTTTACCATAAATGTATTCGGCATTTTCACTACGATCACCTTGTGCGGCTGCTTCCGCAACTCTTGTGGTCACTTGTGGTCGCTCAATTTTCCACAAGTGCTGAAGCTCTTCAGTTAATTTTTGTGCACCTTCCGGAGTGATATATTTGGAACCTTTTTTTATAGGAGGACGCCATCTACCCATTTTAAACTCTCTGTATTTTAAGGATTATTTTACCCGGGGTCAGTTTTTGAAGGGACAAACTGATCAAGAAATGAATTCAATGGTCTCACGACATAACAATTCCCGAATCTTAAACACATGTGGTTTGTCTGTCAGTATGGTCGCTGTTGACACTACGGATCGGCTCCAAAAATTCAAATTATTTTGTAACAACTCCTAATTTTCTATATAAAGCAACTGGAATACTCAAAAAGAATATCTCCGAAACAATAAATGCTATCGTATATGTCATTTTCATTGATCCTCGAAATATATGTTCCAATACCATCTGATAAATTTCATAATTATTTACAATTGTTGGGTGAAAATGTGTAATTTTTTTATAGATAAATATCAGTATAATTGGCTTTATTGTTTGCAGCACAATAAAAAACATTAACGATAATATTATTCTTTTATTTTGGGACATTGCTATTGTCCTTCAACCTCAGGTGAACCCACTGTTTACTTTGTTTGTTTTGCATAACGCCCCGGATGCTATTGTCGAGGAGAATAAAACCTTGCATCCCGCCCTATATTTTGTGCTTCGCGGTTTATCTTCATACGCTTGGTGTCATTCTCCGTTTCAATGAATCGGTCACGAGCATAAGGGATATTTGCGGTAAATGGAACATCTTCCGTAAAGAAGATCATCCAAGTATAAATAATTATCATCAAAACAAATGTTAAACATCCAACCCATATTTGTAATTTTTCAAGCATATCCCCCCCCAACACTTTCATGGCCTTTCCGGCTTATCAATGTTGGGTTATCTTTTCCCAAGTTCTTTTATAATATCAAAAAAATCTACTTAGAGTCAGCGCCCCCCCGGCCAGATCCGGGGGGCACCCACGGTAATTACCTTTGCCTCCTTATATTATTATACTCTATAATCCACAACAACAAGTTAAAGACCGCAGATGAAATCAAGGGAACCGACATTGAAAAAGAACGCCTGGTCAATGGTTTGGCAGACCTGCTATCAGAATATCTTGAGACAAACGAATAAATTCAGATTTAATCCTCACATACCGGATTGTTTCCCACTGGATAAGATCCATCTCCGGTAGCAGTACAACCAAGATGATTGTCCTTATAAAAAACGGGGTAAATCCATATTGAGATTGTTCTTGTTTTATTGCGGAAAAATATTTAGAACTCATGACATTAACCTGTTACTTTTATTTTCTTATCTGTTCATTCTCAAGCCAGGAGGAGGCCATGCCTTTTAGAATTATTGAAAAAACCAAGTGCGATGTTTTGATTATAGGCAGTGGAGGGGCTGGGTTGAGTGCATCCATTGCTGCTGCAGCCAATGGATCAGATGTCCTGATGGTTTCCAAGGCGCGCATCGGCCATGCCTCCAATACGTATCTTTCCAAAGGGATCATTGCCGCTTCCGGCTGGGGTGATCCTGAAGATACAGGGCGTACTCACTGTTCAGACACTATCCAGGGTGGCAGGATGTTGAACAATCCGGCCATGGTGGCCCGGTTTACCGAAGCCATTAGGACGGAGACCCGGCAGATCCGGGAATGGGGCGTGGATTATATCAGTGATGACAACAGTGAGCCGGCTGTCATGAAAATTGCTGGCCATTCGTTTGCCAGGCATCTTGTGGGGAAGGACTGGAAGGGCAGCAATATAGTTCTGCCCCTTAAGGAAAAGGCCAGGCAAAGCGGTGTTCGTTTTGAAGAGCACTTGTTTGTCGCCTCCCTGATGATGTCGGAAAATAGGGTGAAGGGGGCCTCTTGTATTTCAGAGGACGGCAGGTTTTTGGCAATCTCTGCCAAAGCAGTGATCCTGGCAACGGGCGGGTTCGGCAACCTTTATCTGAATACGAATAATGCGCCAGGGATTACCGGTGATGGCCATGCCCTTGCCGGAAGCGCCGGGGTAACACTGCAGGATATGGAATTTGTTCAGTATTACCCGACTGCCCGGGGCAAAAGGGGCAGCCGTCTCCTGTTAAACGAAAAACTGCTGGTTCAGAACGGTGTTTGCCTGAGAAACACCAGGGGGGATGATATTTTGAAAAAAAACGGGTATGACGTGCCCGGAGACGTTACCCGGGATCAACTGGCTCAGGTGCTCATAAAGGAAATCTTTGAAGATCCGGAACAGTCCGGCAGCGTATCATTCGACATGAGCGGACTTTCACCGGAAGCCGCAGAGGATTTGTCCACGCTACTTCCGAGTCAATGGACCCGGGGGGAGCGGGTTTTTCAGGTAGCCCCAACAACCCATTTCTGCATGGGCGGGGTTGTGGTGGACAGTGAAGGCCAAACCTCATGTGAAGGACTGTATGCCGCAGGAGAGGTTGCGGCTGGAGCCCACGGTGCCAACAGGCTCGGCGGCAATGCCCTGGCAGAGGTCATTGCCATGGGAAGCCTTGTAGGAAAAGCTGCCGCTGAAAAAGCCATGGGCCTGGACAGGGCAAGCAGCTTTGATGCGGCTGTGGAAGATGCTCTAAAAGGCCTGAAGGCATTGTTCGGGAAAAAGGGACTCGAACCAGGAGAACTTGTCCAGAAGTTGAAAAAGGTCATGTGGCAGGATGCCGGTATTGTCAGGAGCCAGGAGTCACTTGAAAGGGCATTGGAAACCGTCACTGGCCTTAAGAATACCCGGGCTTTTGTAACCTCATTTCATCAATTGATCCGGTTTCTGGAATTCAGGAACATGCGATTTGCAGGGGAAATGGTCTGCAGATCGGCCCTTGAGAGGACAGAGAGCAGGGGCTCCCATTTTAGGAGTGACTATCCCAATGAAAACAATGATGCCTGGGTTGTAAACATTCAGATCCGCCAGACCCCCGACGGTACGGTATTGGAGACGGTCTCTGTGCCCGGATAATATACTAGATAAAAACACGCCCTAATTACAAAAAATAAATCAGGGCGTGTTTTTATCTTGAACATTTATTCTTCATCCACTGGGTATTGGGCCGGAACCATTTCCGCCATCCCTCCTTTCGTGCATGAACTTTTATTACTTTAATTACAGTGACATAGGCAATAGACTACTTTCGGCAGCGTTTACCTTCTTTGGCTAAGTCACTGAAATTATTCATCCTGAAAACACACATGCGATTGCCCTGCGTACCAGCCCGGCACTGCTGGCGTAATTGGGTCCGACGCAGAATGTCACCCTCCCCCAGACAAACCTTCCAGGGATGGGCGGCCGGTTTAAATTGACTGATATCACTCTGGGTACAGGCAGCGGACTGTACGTCACCCCGCCCTGGAACCGCCTCCCAAAAAGCCTGCATGGGGTAAAAGACCCCGGGGGTCATGAACATGTATTTTACCGCCGGCTCCCGTATTCAGCTCATGGGCGTTGGATACAAAGGCACCTCCCTCATTGATTTCGAACAAAAAAAACTGGGGACACCATAACACAGGAGTTCACGACCATGGTCAGCCTCATGGAAGACACCCTGGCCTTAAAAAAGATCCTGAACCTGGACGGACTCAATCTGGACAACCTCAAGATCAAAGGGAACGGCAGATTTAAGGTTAAGTTTTTAGAAAATAAAACACAAAGAGTGCAGACATTGAGATGGCCGCATTCGGCGGCATCCAAATCAAAGGAAAAGAGATTTCCTTTACCGGAGATATTGAAATCGATCCCCAGAAAGAAACCCTTGAACTCAGGTTCGTGGAAATTGATGTCAACCTCACCCTTTCGGATCTAAGCTCCCAAATTCCCCATGGAGACGAATTTTCAATTAAAGAGGTCAAATTCTATCCCCCCTATGGTAGGAAAAACCCCGGCAGGGTGGAGGCAACTACCCGCCCGTTCGGGGTGGACAACCGGATATATTTTTTTAATGTGGGCAAGTATGACCACATTTTTGCCATTGACGTTACAGGAAAACTTGAGTGTCAGACGGGTAAAAAGTTCAGCCTCAGCACACTGGCGGGGACAGCAGGTATGCCACCCGGCTTTTCCACTGCCCTCCAGGCCAATCTGGACTGATTCGGCACTGCAAACGGTGCCCTGATTTTAAGCTCCCTTGAACAGGATGTAAACTTGTCCGTACCCAAACTGATTTTTAATGTTTTGTGGGTTTTACGGTGAGGTCTGTCCAAAATCAGCCTGAATGATAGATGCTATTCCCTTTTTCGATGAATACAACCCGAGTTTTTATTCTCTGTTTTCCAAAGTTGTTTTTTATCTCCACAACCGCTCTGACATCGAAACCCCAGCCGGGCGCAGCCACAACATGTTGTGGCTGCGCCCGGCTGGGGCCACATTTCAGGATCTTGAAAATCTTTTCATGATTTACTATGCCTTACCAGGCAAAAAGGAAGTTCCTATCCTTTCAGCATGACGGCCTTGGCCTTTTTATCGGAGCTTGAATTTTTCCACCTTCCGGTACAGGGTGGCCCGAGAAATGCATAGGGTTTTGGAGGTGAGGGCCATATTGTTGCCGTTGGCGGCCAGGGTGTCCATAATGGTTTTATTTATCACTTCCTCCAGGGTGCCGGCCGGAGCCTGGGGGGAGGTCTGGGCGGGTGCGAGGCCCAGGTGTGTCGGGGCGAGTGTGGTGTCTTCGCACAGGTGGGTGGCCCGCTGCATGCAGTTTTCCAGTTCCCGGACATTGCCGGGCCAGTGGTAGGCGGCCAGGATTTCTTCAGCTTCCGGGCTCAGGGCTGGCGGGGTGTCTGCATTTTCGTTGATGAAAAGCCGGGCCAGGGACAGGATGTCGGCCTTGCCCCTGGCCTTGAGGGGCGGGATGTCGATGGCGAAAACGTTGAGGCGGTAGTAAAGGTCTTCCCGGAAACGGCCGGACTTGATGGCCTGGGGCAGGTTGATGTTGGTGGCGGCGATGATCCGGGTGTCGATGGTGACGGGTTTGTCTGCGCCGATGCGGTAGACCTCTCCGGTTTGCAGGACCCGCAGAAGCTTGACCTGCATGCGGTGGGGCATGTCCCCGATCTCATCTAAGAGGATGGTGCCGGTGTCGGCCAGTTCGAATTTCCCGGGCTTGCCTTTCTTTGAGGCTCCGGTGAAGGTGCCTGCCACGTAACCGAACAGCTCGCTTTCCAGGAGGTTGGAGGGGATGGCCCCGCAGTTGATGGGTATAAAGGGGTTGTTGCGCCGGGCACTGTGGTTGTGGATGGCCTGGGCGAACAGCTCTTTGCCGGTACCGGTCTCTCCCTGGACCAGGACGGTGCCGTCGGAGCCGGCGGCCCGCCGTGCCAGCTTCACTGCATTGAGAAATTCCGGGGAGTCCCCTGCCAGGCTGTCAAAGGTGTAATGGGCCCGGGTGCCGGCGATGGTGTGGGCCATGCGGTAAACATCCTTGATCTCCTCCACAAAGAGGACAGCGCCCAGCCGTTCCCCCTCTTTGGAGATTACCGGCTGCACAGAATAGATGAAATCAACGGTGCGGCCCTCCACCTTGATCCGGCCCTCCTTATGGGTCCAGGATTCCGGGTTGGCCTGGACATCGTCCAGGTCGATGTTAAGGCCCTTTAATATGGACAGGGGGGTGCCTTCCAGGTCTTTGCACTGGAGAATCTGGGCGGCCCTTCGGTTGATCCGCCAGACAATGTTTTCATTATTAACGATGAGCAGCCCGTTTTTGGAGGAGGAGATGACCTGGTCCAGGAAGTTGACATTGGCCTTGAGTTCCTTGTTCCGTCGCAGCACCTTCAGTTTCTGTTCCATGGCCCGGGCTGCCGTGGTGATCATATACAGGGTGTGGGGATGGGTTTTGTCCCAGGCCCCGGATACGGCGATCACCCCAAGCAGGCTTTTGTCCTTGCCGAACACAGGGGCGGCGGAGCTGGTCAGGCCGTGGGCCTGTTTGCAGTAATGGTCCTCTTTGACCAGCTGTACCGGGCGTCTGAGCTTCAGGCTCAGGGCGATGGCGCTGGTGCCCACATCCCGCTCTGTCCATCGGTATCCGGGCACGCAATTGCGCCGGGCCGAGGTTTCAATGAGGTCGGAGCTGCCGTTGATGTGGAGAATATATCCGTCGGCGTCCGCCACAACAATGAAGAAATCGCTGGGGGACAGCAGGTTGTAAAATTCGTCAAACTGGGGCAGGACCACGTCCAGCAGTTCGGCGTTCTGCCGCCGCCGCTGTGAGAGTTCCGCCGGAGAAAGCATCTCCTGGGTCTTATTCCTGTATATGGGATCGATACCGTAGGCTTTGGACCGCCGGAATGAGTCTTTGATATTGCCCCGCAATTCCCCGGGGGAAATGATTTGTCCCTTCTGCATATGCTGTCTCTTTTTAATACATGTTTCGATTCTGGGCGTTCCCAGTGGCTATTTAGGCGTCACAGGGGGTATGGGGCTTAGTATACATATGGAAAAACCCTGTTTCAACCCGCTGGAAATAAATAATAATTCCAGGTGACATGTGATTTGGACCTTGTTCTCATTATGAGACATGTTTTAATTTGAGTCACTGGGGCCGAAGAATCCCGCCATTTACTGTTTTCTCTTCATTTATTTCGATTACTGTCTCAAAATGCAACATTTTTATATGCGCTTCAATTGGGAAGAAAATTAAACAAAATCACAAAATTAAAGGGGCTTAATCCAGCGTCCGGCAAGGTGTTCTGAAATACCAGCATCGATTTGCCACCCGGTTGGTACGCTCTTTGCTCTATAGAATCATGAAAAAATGAAATATTACAAAAAATAAATAAATTTTTGCGTAAATAATGAGTTGTAAGGAAGATTAATTATGAAAACAGCAGATATTGTGGTTGTCGGTGGCGGAATCAGCGGGGCAGCCACTGCCTTGGGGCTGGTGAGGCGGGGGGCGGGTAAAGTGATGCTCCTGGATGCCCAGTTACCCAGTCAGCGGCTCTCCCGGGGGAATTTCGGCCTGACCTGGTTCATGTGCAAGGGCGCGGGAAATCCCAGCTATGCCAGGTGGTCCCGGCGGGCGGCCGGTGAATGGCCCGAGTTTGCCGCCTCCCTTGAGGAGAACACCGGATATGATGTGGAGCTTGACTGGACCGGCGGGGCCATCCACGCCTTTGGCCAGGAAGATTGGGACGGGTTTGCTGACGGCGTAACGTCTTTGACCAAGCAGTGTGAAGAACACGGTCTGGATTATCCGGTGAAGATGCTCAACCGTGCAGAATTTGCCGATCTTATGCCCAAAATTGAGTTGGGCGAGGAGATTTCCGGCGGCATGTACACCGCGGAACAAGGCCATGTCAATCCTTTGAGGCTTTTGGGCGCGGTGCGGGCCGATTTCCAGAAAAACGGCGGGGAATATTATGCCGACGCCATGGTCCGGGAAGTAAGCCACAAGCCCAACGGTACCGTTGAGGTAAAAACCGCAAAAGAGACCTGGTCCTGCAATAAACTGGTCATCGCCGCCGGCCACGGATCTTCCAGGCTCACCGCCGCCCTGGGCGAAACCCTGAACACCTTTCCCCAGCGGGGCCAGCTCATGGTCACCGAGCGCTGCCCCAGGGTACTGGACATCTCTTTGCTCTGCCTGCGCCAGACCCAGGACGGCACCTTTATGATCGGGCTGTCCACGGAAAATACCGCCATGGATACCCGAATCACCGCCGAGCAGATGAAATCCCAGGCCCAGAACGCCATCCGTATCTTCCCCATGCTGGCAAACCTGAACTGGGTTCGGGGATGGGGTGCCATCCGGGTCATGAGTCCGGACGGCGGGCCCATTTACAGCCGGGTCAACGGCCATGACAATGTGTTTGTCATTGCCCAGCATTCCGGGATTTCCCTGGCACCGCTGCAGACCAGTGTGATCGCCCCCTGGATTCTCGGGGAGAAACAGGATGAACAGATCCCGGAATTTTCCAACTGCCGCTTTCAGGAGAAATAAGATGTTTAAGAAGAGAAATACAAAAAATACAGCGGTGACCGTAACCCTGGATCACCGCGAAGTCTCCCTGCCCGGGGATGCCAGTGTGGCCGCAGGACTCCTGGGGCAGGGCGAGATCCTTTCCAGAATATCCCCCGCTTCCGGGGAGCCCCGTTCCCCCCATTGTCTCATGGGCGTGTGCTGCGAATGCATGATGGAAATCGACGGGGTGAAACGCCAGGCCTGCATGACCTCCCCCAAAGCGGGAATGGTCATCAACCGGGGCCTTAATGGTGAGGAAATAAACAATCCGGCCGATACCGATGAGTTGAATTCGAAACTAAATGAGGAGAATCCCAAATGAGCCTTCATTATGATGTGATCGTCATCGGTGCAGGCCCTGCCGGCTTAAGTTCCGCCGCCCTGCTCGGGGATCTGGGCCTCAAGGTTCTGGTCCTGGATGAACAGGAAAAGGTGGGCGGCCAGATCTACCGGAATATCCAGGGGGCCGATGAGGGCCAACTGGAATTTTTCGGTGCCGATTACCGGGAGGGCCTTCAGCTGGCCGACAATTTTACCAAAGCCCCGGTGACCTATGAAAATCACGCCCAGGTGTGGCAGGTGGAACCCGAAGGCTGGGTCTCCTACTCCAGAAACGGGGAATCCAAACGGGTGAGGGCCAACTATATCTTAGCGGCCACCGGTGCCATGGAACGGCCCATGCCCATTCCCGGCTGGACCCTGCCCGGTGTCATGGGTGCCGGTGCAGTGAACAATCTGGCCAAGGAAGCCGGGCTCACCCCCGAGGGCCGTGTAATCCTGGCCGGTTCCGGGCCGCTTTTGCTGCTGGAAGCCTCTCTGCTGGTGAAAAAAGGGGTGGAGATCGCTGCCATCCTGGAAACCGGTCCCATGGTTCCCCCGGCGGGTGATTTTCCCAAAATCGCGCCCCGGCTGCCCAAAGCCCTGCTGCGCTGGGACTTCCTCTTTAAAGGGGTGGGCATGCTCATGGACATCAAAAAATCCAAAGCCCCCCATTATAAAGGTGTGACCCGGATCCAGGCCAGGGGCAAGGACCAGCTGGAACATGTTAGTGCCATGTCCGGGGACAAAGAGCTGGTATACCCTGCGGATATGCTGCTGCTGCACTTCGGGGTGGTGCCCAACACCCATATTTACCGGCAGATGGGCTGCAAAATGGTCTGGGAAAAGGAACAGCGCTATTGGTACCCGGCCTGTGACAAATGGGGCCGCACCAACTTTGAACGGGTGTTTGCCGCCGGCGACGGCACCCGGGTCCAGGGCGGGCTTGCCGCCCGGTACGAAGGCCAGCTGGCCGCCCTGGAAATAGCATCCTGTCTGGGCATGATCACCCGGGACGAACGGGACGGCCTGGCCGCCCCCATCCACAAGGCCCTGTCCCACGACGGCCTGCCCCGCCCCTTTGTGGACAGCCTTTACGCCCCCAAATCCCAGGATTTTCTTTTTGATGACGACACCCTTTTGTGCCGGTGTGAAAACGTCACCGTGGGCGAGGTCAGGAAGATGGTGGCCGAGGGCGTGAGGGATGTCAATGAGGTCAAGGCCATCACCCGCTGCGGCATGGGCCCCTGTCAGGGCCGCATGTGCGGGCCTGCCCTGGCCGAAATTGTTGGGGCGGAACTTTCCCTTTCCCCGGACAAGGTTGGGCAGTTGAACATCCGTCCCCCTGTGAAACTGGTCTCCATGGCCGAGATCGCTGCCATGGACCTGGGCGAGGGCGGCACCGCCGCCGGCAACTGGCTGTTAAAAAAATAGAATAAGAGAATAAAATAAAAGCAAGAACATAAAATTAAGGAGTGTAAAATGAGCAGCATCACCCGTGAAGGAACCACCGAAAGAATGAGCAAAATTGTGAAGTACAACGGCATGATTTACCTGTGCGGCCAGGTGGCGGACAACACCGACCAGCCCATCGGCCCCCAGACCGAAAACATGCTTGCCAAGGTGGACGCCCTTCTGGAACAGGCCGGCAGCGACCGGGAACACATTATTTTTGCCACACTTTACATCCGGGACATGAAAGACTTTGCCGGCATGAACGCCGTATGGGATGCCTGGGTTCCTGAAGGCCACGCCCCTGCACGGGCCTGTGTTGAGGCCAGAATGGCCCGGCCCGACCTTTTGGTTGAGGTGTCTATTGTGGCCGCCCCAAGCGCCTAATCCTAAACGGGCGGGGCTGGGGCTATGGATAACAGATAGCCGTTCCTTTTGCTTCACCCCTGCCATAACGGGAGATCAATAAGATGGAAAGATTTTATAGAATTTCGCTGGCCCTGCTCATCAGTACAGTGGCGGGCATAGAGTTCTACCAGGTGCTCATGCGGTATATATTTGAGATACCGGTGATGGGGCTGGACGAAATCCTGGTGTATCCCACCCTCTGGCTCTACTTCATGGGCAGTGTCAACGCCTGCCGGGAAGATACCCAGATCAAGGCAAATGTTCTGGATATTTTCATGAAGACCGACCGGGCAAGACTCAAGGTCAGGATCGTGGCCGACGCCATGTCCCTGGTGGTTTCCGGCTGGCTGACCTGGTGGGCCTGGGATTACTGGCAGTACGCCCTGAAAACCTGGAAAGAAAGTCCCACCCTTTACATTCCCACTTTTTATGCAGAATGCGTGTTCTTGATCGGCATGGTGCTCATGACGGCCTATGTCTCCTGGTATCTGGTGAAGAACGTCCGCAGCCTGATTGCAGATCCGGTTGCTACAACACCTGCAGCAGAAGTGAAAGGAGCATAACACAATGGATATCGTAACTGTCTCATTTATCGCCCTGGGCGTCCTGGTACTGATGCTCAGCTTCGGGGTGCCTCTGCCCTTCTGCTTCGGCGGGGCTCTGATGATCATGGTGTTCGTCGGCGACGCCACCATGAACGGCACCATGGTCTGGGGTTACAGTCAGCTGGCCAATCCCGTTCTTCTATGTATTCCCCTCTTTGTCTTTGCAGGAACATTGATGAGTGAAAGCGGAATAGCTGCTAGTTTATTAAAATTCGTCAATATCTTTGTGGGCAGAATCCGGGGCGGTCTGGGTGTGGTTGCCACGGTGAGCTGTTCGCTCATCGGCGCCATCTCCGGCTCCGGTCTCACAGGCGTAGCTGCAACAGGCCCCATCCTTATTCCCGAGATGGCCTCCAAGGGCTACCCTCGAGGGTATGCCACGGCCCTGGTGGCCAACTCCTCCATCCTGGGGCTGCTGATCCCTCCCAGCGTCACCATGATCATTTACGGCTGGGTCACGGATACCTCCATCCTGGCCTGCTTTCTGGCCACCATGGGTCCGGGGCTGCTCATCACCGCGCTGTTCTGTTGTGTCAACATGGTGCTGGCCCGCAAATTTCCCCTGGAGCTGGATCCGCCCAAGCCCACCCCTGAAGTGATAAAAGAGAGTGTTTCCCTCACCGTCCGGGCCATTCCCGCCCTCATCATGCCCCTGATTATCCTGGGCGGCATCTACGGCGGTATCATGACCCCGACAGAAGCGGCCGCAGTGGCCGTGATTTATGCCATCCCTGTTGGCGTGTTGATATACAAGGGCCTGACCCTGAAAACCTTCATGTCCGCAGCCAAAAATTCCGCCACCGCCGTGGGGGCCATCATGGTCATGATCGTGTTCTCTCTCATGCTCAGCCAGATCTTTGTCATGGAAGATGTGCCCCAGGCACTGGTGGAAGGCGTTTTTAAAATCACAGAGAACAAGTTCGTCCTGCTCATTCTCATTAACTTCCTCCTCTTCTTTGTGGGCATGATCGTCAATGACATCACCTCCATCATTTTGCTGGCGCCCCTGCTGCTGCCCCTGATGGAAGCCATCGGCGTGTCCCCGGTACAGTTTGCCGCCATCATGGGCGTGAATACCGCCATGGGCGGCGTGACCCCGCCCTACGCATCCATTCTGTACCTGAGTATGCGTATCGGTAAAACCGAGTTTTCAGAAGTGATCCGGCCGGCCATGATGCTGATTATCTTTGGCTATGTGCCCGTGGTCTTCCTTACCTCCTGGTGGCCTGATCTGTCCCTGTTTTTCCCAGGCCTCTTTGGATACTAAAAATTAAAAGTACAATTGTTCGGACAATAATTAACCCCTTATTAACTAAAACAAGGAGTAATGAAATGAAACGGAACCTAATCTTTGGTGTAATCGCTTTTGTGGCCATCTGCTTTGCAGCCGGCAGCGTCAATGCAAGAACCTGGAAAATCTCCCACATGAGACCCCAGGGGACAGCCATTGACAACGACCTGAAATGGTTCTCCAAAACCATCAAGGAAAGAAGCGGCGGCAAGATCAAAACCAAACTTTATCCGGCCAGCGCCCTGGGCGATTACACCGTGGTCCAGGAACGCGTGGGCCTGGGCGCTGTGGACATGGCCTGCCAGACCCCGGCCTCTGCGGCTGACAAACGGTTTCAGATGGTGTTTTTCCCCTATATGTTCAAAAACTGGGTACAGGCGGAAAAGAACTACCGGGTAGGAGCGCCCCTGCGCAGTACCGTTGAGGAACTCTACGCCAAACAGGGCATCAAACTCCTTGCGGCCTGGCCTGTATACTTCGGCGGCATTTCCCTGAACCGCGAACCGGTGAAACCCGGTGACCCTGAAGCGGCCAAAGGCATTAAACTGCGGGTGCCTCCCATGAAAACCTTCCAGCTCCTGGCCGATACCACTGGATACATGGGAACACCCATCCCCTTTTCCGACGCCTTCACTGCAGTTCAGACCGGCGTTGTTGACGGCGTCATCGGTTCCGGTGCCGAAGGGTACTACTCCTCTTTCCGGGATGTGACCAAATACTACCTGCCCGCCAACACCCATTTTGAAGTGTGGTACTTCATCATGACCCAGAAAACCTTTGATAAACTTCCCGAGGAACGCAAACAGATCCTCATGGAAACCGCTGGGGAATTTGAAGCCCGTCGCTGGAAAGTAGCCAAGGACGACCAGAAAGCCAATGAGCAGCGCCTGGCGGATTTCGGTGCCACCATCGTTCCCATCTCCGATGCTGAAATCGCAGGCATTGCCGAAAAGATTCAGAAAACGGTATGGCCTGAAATCCTCAAAGATGTGGGTGAAGACTGGGGCAAGAACGTCCTGAACAATATCGTCGAATAGGCATTATACCCTGTAATTCGATGCGGGGCCGGCGATCCGCTCTCCTGGAATGCCGGCTCCAATAATCACTGAAAGCCCTTTATACCCGGGCTCAACCATGCTACATCATTTAAAAACACAGGCTGCTGTTCAGCGGCCGTTTAAAAATAAGGAATTATCATGAGCAACATCGCATTAGGCGGAAAGAATTTCTACGGCGCGGCCGTGGGCATCCTCATGCTGGAAACCAAATTTCCCAGGGTTCACGGGGACATCGGAAATGCCATGACCTGGAACTTCCCGGTGATGATGAAATGCGTCAAAGGGGCTTCCCTGGACCTGGTGGTAAACAAACGGGCCGACGGCCTGCTGGACTCTTTTGTGGAAGCCGGCCTTGACCTGGTGGCCCAGGGTGCCGACGGCATCACCACCTCCTGCGGCTTCATGTCCCTGTACCAGCAGGAACTGGCCGACCAGCTCCCCGTGCCCGTGGCCTCCTCTTCGCTTCTCCAGGTGTGCCTGGTGAACCGCCTGCTGGGCCAGGGCAAACGGGCCGGGGTCATCACCGTTAAAAAAGCCTCCCTGTCCAACGACCACCTCCAGGCCGTGGGCGTTCCCCTGGACACCCCCATCATGGGCGTGGAAAACGGAGTGGAATTCACCCGGGCGGTACTGGGTGATGAAGAACGTCTGGAAACCCACCTGTCCACCCAGGATTTGATCCAGGCCGGCCTGGAACTCAAGAAAAACCACCCCGACGTGGGTGCCATCGTTCTGGAATGCACCAACATGGCCCCCTACGCCGCCGCCGTCCGCCAGGCCACCAACCTGCCGGTGTACACCATTTACAGTTTCATCCAGTGGTTCCAGGCAGGCCTGCTTCCCCGGCCCTTTGACCGCCAGCTCTGGGACCCCCGAGCCGTTTAAAAAAAGCAGCTCAACAGCATTGTTTCTCCCCTGATCCCCGGCCCGGAAACTTTCCAGGCCGGGGACTATTAGTTTTTGCAGGAGGGGGAGCAGCCCCCTATATGAATATCGCAAGGTATGCGGTTACAATATTAAGGTTGGTGCCACCTTATGAAAAAATGACGCTCATGATACTGTTGAAACGAAGTTCAGCTTCTCCATATCACCGGGAAGTTAATTCCCCAATGGATATTATAAGAATTCCAGGCGTTGCAGGCCGGTGGTATCCGATAGGCTAAAGACCCGGTTGCCATGGATAACGGTGACAGTTACGGCGACAAACAGGGAGTTGAGCACCGCCTCTATGGTTGCCCTGAAGACCGGATTAATCCGGTCTTCGTGGAGCTGCCGGATATTTAAAAATCGGTGGAGGGAAAATGGGGGACCCGGTTTGCCTTGGAAAAGGCCAGAACAATTTCTCCTGACCCGGAATCGGTTTGGGAGCCGGTGAGGGAAAGGCCGATGACGGCCCTGCGGCTGCCCCGGCCCAGCTGCCCCGGCCCAGCTGGCGCAGGGACAGGGTCAGGGCAGGTCCGTGGCCATGATGACGATGACAGGCCCCTGGGGCGGAATTTCCCTTGGTGCCGCCTTTTGTTGCGCTTTTATTTTTTCATTAATTTCAGGGCCGATATGCCGGTCACCGAGGATGAGGTCCCGGGTGTTTCCCATGTTGGTTAATACCATCACGCCCAGTGTGAATTTTTCCTCTCCAACGGCTACCATGAGACTGGCAGATCCGATGTCCCCTTTGAGGCCGTAGCAGCACCTCCCTGTGCCAGCCCCAACATCCCCCTGCTAAAAATCCGCTGATGCCGAGTCAATGGCCCGGTTTATATGCATCACCCGGATATCGTAGAGGTGACCGTCGTTGCATTCAAAGACCATGGGGTTCACCGTGCCCGTTGTTATGCCGATTTCAGGGTTCTGTGCCAGCATCCAAAAGCACAGTGGTGATATGATACAGGCAAAAGATCCTTAATCCTTGCCTCAACCCATCTTCGCCGGGCGATATTATTGCAGCCCGGACAGTGACGGTTCCGGCACGCGTTGTAACCTTTTTCCAGATGGCCGTGGTAAATATAAAATCTTATGGAACACATTTTTTAATATCCATTCTGGTATGGGTTCTGGCAGGGTGCGCGGGTATGCATGACCGAAGCGCGCTCAATCAATCCAGCCACATGCAGTTAAACGCCTTAAATGATATACTGGCAACCCTTGAACCGAATAATGAGCTGGAAGAGCCGATAAAAACGAGGTTGCTGGCCATGAGAAAAGATCTCTATCAATATGCATCAGCTGTCTTCCAGAAAGGGCTAAGACTTGACCCCGCCAATGGGCACCTCCATTTTCTGAACGCCCTGGCTTACCACCGGCAGTCTTTTTCCGGAGACTCTCACATGCTTAACCTTGCCAGAAGCGGTTATGTCACTGCCCTGAAATTTAATAGTTCCAACTATATGGCCTCCTATGTTTTGGGGCAGATCCATATGAAAAAAACAATATCAGGCCGCACAGAATCAATTTGCCTAAGGACAGCTCTATGCCCCAAACAACCCTCTTCTGCTCAAAGCCATGGCCTCGGTCTCTTATTATGCCTATGATATCGCCGCATGCAGGTGGGCCGCCCGGAAGGCTTATGAACATAACCCGGATGATCCTGTGAATATCAGAAACCTGATGTTCTCCACAGCGGTATACGGCCAGGCGGGGCAGGCAGATCAGCTTATGCAAAGATTTACCAATGCCCTATTTACAAACAATGAAACCGACAAAAATAATACGCTTATTCAGTTCCGGTTGGGCACGGTGTCAGACAGGTTAAAGGACTGAAAAAATTACCATGCCTCGACAAACGGCAGTTTTTTCGGAGATCCCGTGGGTACGGACGCCCTGATGCCCAATTCCGTAAACACCGATGAAGAAGACGATGCCCCAAAGATCGCCGCCCAGGAAGAACGGCCGGATGTGGCAGTACCCAATGACCCCAAAAGAATAAATCTGCCCAAGATGGCCCATGTGGACGTGGTCATCCTGAGCACAGACGAAACAAGATCCCGGGGAGGGGGGATCAATATCCTTGACGGATTAAATCCCACGCTTTCAGGCACCTTGTTCGGCTATGAGCTATACAGCGGCACATACAGCAATTCAACCACCACCATCATTAACCCCAGTTTCAATCTCCTGAATCTTGAATACAACCTCAATATTTTCAACGATGGGGTCAACAAAGAAGAGGTACTGGCAAGCCCCTCGCTTCTGGCAACGGAAAATGCCACCTCCCATTTTTTTCCGGGGGAGAACTCCATGTCCAGCTTTCCAGCAATAACGCCGACGGCTCCATGAAGGAAGTACCTATCGGAATCAGCCTGAGCGTCACCCCCAAGTTTTTAGACAAAGATACCGTTTATATCACCATAGAGGCCCAGCGTTCATTTCTTGAAATGCAGTCACAAGCTGTGGGGTTCACCGCATTTTCACAGACCGCTAAAACCACGGTAAGTGCCACAGCCGTTTTAAAATTCCGGGGATCCCTTATTTTCATCGGGCTCAGCGAAGTGACCAGAGACACCAGTAACAGCGGGGTCCCCCTGGTCAAAGACCTTCCCGGCGTCAAATACTTTTTTTCACGGGATGAATCCCTTGAAACCAAAAAATCCATCCTCATATTTCTGACGCCAAAAAAGAGCTGAAACGCAGAGACGACCTTGAAAAAAATTATGTATCCAAATTTAAAAAAAGAAAAAATTGCCAATACCAATCTCAATGCGGCCATTGTACACCTATCTGAAGAGAACGGGTTTTACAGGCAATTCCGGACCGGTGATATGGGCATAAGCTACTGGGAAAATGACGACTTTTTTTTAGGGAGCTTAAAACGAATCCCTGGATTCCGCTATTATTGAAGTGCCTCCCAACACCCCAAAAAAAGTCATCGAATACTGTGAGTGGCTGCTTTCCAACGTGCTCAAGGATGTGCCTCATCGGCAGTGGTTATTCAGTCTCCCCAAGAGGTTAAGGAATAATTTTCTTTTTGACCGAAAACTGCTGGCAAAATTTTCCATCTGTGCCTGGAAGGTTATCAAAGCCTATTTGAAATCTTTCGCGCCTGTTTTTCCCAGAAGCCCATGGTCTATTATATCCTGGCGGAATATTCCCATGACGCCACTGCCAAGGTCGTCAAACCTCATGTACTCAAGAAACAATAGGGATCTGTTTGCTCAAACAAATCCAGCCCCAGACTGGTAGTCGAGGCCAGGCACCCCCGGCAGACCCGGTTAAGACGGCAATCCATGCATTGGGCTGGGCCCTGGCGGTATCTACGGGCCTGTTCCGAGTCATAGATCTCGACAAGAGACTGGCGGGTCAGGTCTCCGATGGGCGAATGGAATTTCCGGCAGGCATGGACCTCTCCTGTGGCCAGGACGCTGACAAAATTAAACGCCGCTCCGCAGCCGTATCCTGTGCATCCGCCAAACAGGGGCAGCTGGTCTTCATCCAGCAGAATATTGAACAGATTATCCTTGAGCCCGAGAACGGGATTGGATCGTGTCTCGGTAAGATAACTCTTTAGAAATTCCCGGTATCCTTTCGGATCGACCACGGTGAGAGCAGCCCCCTCTCCGGCCAGGGAAAGCCGATTAAAGGTAAAAAAATCGGCCCGGCCCCGAAGATGCTTCCCCAGGGGGATGACCTGGTCCATATTGTCACGGGTCAGGGTGAGCATGACCTTGGCATAGATTCGGCAGTCTTTGAGCACCTCTAAAAAATCCATGGTCCGAATAAAATGACCTCTTCCCCGGATATAATCGTTGTGGGATTCCAGACCCTCCAGACTGACCTGAAAAAATGACAAAGGCCCCATGGCCGTGAGCCTTTGAATCTCTTCTTTTGCGGCCGGGTTCCCAAGAATTCCGATGAAAAATCCCCGGTCCACCGCCTCTTTGTATAGGCGGTGAAAATTGGGATGGAGCAAAGGGTTTCCTCCTGTAAACGAAATCTGGCCATAGAGACCGCGCCGACAGCAGAAATCCTCAAAACTGTCCAGGATGGCCAGCTCTTTGGAAAACCCAAGGGGATCTGGGAAAGACCGGTCATAACAATGGCGGCAGTGGAGATCACAGGCCTGAGTAATATGCCATTGAAGGGCAAAGACCCGGGGCCGATCAAAGGACTGCATCGCCTTGTCTTCGCAGGTCTGATCCTTTTTTTTCAAACGGCAGATACCGGAATCGGGCCCGATGACAATACCCTTATCCAGGGCCCTGACCAGGGCGGAACGGATATCTGTTAGATGGGCACCGGTGGCCATGGCCACCTGTTCCGGAGACAGGGTTTCCTCGGCCATTTTCAGGACCAGAAGGTCCTGGTTCGAAGCTGGCCCGGCCTTAACCATTCCGCATACCGGATCCTGCCAGACCATTACCAGTTCCTGCCCCGGAACCGGCGGTTCTTTTCCGACTCCAGGTGTAAGAGCGGCCACCAAAGCCTGCCCCAGGTGCCGCCATGTGTTTGAAAAAAGTTTCAGAGCCGGATTGATCTCAAAAGTCTGGGAGACTGAGGGGTTGGGAAGAAGGACGTCTTTGATTTCAAGGACATGGGTTTCCATGGGAATGAGCTCTTTCAGCCAGGGGGGAAGATCAAGGGGTTGGCAGGCCGCCAAAAGGTTACGGGCCATTGTATCCGGTGCCATTGGGCCCTGGGTTATTCTGCCAAAATATTCCTCCCCCAGGAACTGCCGGGTCAGAATAAATGCCTCGGTTTTTGGTGTCACACCTGTTCTCATCTTAGCCATTGATAGTCCTGAAAACGAAAAACCGGGCTTTGGGATCAAAGCCCGGTAGGGTTTAAATCAGTGCGAACCGCACTGGAAAAATCAGCCTCAGCCGCTCTTTGTTGCAGGTTTTTCTTTTTCTGCCTGCTGGGTTTCGGTGCCACCTGCACCGGTTGTTTTTTCCCCACTTCAGGCCGTAGCGCAGCCAATACCGGCGATACTGGCCCCGGCCAACAGGCCGGCAATGCTCAAACCAGCCAGGTACTTTTTCAACTCTTTTTTGTCCATGGCGTTCTCCTTTTATGCAGATTAACCAATCGTGGGCAGCTGCCCAATACAGGGCCCACGGGATAAGGCTCGGGAGATTTATTCATGTAAAAAGGACTAAATCAGGATGTCCTTTTTTCTTTGAATTTCAACCATATGTCAGGGTGGAATGAATAATATAAGGTATCATACCTTATTGTTTGAATTCAACAGCAAACAAAAAAGTACAGGAAAAGCAGATTTATTTTAAGCAAAAAAAAAGACCAGGACGTTGGGCCATCCCAGGCCCCCCTGTCCAGTGCAACACAAAAATGGTTCAGGTTCCCGAATTCCTTCCCTGTGGGCGCCTATTTTTCATAGATCGCCTTGGGAAAAAAATCAATGATCATATCCCGGTTCAGCCGCACCGACGGGAAAGGCATCCTGCCGGTCCGATAGGCAATCCAGACGCTCAGGCAACATCATCAGCACCGTTGAATAAAAATCCATCATTGCCTCGTCATCTTCCGCATTCAAGACGATGTGATCCATACTCCCCCATTTAACTCTGCTTTTTATCTTAATTCGGGTACCCGGTTCCTTTACCCCAGATCTTTTTTGAATAGAACCAATTGTTCACCGTCCTTAAGATATCCTGTTGTCACGGGCACCCCATCCACATGGGCGTCCCCCGGTTCCATGGAAAATCCCATGGCCCGGTGAAATCCAATGGACAGCTTATTGATGGGTGCGGTGCATGATCTGACTATGGGTCTGAAGTTCCCATGACAGACGTCATAGAACCGCTCATACAGTCTTCTGGCCAATCCTGTTTTCCTCATTTCAGGATGGACCCCGGCGAAATGGATATACCCCTCGTCTGACCTGACCTGGGAAAAGAAACCGATTAGAAAACCGCATAGCTGCCCATCGCGCTCCGCAACAAAAGAAGTGTTACCAAAGTGCCTCAAAAAAAGCCTGGGCACAGATGCAGTCAGATCCCGCCCGCCCCACCACTCCGGCATGACCGAAATAATATCCCTGTGGTCGGACAGCTCTGCATTCCGTATCTGGATTCGATTTTCCCTATTCATTATAGGTCCCAAGCAAATCTTTGCGTTCAATGGAATAAAAGGGAAGCAGCCCGTCACCCTTGGCCACGGAATCATAAAGATCGACACCTTTTCCCTGCGTCATGCCCGCCTTTTCCATAACCCTGCGGGAGGCTCTATTTTCCTCATCAGTCACTGCATAGACTCGGGTAACTTCCGGCCGGGTAAAAATCCAATCCAGGCATGCCCCAAGCGCTTCTGATATCACCCCTTTTCCCCACATGGATTTCCTGACGGCATAGGCAATTTCCGGCCCTGCCCCCCCAATCTGTTCGGGGACAAATCCGCAATACCCGATGACCTCCCCTTCCGTTCCCAGCTCAATGTCTCCAATACAAACTGCCCAGACACCAAAGCCAAATTCATCCCAGGACTTGATAAACGCTGTAAGATATCCCAAAGCAACATCTATTTGCCCTCCAGGAGTAGAGGCCGCATCAGCATACGGCAGCCAGCGCATCACATCCCTATCCGACATTATCCCATCAATCATTGCATCCTGGTCGGAGAAAACCAAGGGTCTCAATACCAATCGTTTCGTTTTTAAAGTTGGAATCATGACATTATCTATAAATTTACCCGTCATAAGCCAGTACACGGTTTTCAATCACATCCTTGCCCAATTTAAACTCATATCGCCCAATGTCCTTAAATCCAAATTTTTTGTAAAACAATATGAATTTATTACGAACCCAGGTATACAGCCAAAACCGGTTTCCATACCTGTTTTTGACTTCCCGTAAAAGCGTCTGGCCGATGCCCTGCCCCTGAAAAGGTCCCTGGACATAAAGTTTTTCAATTTCGAAACCGGTTTCCCTGCGGTCAAACCGGGATTCCATATTCACAAGGATATACCCTCTCAGATAGATTCCGTCAGTGAACACCAACACCTTATATTTGTCATCATTCAATATCTCTTTAAACTGCTTTTTCGTAAAAGAGGACAATGCAAATTCTGAACTCTCAATTCGAATCCCGTCAACACAATATGTCTCAAACCATACCTGAAGCGACAATGCCGCTAAGTTGAAGCAATCGGATTCATCTGCTTCTCTGATCATTTTATATCCTCGACAATCGCTGGACCAGGTAAATAAAGACCGGCAGCCGACTTTCTTTTTTTATCTCGTAAAACCTGGGCAAAAGTTCTCCTTTCGTTGGACTGCCTTTTAACGGAGACAGATAAATGACTCCCTTTGACTTATCATTTTACAGATTGCCGCTGGCATCTGCCGACTATCCGTGCTCCATATCACTTTCCATAAAATCAAACCAGTATCCATTGTTAGATACGTGATCCAGCTCCATCTGAACTACATCCTCATGCCGTCTTTCTATTTCCAGAAGCTTTTGGAAAACCTCTTTGATGACGCCCTGTGTCTTATTGCAGGCGTCTTCATAAAATTCACTGGTTTCAATTTCAAGTTTCAAAGCACTGCTTAACAAACGCTTGACATCACCGAGGAGTTGACTGGGTATTGTCTCCCGCATCTTATCAATCCGGTCAAGATAGAGATCTTTTGGGGGTATGGAGGATTCAAGTGTTGCCGTATCAATTTGGCCCTCGGATTTTAACACTCCCATGCTATGTTCCAAAAAGTCCACATGGGATTGTTCATCGTCTGCCAATGCTTTGAATATTTTTTTTCCCGGTTCACTGTCAATGGTTTCCACAGCCGATAGATACAAATCCCGTATCTTTCTTTCATAGTCTAATGCTGACACAAATATTTGTTCAGAATTCATGGGACCTCCAATCTGATTGTCCGGTTTAACTACCTGTCTGAAAAAAAGCGAAAAAACAAACCTTTAATAAATCTATATGATCCTGGATCTATTGTAAATGCGACTTTTTTTTATTCGCTGTCCCCAGCACCGGCGTCAGAAAGTAGACCGGGGAGTAACTATCAGGAATATATTCCTCTTTAAGCATGCCAATATATAAGGTGTTCCCAATTTTGAAGTTGATCACAGTGTGATGGCAAATGGTCTCTTATAGAACAAAACCCAAGTTTGAGGCAAGGACCATGCTGCTTTGATTGTCACCACTGCAGCAGATCAGTACTTTTTCCATATCCGTGTCTGTTTTTCTCAGGAACGCATGGTCTACATCCCGGCGTAAAATTTTCATGACGGTACCGCCAAGGTCGTAACATCGAAATACCGGCAGTCGGCTGGAACTTTTTTCCTTTTTTTGCGTTTGGTGGTGGGGCCCGATGAAGTGTGCTCAAAATTAGCACAAAAGATAGCTGTTCAGCCCTTTTTTAGTAAATCAGGTTCAATTTTTTGTTTTGTTCTTTTCCTAAGCCAAACATTTTTAAATTATGGCTGTCGGGTATTCAATGAAGGCAGTTGTCAAAAGGAAGTATATGCTCCAGATAAACGAATTGAAATTTTCATGCAATCAATTTATTTATCTGTGATAATAAAATAAGAGACAGAAAACCCGAATCCGGTTCCGATACCAACAGGTTTTGTTGTAAAAAAGGGCTCAAAAACCCGCTTTTGTATCGTTTGATCCATGCCCGGAGCACGGGAGAAAAAATTGATCAAAATGCTTGATGTCTTGGTGAAGAATGATGATCCCATAAAAGCCTCCTTTTTTGCAAGTGCCAATACCGGAGAGTATCTTGATAACAACGGCAGGTATGAAAACCCAGATTATTATGCAACCAAAAGACCATGGTGGGGCAAAGCAGTTAAGCAGAATCGCCTTACGGTTGTCTCCTCCATTTAACAGCCCGTTTACAATGATCAGGGTAAACGCATCGGCATTGCCGGGATTGATATTTTATTGTTCACAATATAAAAGGATGTCAATTCGAAATTAAAATACCAGGGACAGGGTGATGCGTTTGTCATAAAAGACGATGGGGCCATCATCTTTCTTCCTGTGGAAGATGATAGGGCAGCCGAGGGGATGAGTTCGAATATGACCTCGGTGGCAGCGGCCAGCGAGGAATCATCAGCTAACATTAACATGGTATCCCCCTGACGGCAACAATCAGCGAGATTGCTAAAAATACGGAAAAACCAGAATTACAAACAGTGAAGCCGCTCAGAAAGTACAAAAGGCATCTGAGAATATTGACAGTTTAAGCCGGTCGGCACAAGAAATCGGCAATGTGGTTCAAACCATAACCGATATCTCAGAGCAGACCAATTTGCTTGCATTGAATGCCACAATTGAAGCAGTCCGTGCAGGTGACGCCGGTAAGGGGTTTGCCGTGGTTGCCAGTGAAATTCAGGATTTAGCAAGACGAACTGCAGAGGCCACCCTTGAAATAAAGGAAAAAATTAACGGCATCCAGACCTCAACGGAAATGACCGTGGCTGAAATTGAAAAGGTGACCATTAGAATAAACGATGCCAATGAAATGATAGACACGGTTGCGGCTGCAGTGGAAGAGCAATCTGCTACAACCAAAGAAATTGCAGATAATGTGAACCAGGCTGCCTTGGGAAATCGGGAGGTAACGGAAAATGTATCCCAAAGTTCCACTGCCGCCAATGACATCGCCCAGGATATTATGGAGGTTAACCAGGCGGCCAGTAAAGTGTCTGAGCATAGTTCCCGGATCAATTCAAATGCAGACGATCTCAGTACTCTGGCTGATGAACTGAACCGCACGGTTGATTTATTTAAAGTGTGATTGCTGTTTGACCGGAAAAGGGTCCAGTACAGATTCTTTCAATGTATTGACTATTCGGGGCAGGATCATTGTACCCATGCCCAGGTGTCATCCTCCACTATATGTGGGATTAGGACTTCGGCACATATTCGTGCCTGGAATTCCATCGTGTCTGCCACAAAAAACAAAGGAAAAACGGTTGATCAGCGGAATCTGCGGTATCAAATCCCCTTCATTAAAGGGTTTGACTGTTTTAATAAAAATAAAACGCCCTAAAGAGGTCAGAGTTGGGCGATTGGGGGCTGTTTACTGGCATTCTGTCTCCATACCCATAAAAAATCGCTGGGAAAGACGATTTTTATCCGATTTTATTTCCAGAGTTCCAGAACCAGTTCTCGGCTCAGACCCAGATATTTATGCTGCATTTTCGGATCATTGCAGAAAATCTCCAGGGTAATGGTATCATCGTAACCCATCGTCTTTAACGATTCCACTGCGTTTTTCCAGTTCACGGTTCCCACACCCAGGGGCATATGATCATCGAATCTGGAGCGGTTGTCGGAAAAATGGACATGCCGGATGTATTCTCCCAGTTCTCCGCAAAAGACCTCATGCCCATCAAGGCCGAAATTTGTGTGCCCAAAATCCAGATGCAGTTTTAAACCCGGCACTTCAGTCAATAACTTTTTAAAAATGGAAACCCGGTCAAAAGGGGCTTTATAATTTTCCAATACCAGTATGAGCCCATGGGATGCAGCCATTTCAGCGATGGGCTGCAATACCTCTATATGGAATGAAACCAAATCGCTTCTCATGGCCGGGGGACAAAAATAACAAGGATGAATATTCATCACCCAAGCCCCCAGGGCGGAAAAGATCCCGGCACACCGCTCCAGTTCCTTAAGACAAGCCTCCCGGACGCCCTGGACCGGATAGGCATACGGCAGGCAGGGATCGGTATGGCCTGTGACAAACAGGCCATGGGAATCAAGGATGGGTTTTAATTTATCAATATCCACATTGGCGGCCCCAGGCCCTTCAATGGTTAAATCCAGAAATTCGAAACCAGATTTGCCGCAGCCCCCTGCCTCGTCATAAACGGATTTTAACGGATTGTTCATTATACCTATTTTCATCGCAGTCTCCTTGATACGGTTTTCAGGTAACGGGTGTTATCCGGCTCATCTGATATTCCGGGGTGCCTCTTTTATCAAGGAAGCATGACATTGATCAATGAGAGTATCACCATCTGTAAAAAATCGATGACCGGATCTAAAACGCCGAAATAAAGCAGTGCGATAACTATTAAAAAACCGAACCGCTCCAGCCGGAGCATAATTGCCTGAACACCTGCAGGGAAGAATCCTAAAAGGATTTTCGAACCGTCCAGGGGAGGAATCGGGATCAGGTTAAATGCGGCCAGGATAATGTTGATCTTCGCAAAAAAGAAGAGCATCAACCCAAGCATGCTCGATTGCGGCGGATCCAGAAAACTGTAAAGCAAAAGGGCCAGAAACGCCAGAATCATGTTTACAATGATTCCGGCGGAAGAGACCAGGATCATGCCTTTGCGGTAATTTTGAATATTTCCAAAATTCACCGGCACTGGTTTTGCCCAGCCAAACCCGACCAGGAACAGCATCAGGGTACCCAGTGGATCTAAGTGCTTGAGTGGATTAAGGCTCAGGCGGCCAAGGTGTTTGGCTGTGGGATCACCCATTCGATAGGCCACATATCCATGGGCCAGCTCATGAAAAATAATGGCATACATCAATGGTATTGCAATTAAGATGAATGCAACCGGATTGTTAACCAGCAGGCCAAGCAGCCCCATATGTGTTTCCTTTTTTTATTAAATTGAACTCAATTGTAATGGATAATAACAATATATAAACAGCCGTCAGCGGGTGGGCTGTCGATTAAAAGCCCCTTGTTTCTCCGATTTTCATAATACAGGCCCTGTCATCGCCAATCCCGTTTTTTCCGGCAAAAGCCCGGTATCTTTCAGGCGGTTCCCATGGGGATTCATCCGTCAACAGGATGGTACCCCAGTGGGACGGTATGATCAGGCGGGCGTTTACATCATTTGCAATTTGAACGGCTTCTTCCGGGTTTGTATGGACGGGTTTCATCACATTGACAGGTTCATATGCGCCAATGGGAACGATGGCAACATCAAATGAACCAAACCTGTTGCCGATCTCCTTGAAAATAGTTGGTGAATACGCCGTATCTCCGGCAAAAAAACAGCTTTTCTCATCCGAGTGGACCGCCCAGGAACACCACAATGTTTTATTACGATCGCCAAGTCCCCGGCTGGAAAAGTGAACGGCAGGAAGGGCTGTCATCTTCAGCCCTTCCAAAACAACGGATTGATGCCAATCCAATTCCTGTATGTGTTGATAGCCTCTTTTGGCAAAAAACGATTGTAAGCCCAAAGGCACAAACACATGAATCCTTTCTTTGCCAGGCATGGCTTCAATTGTTTTTGCATCCAGATGATCATAGTGGTTATGGGAGATAATGATGATATCAACCGGCGGAAGCTTGGCCAGTGAAATTCCGGGGGGAACATATCGTTCCGGACCCACGGGAAGCGGGCTTGCCAGATCACTGAAAAACGGATCAAATAAAACATTTTTATTTCCAAGTTTCATCAGATAGGTTGAATGCCCTATCCATGTGACAGCCTGGGAGCCTGAATAATCTTTTAATTTCAATAGTGCAAGGGGTTCATTTATCACGTGGTTTTCAGGAACTTTTGGAGTCTCAGAAAGCCCTTCTTTCACCCGCCTGAAAAGGAATGAAAATCCGGGTGTTGCCGGTTCAGGAACAGGCGGATAGTTACGGAACCCTTCGCTTGTATGGTGGGCTAGTTTACCTTTAATTGTCATTTCACCGGGGCTGCAGCCGGTCACCGCCTGAACTGCTGCCAACATGGTTAATTTCATAAATTGCCTGCGCGTCCATCTCTTCTTGCTGTAAATATTTATATGCATCATTGCCTGCTTCCGATTGTTATTACACAGTATTCATTAATATTACAATGCGGTTATGATGGCAATTGTTGTCAGCTCAACACTTTTTTCATTTCGCCTTCAACCCTTAAAAAACGGATTAAAAAAAGTGAACACACCAAATAACCGGCTCGAGTCATTCGGCTTATTGAAATTACCCATTTCCTCCGAATTGCCCGAATCAATTATCTTCAAATCCAATACCGCCTCCAGATGGGCATCATGGCATTTAAAAACAGCAGCACGGGTGACCGGCTCCCAATAAAAATTCTAAGGAACGTCCCCCATCTGTTTTTTGATATCAGCAACCAATTCCTTATGCCGAAAATTATCGGGGTCTTCCGAAACTGCTTTTTCCCCCCACTCAAGTGCATTTGGAAAATCCTTTTGCTGGCGGTAGTTTTCGGCAATGGCATACAGTATATGCTTCAGCGGTGCATTCCTGCTTTCAGATGGAATCTCCAGCACCTTTTTGAAATCGAGCACAGCAAGTTCATGATTCTTTTTAACCGTATAACAGCTTCCCCGGCCGATAAGGCTCTCTTCGTCATACGGATCCAGTGACAAAGCGCAGGAATAAAGTTCAATCGCATCGCCGATCCGTCCTTCGACTTCGGAAATCTTGCCCAGATAAAAATAGGGGTTGTCACCATCCTGGTGACGATACTCAGAATTTATTTTGACAACAGCCTCAAATGCCCGGACAGCACCGATTCCGTCCGGTTTGTTGAAACATTTTAAGCCTTCATTAAACCAATCAGCCGCAGAACCTGGTGCATTTTTTTTATCCATTATTTGCCTTTTTATACCTTTAACCCTCTATGGTTTCACCTGGGTCAAACCTATTCTTGACCCGGCTTGATTACATCACCCATGGACTTGGCCCCCAAGCGCGGGGACTTTAAGGCATCCCCCCCAAAAGCTACTGCGGCCTAGTCATGCTGGACGAGGGAGAGCAGCCGGCCTCCTGTTTTATCCTCCTAACCCATATGGCGCCTTTGGGTCCAAGCTCAACTTCCCGTATCCGTTTATCCCTGGCAAAACGTTCAGCCTCAAAAGCCTTTTGACCTTCAATTTTAATCCGTACCAGGGACCGTTACAGGAGCCCGCCTAAAAACGCATTGCCCTGCAACTGTGGAAGCATGGTGTCATCATATATGATCAGGCCCGAAGGAGCAACAGTGGGGACCCAGTATACTTCAGGAGCATTGAATTCAAGTCGCGTATCATGATCGGGAATGGAAACGCCTGAATTTTGATTTTTCGGGGATGCAAGTGGCCAGCGGAATTGTCCTCCCCGGTGATCAGGTTGAATCACCATGCCTGGGCCCAATTTCGTGGGTCCACAACCGCCCCTGTCGGTCAAAGGCAATACCCAGCAGGTTGCGATGTCCAATAGACCAGAAGGTCATGCCCAGGCTCCTTGAATCTGCCAAAGCCATCGGCAAAGCGCATTGATCCTGCATTGCCATGGATGTTGTTACCTGCGCCCCCGGCCTTAGGGCTGCCGGCCAGCCAAAACTTAAAAGGAAAATCAAACTTAAGGATTCCGGCATACTGTCAAAGAATATTGTACCCAGCGTAATTCCGTTAATAGCTAAAATCCAAACTATCAGGATAATTCCCCACCGCATAAAACCACGAAATAAAACTCCGTGAATGGCAGTAAATGACCCAGCAATTAAAACATATATACCTGCATGGTCAAGAATACGTAACACATGTCTTGCAATGCTGCCAGCCGCCAAGAAATGGTAAACACCACTCATTGAAAACAAGAATACACAGGCAAATCCAAAAACAGAAAATAGAAAAATATGTGTTCTGCCAATACCGGATGACCGCAAAAGAAACAGAGTAAAGCAAAAATAAAAAAGGCCGCTGATAAATGCGTCCATGAATTAATCGGTTCCTCAAATCCGGGTATTGAATAAACGTTCATTGTAATTTCTCGATTATTTCATCCCTAAAGACAAAATCTGCGGTTCGTACCCAGCATGTTTATTATTGGACACTTTTTGAAAAATTTTGTCTAACTTTGATTACAGTTTTCTGGCGAAGAATCATCAATCAGCTTCTAAATCTGTAACCATAAGATGGCCATCTTTATTTTTCTTGGTTTTAAGCCAGCCTTTGGTTTCAAACTCTTTTGCAAGAGTGGTCATTTTTTTATAACTCGTATTTCGAATTTTAAAAGATTTATCTAATTGTCTCATTTTGTTCGTAATACCGTTTAGCAAATAATTTTCACTTGGATCAAGCCGCACTATTTCATGATGTTATGAGTTTCCTGCGGATTTATAATTCTTTATCCCTGGTTCCGAATGATCAACTTTACCACTGTTGAACCTGATTCTTTCCTTTTTGCGGTATGAATTTTATTTCAGGGAGCCGCCTTCATTGTGAATCAGGCGCAGTGAATCGGCCGATCAATCGGTTCAGGGAAAACACTGTATTGCATTTCATTTTTATCCTGTGGCAGAAAACATCTCCTTTGTTTGAAATTCAGGCTACGACGAAAATTGCACAGTTCAGTATGATCTGCCTGTTTTTTTGTATTTAAAGGCAATCGTACAAAACGTCTGTTTTGTTTTCGTTCCTTGCCAAAATAGTCATCGCTGCAAAATTTCCTGAAACTGATCTCAGGGTATTTGATAATTTTTAAAAGCTCCATCCGAAATAACTGGTAGGGCTGAATATCCCTGTGCACAGCGCAATAGCCGTCAGGCGCAATCAAGCTGTTGATAATCTGGTCAATGAACTGCAATTCCGCATCTACAATTTCAGGGTATGGCTTTTTCAAGGTATCCAAATGAAACAGGTTGTCGGATATGATGCCATCTCAGAAAGGTTAGGTATGCCTGCGGAGGGGGCTTGATCTTCAATGCCTATGAGTTCTTCGATGGGGACGTCCAAGGTCTGAGCAAAATCATATTTATCTAAAACCTCCGCCATGATTTGCTTAGCCAGCTCTTTTTTGGACTTCCAATCCATCTTGCTCCAGTTCAGGAAACTCTTTTTCAATTGCTTTGTGATGATGCGTCTGATATTTTTTTCGTGCATAAAGCCTCTGCGGTGTTGTTTTCTTTTTTGTGTGGTAACTTGAAAGTTACAACCAAACAGAGGCTTTTTCAACTTCTAACCGATTGAAAACTTGTCAAACTTTGCCAAACTGGTGTCATCGATTTCAACACCCTTTTATAGTATCCATTCCCTTTTGTTTGTGAAAAAAAATATTAACCAAAATCACCGGCTTGTCCGTATGCATTTTGCACGGTTAAATATTGCTACAAAAATCATGCACAGACTTGCCCCCTGGCCAATTCATTTCAATCCTATTCTCCCTGTTTGTTCGTATAGCCTGGTGGGCCTTCAAACATCCGGGGTTTACTATGCAGTGCCTCAGAGCGGCAGTAAGTAACAATCTTTCATTTCATATTCGTTTACAATCTGCCTGAAACCATTTTTCTTTAATTCAATCTCTTTTAAGTCAATTGTGTTCGGGTCTGTACTATTTATACTCTGAGCTTTCATCTGAGCATGAGCTTTGTTGCTGCATCATCGGAAAAATGATCATCTATATTTCTTAATCTTCAAATTCTGACAAATCATATTCAATCCCTTCCATATCCCCAGAGTGATCGCATGTAGAATGCCTGGCTAAACGATTTCAGTAAGTTATAGTATTTCGGCAAACGCGAGCAAATTGCAGCGTTCACCATAACATTCTATAATTATAGAAAATAAAAAACCGTACCAGGTTTATATGCGTTTGCCCTGTCCATATTCCCTAATGATGGATGCAATGGCATAGATAATGATGCGCCTTTTTATCTAAAATATGAACCAATCGCCTGATGCGATTATTTGATGATAACGTATCAGGTTTATGGGTATTTTAAAACAGGTTAAATTTTTAAGAAAAAAATAGTGATATTGAAAAATAACACCCATAGTCTTTCATCCAGCAGATTAAGCACAGCACAATATGTTAGAATCTGTGGACTTGCCGAGTTTTTTAATACATACCCCCCAATTTTCCAAGGGGACCGGATGATACAAAGATAATATCCCTTGACATTTCAATGCCTATCAATTTAAGTATTGAACAATAAGTTAAATTATTCAATTTTTAAATCGAGACATGGCTGTGACCCTAAAAAAAGATGAAAACCGGCAGCAGCTTTTCAGAGAGGCATTATCTTTGTTTGCGCTATACGGGTACAAAAAAACCACAATTGAAGATGTTGCAGATAAGCTTGGAATGACCAAGGGAAATCTCTATTTTTATGTAAAAAATAAAAATGATCTTTATTTTCAGACCATCCACTGGGCTCTGACCCGCTGGCAGGATCATGTCAAAAAGGCTGTTTTTGAGCAATCTTCACCCGCCGGACAATTCCGGGCCATGGCCAGGTCAGCCCTGGCCTATATTGAATCAGACACCGTTCTTCAGCAATTGCTCACCAAGGATCCGGACATTTTTACCCTGGACCGAGACAGGGACAGGTTCCCCGAGGCCAATGCCGCTGCCCGCCAAATCATGAGAGATATCCTTGACAGGGGAGTCCGGGAAAAGGTTTTCTTTATATCCGAGACCCTGGCTGCCACCCAATATCTGTTCAGTATTTATATGATGTTTTTGATCCAGACCTATGTCTATCTGGACCGGGATGATTTCAAAAGGATGTTTGATGCGGCACTGGAACTGAATCTTGGGGGGCTGATGTCTCCCTCTGTTTCCCCATAACCCAATTAAAAGGAGCGCCCCATGACCCCAGCCACTGTTCAGGCCCTGGAAAACCTCAGAGACTTTTCAACCCTCAAATGGTATGTCATCCCCTTGCTGTCCATTGTATTTTATATTTATACACGGGAGATCAAAGAGGCCAGGCAGAGCGGAAACTGGGATGCGGTCCTGGCCGGGGTGGCCCTGTTCGGGGTAGATTTTTTTAATGAAACCTGGAACTCTTGGGTGATGGTGCTTTCCGGCAGGTCCGCCTTATGGACCGCACCCGGGGATACGGCACTTCGGACCATGGTAGGCTGGAACATTGAGATCATGTTCATGTTTTCAATCATGGGCATCATCTTCTACCACTCCCTGGATGAAAACAGGAAGGCAAAGATACTGGGCATTCCGGACATGTGGTTCTGGGCTATTAGCTATTCAGCCTTTTCCGTGTTTGTGGAATGCTTCTTAAACCTGGGGGGCCACCTGGTCTGGGAATACCCCTTCTGGGGACGCTCATTTGAGGGCGTATGGCTGATCTTTGCCATTGGATACTTCCACTTTTTCTGCGCCGTCATTTTTGTGATCACCCGGAAAACCATGAAAAGCAAACTGGTAACCATCGGCATCTTTTATTCCGTGCCCATTATCATGAATATCCTGGGCCTGGGAATTTTTCACTGGCGGTACTAAGGGGTAGCGCAATAATTAGTTCACGTTCTGTTTGCAAAATACCCAATATTTTAAGTGTTTTTACAAACTGACTATGTGAAGTTTATTTCTGCGCGGTCCCTAAGCCAAAAGATCCGGCCAGGCAAATAATTCTGGTGATCCACCGGTGTGCCAGAACAGGACTGTCTGACCTTTTTTAAATACCTTTTGCTGTATCAGGTCAACCAGGCCACCCATTGCCCTGGCCGTATACACAGGCCCCAGAAGAATGCCTTCGCATCGGGCCAGATCCCTGATGGCATTAAACTCCAGGTCTCCGGGCATGGCATAGCCTTTTCCTAGATAGTCGCAATTAAGGGAAAAATCTTTTTCCGTCAATCCTGTGGTCAGGCCCAGTCTATTGGCCGTTGTTTGAGCAATTTGAGTCAAAACCGGCAAAAAAGAGTCATCCCCGGATTTGATCTGATCAATGCTCATGCCCAGTACCTCTCCTGTGAAGCCTGTGAGCTTTGCGCCAAGGGTTAAACCGGCCTGGGTGCCACCGGAACTTGTGGCAAAGACAATGGCGTCAGGCTGGATTCCCATTTCTTTGAGCTGGGCGTCAAGTTCCACCATAGCCTTTACATAGCCGACGGATCCAACATCGTTTGATCCGCCCACGGGAATAACATAGGGGTGCCTGCCCAGGTCTTCAAGTTCCTTAGCCACACGGTAAAGGGTTTCATCCCTGCTCGATCTTTCGCAATAATGAATTTTAGCCCCGAAAATTTTGTCTAAAAGTAGATTACCGTTGGCAGACTCCGGAGGAATGCCGTTTAATACCAGATGGCAGTCAAGGCCGGCTTTCCCTGCAGCAGCGGCCGTGAGGCGGCAGTGGTTGGACTGTAGACCGCCGGCGGTCACCAGGGTATCTTTTCCCTCTTTCAGGGCCTGGCCAATGAGGAATTCCAATTTTCTTGTTTTATTGCCGCCCATGCCAAGGGATGTGAGATCATCCCGTTTCATATAAATGTCCGGTCCCTTGTTCAATTTTGAAAAGGACTCAAGATAATGAACCGGTGTGGGAAATTCCGCCAGGGTAAAACACGGCAGGCGATTTAACTCCATTTGCACCATCCTTTATTAAGACTTGCCCTTTATAATTAATGGGTAAGTATCATGCTGATAAAACTTTTGGCCCGATCGGTTTTGGGATTGTCGAAAAAATCATCCGGCTTGCCTGTTTCCACAATCTGGCCGTCATCCATGAACAGCACCCGGTCGGCCACTTTTTTTGCAAATCCCATTTCATGGGTCACCACGCACATGGTCATGCCTTCGGACACCAGATTGACCATTACATCCAGTACTTCACCGATCATTTCCGGATCAAGGGCGGAAGTGGGCTCGTCAAATAGCATGATCTCCGGGGACATGGCAAGACCCCTGGCAATGGCAACACGCTGCTGCTGGCCTCCGGAAAGCTGGGTGGGATAGGCATCCGCTTTTTCGGTCATCCCCACCTGGTCCAGCTTCACCATAGCGATCTTTTCAGCCTCTGCCCTGTTAATTTTTTTCACATGCATGGGGGCCAGGGTGATATTCTGCAAAACCGTCATGTGGGGATAGAGGTGAAACTGCTGGAAAACAAAACCGATATCTTCCCTCAATCTGGTGAGGTTGGCGGATTTATCGTGCACCGGGGTTTTATTGACAATAATTTCCCCTTTTTGAATCTGTTCAAGCCGGTTGATGCACCGGATCAATGTGGATTTACCGGACCCGCTGGGGCCGCAGATTACCAGGACTTCTCCTTTAGGCACCTCAAGGTTGATATCGTTCAATACATGAAGCTTGCCGAACCATTTATTTACATTTTTAAATTCTATAATATTTTCCATGCATACGTCCTTAAGGGTTAAACCGCCATTTTCCGTTCCAGGTAATTGGACAGAAGAATCAGAGGATAAGAGATAACAAAATAGAGGATGCCCACCAGGGAGAATACCATCAAGCCTTCGGGAATCCTGATCACGGTTATCCATCCCACCCGGGTCAAATCCATCACCCCGATCACCGATACCACGGAGGTGTCTTTGATCAGAAGAACAAACTGCCCCACAAGGGGAGGAAGGATGACCTTCATGGCCTGGGGCAGAATTACCAGGCGCAGCTGCTGGATCCGTGTCAGGCCCGACGACTCTGCAGCCTCCCACTGCCCCTTGGCAATGGAGGCGATGCCGCCGGCCACAATTTCACAGATAAATGCCGACCCCATGATGGCCATGGCCAGAAGGGCCGCCGGAAAGGCTTCCAATTGAATCCCCCACTCAGGCAGGATAAAAAAAATAATGAACACCTGGACGACAAAAGGGGTCCCTCTTACAAAGGCGACATAAACACCGATGAGCCGCTTGAGGATCAGATTTTCACCGGCCCTTAATATCCCCAGAACAAATCCAATCAGGGTACAGCTCACCAGGCTGATGAAGGCAATCTGGGTGGTCATCCACAGACCCTTTAGAAAAAACGGATAAATCTCCACAAGCCTGCTGAAATAAAATCCCATCATAATTAATATACCTCCCTGAAAATCAATTTTTTCTGGGACCAGTCGGCCAGGGATTTCAACACAAAATAAATGCACATATAAAAGAAGGCCACCGTAAAAAATGCCTCAGTGGGCATGAACCGCTCCGAGGTCAGGGTCTGGCCACACCGGGTCAGCTCCGCCACTGAAATCAGGGACAGCAGGGCTGAATCCTTTACTAAAACAATGGCCTGGCCCAGTAAGGGCGGGATGGTCACACCAAGGGCCTGGGGGAGAATGATAAACCTCATCCTCTGGATGTAATTTAAACCCGATGATATACCGGCTTCAATCTGCCCCTCATCCACCGAATTGATGCCTGCCCGGATAATCTCGGCAATATAGGCCCCGGAGTTGAGCATCAGGGCAACGATTCCGGTCTGGATCTCGGGAATTCTCACACCAAGGGTGGGCAGCCCGAAATAAAAAAAATAAATCTGAACCAGAAGGGGGGTTGATCTGATCACCTCAATATAGGCGATGGCGGGATATTTCAGGGATTTAATCGGGGAGATCCTGCAGGCACAGGCGATGATTCCCATTACCAGCGCCAGGAAGATAGACGAAATGGAAATTAAAAAAGTCACACTCAGCCCCTTAAAAAACAGGGGCAGGTATTCCATGATGATTCTAAAATTAAAATCAGCCAGCATATTACCATCCATTGGTGAAAACCGTTGGTGAAAAAGATGCGCCTTCCAGAAAAAACTGCAAGACACACCTTGGGTTGTCGGGCAAACTCACAGCCCCATCAATGGCGATGGGGCCATGGTTTTTCCAGCCTAGGAATCGCTACAAAAGAACTTGATCAAAATTGTTCCAAAACCCATTAAACCGGGTATTTTAAAAACAAAATATCAAGTAATTTTGGAGCCGATCCTTAGTGATCTTTTTTCCACTCAATACCTTCCATCCAATAGGCAATATTTTTATCGTATTCACCGTTGGAACGGATGGTTTTAAAATAAAGGTTGATCCACTGCCACAGGTTCACAGACTCATGACGGACGGCAAAGGCAAGGGGGTCTTTTCCCTGGCCCAGGCGTTTGTCCAGCAGGCGGACCGAATTGGGGGGAAAATCAGGGAGAACAGTGAGCACTGCAAGGTCATCATTTACACCGGCATCAACATGTCCTGCAATAAGTGCCTGAACAACCATTCTGCCGCCGCCTTTGTAAGACTTGATCTTGGCATTAGGCAGGTATTTTTTGGCAATGTTCTCACCGGTGGAACCCAGAAGGACACCCACCGTGATATCGGATTTGTTTACATCTTCCAGGGTCTGGTAATCTTTTTGGGTGGTGGTAAAAATACAGGGCTGAACATAGATCCAGGGATCGGTAAAGGTAATTTTCAATGACCGCTTCAGGGTGGGGGTCATATCGGCAGCCAGAATGTCCGCTTTTCCAGAAAGAAGGGCCGGAATCAGGCCGTCCCAGTCAAAGTCCAGCATTTTGAGTTTAACACCCATGGCATCGGCAATTCCCTTGGCAAACTCAACCATGGAACCGGTGTGGTCCCCGTTCTTATCAATAAAGGCATAGGGAGGAGCCCCGGATTGAACAGCGACTCTGAGTTCACCACGTTTCACGATTTCCGTCAGGGTGCCTGCAAAGCTGGTTGCGGAAAAGGACAGGGCCATGAGAACTGCAAGGACCAAGGTCATCATCTGTTTCAGTTTCATTCTTTTCTCCTTTTTAAATTAAAAAAAAACGGCTGATAATAGCTCATCTATTCCAGAACCGTTATTTCCTCATTGATTTGTATGCCTCTATCTTTCAGTCTACCCATGAAAGGTGCCACCGGAATATGGTGCAAAGGGGAGAGTACGCCTTTTTCTCTAATTTCCCCCTTGGCGATCATGCGGGCAACAATGGCGGCGGTATATCCCACCCCCTTGCTCATCCCCATGATTCCTGTATCCAGATCTCTTTCGATGAGCATGGTGCTGGTCATTCTGGTCTTTTTACCCTCTTTTATGCCCTCAAAAACGTTGAGCATTGCAACCAGGTCCTTCTCATTGTCCCGATATCCCAGTTTGGGGCCTAAAAACTTATCAAGAAAATCCATGGGCGAAGGGGTGCCAGCCAATCCCTCAACCGGTGCATCACTTAAAAACCCCAACTCTTTCAACGGCCGCCAAAAATCACTCCAGCCCGGCCATCTAAGGGAATACCGGCCCGTTTCCGTAATGGTGGAGGTGACCTCCAAAAGATCCGTAAAGGCAACGGCATCTCCGTTGGGGATGGCTTCCAGACAGCCCAAGCCCGGAAAGTCGACTGGATGTACAAATGCCTCATCATGCTGATTCATGCCTGGGATGTCAATGACTTCACTATTTTTAATAATCCGACCCTCCCGCATGATTGAGCTCAAGACCCCTCTCCATATCCAGGAGACCTTATAGTTTAACGGGTTGGTACAGGCCTTTTTCTCCGGGAAACCGCCGCAGTATGAATTGATCAGATTCAGCTGGTCAAATCGCCTGGACGCATCCCCATAAATGACCAGGTCAATGCCCGGATCAAGCCCGCATTCCGGCATGATGGCAATTCCGGCCTGTTTTGCCCGTTGGTCCAGTTCCCTGGTGTCATGGGCATAATTGGTATTAACGATGTCTACCTTTGCTTCCAGGGCTGCCTCATAAACCGCCTCTTTAAAATCCTTGGGCAAAAGATCAATGACGATATCCACTTTCGCGTAGAGTTCGATCAATTGGTCTTTTTGCCGTGCATCCACAGCCTGGGTGATAATTTTGTCCATGTCGGCGAAAGGTCTGATCTTCTCCAATTGGTCAAACCTAAGGTCAGCACAGATGATTTCATCAATGTCTGGATCTGCGGCAAGATCATATAATACCGTTCTACCCTGGATGCCGCATCCGCCAAGCACAAGCACTTTCAGTTTTTCATCCTTCATAGTCAAAGGCTCTCCTGTAAATTAAATTTGCGCTGTTTTACAATTCCCCCATGGGCTGTTAGCCACTCAATCTGCAAGGGCGAAACCGTCCGTAGGCAGTTCACGGATGGTTCGCCCATTATATCCTGTTGCGGTATGGGCAGTGAACAGGGAATCTATGACAGCCTCTTCCACAGAATCAATAACCGCATTGAAAATTTGAGACATGACAGGATGATTCTCATTTAGAATCCGGACGTCTACAATGCCGTTTTGAGTCTCCCTGTGTATTCGGTTGGCCGTTGAAAAGGCAATGGCTACCTCTCCACTGCCGTGGCCGCAGGTGCCCCCTGTCCGGGCAATTCCGAACCCGGCCCGTCCCGCCATCCGACCCAGCTGACGGCTGGACAAGGGGATGTCAGTAGCCATTATGACCATGATGGATCCGGTGGTGCATTCACTTGGGTTTTCCTCCAGGCAAGGGATCTTTTGCCCCTGGATTGTAAGTTGATCCATGGACCCGTAATTAGACTGAACCAGCACCCCGACGGTATGGTCCTTTCCGTCAATGGGGATGCACCTGGATGCCGTTCCAATCCCCCCCTTGTACCCAAAACAGACCGTTCCAGTACCGGCCCCAACAGACCCGGCCTCAACAGGGCCGTCTGCCGCCTTTTCCAGGGCAGACAGCACATGGTCCATTGAGACCGGCAGGGCCGTTATATCGCTGAGCCAAGAATCGTTGCACTCCCCCACCACCGGATTCACACTCTTTAATTCAGGGTTTTCAGCCGCCGAATAGCGAACCAGGGCTTCAAAGGCCGTACCCACGGCAAGGGTGTTGGTGAGGATAACGGGGGTTTCAAGCCGGCCCAATTCTGCAATTTGAACCAGGCCTGCGGATTTTCCATATCCATTGATCACTGAACAGGCCGCGGGCAGTGGGTTGGCAAAGAGGTTGCCCCCACCTGGAATTATGGCTGTGACACCGGTGCGGATGACACGGGGGTCTTCTGACACCAGTGTCTCATGGCCCACCCGGACCCCGGGCACATCCGTGATGGCATTTTGGCGGCCGGGTCTAAATGAACCAAATGAAAGCGAAAAATCCTGAGCCCGTTTTCTCATAATTTATTTACCTGCCTGCCCCAATCCACCCCTCCTGGGGGATGATTATGTATACATTAGTTATAGTTTTATGAATAATTTTTCAAAGGTAGTTCTCACATGCTGCTTCATCAGGTTGCCCGCTTTTTCCTCGTTCCGGTTTTCAATTGCGGCTGCAATTTCCATGTGCTGCCGGGGGCCTGTCACCTGCCCGTCCAAATTCATACCGCTGTAATATTTATCGAAAAAGAATATATAGGTATTTGACCGCCAGAACGAATGCTTGCAATACTGCTCAAGATATTTGTTTCGGCTGATCCTTGCAATCCTCAGATGAAAGTTCTCATTGATGTCTGCGTAAAGCAATTTCGACTCATGGGCGGCCGGTGTATGGATATTTTTTTCTTTTTCAATAAGGGCATACAGGTCCAGAACCTCCCCTTCCGTTGCATACCGGGCGGCCGAGGATGCAGTAAGCCCTTCAATATGCTCCCTTGCATAAAATACACGGCGGGCGTCTTCAGGGGTGGGCGAGGGAATAAAACATCCTTTTTTGGTTTTCTTATCCAGAAAGCCTTCGGCAATAAGCTGCCCCAAGGCATGACGGACAGGAGTTCTACTCAGCCCAAGGGAATTTGCCAGCTCTGTTTCAAGCAGAGAATCCCCAGGCTTAAAATGATTTTTCAAGATCAGGTTGATAATCGCCTTATAGGCAAATTCATCCAGATTCGTTTTCGTCATCACTCCTCCCTTTAGAAGATAGTGATGTACACATAAGCCATTTTATGATCCATTGTCAATTATTTTAAGGGATTTTTTTAAAGAAAAAGATAAAGTTATTTTGGAGATGGTCCTAAGGTAATTCTCTGTGGTGCGATTATTTTCACGAACCACAGAGAACACATAGTTTCAGCACAGAATAGATATACGGCAGTAATCCGGCACGGCTATCCGGGTACGGTTCCGGCAATCCTGTACGATCGGCCCGCTTCAAGACAGGTCAGCCTGCCGTCGGTCTCCCGGTCCAGCCGGTCAATGGCATAGTCGCAGATATCGTGGGATGAAAGGTAGATTTCCTTTGCTCCGGCCCGGTTAATCGCATTTACGGCCCGGTCCACATCCCGGTCGTTGATCCGCTTCCAGGGAGGCTTTCCAGTGCCCCATATCATCTGGACCTGAAGGCCCGGCTTTTTTAAAGGACTCTCCGTCACGGGCAGATGAAGCCCCCCCACCACCGCATATACGGGCTCTTTTGTAAGCCGCCGGGTCATGGCCAGAATAACCTCTATGGTTGGGTGGCCGCACCCCGTAATCACCACGACGCCCTTCCCCTTTATTCGTGCCAGCAGGGCCTGCTCCCGGGTGGGCCCCATGAGGAAAAGGCTTCTTTCCAGAGGCCCTGTGCTGGCCAGGCCAGCAGGAAGGAGTCCGGGCTTATCCTGTAGGCAGACATCAAACGCGTCAGATTCGGTCCGGTCCGGCACATAACAGGGCAGCCCTTTGAGATCACTGCATCCGGCTGCAAGGGGAATCCTATTCCGCTTATGGGCGCCAAAGCCCCCCATGTGATCGGGATGAAGATGTGAGATTACCAGACAGCTTGCCTTTGTCAGATCAATACCTGTTTTATTAATATTCAGGGAAAGGGCTGGATCTTCATCCCCGTAACCAAGATCAAAGAGGAGACTGCCCCGGTTGGTCTCCAAATGATAGCTGATGCCAGGGGCATGGCCGTATCCGTCACAATGGCGCTCCTCCACCAGGATGGTCATATCCAGGTATTCAAGTTCTGGCAGGTACAGGGGAAGGGCCTGAGCCATCAGGGCTTGGTTTGCCGCTCTGGCCTTATCAAGATTTTCCTGGAACCGCCTGGATTTTGCAAGCAGCAGGATCACCAGAAGGGGACTTGCCAGAGCCAGGGCCGGCCACCACATGGGAGAGATTCTCGGTTTCATTCTACCTCCTTTGTATTGGGTCTGCGTTTTCCTGACTACAAAGCAGAAATCATACCAGAAAAAAGAATATGTAATTTAAGAGACTTAAAAAGAATATCTCATTGGGATTAACATATATATCATTTTGATTGACAAATACGATGTTTATCTGATTAGTTGTCATATCTGTCAATTTAATTCCAGGATGATATCGTGGACCAGGCCCTTTTTTTTAAAGAGATCACCTTGAACATCTGCCGCAGCCTTGATATTGCAAAGGGGATGCAGGCCTGCCTGCCCATCATCCGCCGGGCCATGCCGGCCGATGAAATCATGCTCCATTTTTATGATCCAGACCTTGACTGCATCCGCCTCATTGCCAGGGCAACCCGAGATACAGCCGTACTTGAAAACCGTCCAATCCCCCTACCCCTGGACATGGACCTCATCAAAGAAATCCGAGCCCTGCCCCGGACCCAGATCATTGGCCTGCCCGGGGGAAACCGCCTTACCCACGTGATCATGAAAGCTCACGGCATCAAGGATTATTCCCTGGCCCAGATGTTTCTTGAAACCCGGGAACAAAAATACGGACTGGGACATTTCACCCTCTGCGCCAAGGGGGCCAACAGATATTGCCCCAAAGACCTGGATCTTTTGGTGAGGGTTCGAGAACCCTTTACCATTGCCACGGTCAATGCACTCCACCATTTGAAAATCCTCAAGGCCAGGGATAATCTGGCCCTGGAAAACCGGAGCCTGAAACAAGAACTTTTCCCCGGTCCCGCCACCTGCCTTATTGGAGAAGAAACCGGTCTGGCCCGGGTCATGGAAAAGGCCGCCCAGGTGGCAACCACGGAGAGCATCGTATTGCTCACCGGAGAAACCGGGGTGGGCAAGGAAATCGTAGCCAACAGAATTCATGCCCTGTCCCATAGGCAAGGGCATCCCATGGTTAAATTCAACTGCGGTGCCGTTCCCGACACCCTTGTGGATTCCGAATTATTCGGCCATGAACGGGGTGCATTTTCAGGGGCAGTGGCCGCCACCCAGGGAAAATTTGAACGGGCCCACAGGGGAACCCTGTTTTTAGATGAGGTGGGAGAACTCTCCCCAACCGCCCAGGTCAGGCTGCTTCGGGTGCTTCAGAACGGAGTCATCGAGCGGGTGGGCGGCAGTCGTCCCATCCACACCAGTGTCCGGATCATTGCCGCCACCAACCGGGATCTTGAGGCCATGACCCGTGATGGTGGATTCAGAAAAGACCTCTGGTTCCGCCTCAATGTATTTCCCATGAACATTCCGCCCCTGAGGGAACGAAAAGAGGATATTGCATTATTGGCCCATTATTTTATCAGGGAAAAAAGCCGGGAACTGAATCTGCCAGTGATACCGGTCCCTGCCCCCCACACCATGGACAGGCTCATGGCCTATGACTGGCCCGGAAATGTCAGAGAACTTGAAAATATCATTGAGCGGTCATTGATCCTGAACCGGGGAGAAGATCTTGTCATTGATCATCCGGTCACCGCGTCCAAGCCCAGGGTAAGCCCTATCACCGCTGTTCCCGGCGCCCTTGAACTGGACAGGGTCATGGCCGATCACATTGAAAGGGTTCTTACAATGACACAGGGAAAAATCCACGGCCCCGGCGGTGCGGCCGAGCTTTTAGCCATGAATGCCGGTACGTTGCGCCACCGCATGAACCGCCTGGGCATTGTCTACGGCCGCAGGCGCAGGCAGTGATCTTAGGCATCCTTACAAAATAACTTGCTCTAAATTGTTTCAAAACCCCCTTAAACGACTGGGCATTTTGAAAACAAAAGATCAGGTAATTTTGGCGCCGATCCTTACCGGCCTAACGGTGACTGGCGGCCAGGCCAATGCCGGCACCGATAAAGCCTGCGCCAATCCCCCGTTTTATCCATTTTCCCACATCGGCCCGGGAAAAAAGAGTCACAATTTTCTGTCCCCCAATGGCGTAGAGCATGAAACAGGCAAAGGCGATAACTGCCATGAGCGCCAGCATCAGGCTGCTCTGGGCAAGGAAACCTGTTTTTGGACTGATAAACTGGGGAAAAACGGCCGTAAAAAAGACAATGGCTTTAGGGTTGCCCGCCGTAACCATGGCGGCCTGGAAAAACATTTTCCGCAGGGGCACCCGGCCATGGGATAAACAATCCCGGCCGGCTGCGGCGAATCCCGGTCCAGGGCTCAAAAGCATTGCCCACCCCATATAAATCAGATAGGCCGCACCGGCCCATTTAATGGTCAGGAACACGGTTTCCGAGGCCAGCAGCACCGTGCCCAGTCCCACAATAGACACCAAAGCCTGTACCAGGGTCACGGCCACATTGCCCAGGGCAGATGCCATGGTCCGCCGTGCCCCGTACTGCATCCCGTGGGTCAGGGCCAGAAGCATGCTGGGGCCGGGAATAATGGAGGCGACAAATACGGTCAGTGAAAACCCGATGATAAAATGCAGGGACATGGTATCTCCTTATTGTGATTCCATATGTCAGTTTTCTACTCATACACCATATGCTTCTTGGGATCAAAAGCCTCCCGGATGCCCTCTCCGGTGAACGTCACGGTCATCAGGGTCAGAACCAGGGCACCCACAACCGAAGCCGAAATCCACCAGGCTTCCATGTTCTGCCACCCTTGGGAGAGCAGTTCCCCCCATGAGGGGGTTGGGGCAGGAAGGCCGAAACCAAGGTAATCCAGTGAGGTCAGGGAGACGATGCCCCCGGAAATGGCAAAAGGGGCATAGGTCACAATGACGGAAAGGGTATTGGGAATGATATGCCTGAAAATTATCCTGAAGTGGGAGGCCCCAAGGGATTTAACCGCCAGGATATATTCCCTTTCCTTTTCCTTGTAGGTCATGGTCCGCATCACCCAGGTGATCCCGATCCATCCGAAAAAAGCCATGATGAGAATAAGAATCATAAAACTTGGCACCACAATGGAGGAGATGATGATGATCACATACAAAAAAGGAATATTACTCCAGATCTCAATGACGCGCTGAAAAAAAAGATCGAATTTCCCCCCGAAATATCCCATGGAGCAACCGATAAAAATCCCGATGGTATAATTTAGGATGAGCAGGGTAAAGGAAAATAGGATAGCAGTTCTAAATCCATAGACCAGCCGGGCCAGAATATCCCTTCCCACATTGTCCGTGCCCAGAAAATGGCGTTGCTCAAAGGAGGGGGGAAAGGGAGGATAGTCATTTAAGCGCAGGTCATTTTCGTAGGGGTTGTAAGGCACCGGGGGCATGAGAACAAAGCCTGTGCTTTCTTTTATTTCTATTTTTTTCTGCAGTTCCCGGTAATTTGTCTCGTACGCGTAATCCAGTCCAAAGGTTTTGCCGGGAATCATTTCTCCGTAGGTGGGAAAAAACAGCTTCCCCTCATAGTAGACCACCAGGGCCCTGGAGTTGATAAATGCTTCTGCAAAAAAAGAGATCAGAATCATAAGGACAATGATAACAAAAGACCAGAATCCCCTTGAGATAGAACGAAAGCGCCTAAGTTTTTGTACGGTGACCGGATTCAAAAAAGCCATAGTTTGCCCGTCCTTATTTAAATCTCACCCTGGGATCCACCAGAGCCACGCAGAAATCAGACAGAATATTGCCGATCATGAACAGCAGAGAAGAAATCACCAGAATCCCCATGACCACGGGGTAATCCCGGTCCACGATGGACTCATACCCCAGCAGGCCCATGCCGTTGATGTTGAACACCTTTTCAATGAGAAAAGACCCCATGAGGATGATGGATATATTGTTGCCAAATGAGGTGGCAATTGGGATGAGGCTGTTGCGGATGGCATGGCGGAACACCGCTTTTTTAAAGGGCAGTCCTTTTGCGATGGCCGTTCTCACATAGTCGGCGGACAGATTGTCCATGAGGGTATTTTTCATGAGCAAGGTCATGACCGTAAATGATCCGATCACATAAGAAAACAAGGGCAGCACCGTATGCCAGGCAATATCCCTTATTTTTTCCATCAGGCTCATGTCGTCGAAAAAATCAGACATGAGACCGCCCAGAGGAAAGACATCAACCCGGGAGCCGAAAATCACCAGCATGAGTACCCCCGCCACCCAGCCGGGAACCGCATACCCCGTAAAAATAACAGCGGATGAAATATGGTCAAAGCCTGTGTTATGCCGAACGGCCTTGGCCACCCCAAGGGGAATGCATATTCCGTAAATGAGTATGAGACTGAGGATCCCGAAGTACAGGGAGATGGGGATGCGCTCCCGGATCATCTCCCAAACCGGGTCATGGTAACGGGTGGAACGGCCCAGATCCCCCTGCACCACCTTGAAAAGCCAGAGCACATAACTTTCAAGCACGGGTTTATCAAATCCGTAGTATTCTTCAAGTTTTTTGATCTGCTCTTGGGAGAGGGGCTGGCCCTGGCCAGCTTCTGCACGGGACCTTCCCCCTTCCTGCCCCATCTGCATGGCCCGGGTCTCGGCAATGATCCGCTCAATGGGGCCGCCGGGCACAAACCGGGTGATGGTAAAGACCATCACGGTGATACCGATAAAGGTCGGTATCACCAGGAGGAGCCGTCTGAAAAAATAAGCAGTCATGGCACAGGATTAAATATCAAACACCGATGCCAGGGCCTTGTCCAGATGTTCGGGCTTGGTGCCGCCGGCCTGGGCCATATCCGGGCGGCCGCCCCCCCCGCCGCCCACGATCCCGGCAGCGGTCTTGACAATATTACCGGCTTTATAGGTTTTGGTTAAATCATCGGTGACCACGGCGATGAGCAAGGCCTTTCCGTTGGATTCCGCCCCCAGAAGAATGACACCCGAGCCCAGTTTGGACTTGAACTTGTCTGCCAGATCCCTGAGTTGGGAGGGGTTCTCGATTTCCACCTTTTTGGACAAAACCTTTACACCGTTGATCTCTTTTATATTCTGATCAATATCGTCCACAGACTTGGAGGCCAGCTTGGCCTTGATGGATTCCAGTTCTTTTTCCAGGGCCTTTTTCTCGGTGATCAGGGTTTCCACCTTGGCCACCACATCGTCCTTGGAACCTTTGAGCAGGCCAGCTGCCGCTTCGATGGCTTTCTGGTCGGCATGAACCGTATCCAGAGCGGCCTGGCCGGTCACGGCCTCAATACGGCGGACCCCGGAAGCAATGCCGCCTTCAGTGAGGATGCGAAAGAGTCCGATATCACCGGATGCCCGGGTATGGGTACCCCCGCAGAGTTCCTGGGAGAATTCTCCCTGGGAAACCACCCGGACTACATCCCCGTATTTTTCCTCAAACAGGGCGGTGGCACCGGATTTAACGGCTTCATCCATGCCCATTTCCTTGGTATGGATCCCATGGTTTTCCCTGATCCGCATATTGACTTGCGTCTCAATGGCGGCCAGTTCTTCAGGGGTGATGGCGCTAAAATGGGTAAAGTCGAACCGGAACCTATCCGGAGTCACCAGGGAGCCGGACTGTTTGACATGCTCTCCCAATACGGTGCGCAGGGCAGAATGGAGAATATGGGTGGCAGAATGGTTGATGGCCGTTGCCTGGCGCCGCTGTGTATCAACCTTCAGGGTGAAATGATCCCCTTTCTTGCACTGACCGGATTTGACCTCACCCCTGTGGATGAACAAACCCGAAGGGTCTTTGACTGTGTCCATGATTTCAATGGCGCAGCCCTCATTTTCAAAAGTGCCTTTGTCCCCGACCTGGCCCCCTGACTCCGCATAGAATACGGTTTCTGCGGTAACCACTTCCACGGCATCCCCGGCCTTGGCCAGTTCGGCCTCTTTATCCTCCTTGACCACGATGAGGAGTTCGGATTCCAGCTCAAGGCTGTTATAGCCCTTGAAAGTGGTTTTCACACCGGCCGAGGTCAACGGCTTGTATGCCTCACCCACCCCTGCAAATTTTTTCTTGGATTTAGACCTGGCTTTCTGCTGGGCCATGGCGGCATCAAAGCCCTCTATGTCCAAGGCAATATCCATCTCCTTGACATGGTCCTGGATGATATCCACGGGAAACCCGAAGGTATCGTAGAGCTTGAAGATCACCTCACCGGGAATGGTTTTTTCATTTTTACTCTGGGCGCCCTCAATGGTGGCTTCCAGCAGTTTCATACCGGTCCCTAAAGTTTCCAGAAATTTTTCCTCTTCGTTTTTCACCACGTTGAGGATAAAAGCGGCCGAGTCTTTCAGCTCAGGGTATGCCTCGTCCATGATGGAGAATACAGTCTGGACCGTTTCGTTGAGAAAGGGCTTTTTCAGACCGATGCTTCTGCCGTAACGTATGGCCCGGCGCATGATCCGGCGCAGAACATAACCCCGGCCCTCATTGGATGGAAGCACCCCGTCACAAATCAAAAAGGCTGATGCCCTGGAATGATCGGCAATGACCTTCATGGCCACTTCCACTTCTTTGGATTCTCCCCGTTTTTTACCTGCCAGCTCCCCGACCTTGTCCATGATGGGAGTGAACAGATCCGTATCAAAATTGGTGGGAACATCCTGGAGTACGGAGATAATCCGCTCCAAGCCCATGCCCGTATCAATACTGGGCTTGGGCAAAGGCGTCATGCTGCCGTCTTCGCTTCTCTCAAACTGCATGAAAACCAGGTTCCACAGCTCCAGCCACCTATCGCAGTCACAGCCCACGGCGCAGTTGGGATCATCACAGCCGAATTGGGCACCCCGATCAATGTGGATTTCTGAACACGGGCCGCAGGGGCCGGTATCGCCCATGGCCCAGAAGTTGTCTTCCTCGCCCAGGCGGGAGATGCGTTCTTCGGGGACGCCCATCTTGTCCCGCCAGATCTCATAGGCCTCGTCATCATCTTTATATACCGAGACATGGAGTTTTTCAGCATCAAACCCATATCCGTTAGTGAGCAGGTCCCAGCCGAATTCAATGGCCTGGTCTTTGAAATAATCGCCAAAAGAAAAATTACCCAGCATTTCAAAAAAGGTATGATGGCGGGCCGTGTACCCGACATTTTCCAGGTCATTATGCTTGCCCCCCGCCCTCACGCATTTCTGGGCCGTGACCGCTGTGGAATAGTCACGTTTCTCGTCCCCGGTGAATACCCGTTTAAACTGGACCATGCCCGCATTAACAAACAACAGTGTGGGGTCGTCCTGGGGCACCAGTGAAGAAGATCTTACCTGGCGGTGGTTATGTTTTTTAAAATACTCTAAAAAGATTGTCCTGGCTTCATTACCTGTCATATTCTTAGCTCCTGATCCTGCTCACTATATTTACATGCCGGCGTTAAACGTCCAGCAACCCGTCCTTTTCTGTCTTGCCCTTGTTGGCCTCCGGTTCAGCAATACCCAGTTCCTGGCGAACTTTGAGTTCAATGGTGTCAAAGATATCCGGGTTATCAATCAAAAAGGCCTTTACGTTTTCACGGCCCTGGCCGATGCGTTCCCCGTTATAGGAATACCATGATCCGCTCTTGTCCACCACATCCAGTTCCACGCCCATGTCCAGAAGGTCGCCTGTTCTGGAAATGCCTTCTCCGTACATGAGGTCAAATTCCACATTTTTGAATGGAGGGGCCAGCTTGTTTTTGACAACCTTAACCCGGGTCCGGTTGCCCATGATATCCTGACCTTCCTTAATGGCCGCAGCCTTTCTGATTTCAAGGCGCATGGACGCATAGAACTTCAGAGCGTTACCACCGGTTGTGGTCTCGGGGTTGCCGTAAACCACACCGATCTTCATTCGGATCTGGTTGATAAAAATTATGGTGGTATTGGTCTTGCCGATGGTACCGGTGAGTTTTCTCAGGGCCTGGGACATGAGCCGGGCCTGGAGTCCCATGTGGGAGTCCCCCATTTCACCTTCGATTTCCGACCGGGGTACCAGGGCGGCAACAGAGTCCACGACCATGATGTCGATCCCCCCGCTTCTCACAAGCATGTCGGCGATCTCAAGGGCCTGTTCACCGGTATCGGGCTGGGAGACCAGCAACTCGTCGCAGTCCACGCCCAGACGTTTGGCATAGGCCACGTCCAGGGCATGCTCGGCATCGATGAAGGCGGCAATGCCGCCTACTTTCTGTGCCTCAGCTACGGCATGGAGTGCCAGGGTGGTTTTACCGGAGGATTCAGGCCCGTAGATTTCAATCACCCGTCCCCGGGGATATCCGCCCACGCCAAGAGCCTTGTCCAGGGCCAGGGACCCGGACCGGATAACCGGCACCGCTTCAATCTTCCTGCCGCCCAGCTTCATGATGGAGCCTTTGCCGAACTGCCGTTCGATCTGACTCATGGCAGTCGTGACCGCCTTTTCTTTTTCCTTGTTGATTTCCATGCCTATTTTTCTCCTATGGCACCCGATTATAGTATTCCGGTCAGGTGAACCGTTTTAAGCAGGAGGGCTGCCAGCACCCCCGCCATGATATCATCCAATACCACACCGGCCCCGCCTGAGAAGTTTTTCTCAAAATACCGGACCGGCAAAGGTTTTATTATGTCAAAACAACGAAAGGCTGCAAACCCCGCAACCAGTGTGACCGGGGTTACGGGCACAAGAGACATGGCAACGCAGTATCCTATCATTTCATCAATGACGATGCAGCCCGGGTCTTTTACATTCAGCAGGCGTTCAGCCCGGTCGGCCACCCATATACTTACCAGAATTACAGATACCAGAAAAAAGTCCGCGCCTCCGGGCTGGCCGTCAAGCAGGACCATGATCCAGATGAGAGGGAGCCCTGCCAGGGTGCCAAAGGTACCCGGGGCAACCTGGATACGTCCCAGGCCGAATCCAGTGGCCAGAAATATAATAAGTTTATCCCCCATCAATTCTTTTCACCCTGATTTTGTATAATCAGGGCCTGGTCCCTGTCAAGGGGATTCGTTTCAGCCTGAATCCTTGCATAAACCTCATGGAGAGGTAGGTCATGGGCCAATGCCTTTGCCTTGCAGTCCTCGTATTCGGGTACAAACCGTTCCCGACCCCGTGGATCTGTGATCTTTTTCACCTGGGTCCGGCCCAGAGCAGTTTTGATCTCAAGGCTTTCCCGATTTAGAATCATTCGGGTACACAAGTGATATCTGACACCAATAGCGGTGGTCTGGGTGAGAAGAATCTCAGCCAGCTCCTCAAGATCTGTTTCCAGGCAGATTACCTCAACCCGGGTGCCCGGCCGGTTCTTTTTCATGAAAACGGGTCCAAAGGAGACATCCAATGCCCCTTTTTCCAAAAGTCTGTCCATGACAAATCCCAGAATCTCGGGATTCATATCATCCACATTGGTGTGCACCACCATGACCCGGTCCCTGAAGATATGGGCGTTTTCGCCCTCCTGCTCAACGGGTCTGCCAAGGACCATACGAAGAATATTAGGTACCGATGACCCGGTATCCCTTTTGCCTGATCCATAACCGACCTTTAAGATTTCCATTTCCGGCATTGGGCCGAAGTGCTCGGCCAGGGTCGCCACGATGGCGGGCACCGGTTGGGTTACAATTTCGGTCTTTGCATCGGATTGGGTCACAGGCAGGCCTTTTAAAATGGCCAGGGTGGCCGGCACAGGCACGGGTATTCTGCCGTGGACACATTCTATGGTGCCGGATCCCAGAGGAATTTTTGATGCTTCCACCCGGGTGATGCCCAGGTAATCAATAGATAAAAAGGTGCCGATAATGTCCACCAGGGAGTCAATGCCCCCGATTTCATGGAAATGGACATGGTCGATATCCTTACCGTGAATTCGTGCTTCTGCCCGGGCAATCTTTTTAAAGGCGGTCAGGGCGTTTTGTTTTACAGGTTCCGGGATATCTGCCCCTTCTATCATGGACCGGATATCCGTGTAATGCCGGTGGGCAGTATCATCCGTGACATTCACATGGAGGTTCACCGCCCTCAAGTGGCTGGGAAATACGATTTCAGTCCTTAGCTCAAACCCGTCCAATACGGGAGCCAATTTATCCTTCAGCCAGTCCAGGGGCACACCCAGATCTACCAGGGCACCCAGGGCCATATCCCCGGAAATGCCTGATACCATGTCCAGGTAAAGGATCATGCGCCGGTTTCTCCGGTGGCATGAACCTTAAGAATTTCAAGTATTAGAACGGCGCAGTTGACCATATCTTCCAGGCGAATGGATTCTTTAAGGGTGTGTACATCGGTCATGCCCGTGCCCAGGACCCCGGCCACAATGCCTTTGCCAAAAAAAATATTGGCATCCGCACCGCCGCCGATGGTCTTGCTTTCCAGGGTTCGGCCCAGATTTTGAGCCGCCATCCGCGCCAGGACAATGGCCCTATGGTCTTCGGGAATATTGGTGTTGGGAAAATCCTGCTCCACCTCCATCTCCACCCGGGGGAGATCTTCACCTGATACCCGCATCTGGGCGGCGGTATCTTCAAAAATCGAGACGATATTTTGGGTCACCTTATCCAGCATTTTCGTATCATGGGACCTGGCCTCTCCTTGGACTTCCACATACTCGGGAATGATATTGGTGGCCATGCCCCCTGAAATCACCCCCAGGTTGCAGGTGGTTTCAGGGTCAATGCGGCCCAGTTCCATTTTGGCAATGGCCTTGGATGCCGTATAAATGGCTGAAATCCCGTTTTCCGGAGCAGCCCCGGCATGGGCCGCCTTTCCGTATACTTTGGCCGTGATCTTGTTAGCAGAAGGGGCCCGGGTCACGATGCCCTCGGTATCTGTGGAATCCAGGATGTAGCCGAACCTGGACCGGATCAGTGACAAATCAATGTTCTTGGCCCCCATGAGGCCGATTTCTTCACAAACCGTGAACACAAGTTCCACCGGCGGACAGGGCAATTCTTTTTCCTGGACCACATCCATGACTTCAAGGATAATGGCCAAAGCGGATTTATCATCAGAGCCGAGAATGGTGGTGCCGTCACTTCTGAATACCCCGTCCTTGAATTGAACCGTTACCCCCTTGCCCGGGACCACAGTATCCATGTGGCCGGAAAGGAAAATGGGCTCGGCATCCGTGTTGCCCTTGAATCGGGCCACCAGATTGCCGCAGTCCCCCCCGACTTTTCCGGCGGCATCGTCAAACAGGACCTCAGCCCCCATATCAATCAGTATCTTTTCAAGGACTTTGGCAATTTGGGCCTCACTGCGGGACTCTGAATCAATCTGGGCCAGCATGGTGAACCGGTCACCCAGTCGTTTTGGATCTATCATTATTCTATCCTTGTTTTCTTCCTTGTTTGCTAAACTATCTGCCGAATACGGACCAAAGTTTCATATATACTAGACTTCACCGGGTAATACCACCCCGGCATGGGATAATAAACAGATTGAAATCACTTATTTTTTTTCTGAGAAAATCTCGGCCATCATGCACCGGGCACTCCCGCCGCCAACAGTTTCGATAACGGAAAGGTCCATGGGCATAATTTCACCATAAGCCCCTAACCTGGTGATCTGCTCCGGAGTAAATCCGGTATGGGCCTTCTGGGACATGACAATAAGGGGACGGCCCCCGGCGGAGTTAACCTGAAGGATATTACCGCAGAAGTGGTTTTCCATCTGGTCCATGGAAATCTCAATGACCTCGAATTCCTTTTCAAGGGATGCTCTCACCATTTCCCTTTCTTCATTCTTATGGATACAGTCCAGACAGATCACGGCATATCTGTCCCCTATACTCATCATCACATTGGTGTGGTAAATAGGGTTGCCCCTGGAACTTAGGGTATCAAACATGATGCCCTGCTCGTAGAACCTCAGCCGGATAAAATTGTCAAACTGCTCTTCGTTGCACCGCTGGGACCTGGCCGCGTAGACCACCTCGGCACGGTGGTCGATGATCATGGAGCCGGTGCCTTCCAGGAACCGCTGTTTTTCATCCAACTCGCCCACATGGAGGACGTTCCGAATCTTGTAGCCGTTTGCCTTGAGCAGCTTTTCCACATCTTCGGGACGTCGCTCATACCGACGGTTGGTGGCGGCCATGGGGTAGGTGATTAGGGTGCCATCATGTTCAGTGGAAAACCAATTGTTGGGGAAAATGGCATCCGGGGTTTTGGCATAGGGGGTGTCCGGTTTTTCCAGAATCAAAACCGTGACGCCTTCAGCCCTGAGCCGGTCCACCATGGCCTGGAATTCTTCATTGGCACGGGTATTTATTTCCTGGTCGGACATGTCCAGGTGCTGCTGGAACTCATTGTCCCGGCCGGTCTCTTCATTGAATCCGAAATCATAGGGTCTGACCATTAAAATGGTATCACTGGTTCTGGATACGTCTAACATATTCAAGCCTCATCACTTATGTATAGATAATGGGTGGTTGGTATCATTTTTCATGAATCTGGTCAAGACGGGAAAAGCCTTAAGGTTAGCGGATCTGCCCCCCGGAAACCACCCCGTGACAGCGGCAGGCCGTGGCGGTAAAAAAAACCCCTTGGTGCCTGGAAATCCTGTCCGCAAGATCAAAGAGAACTGCTGGTCGGTATCCCCCCACTCCGGGTCCCAGCTGCACACTTTGGATGACAAAAGGGGCAATCGCTCTATAATCCACCTCTGCCAGGAGTCTGAACATGTCCGGTTTCCTGGATTTCCCTGTTTTGGTACATTTATCATCCGGTTCATTGCAGTTAGGGGGACATAAAAAATTGGCATGACTGACATAAGCATCCCCGGTGGCCCCGTTCATGGGATTGGGCAGAACATCCTCAATCCCCTGGGGCAGCACCCTTGGGGTCACCCGGTCTTTGCCCAGATGCATACGACACCATTCCCAGGCCAGATGTACCGGCACAGCCGGTACAATCCAGTCAGGCCCGGTGGCCCGGGTCAGGTTCCTGTATAGAAAAGTAATGCCGTCATCCACCTTGACCCTGCACCCCAATTTTTCAGCCTGGTACAACGATTTCAGATTTTGATCCACCAGGGTGACATCAAAGGACTGGTCTCTGTTTAGCAGCCATTTGGCAGCCCGAAGTCCGAATTTTCCTGCACCGATAATCCATATGGTTTCCATGAAGAGACTTATCCTACGAACCATTTCCCGTGTCAAGCCTCGGCCTGGATAAAACGGTCTTGACAGGAAAATAATTATAGTTTACGTAAACGTAAAGTTACACATTAAGATAAAGGATCACCCATGGCCGATAAAAAATCAAAGACCTATACCATTTCCCAGATCGCAGACCAATTGGATATCTCCACCAGAACCATTCGGTTTTATGAAGAAAAAGGATTGATCAGCCCCCAAAGGACCGCCGGAAATCAGCGCAAATACACCCAGAGGAACAAGGCCAGGCTCAGATTGATTTTACGGGGAAAACGCTTCGGGTTCAGCCTGGACGAAATTGCGGAAATGATCGGCATGGCCGACACGGATTTCGATGAAATGGGGCAGATCGAAAAGACCTTGGCCTACGGCAAAGAAAAACTAAAGGAGATTGAGGAGAGAAAAAAGGAATTATCTTTATTGGAGCAGGATATCCTTGCCACCCGGGACAAACTGCTGAAACGGAAAAAAGAACTTGAACAAGAGGAGGAGAAAAAATGACGATTGTTGAAATTGTTGAAAAAAATGCCGCCCGGTTCCCGGGCAAGACGGCTCTGTGCGATATGTCCGGAGAATTCACCTTCAGCCAGATCCTTGAAAAATCCCGACACGCGGCTGCTGTTTTTCAGGAACAAGGCATTACAAAGGGTAATCCTGTGGCCATAATGGGTCAAAACTCCTTTGACTGGGTATTTTCCTATTTCGGCGCATTGATGGCAGGCGGGGTGGTGGTGCCGGTGAACCACAAACTGACGGCCCCGGAAGTTTCCTACATCCTCAACGACAGCGGTGCCCGGTTATTTCTGTTTGACGGGACCCTGGCCAATGTGGCCGGAAACCTGGACACAGACATCCCCCGGATGGCCATTGACAGCCGGGCCGACGGATTTCCCAGTTTACGGACCAACCAGGGACCGGCCTTTACCCCGGTTGATCTCTCAGAGGATGATTTAGCCCAGATCCTCTATACATCAGGCACCACAGGCAATCCCAAAGGATGCTTGCACACCCATGGAAGCGTAGTGGCTGCGGGTGTTACCGGCAGCCGGGCCGTGGATCTTACCGACACCGACAGGATGCTGGTGGCCATGCCCATCTGGCATTCCTCTCCCCTGAACAACTGGTTCATGGGCATTACCAAGGCCGGGGGCACCACAGTCCTGCTCCGGGAGTATCATCCCCTCCTATTCCTGGAAGCGGTTCAAAACAGGAAATGCACGGCCTATTTCGGGGCCCCCATTTCCTATCTCATGCCCCTGCAGGTAATTCCCAATTTTGCAGAATTTGATCTGTCTTCCATGAAAGCCTGGATCTACGGGGGAGGCCCCATTGCTCCGGAAACCGTTAAAAAACTGGCCGCGGCCTACAAATCGGACCGGTTTTTCCAGGTATATGGCATGACTGAATCCGGTCCCACAGGGGCTGTGCTCAGGCCCGAAGATCATGGGGAGCACGCCGGCTCCATCGGCTGCCAGGCCCTGCCCGGAGCCGAACTCAAGGTGATGAAGGACAAAAATACCCAGGCGGACACCGGTGAAACAGGAGAAATCTGGCTAAAGGCAGGCTCAATGATGACTTCTTATCTCAACCGTCCCAATGCCACCAAAGACGCATTCCACGACGGGTGGTACAAGACCGGGGATATGGCCCGGATTGATGAAAGCGGCTTTCTTTTTATCGTGGACAGGATCAAGGACATGATCGTAACCGGCGGAGAGAATGTCTACTCCAAGGAGGTGGAAGACCGGATCATGGAACACCCGGATGTAGCCGAAGCCGCCGTGATCGGTGCGGCACACCCGGACTGGGGAGAGACCGTCCATGCCGTCCTCGTGCCAGCCAAGGACAAGGAACTGACCGATGAAACCATGACCAGTTTCCTTTCCGAACGGCTTGCTAAATTTAAAATTCCGAAAAAATTTTACTTTGTCCCGGAACTGCCACACACACCATCGGGGAAAATAATGAAATTTAAACTCAGAGAAAATCTTAAAAACTGAAGGGACATCCAATGTTTGAATATCTATTGAACGACGACCAAAAAGCACTCCAGGCCGAGGCCCGGGATTTTGTCAAAAGCATCCCAAGACAGATGATTCTGGACATGGACCAGGACAAGATCCAATTTCCCAAAGAATTTCTCCAGGAGGCGGGCAGACGGAACCTCATGGGCTGCCGCTACCCCAAACAATGGGGGGGGCGCGGCATGGACTGGACCTCCACTTGTATGGTCATGGAGGAAATCGGGGTCCTGGGCTATATCTTTGCCTGTACCTTCGGGGTGGGTGCGGAACTGGTCTGCGACGCCATCATCCTTCACGGCACCGATGCCCAGAAAGAAAAATATGTTAAACCTCTGCTCCAGGGAAAATTATTTGCGGCGGAATGCCTGACCGAACCTCGTGGAGGATCTGATTTTTTCGGCACCACCACCACGGCCGAAGACAAGGGGGATCATTTCCTGATCAACGGCCAGAAGCGCTTCATTGTCGGCGGTGAAGGGGCTGACTTTTTCCTGGTCTATGCCAAAACAGATTCCAATGCCGATCCCAAAGACGGGATCTCCTGCTTCATTGTAGACCGGGTCAAGGGGGTTAAAACCGAATATGTATACGGCCTCATGGGTTGCCGGGGCGGAGGCGCCGCCCGGATGGTATTCAAGGACGTGGTGGTGCCCAAAGAGAATCTGCTGGGCACCCTAAACCAGGGGGTAAAGGTATTCAACACCATGATGATCCCGGAACGGCTGGGAACGGCTGCCATGACCATTGGGGCGGCCGTGCCTGCCGTGGATGTGGCCACAGGCTATACCTCGAAACGCAAAGCCTTCGGCCGACCGGTTGCGGCCTTTCAGGGGGTATCATTCCAGGTGGCCGAGGCCGTGACCCTTCTGGATGCAGCCCGGGCCATGATCTACACCACAGCCCGGGCTGTGGACGCGGGTATAGATGACAAGCAGATCCGCCGCCTGGTATCGGAATCCAAAAAATTTGTAACGGAATCCTGCCAAAAGGCTGCCCACAATGCCATGCAGGTCATGGGCGGCATCGGTTACACAGATATTTATCCGGTGGAACGGATTTTCAGAGACCTTCGCCTGGCCTCCATCTGGACCGGCACCAACGAGGTCATGTCCATGATTATAGCCAATGAATGGTATAAGGAATACTGGAAAGATAGAGAGAACCCCAGGATCAGGGATATGGAAATGGATGCGGCTGCGGCCCATGAAACCGATGAAAAAATCTATGAATAATCCGTAACTTAGCTCTGAAACACGCTGTACAGAAGGGGTTTACTGTGAAAAGCCATTGACAAAAAAGGATCTTCAGGTATACTGGAGGTCCTTTTTTTCGGAGGCACGCCCAGTACTGGTGACTGGCTCGGACTTCAAATCCGATGTGGGGCGTTAATACCGTCCCGGGTGGGTTCGATTCCCATGTGCCTCCGCCATTTTTTAATGCAAAAAACTTTTGGCATCCTCGCAGGCTTCTCTATTCCCCAATTTACAGGATGTGTTCAACGCCTCAATCATGGCAGTCTGGTTATTGGTGGCATAAAAGCCAATGGCTTTTGCAAAGTATATTTCATCCCAGTTGGGATATTTCTTTTCCAGGTGGTTTAAATAAATAATGGCAATTCTCCAGTGCCTCTGCCTGAGGTACCGGTATGCCCGTGACAATTCTTTTCCCGGCTCAATGGAGTTGAAGACATGCTGTTCCATCTCTTCTTTCCAGGAAAACTTTTTTTCCATGTCTTCAAATTCACCGTTTTTAATCTCAGCCTTCATAAAATCTGTCACTCGGATACGGGATTTAATTTTCATGGAACATTTTCGTCCAGTGTCATCAATCTTTTTGTCTATAACCGATACCCTTATCCCGTCCGCTGCAAGGCAGAAAATTTCTTTTTCCTTGTTTCCATAATCCCGAAGCAACCCTTTATGGGCAAGATATTTGGCTGACAGGAAAACTGCTTTATATTTGGCCCCAAACAGACACAGCGACTCATACAAATTTTCAGACTCACCCGTACTTAGCTGATAGGTATATTCAGAGACAATCTCTATAGAATCCTTTAATTTGTCTTCAGAAGCCCATAAAAAAGCAGTATTCAATAAAACCATTGCCGATATCATAGGTAGAACAAAATTTATTCGCATATTTTTCTCACATTTTTTATCAAGGGCTGCATCATACCGGTTGAGTGTATTAGGATTTCTCCGGCATTTCAAGTGGATAAAGGGAAAAGGTTGAAAAATCAACATATAGACATTGAAACCAAATAAAATACAATATATAGTGTTGTATCTTTGTTTATTATTAATTAACCATGTCATATAAATACAGGAGTACCTCCCATGCACTCTCCCCGGAAACCGGCCGGCAATATAAACTTTATAACTGAAAACGCCAAAATTGTACTTGAACGCAGATACCTGAAAAAAAACGACGCCGGAAAAACCATTGAAACCCCGGAAAACATGTTCAAAAGAGTGGCAAAGCATATTGCCTCTGCAGAAAAGAATTACCCTGATACCATTGCTCCAAAGGATATTGAAACTCAATTTTATAAGATGATGACCGAGTTCCGGTTTCTGCCCAACTCCCCCACTCTGATGAATGCAGGCCGGTCCCTGGGACAATTGGCCGCCTGTTTTGTGCTGCCGGTGGAGGACAGCATCGACGGAATATTTGATGCCGTTAAAAATGCCGCCATCATCCATAAATCAGGGGGGGGAACTGGTTTCTCATTTTCAAGGCTGCGGCCAGAAAACAGCCGGGTAGGCTCCACCGGTGGGGTGGCCTCAGGGCCGGTGTCATTCATGAAAATTTTCAATTCAGCCACAGAGCAGGTCAAGCAGGGGGGGACCCGGCGGGGCGCCAATATGGCAATCCTGAGGGTGGATCATCCAGATATCATGTCCTTTATACGGTGTAAAAACAACAAGGGGGAATTGAACAATTTCAACATATCCGTGGGGGTCACTGACAAATTCATGGAAGCGGTTTTCAAGGGCAGCGACTATGATCTCATTGATCCCAGGACAAATGCCTGCTCAGGCAAACTCAACGCAGCAGCAGTTTACGAAGAACTGATCCAGCAGGCGTGGGCCACAGGAGATCCGGGCATCATCTTCCTGGATGAGATCAACCGGCACAATACCACACCCGGCCTGGGAAATATTGAATCCACAAACCCTTGCGGAGAACAGCCATTGCTGCCCATGGAGGCCTGCAACCTGGGATCGGTAAACCTGACCCGATTTATCACCCTAAAAGACAATTACCCGGCTGTTGATTATGAGGCACTAAAAAAGACCGTCCACCTTGCCGTCCGGTTCCTGGACAACACCATTGACATGTCCAGGTACCCCATAAAGGAAATTGAAGAGATGGTCCGGGGCAACCGGAAAATAGGGCTCGGTATCATGGGTTTTGCAGATCTGCTCTTTGCCCTTAATATCCCCTATGATGCGCCCGAGGCCATAGATATGGCTGAAAATATCATGTCCTATGTCCAGCAGGAAGCCCATGCCGCATCAGGGGCTTTGGCAAAAGATAGAGGGGTGTTTCCTAATTTTGACCAGAGTATTTTCAAAGAAAAAAATACGCCCATGCGAAATGCCACCACCACCACCATTGCCCCAACCGGCACATTGAGTATCATTGCGGGGTGCTCCAGCGGCATAGAGCCCGTATTTGCCTTAAGTTTCGTACGAACTGTAATGGATAACGACAAACTGACAGAGGTGAATCCAATCTTTGAAAAAACCGCCAGGGCGAACGGATTCTATGATGATGCACTTATGGAGGAAATTGCCGGCCAGGGAAGTGTAAAGGGCAACCCCGCTATCCCGGTTGAGCTGCGGAACATATTCGTTACCGCCCATGATGTGGCCCCGGAGGTTCACATTAAAATGCAGGCCGCCTTCCAGCGTCATACGGACAATGCCGTGTCCAAAACGGTGAACCTGCCCAATGACGCCGAGACAGGGGATGTCCGTTTTATTTACGACCTGGCCCATAAATTCAAATGTAAAGGCGTAACCGTATACAGGGACGGGACCAAAGAGCACCAGGTTCTTTCCATAAGCGGGAAAAACGGCCGGGAAAATGAAAATGATTTTCTCACCGCAGGAAAAGAGCGCCCCAGTATCCTTGAAGGATTTACGGAAAAGATAAAAACCGGAATGGGATACCTTTATGTTACGGTTTCAGAGTACAACAGCCGTCCATTTGAACTCTTTGCTACCATTGGAAAATCCGGCAAATCCACCCAGGCAAAAACCGAAGCCATCGGCAGGCTGATATCCCTGGCCCTGCGCTCGGGCATTGAGGTGGATGAAATTATCAACCAGATTAAAGGAATCAGGGGAGAGCACGCGGTTTTTCAAGACGGCGGCCTGGTCCACTCCATTCCCGACGCCATTGCCAAAGTGCTGGCGAAACGGTATATGGCCTCAAATAACGGAAAGGAAAAAACATCACCCAGGAACAGCCTCAAGTCAGATCTCTGCCCAGAATGCGGCCAGGCCGTTGCCTTTGAGGAGGGGTGCATGACCTGCCATTACTGCGGATATACCAAGTGCGGGTAAACCCGGCAACAATCAAGGAACGGCCCGCGGCCTCTTTAAAAAACAAATAAAAAAAGCCGGCGGAAAACCGGCCTCTGCATACGAGTGCATGCAGAGGCCGGGTCAGGCCCATGCATGCACCAAAAGTATTGGACACCTTCTTAACAATATTAAATGGTGGGGGTTATTCGACGATTTCCAGAATCACCCTTTTCTGCTCTTTGGCTGACGCGCAGGATAGAATGGTTCTCATGGCCTGGGCGGTCCTGCCTTTTTTACCAATAACCTTCCCAAGATCTTCTTTGGCCACCCGGAGCTCCAGCACGAGAGTCTGTTGGGCCTTAATCTCTTGAACATCAACTTCTTCAGGGTCATCGACCAGTGCCTGTGCAATAAACTTAATCAACTCTTTCATAACCTGATCTCCTTTAAGCCAAGGTGATAATGAATATGGTATTTAAGCTACAACTTTTAACGTTTAAGGGCTGACTAATCAGATGTATGAAGACAGCATATCATAACAGACTATAATCACAAGCACTATTTCTGATCTTCATCAGGTTCCACCCAGAGAATTTGAGTTTTATTAATGAACAATGTTTTATATTTCTCGGAGTTTTCAGCATTTCTATCGTAAAGCGTAGCATTGAACAGGATGAGAAAAGTTTCGTCCCCATCGCCCACAAGCTCTGAGAGGCGTTCATATCCCCGGCCCCTGGCGATATTGACCTGGCCGTTAATCAGGGTGCCGTCAATTAATTTCAACCGGATGATCCTGTCCTTCACCTTATAACCATTGGTTTTTCCTTTTTCCATGATGCCCCCGATCTGAAATCAATGAACCCAATTCCTTATTAATGCGCAAATCAGGTAAATTCTGTCAACCCAAAGATTTCAAAAAGTTATTCTCATATCTTCAATCCCGGATTTTCTCCTTGACATAAAAATGAAATACCTTATTTTAGGAGGGTTATTATATAAGTGAACCCAAAAAATATTTTATTCCACTGCCCGGTAAAATATTTTTGTTTTGGTTAGGGCTATAAAGAGGGAATGTTAAGTGGTCACCGAAATTACAACGTCAGATGCTGAACGCAAAATGCTGTCAGATGCCGGTTATGCAGCACCGGCCATTAATTATTATCTTGAAAAAAAATATATGGGGTGTATCGAAAACGCAGACAAAGTTTCTGAAAAAATAGGCTCCTGCGGAGACACCATGAAAATATATATCAAGATGGATGACAACCAGATTATCCAGGATATCCGGTATGAGATCACAGGTTGTGCAGGTGCCATTTCAGCGGCAATGGCTGCAGTTGACCTTGCCAAGGGCAAAAGCCTGGATCAGGCATTGGCCATCAATGACGGGGATGTGTTCAAGGTCCTCGAGAATATCCCTGAAAAAAAGCACCATTGTATTCAGCTTGCGGTAAAAACCATGCACCAGGGAATTGAAGAGCTAAAATCTGAAAAAGTTTGTTAAGCATACAGCGAATCTTGTTTTAATCTGCTTTTTTGTCGTAACGGCCGGGTGTGTCTCAAAGGATTTCAAAGTTGAGACCCTGGCCAAAAGCGATATCAATCTGGTCTCTGATATCCATATCCAACAGACCCTTGTCCTGCTCAAAACCCTGACCCGCAAACTTTATAAAATGAACTCCGGGGAACTTACCAAAATCCCTGGTGCCACCATTGATTCCAGAATTGCACGAATCTTCCAGTGCCCCCCCCTGCCCCCCGCTCCGGAGCTGAACACTGCGACAGGCACGGATGCCATTTTGGAAGGATTTGAGCCCGAATATGAGGGGGACCGGGTCTACGCTGTGATGTACGGGCTCTTTACCATGCTTCATGGGGCATATAACGGGAAATGCGATCTATTCATAATGGACTTCCTGGATGCCCAGAATCTTTATAATTCCGCCCGGAACATCGAAATTCTGGTGTGGCGCCTCAAAACGCGCCACACCCCTGACGGCAACCTTTACCTGACCACCAATACCTGTGAGGGTCCGGTACAGAACCTGAGCTTTGAGCGTTTATTCGGAAAACTGATATCCCTTCAGGACACCATGGCCCTGATTGTTGCCGGCAGAAGGGGCAGACTCCTTAAGGAAGTGCTCCACATCACCGGCATGGCATTTTTGCCAATAAGCTTTTGACTGTTAGGATCGGCTCAAAAAGTACTTGACGTTAGCTTTCAAAATACCCGCCGCCCTAAGCTGTCTTTTAAAGGGTTTTGGAAACAATTTAGATCAAATTGTTTTGTAACGATTCCTTAGAGTGCCTTTTCAAACCGGCTGACCTGATCCCGGTAGTATTCGTATTTTTCAGTTGCCAGCGCCAATGCCTTTTTTGCCATATCCAGGGCTTCAGCCCTGCGGTGATTCAAAAACAGGGCTTCAGCATAGGTGTCCAGAATATGAGATTCCGGTTTTACTGCCAAGGCCTTGGCTGCAAGCACCAAAGATCGTTCGGGGTCCCTGAATTCTTTCTTTGGGCAGGTGGCCAAAAGCCAGGCCAGGTTGTTCAGGGCATGGGCATTGTCCGGATCAATCCTGAGAACATTTTCATAGGCATCCATGGCCCTGCCGTAATGATTCCCGTCGTAATAATAATCTCCCACAAAGACGTAAAGATCTGAATTTTCGGGATCCACAGCCAGTTTCTGTGTCAGAATTTTCCCGGCAATATATTGGCCAAAAGGCTTGTTTAAACTGCCGTAGCTGACGCTGTAGCCCAGATAAAACAGGACAGACACCGCCAGACCATATCCCAGGATTGCTTTTCTGACCCGGGCATGGTGTTGTTTAATCAATTCAGGGTTCTCCCGGCAGCGTTCAAGGAAACGGATGCGCCGACCTATGCTGAAATGATGCCAATTGGGCTTGTCAATTGACTGGCGGCTCAGGGAGGCGATTTTATAAAAGGTGGAAACCAGGGCCGAGGGACTGGAATAAAAATTAAAAATATGAAGATCAGCCTGGCGTTCAAACTGTCGCATGAAAAATCCGAAGATCAGCCTGAAATAGATCAGAAAAGAACCGATCATCCCCAGACAGATCATCAAAGGATAGGCGGTATCCCTGGACACCCCCACCAGTTCAAAAACCCGATAAAGGGGTTGGGCCACAGTCAACAATAAACGCAGGGGATCTAAAAAAACAAAATTACAGGCAATAAATCCGGCAAAAAAGAACAGGTAAAAAAGCATGTGGTGATACCTGACATGGCCTATCTCATGGAGAATCACCCCTTCAACCTCGTCATCATCCAGTGAACTGAGCAGTGCCGGTGTGACCAATATATACCTGAACCGTGCAACAATACCCATGACCCCGGCTGTGATCATGGTGCCACCGAACAATTCCCATTTCAGAATATTATGATACTTGAGGCCTGCCCGATTACAAACCGCTTCTATCTTTTCCCTGGCATATCCCGGCTCCAGGGGGCGGCATCCCCAAAGCCGCTGGATCAGTACCGGACCGAATATGGAAATAACCGTCAAAAACACCAAGATGTAAAGCACCTCGCCGGTGGTGGTGGCAAGGAAATTTTGTGACCATTCAAAGGGAAGCGCCGTCATAAGGTCTGCCAACAGGGAAATGACGCACCAGGGCAGAAGAGCTGGAAGGGAAAAGGCCAGATTTGAAAAAATAAATTCTTTCCGGGTGAGATGACCTGGGAAATATCGCTTCTGGATCTTATAGGCGGAATTCCAAATCAGCACCAGATACACCAAAAATATCCCAAGAAAAGCCAGGGCCTCAAGGGTGGGCACCCATTTAAACAGGAAGAATTCAGACACAAGGTGATTCAGCCTGTAGACATAAATATTGGCGGCAAAGAGCATAAGCGCCAGAATGGAAAACCTTGATATATAACTGTTTACCCGCCGGTCCATACCGGCCAAGGAAAGACCCCCTTCTTTTTGGGAAAGCCGCTTAAAGGAAAAATGACAGACCAGGGCAAATGCCAGACCAGATATCAGGCTGGCGTAGAGCCCGGTCAGTTCAATGGTGTCCGGTTTTCCAAATAACTCAGCTGTGGTGTAAATCACCAGTGCAATTAAAAAATATATAAAATTCGAAAACATATCGCCTCTTTACAAAACCCGGCCCGTGGAGGCAAACCGCTCCAGAATGATCCAGGATTTCACATCAAAGAGAAGGTCTGGTTGCAAATCAGGTGAAACCTGCTGATCCAGCAAATTTCCGGCCTCAGTCCGGGACAGAAGCACGACCTCAATATCTTCCGAGGCTTCATTATGTTCTGTGCCCGGTTCCCCTTCACATTCCACATACAGAAGACAGATGCTTTCATCGGTCATGCCCGAGGAAGAAAAAATGGGCGGACTCTGCCGGAGCACTCGGGTGACACCCAGGCCTGTTTCCTCAAATAATTCCCGCTTACCTGCAGTCTCCACATCCTCTCCCATATCCACTAATCCGGCCGGAAACCCGTATTGGAAACCTCCCAGGGGCACTCTGAACTCCCGGATCAATACCAGTTTATCTTCTCTTACATGGAAAGGCACCACCACCACGGCATCGGGGCGGCAAGGATTGCCCCTGGAGGCGTAAATCCAAGTTTTCCCAGCATCAAACTTGTCCCTGTACTCAACTGAAACCAGGTTCAAATGTTTATAATCAGTAATTTTTTCCGTACTGCAAATCTTCATTGTTATCTCCTTTGGCCAAGATAAGCATAAAAACGGCAAAACACCACCCCGGAACCGTGAGTTTTTCAAAGAATGCGTTAAATGACAAGGAAATTAAAGAATTTTCAGATATACATCAAATACCTGAAAGAGAGCCAAAAATGGCAGGCACTGCCGAGAATCACAAAGCAATGCCAGATTTCATGGAACCCGAATAGACCGGGAAAGAAATCAGGTTTTTTCAAAGCATAAATAACCGCACCCACGCTGTAGAAGAGACCGCCGAGACCCAACCAGAATAATGCCATGGGCACCAGGGTTTTTACCAGAGGATATATCGCCACCATGCACAACCACCCCATCATCAGATAGATAAGGGTGGAAATCCACCTGGGGGCATTCATGAAAAAAATCTTGAGAAAAATCCCCACAACAGCGATTGCCCACACCGTAGCAAAAAGACTCCAGCCCCAGGGGCCGCGCAGGGGTACCAGGCACAGCGGGGTGTAGGACCCGGCAATTACCATAAAAATCATAATATGATCGATACGGCGGAAGACCAGCAGAGCATTTTCTGAAATCTTCAGGGCATGGTAGAGAAAGCTTGAGGTGTACATGAGGATCAAGGTGCCCCCAAAAATAGAAAAGGAAACCACATGCCAGACATCGGCCCTCATGGCTGCAAATACCACCATCAGGGTCAGGGCGGCAATGGAACCGATGGCCCCTGCCCCGTGGGAAATGGCATTTACAGGCTCCCTGAATATCTTACCCGTTAAAATTATAGTATAAATAGACATAAAATTGTGTGTACAGGATATAGTCTCTGCCTTCAAGGTCGGAAAACGGGTTTACATTTTTTTTACGCGGACCTTTATTCCCCCTCTGTATCTTGACAAAATAAAAACAACACCTGACGAACAGCTAAAAAATATTCACAATTGGGGAAAACTCCTTGAATATTTGTGGCGTTGTGCTAATACTGGCAAAGGTTTTCGTAATTTATATCATGTGTTAATTTTTGTCTAAAGGAGAGGAGCTTTCATGAAATTGTTTAAAATTTTAGCAAGTTGCATCACCGTTCTGGCAATGGCGTCCCTGGTTTGTGCAGGAACCCTGGATGAGGTAAAGGCCCGTGGGTTTGTTAAAGCCGGAGTCAACGGCGGTGTTTTCGGATTCAGCATGCCCGATGACAAAGGTGAATGGAAGGGCCTGGATGTAGATACGGCCAGGGCGGTTGCAGCAGCCGTATTCGGAGATGCCTCCAAGGTTAAATTTTCCTCTTTGACTGCGGTTCAGCGCCTCCCGGCACTCCAGTCCAAAGAAATCGATGTGCTCTGCAGAAACACTACCCAGACCCTGTCCCGGGAAACCAAGTCCGGCCTGAACTTTGCCCAGGTAAACTACTATGACGGCCAGGGATTTTTGATCTCCAAAAAACTGGGCGTTAAAAGCGCCAAGGAACTTGACGGCGCAACCGTATGTGTTCTTCCCGGCACCACCACGGAAATGAATGCGGCCGATTATTTCAGAACCCAAGGGATGAAATGGTCTCCCGTGGTCATTGAAAACACGGCCGAACTGAACAAGGCCTTTTTTGCAGGCCGTTGCGATGTACTGACTTCAGATGCCTCCCAGCTGGCAGCCCAGAGATCTGTTGCACCCAACCCGGCTGACTATGAACTGCTGCCTGAAATTATCTCCAAAGAACCCCTTTGCCCGGTTGTCAGACATGGGGACGACCAGTGGTATGACATCGTGAACTGGACTGTCATGGCCATGATCCAGGCTGAAGAATTCGGTATGACCTCCAATAATGTGGATGAAATGCTCAAATCCACAGATCCTCGCATCAAACGGTTTTTGGGAATTACACCGGGTATGGGATCACAGATGGGCCTGGACGACAAATGGGCTTATAATATCGTAAAGCAGGTGGGCAACTACGGCCAAATATTTGACCGCAACATCGGTCCGGATACTCCCCTTGCACTCCAGCGTGGCCTCAACGCCCTGTGGACTGAAGGCGGCCTGATGTACGCATCTCCCATCCGATAAGCTGTAACCCCTACCGGTGCCTGCCCGGCAGGCACCGGTTAACACTTGCATTGAAAAAATATGAAAAATAGCATTTCAGAAGAAAAAGTTCCTTTCTGGCTGGATCCGGATAAACGGGCCATTGGCTACCAGGTTCTCACCTTTTTAATGGTTGGGCTTCTGGCCTGGTACCTGGTGAGCAATACCCTGGTCAACCTTGAAAAACAGAGCATTGCATCGGGATTCGGATTTCTTGATAAGGAAGCCGCCTTTGAAATCGGTGAAAGCCTTATTGAGTATTCTGCTGCAGACTCCTATGGCAGGGCACTTATGGTCGGCGTCCTGAACACCTTGAAGGTCAGCCTTATCGGCATTGTCCTTTGTCTGGTGATCGGCGTTTTTGTTGGGATAGCCCGATTGTCCACCAACTGGCTGGTCCAGAAAATGGCCATGATTTACATTGAAGTCATGCAGAATATCCCGGTGTTGCTGCAACTTTTCTTCTGGTATGCCCTTTTTTATGAATCCTTTCCCGGGCCCCGGGGGGCATTGAATCCCCTTCCCGGACTCTTTGTCTGTAACCGGGGGGTGGCCCTGGGAATTCCAGCGGCCCATGCAGCCCACGGTTATATGCTCATAGCCCTGGGCATCGGTATCATTATTTCCTACATCATACGCAAATGGGCCAGAATCAGAAAGGAAGCCACAGGTCAGGATTTCCCCGTATTCTGGTCCTCCCTGGGCTTATCCCTGGGACTGCCACTCCTGGCATGGGTCCTTTTCGGGGCACCCACCCGGATGGACGTGCCGTCACTACAGGGGTTTAATTTCAAAGGCGGACTCATGCTCTCCCCTGAATTCATTGCCCTGCTCATGGGACTTGTGATCTACACCTCGGCTTTTGTGGCAGAAGCAGTCAGGGCCGGTATCCAGGCCGTAAGCCGGGGCCAGACCGAGGCAGCCATGTCCATCGGACTGAAAAAAAGCCATATCCTTAATCTGGTAATCCTGCCCCAGGCCCTGAGGGTGATTATTCCACCTTTGACCAGCCAGATGCTCAACCTAACCAAAAACTCGTCTCTGGCCATTGCAATCGGGTATCCGGACTTTGTCTCTGTGGCCAACACCACCATTAATATCACCGGGCAGTCCATTGAAGGGGTGGCCCTGATCATGGGATGTTATCTCATGTTCAGTATTTCAACCTCTCTGTTCATGAACTGGTACAATAAAAAATCAAAATTAGTGGAAAGATGATATGGCTGTCCTACCCATAGACCATGAGTATATCAAAACCATCAAGCCTCCGGTAATCCGACGGGGCATCGTTGGCTGGCTCAAGGAAAACCTCTTTGACGGTGTGTTTAACTCCATTTTAAGCATTCTGACGCTGGGGTTCCTGATCCGGTTTGTGCCCCCATTTGTCCAGTGGGCTTTTATCGACGCATCCTGGTTCGGCACCTCGGTTGCCTGCAAGGCAGGGGACGGTGCCTGCTGGGCCGTGGTATTTAAGAATTTCAGGTTCATTATTTTTGGGTTCTACCCCCATGAACTGCATTGGCGGCCCTTTGCCGCCATGATGATCCTCTTTGCCCTTCTATTTTTTTCCAACAATAAAAAATATTGGTCCAAGGCATTAGGATACGGCTGGATCACAGGCCTTGTGTCCATGGCCATCCTCATGAAGGGCGGCATCCTGGGCCTGACCCCTGTGGACAGCATGAAGTGGGGGGGGCTGCCCCTGACTCTGCTGCTCTCGGTATTCGGCCTCACCGCAGCCTATCCGCTAGGAGTAATTCTTGCCCTGGGACGGGGATCCAACATGCCCATGATCCGGTATCTCTCCGTGGGATACATTGAAATGATCCGAGGGGTCCCGCTGATCTCCCTGCTGTTCATGTCTTCCATCATTTTCCCTCTCTTTCTGCCCGAAGGGGTGTCCATCAACACCATTCTAAGAGCCCAGGTGGCCATCATTCTATTCACGGCCGCCTATGTGGCCGAAGTAGTCAGAGGCGGACTCCAGGGCATGCCCAAGGGGCAATATGAGGCAGCAGACGCCCTGGGACTCAACTATGTACAGACCATGCGGCTGATCATTCTGCCCCAGGCCCTGAAAATAGTGATCCCTCCCACGCTGAGTGTATTGGTTTCAGCCTTCAAGGACACCTCTTTGGTGGTGATTATTGCACTCTATGACTTCCTACTCACTTCCAAAACCGTGATCCAGAACCCGGAATGGATGGGATTCTCCACAGAAATGTACTTATTTGTGGCTTTGATGTACTTTTTAGGATGTTTCTCCATGTCCAATTTTTCAAGGAAGCTTGAACGTGAATTGGACACGGACAAGCGGAGTTAGAGACCCGCCGACTCCCGGACTCGGCAACTAAACTTCAAACGAAGGAAAAAAATAAAAAAATGAATGATGAAAAAGACAACGACACCATTATCCAGATCAAGGACCTGAACAAATGGTATGGTGACTTCCACGTGTTGAAAAACATCAACCTGGAAGTGAAAAAAAAGGAGAAAATCGTTATCTGCGGGCCGTCGGGTTCAGGAAAATCCACATTGATCCGGTGTATCAACCGCTTGGAGGAGCATCAGAAAGGAAAAATCATTGTAGACGGCATAGAGCTGACCAACAACCTGAAAAACATCGAAAAAATCAGAACCGAAGTGGGCATGGTATTCCAGCACTTCAACCTTTTTCCCCACCTGACCATCCTGGAAAACCTTGTTCTGGGTCCGGTATGGGTACGAAAAACCCCTAAAAAAGAGGCTGAAGAAACGGCCATGTTCTACCTTGAAAAGGTTAAAATTGCCGAACAGGCAAATAAATTTCCAGGCCAGCTCTCAGGAGGGCAGCAACAGCGGGTGGCCATTGCCAGAAGCCTGTGCATGAAACCCAAGGTCATGCTCTTTGACGAGCCCACCTCGGCCCTGGACCCGGAAATGGTAAAAGAGGTACTTGATGTCATGGTTCAACTCAGTGACGAGGGCATGACCATGATAGTGGTCTCCCATGAAATGGGCTTTGCCAAAACCGTTGCCCAACGGGTGATGCTCATGGATGCCGGAATGATACTGGAAGAAAACAACCCCATTGATTTCTTTGAAAATCCCGAACACGAAAGAACTAAATTTTTCCTCAGCCAGATCCTTCATTGACCCTGGTCTTCATTAAGAAAACGGCTGCCGGGGAATTTTGACCGGCAGCCGTTCTATATTTCACCATACCGGTGAAGTATAACCATATATATTTAATCCGAAAATACCGTCAACCCCATGACATTAAATGTTGGAATTTCCACGAACCGTCATCCTCTCCCCCCTGTAAATCAGCAAACAGTGCGTTATAATTTTTTCTTTATCTGCGGAACATTTATTGCATTTCTTTTTTCAGGTTGTTTACAAACAGATAATTATTTTTAAATACCACAGTGACAAAGGCCGATATCTATGAAACAAATGAAAGGAGATTTGATCAAACTGGCTCTGGACGGAAAATTTGATATCATCGTCCACGGTTGCAATTGTTTTTGTGCCATGGGAGCTGGAATTGCCCTGCAAATCCGGCAAACCTTTCCCAAAGCCTATGAGGCTGACCGGGAAACAGAATCCGGAGACAAAGACAAGCTGGGTAAATATTCCTGGGCCCTGGTTAATAAAGGCGACAGCCCCCTGATTGTCATTAATGGTTATACACAGTTCCACCATACCGGCCAAGGAGTTTTGGCGGATTACAAAGCAGTTGAAGAATTGTTTATCCACCTGAAAACAGATTTCCCCGGTAAACGGTTCGGGTATCCCAAAATCGGTGCAGGACTTGCCGGAGGGAACTGGGATATCATCCGGGATATAATTGACAAAGCACTGGCCGGTGAGGAGCATACCCTGGTGGAGTTTAGCGGAAATTACTTGACATGAGCAGGATTTCGTTTATAAGAGAGTAAAGATGAAAAATAGAATTAAAATATGGTTTCATTCCGGTGACAGTTCAGATATCAGGGAAATATCGTTGCACAAACCCTTTGCAATGATTTTATTTTTACTTGTTTTGGGATCAATGGGCGGAGTCTCTTATCTTGGCTATGATTATTATCAATTAAAGAAAAAAGCATTTGACAATGCCCGCCTGGGTCAAACCATAGCCTTTCAGCACGGAGAACTAAAAAGCCAGAGGCAGCAGGTGCAGACCTTTGCCAAAGAGATTGAAGCGCTCAAGGAAGAGGTGCGAAGTCTTACGAAACTGGAAGATCAGGTCAGGCTCATTGCAGATATTCAGAAAACCGGCGAATCCTCCGGGCTCATCGGCATAGGCGGTATTCCCGAGAACGACCTGGTTCACGATATTCCATTGGAAACCCGGCACAACAGCCTGATTCGGGAAATGCATCAGCAGGTGGACCAGGTTCAGACGGCTGCAATCCGAAAGAAACTGGACTTCAACGATCTCATTAACAAACTGGAAAAGAAAAAGAACCTTTTGGCCGCCACCCCCTCCATCAAACCGGTTAACGGATGGATCACCTCCAGATTCGGGTACAGGAAATCTCCCTTTACCGGAAAGCGCAGTTTCCACTCAGGCCTTGACATCTCAAACCGCAAGGGCACAAAAATCATCGCCACGGCCGACGGTAAGATTACCTTTGCCTCCAGGAAAATGTATTACGGAAACCTGGTCACCATTGACCACGGATACGGGAAAGCCACCAGATACGCACACCTGAAAAAGATCCTGGTTAAACGGGGACAGAAGGTGAAACGGGGTGATGTCATTGCCACTTTAGGAAATACCGGTCAGAGTACCGGACCCCATCTGCACTATGAAGTCCGGATCAACGGTGCTCCAATCAATCCCCTGAAATACATCTTGAATTAGTATTATTAAAAAACAATTCCCGCCTAATTTATCCTTGATCAAATAAAATTTATTTTTTTATTTTATTTCTTGGAATAATGCTTATATGTTGTACAGGCAAATTGAATTGTACGCTATTTAACTCAACAGGAATGAAAACAGGTAAGGCCCACCAATGGTATTCAAGTTATTCACAAAGCTGTTTGGTTCGAACAACGACCGTATCCTCAAAAAAATACAACCGCTGATCGATGAAATAAATTCTATAGAGCCTGATATTCAGGCTCTATCCGACACACAGATGTCTGAAAAAACCCAGGAATTCAAAAGCAGGCTTTCCCAGGGGGAAACCCTGGACGAGCTCCTACCCGAAGCATTTGCCCTGGTGAGAGAAGCATCGGTCAGAGTTCTGGGCATGCGCCATTTTGATGTCCAGCTCATCGGCGGTATTGCCCTGCACAACGGCACCATCGCTGAAATGAAAACAGGTGAGGGTAAAACCCTTATGTCCACCCTGCCCGCCTACCTCAATGCCCTGAGCGGCAAGGGGGTGCACATTGTTACGGTGAATGACTACCTGGCCAAGAGGGATGCGGAATGGATGGCCAAGATCTATAATTTTCTGGGCTTAAGCGTGGGAGTGGTCCTCCATGATCTGAATGACCAGGAGAGAAAAGAGGCCTATTCCGCGGATATTACCTATGGTACCAACAATGAGTTTGGATTTGACTATCTCCGTGACAATATGAAATTTGAGCAAGAGAACCTGGCCCAGGGCAACCTGAACTTCGCCATCGTGGATGAGGTGGATTCCATTCTCATCGACGAGGCCCGGACCCCTCTTATCATTTCCGGCCCCGGCGAAAAGTCCACCCATTTTTACACCCAGGTCAATACCATTATTCCGGCCTTTAAAAAAGAGATTGACTACACCTTGGATGAAGAATCCAAAAGCGTGTCGCTCACAGAAGACGGGATTGCCAAAGGGGAAAAACTGTTAAATGTGGACAATCTCTACGACCCCTCCAATATTGAAATGCTCCACCACGTGAACCAGGCCCTCAAAGCCCACACCCTGTTTAAGCGGGACACCGATTATATCGTTAAAAACGACCAGGTGGTGATCGTGGACGAGTTTACGGGCCGGCTCATGAGCGGGCGCCGTTACAGTGAAGGACTCCACCAGGCTCTTGAGGCCAAGGAAGGGGTGAAAATTGAAAATGAAAACCAGACCCTGGCCTCCATTACCTTCCAGAATTATTTCAGGATGTATGAAAAACTTTCCGGAATGACCGGTACGGCGGAAACCGAAGGTCCGGAATTCAAAAAGATATACAATCTGGAAGTCTTGGTCATTCCCACCCACAGACCCATGGTCCGGGAGGACAGAGCCGACCTCATTTACAAGACCCGTAAAGAAAAATACGAGGCTGCCATTAAAGAAATCGCCCGGCTCCATAAAAAGGGGCAGCCCGTCCTGGTGGGCACCATTTCCATTGATGTCTCCGAGGACCTAAGTAAAAAGCTCAAGAAAAAAGGGGTCCCCCATAATGTGCTCAACGCCAAGCACCACAAAGCCGAAGCTGAGATCGTGGCCAATGCCGGACAGAAAGGGGCGGTGACCATATCCACCAACATGGCCGGACGTGGTACGGATATCAAGCTGGGAGAAGGGGTCAAAGAACTGGGCGGCCTGCACATCCTGGGCACCTCCCGTCATGAATCCCGTCGTATCGACAACCAGCTCAGGGGCCGGTCCGGCCGCCAGGGCGACCCGGGAAGCTCACGGTTTTATCTCTCCTTGGAAGATGATCTGCTCAGGATATTCGGTGGGGACCGTATCCATGCAGTCATGGACCGTTTAGGAATCGAAGAGGGCGAACACATTGAGCATAAATTCATTTCCAAGGCCATTGAAAATGCCCAGTCCAAGGTGGAAGGCCACAACTTTGAGATCAGAAAGCATCTTTTGGAATATGACGATGTCATGAACCAGCAGCGTGAGGTGATTTACCGACAGCGCCGTCAGGCCTTGGAAGCGGCCGACCTTAAAGATGTCACCCTGGAAATGATGGAAGACCTTGCATATGACCTGGTGGAAGGATTTGCCCCCGAAAAAACACCCATCCAGAACTGGGACCTATCCGGACTTGATGTTGCCATCAAAAAATTGTTCAACGTGGCGGTCCCTCTGGACCGGGCGGTTGAGGAAAAATATTCCCCGGACCAGGTATCTGAACTTTTATTCAATGAGGTAAAGGAACACTACCAGGCCAAAGAAGCCCTCATCGGAAGTGAACAGATGCGGCAACTGGAACGATTCATCATTCTCCAGACCGTGGATAGTCGGTGGAAGGAACATTTATTGTCCATGGATCACCTTAAGGAAGGCATCGGCCTGAGGGGTTACGCCCAGCAGGATCCCCTGCGGATCTACCGGAAAGAAGGGTTTGACATGTTCCAGGGCCTGATGAACCGGATCAAAGAAGAGGTGGTGGATATACTTTTTAAAATTCAGCTGGCCTCACCGGACCAGGTGGATGAAATGAAACAGGACGAACAGCAGGACCTGACCTTTTCCCATTCCGACGAGCCCAGCATAAAGAAACCGGTAAAACGGTCTGAGAAAAAAGTCCAGCGCAATGATCTCTGCCCATGCGGCAGCGGTAAAAAATTTAAAAAATGCTGTATGAACTGATCCTGAATATCTTAATTTGACCACAATGTTGACATATTAGGTAGCGCCATGACATCAACGGATTCCAGAACCAAATCGGGAACAGCAGCAAGAACCAAGGAAGACCGCCCCCCCATGTATAAAGTCCTGCTCCATAATGACGATTATACAACAATGGAGTTTGTGGTGGAAATTCTGACGACGGTATTCGGAAAATCACTTGAAAAAGCAACGCAAATAATGCTTAATGTACATAATAAGGGTAAGGCGGTATGCGGTATCTACCCCAGGCAGATAGCGGAGACCAAAGTGGAAACCGTTCACAGCCTGGCCGCCGGCAAAGGGTTCCCCTTAAAAAGTACAATGGAAAAGGAGTAACTCAGGTATGATAAGCAAAGAACTCAGTACAGCTCTCGGTTTTGCCGTTCGGGAAGCAAAGAAAAGAAGGCATGAGTATGTATGTGTTGAACATGTTCTTTACGCCATCCTTAACCATGAAACCGGACTTGAAACCGTTGAAAAATGCGGAGGAAGCCCTGACCAGATCAAAGAAGAACTCGAAAAATTCTTTGATGAAAAACTGACCAAAATAGATACAAAAGAAGAATATGTACTCCAGCAGACCATCGGATTTCAGCGGATGATACAACGGGCCATTAACCATGCCCGGTCTGCGGAAAAATCCGAAGTCAATCTCGGAGATATCCTGGCATCCATTTTCCAGGAAAAAGATTCCCATGCTGCCTTCTACCTTGAGGCCGAAGGAATTACACGCCTGGATGTGCTCAAACACATTTCCCATGAGGTTGACACCGAAAAAAAAGACAAGTCCCAGGAAGACTTAAGCCGGAAGATGTTTCCCCAGGCCGACCCCAAGCCCAAGCGGCAGAAAAAGAAAGATCCCCTGGAATCATTTACCGCCAACCTGCTGAAGCGTGCTGAGGAGAAAAAAATTGACCCCCTTATCGGCCGTGAAAATGAAACCGACCGGGTCATGCAGATCCTCTGTCGCCGTCGGAAAAACAACCCTATTCTTGTGGGCGACCCGGGGGTAGGCAAAACAGCCATTGCCGAAGGCCTTGCCCTGAAAATTCATGGTAAATCCGTACCCGACCTTCTGGAAAACTGTGAACTATACTCCCTGGACATGGGGTCTCTTCTGGCCGGCACAAAATACCGGGGGGATTTTGAACAGCGCCTCAAAGATGTGATCAAGGCCCTGGAGAAAAAAGAGAACGCCCTTCTGGTCATTGATGAAATCCATACCGTGGTTGGGGCCGGTGCCACCACTTCGGGTTCCATGGATGCCTCTAATATCCTGAAACCGGCACTCTCCTCCGGAGACATTAAATGCATCGGCACCACCACATACGAAGAGTATAAAAACCACTTTGAAAAAGACCGGGCCTTTTCCCGGCGGTTTGAAAAAATTGAGGTGTCCGAGCCCAGTGTGGAAGAGACAACACAAATTCTCAAAGGACTCCGTCCCTATTATGAAGACCACCACGGACTGAAATATCCGGACAAGGCCATTGAAGCGGCAGCCTACCTGTCAGATAAATACATCAATGACAGGTTCCTGCCTGACAAGGCCATAGACGTACTTGACGAAACCGGTGCCTTTCTCAGGCTCAAAAGTGACGGCAAGCGAAAAAACGTCAGTCCCAAGGATATCGAAAATATTGTGGCCAAAATTGCCAAGGTGCCTGTATCCAATGTTACCTCTGCGGATCGGTCCAGCCTGGAATCTCTGCCCGACAAATTGTTCAACGTAATTTACGGCCAGGATGATGCCATCCACACCCTGACCACGGCCATCAAACGGTCCCGGGCCGGCCTTGCCGCACCAGACCGGCCCATCGGCTCCTTTTTATTCATGGGCCCCACAGGTGTGGGAAAGACCGAGGTTGCCAAACAATTGGCTGCCAACATGGGCATTGAATTCATCCGCTTCGACATGAGTGAGTACATGGAAAAGCATGCGGTATCCCGGCTCATCGGGGCCCCTCCCGGGTATGTGGGATTTGACCAGGGCGGTATTCTCACGGACAGCATCCGGAAACACCCCCATTCGGTCCTTCTTCTGGATGAAATTGAAAAGGCCCACATGGACCTGTACAATATTCTGCTCCAGGTCATGGATTATGCAACACTCACGGACAACAACGGTAAGTCTGCAGATTTCAGAAACGTGATCATCATCATGACATCCAATGCAGGGGCCAGGGAAATGAGTGCCAATTCAATCGGATTTGGTTCCCAGACCGCCGATGCCGACGCCAAAGGATTCAAGGCCGTGGAAAAGACCTTCAGCCCTGAATTCCGTAACCGCCTGGACGGTATTGTACAATTCAACCATCTGTCCGAAAAGGTCATGGAACTTATCGTGGATAAGAATATGAGGGAACTCAAGGAGATGCTCAAGACCAAGAAAATTTCCCTGACCTATTCCGCCAAAGCCCGGACCTACCTGGCCCAAAAGGGCTATGACCCTAAATTCGGCGCCCGGCCCCTGTCCCGGTTTATCCAGTCCACCATCAAGGACAAGCTCACCGATGAAATTCTCTTCGGGAGGCTGGAAAAGGGTGGAAAGTTATCCATCGGCCTGAAAGATGACGAGCTGACCTTTAATATTAAATCTGCCTGATGCCCCTGTTCAGGTTATCCGAACGTATTGAATTTCCGCCAGCCTGGCTGGCAAGGTCTGATGGTCTCCTCTGTATAGGAGGAGACCTGACCCCTAAACGGCTGATTATGGCCTATGAAAACGGAATTTTTCCATGGTTTTCACAGAATGAACCCATTCTCTGGTGGTCCCCGGATCCACGGCTGGTGCTTGACCCTTCCCATATCAAAATCTCACGGAGCCTCAAAAAAAAGATTAAAAAAAGTCCATTTACCATCCGCCTGAACACCGCTTTTGAACAGACCATTATGGCCTGTGCCCAGCCCAGGCAAAGCAGAGATGAAGGCACCTGGCTGGTCGACGGAATGATAGAAGCCTATATCAGTCTCCACAAAATGGGATATGCCCATTCCGTTGAAACCTGGGAGGATAACCGGCTTGTGGGCGGACTCTACGGGGTCAGCCTGGGTAAATCCTTTTTCGGAGAATCCATGTTCAGCCGGAAGGCAGATGCCTCCAAAATTGCGCTGGTTGCCCTGGCCGGGCATCTGGGCACCCATAAATTTGATATGATAGACTGCCAGGTCACCACTAATCATCTGCTACGTATGGGGGCCAAAGAAATGTCCAGGGATAATTTTCTAGACACCCTGAACCGATCTGTTGCAGCAAATGTTCCCAACCACCTATGGAAACCCGATCAATGTCTTACCCCGAGTGTGAACACTCAGGAAAAAAAAGCGCTACAAATCATTTGCAGAGAATAAGTCCCCCCCTGGATCCCCTTGACAAAAACACTTTCATCGCCATTATTCTTTCAGCATTTACATGAAAGAACTATGCAAATTCCTTAGATTCTTTTATGATTTGGTTGTGTGCAGTATAATGGGCCAAAACGCCAACCTGCACATGGCTGTTATCAACCTTTTGGGAGTCAGGCCATGTTATTAAAGCTCTTTTTATGTTTTACCCTTATTCCGGTAATAGAACTTTATCTTCTGATTAACCTGGGAACCGTTATCGGCGGTTTTAATACGGTACTCCTGGTTATCCTCACCGGATTTGCCGGTGCCTGGCTGGCCCGGATGGAAGGCCTTAACACCATGTTCAAGGTCAGGCAGAACCTGAACCAGGGCATTATGCCGGCCGAAGACCTCATGGACGCCCTGATCATCCTCATTGCCGGCCTGGTGCTCATCACTCCGGGATTGCTCACGGATACCATGGGGCTTTTTCTTCTGTGGCCCTACACACGCAATCTCTTTAAACGTTTTTTACGCAAAAAATTTGATGAAATGAATGCCAACGGAGACATCAATATCACACGGTTTCATTAAACCTGATACTACTAAACCTCAGTTTACAAATGAGAGGCAACATGTTTTTCGATCTTATCAGACAGAGAAGAAGCGTCCGCAAGTTCACCTCCCAGGACATTGACCTCAAAACTCGAGACCTGCTGGTTGAAGCGGCCCTGCGTGCACCCTCCTCCAGAAGTTTTAATCCCTGGCGATTTATCGTAGTGGACGATCCCGGGATGCTTGAAAAACTATCCCGCTCCAAACCCCACGGGGCGTCATTTCTCAAAAATGCCCCTCTGGGCATAGTGGTTTGCGCAGATGCCACAGCTTCTGATGTATGGGTAGAAGACTGTTCCATTGCATCTGCCTTTATCCACCTTGCCGCAACTTCCCTGGGACTTGGGTCCTGCTGGATACAGATAAGAAAGCGGGACCATTCCCCAACCCTGAGCGCCGACGCTTATATTAAAGATATTTTGGAAATCCCCGATAATTTAATGATTGAATCAATTATCGCCCTGGGGTATCCTGATGAGACAAAAGTCGGACACCCCAGGGCCGGACTTGATGATGACAAAGTCTTCCTGAACCGCTTTAACAATAAGGAATAGATGGAAGTAAAAGAGCAAATTCTCAGAATGATCCAGAAACGGGAGAGTGACCTGCCTACCCTGCCGGTAGTTGTTGACAGGATCATCAGCGTTGCCTCGGACGAGAACACCACCACTGAAAAACTGGCCGAAATAATTGCCTATGACCAAGGTATGACCAACAAACTGCTTCAATTGGCCAATTCCATCTATTACGCCCAGAAAAACCCGGTGGAAACAATTAAAAGGGCTATTTCCGTTATCGGATTTGACGAGATCATAGGCATTGCGCTGGGCATGGGAATTTTGTCCAGCGTCACCACCAAGACAGGACTGACCCTGGACATGAAAGCCCTGTGGATTCACGGCATCGGGGTGGCCACCATATCCAAGGAACTGGCCAAACGGACCAACCCCGGCATTGCAGGCAAAATATTCATCCCCGCCCTGCTCCACGACATGGGAAAGGTTATATTTTCCGTGTATTTTAAAAAGGAATATCTCCATGTCAGACAATTTGCCATGGAAAACAAAAAGCCCCTGTACTTCAGTGAGAATGCCGTCTTAAAAATGGATCATGCCGTGCTGTCGGCCCTGCTCATGAAGCGGTGGAACTTTCCGGACACCATCATGATTCCCTGCCGGTTTCACCACAACCCTGAATCTTCCCCAGTCCAATACCGACACCAGGCCCTGATCATTAACCTGGCCGACTACCTGACCCAGAAAGCCGGGGTGGGCCATTCCGGCAACCCGGTCCCCGTGACCATAAAAAATGCCCCGAAAAAAATCGGTGTGAGTGAATCGGTGCTTCGGCTGACCATTGATCAGCTCAAACGAAAAGAGTCGGAAATCAAAGAATTTTTTAAAATCACCACCTCTTAAAATCCCTATGCCCGAATTCCACTGCGCCATTGGACAGCATCCTTTATCTTAAATATCTTTGATCTTCCGTTCTCCCAGCGATTTCCGGGCTGCGGCATCAAAATAGTCAAGGCTCTCTTCCAGGGCCCGTGAGGCCGGCACACCGTCAGGAACCACCGTATCATCTCCCTGTTTTTCAACCGCAGACAATACATCCATGATGGTCATACATTCAATATCCATGGCCGGTGTATATCCCCCAGGGCCGGAACCGGCAGCCGTCACCTCGAACAGAACCCTGGCAGCCAGAAGCCTTTCCAGAAGGTACCGGACAACCGTGGGAGGCAGGTCCAGTTCCCTTGACATCTCTTTATGTGTAATGGGCGGTTCTTTCCGGGAAAACCTGTTGACACAGATCCGGACCATGGAAAGCATGAAAAATTTCTTTGACCGAGGGCTCAGGGTTTCAACCTCACAGTTTCGGGACTGGTGAAAATCCGAATTTTCCCATTCAAAGGCGATTTCAGCACCAAAGAGCAGCACTGTCCAGGAGGCCTGAAGCCAGATCAAAAACAGGGGCAACGCAGCAAAACTGCCGTAAATAGCATTGTAAGAGGCCACCCCTACCTGAAATTTCAAATAAGCCATCTGGATAAATTGAAACAGAGTCCCGGCAATCACCCCGCCGATTGCCGCCGCCCGGATATCCACCTTTTTATTGGGCATGATCATGAACAAGAGAATAAAAACCATCCAGGTGGACAAATAGGGGAAAAGATTAAATCCAAATGAGATCAATCCCTCAACATTTAGAGGCAGCCCGATATTGGCCAGTAAGTGCTCGAGGCGGGTGGTGACAAAAAGATTGATCCCGCCGGAAAGAATAACCAAAAGACCGGCGGCCAGGGAAATGGTCAGGTAGTCGGTGATTTTACGAAGCACGGAACGCCCCCCGCCCACCCACCAGATGCGGTTAAAGGTACTCTCAATCTGGGCCATGAGTTTGATCAGAGAGTAGAGCAGCAAAAGTATCCCGAACACGGCCATAAGCCCGCCCTTGGTCTTTTCCAGCAGATTATCGGAAAAAGTCAGGACATTGGAAAGAATCTCTTCTCGCCCGGCAATTCCTGCAAACAGGGCCATGACCTGGTTTTCAAGGAATTCTTTAAATCCGAATCCCTTGGCAATGCCAAAGGCCATGGCCATGACCGGAACAATGGCAAAAAGGGTGTACATGGTCAGGGCAGAGGCCCTCAATCCGCACTGATCCCGCCGAAATCCTTTCCCCGCCTGCCAGAATACCCGTCCTGTTTTTTTCAGAATCAGCCTTAGTTCCGGACTCATTTTCATATCATTCTTCCCCGGACAGCCAGGCTCGCAGGCGTTCAAGCCCTTCTTGAGTTGAAACAGCAGGCACATAGCCCAGATCTTTCTTGGCTCTGGAAATATTAAACCAATGGGAGGTGGCCAACTCCTTGGCGGCAAACCGGGTCATGGGCGGATCACTTTCAATTCCCAGCAGACCGTAGATTTTTTCAAATGCCCAGCCAGCCCAGTAGGCGGTGTTGGCAGACACCCGACCCCGAATGGGGGGCAGGCCTGCTGCAGCCAAAAATCCATTGGCCATCTCCCATTTGGATATGGGCGCCCCCTGGCTGATGAAATAAATATTGCCGGACAATTCCGGATGCTCCGCCAGCTTTTCCGCCGCCAAAATATGGGCATCAGCCGCATTGTCCACATAAATGGTGTCCACAAGATCATCATCAGGCCCAATGATTTTCAGCCGTTTTGCCCGACTGATGATTTTAGGCACCAGATGGTTGTCTTCAGGCCCCCAGATAAGGTGGGGCCTTAAAATAATCACAGGCAGCCCGGCACTGGCAGCCTGGATCACTTTTTTTTCGGCCAGAGCCTTGGTTTCTGGATAGGGTGCCAAATATGTTTCAGGATAGGGCACGGATTCGTCGGCATTCTCCATATCTGAATCATCAAACACCACCGAGGGAGAGCTGGTATGAATCAGTCTGGCTACCTTATTCTTCAGACAGGCCTCAATCACATGGGCCGTGCCCTGAACATTGACCTGATAATAGCTGTCATATGATCCCCATATCCCGGGTTTTGCCGCCACATGAAAAACAGTATCAATACCTTTCAATGCTTTCGCGACATCCTCTTGGTTGGTCAAATCACCCCGAATTTGAGTTACCCCCAAGGTATCGAGCTCAGGATAGGCGTGTCTTGAGAAAGAAAAAACGTTTACTTTTTTTTGGACCATTTTTTTTACAATGGCCTTGCCAAGGAAGCCTCCACCCCCGGTAACCAACACTTTTTTTATTTTCATTTTCTTTTTTTATCAATACCTTAAAGTTTTCACCCCAAATTGTCTAAATATATGCTTGACAATCCATCCGGATTCCAGTAGAAATAGCTCCGTCTTCAACTGAGCGGGAATAACTCAGTGGTAGAGTGCGACCTTGCCAAGGTCGAAGTCGCGGGTTCAACTCCCGTTTCCCGCTCCACTTCTTTTTTTAAATAAAACATCCCTAAAATTCAAGTTCGACACCCAGATTGGAATCAATGGCCAGTTTGTACAGAGCCGTTGCAACCGTAAGATCAAAAAGAGCCATTCCCACGGATTTGAAAAAACATGTTGCTGAACTTTCTTTTGAATAAGAATAATTGCCCCCCACCAGGCCTGCAAAGGGATGAATATTCTCTTTTTTCACAATCCCGCGTTCAAGTGGAATGCAGATATCTCCTGATTCTTTGGCTGCAAAGGGGGTATCCACATAGATCCTGTCCGCAGTTCTGATCACAACATCGGGAAACTCCTTCATATCCGGCCTGAACGACCCAATGGAAACAAAGGTTTTCCCTTGGACCAGATCCGGGTCATTGCTGAACAAAGGGGTGGTGGTGGTGGTGGCGGCAATAATAAGCTCTGAAGACCGGACCAGGTCGTCTGCAGTCCCGGCCACAACAAAATCAACCCGTGGGAAATCCTTTGCAAGCAACTCAGCCATACGGGCGGCAGCCTCGGGATAGAGATCTGAAATCATCAGAACGTCGATGTCCCGGTTGATCAAAAGATACCTGGCCTGGCTCATACCCTGAACACCTGCCCCAAAAATCCCTGCGGTTTTAAGGCCGGGATCAGTTAGGATTGAGACGGCCAGCCCCCCCACGGCTCCGGTCCGCTCTGCGGTCACGGCGGCGCCATCCATGACGGCCAGGGGCTGCCCGGTTGAATTATCCGCCAGGGTCATGATCCCGTTCACCACGGGCAGGCCCCGGTCCGATGCCACGGGAAACACAGAGACCAGCTTGGTGGCAAAATAATCCGTGGTAAAGCAGGGCATGAGCAGCAATGTATTCTCCTTGTCCTGGACATGAATACGGTCCGGCATATTGTATTGGCCGCAGTTCATGAGTTCATAGGCCCCGGCCACTGCAGTCTGAATCAGATTTCGGTCAACACGGGTGATGTCCTTTTTATTTAGAAACAGCATAAGATCCTCTCAAGACAGGTTAACAGATGATTTTCCCATACCACAGACAAAAAAAAATCTCCATGAAAAGCACAACCAAAAGCACAACAGCCATGCAATTCACTGCATTTTATGATAAATAACTCAATCCTATAGACCCGGATAAAAAAATTAAAGAATAAGGATTCATTATGACCCCAGGCTCAGAACAGATATTATGCATCAACCGGGCGGCATTGCCCGGATCATGGGTAAAAGAAAGAACGGTTATACCCATGGACCTTCCCACCTTCACAGACCAGTGTACCCAAAGCGGATTTTCCTTTGCCCATAGGCCCGAAGCAGAAGAAGATCCTGGCAGAAAACAGATCATTCCCTATATCATTCTCCAGACCGAGGATGGGTCAAGGACCGCAGCATACTGCCGCCAGGGCAGTGAGAAACGACTCCATGACCTATGGTCCGTGGGGATCGGGGGCCATATCAACCCCATTGACATACCCAGCGAAAAGTCAGGGAAAAGCCCTTCTTTCAAAAATATTTTATTGACAGGGATGGAACGGGAACTGGATGAAGAACTCATCCAACGGCCAGAGAGTGACAGAGCACAATTTTCAGGAATTATCAGTGAAGACATCACCCCTGTGGGCAGCGTTCACTTAGGTGCCGTGTTCAGAATGCTGACCCGGTCACCCCAATCCTATACCCCGGGAACTGAACTCCACCAGTTCACCTGGCTTCCCACCAGCCGCCTCACGGAACTGAAGATGGAACTCTGGTCGGAACTGGCATTGGAGCTGATTGATTCGGGACTCGGCTAATCCGAATTCTGATCCAGCACCTTTAGCACCACTGAATCCTTATTCTTAAGAACCTTTGACCCACGGGTAATCTTGCAGAGACTGATGCCGTATTTTTCAGCAATTTTCCGCTGGGTCATGCCCTTATGAAGTTCTTTAAGCAGTTTCCAGCGCAAGGATATATCATCCAATTCCGCCGGGGTAAAAATATCATTGAAAAAATTTTCAAGTTCGTCCTTTTTTTTAATGGACAATACTACTTCCAACAATTCTTTATCAACACTCATGGGCCTACCATTGATTATAGTGTATACGGTTGATGAGAAACTGAACCATTTTACCCTATTTTACAAGAAAAAAATCAGGGGACCTCTGCAAAACATTGTACTTCATAGGTATGAACGGCCAATCTCTCTTTTTTCCAGGCAGTTGAGGAAAGTCCGGCTTTCATACATAACCGTCCTAAAAAATCTTCACACCCGGGGAGCTGTTCCCATACCTGGGGCAGAAAAGTGGCGCCTGCACCACCTTTTTTGAGAATCACCCCATGGATACCGGGCTTTAATTGGGCCACCAGCTCTTCCGGGGTTGTGAACTCAAGGGGCTGGGGAACAGAGAGCAGGCTGACTTCTATGTCCACCTCATGGAACTCCTCTACAGTCAGAGGGGAAAATCGGGTGTCACTAAAGGCGGCAAACAGGGCATTGTTACAAATGCTCTCCCCCAGAGGCTTCACAGGCTCTATGGAACCGATGCACCCCCTCAGTGCCCCCTGTTTGTGCAGGGTAACAAAAAGGCCTTGTTTATTGTTCAGAAACGCTGTGTCGTCATCTCTTCTCCGGGTTCCGGCTATTCCCAATTTTTCACCGATGGTCTCCCTGGCCATGCGCAATAAGATCTGGCCCTGGTGTTCCAAAATACAATCTCCCATGCACGCCTCCCAATTTCCAACAATTTATCACAGAATAACACCCCGGAATTGAGAATAAAAGCGAAAGTTTGATCTGCCGGGCATTTCACGCCTTCAAAACATGGCATTTCCAAAAATAGGAGCATATGATAGGAATCCGGTAAAAATAGACGTTAATTAATTTAATATTTCTTGAAAAATCGTGGAACCACTGTATTCACATGACGAATTTTTCGAATGAAATTTTAATCTTTTAATAACCGGATTTGACTCAATTATTAATCTCTACTATCGTGAGGTTCAATTGGAAGCATTTACGAAAATCACATCAACCCAAACCGGATCAGAAGTATCATGACCATCACAGACCAGAAACTCATGCATAAGCTAATGGAAAACGGGATAGAAGCCGCGCTCATCCCCGGATTTATCCGCAGTCTTGCAAATGCATTTCTGATCAATCCGGACATGTCCCACTGCCAGGCCAACAAACGGCTGAAATACCTGGGCTGGGAAGATATTGAAATTGATTATCACACCTTTTCCCTGGCCATCAACGCCCTTGAAACCAGAGGACTCAACCAGCTGGAATACAAATCTGCACCCTGGTATATCCGCAGTTTTAACACCAAGCCCGCCAAAACACCAGAACCCGCTATTTAAACCGATTTATCCAAGCCCCAAAACCCAAAATCAGGACGGACCGACCAACTATTCGGGCAACCTGCGGTTGATGCCGTAGAATTCATCAATGCTGTCCAGAAACAAGTCAACAAGTTTCGGATCAAAATGGGTTCCGCTATCCTGTTTAAATAGCTCAACAATTTTATCAGCCGGCCAGACCTCTTTATAACAGCGCTTATGGCTCAGGGCATCAAAGACATCAGCAACAGCAGCAATACGCCCGAAAATATGAATTTCTTCATTCTTCAGCCCCCGGGGATATCCGCTTCCGTCCCATTTTTCATGGTGTTCAAATGCGGCAATGGCAGCGGCTTTCATGATGGGCCGGTTTGATTTGTTCAAGATCTCGTGGCCGATTCGGGTATGTTCCTTCATGATCCCAAACTCTTCAGAGATTAGCTTTCCCGGCTTGTTCAGTATGGCTTCAGGTACCCCGATTTTCCCCACATCATGCATGGGAGCCGCCAGGCGAAGCAATTCGGCATCCTCATCGCCCATGCCGTATTTTTTGGCCAGCAGATAACAGACTTCAGCCACCCGGGTGACATGATTAGCGGTTTCCTGAGACCTTGTCTCCACCACTTCACCTAAAGTCAGAATCACCTCTTTTTGTGTATTAATAATTTCTCTGGTCAGGCTGATGTTGTCAAACCCAATGGAAACATTATTGGCATAAATCCGTAACAGATACTTCTCTTCCGGAGAAAGCAGATCCGCCTGTTTTAGATATAAAATACTGGTAAACCCTTCTTTGGTTTTAAAGACACCTATGTAGATATCAGAAATAAAGCACTCTCCACCCACCTCAAACAAGTTCTCGTATCCTGCTTTGACGGATTCGGGCAAAAAGGCTTCAATGGGGGTGCCGTTCATTCCTTCAAATTCTCCGTTTCCAGCAATCATCAGAATCCTGCCCGATGGAAACCCAATAAAATATCCTGAGGTGACACCCGCTAAGGGACTCGATTTACTTTTTAATTTAATAATGTTGGAAAGATGCTCCAGCACCTGGATGGCAAAGGCATCCAAAGAGGTGCTTTTAAATACAAGGGAAGTGGACTTAATGATTTCCTCAAGGCCTTCATGACTCCGCTCAATGGTTTTAAGGCTGTCATAAGCCCGGAGGCATGCGGTCACACTGGTAAATAAACGTTGGGCGGTAAATTCGGGTTTGGTTCTGTATTCATTGATATCATACTGGGAAATAACCGTATGCTCCGGAGCCTTTCCCGGCTGCCCGGTCCGCAATACAATCCGGACGGCTTTATTCTCCATCTTTTCACGGATGTATTCCACCAGCTTGAGACCGGTATCGTCCTCTTCCATGACCACATCCAGAAGAATCATGGCAATATCGGTCTCTTTTTCAAAAATCTCTTTTACCTCCTCCGCGGAGTAGGCGCTTATCATAGAGATTCCCCGGCCTTCAAAGGTAAACTCTTTCAGGGTAATACGGGTAATGTCATGGACCTCTTCTTCGTCATCAACCACCAGTATTTTCCAGACACCCTTATTATTGGAGGGATCTAGGTCTTCCCGGGACCGCCGGGTTCCCTCTCCGGCAAATACAAGGGGTCCGTCAGTTTCCGCTCCAAATTTCATCCCCATATCCCGTACCTCTTATTTTTCCTGAAAATACCTGTCCACCAAAGATTCAGCCAGCCCGATATAGGTATCCGGGCTCAATTTATCCATGCGCGCCTTTACCTGGGGGGGGACCTTTTCAAGGGCTGAGACAAACGCCGTCAATTCCGGTTTGCCGATTTTCTGCCCCCGGGTCAAATCTTTAAGCCTCTCATAGGGATTGTCTTCCCCGTAGACCCTCATCACGGTCTGAAAGGGCTCTGCCAGCAGCTCCTGGTTGTTCGCAAGGTCCACTTCAAGTACCGCCGGATTCAGATCCAGCTTTGACAATCCTTTGACTGCATTTTTCACTCCAATGGAAAAATACCCGAATGCCGACCCCAGGCTCCGCAGCACCGTGCTGTCGCTCAGATCCCTCTGGAATCTTGATTTCTGCAATTTCACGGCCAGGTGCTCCATCATGGAAATAGCAATACCCATATTACCTTCGCTGTTTTCAAAATCAATGGGGTTTACCTTATGGGGCATGGTGGAGGACCCGGTCTCCCCTTTCTTTACCCGCTGTTTAAAGTATCCCAGGCTGATATACCCCCACATGTCCCGATCAAAGTCGATCATGACGGCAGCGGCCCGGACCATTGAATGGAGAATATGGGACAGGGCCGTGTTTGGATTAATCTGGGTGGTGAAAAGAATAGGTTCCAAGTTTAGATGCCGGGTGATAAAGCGCCGGGAGGCTTCGATCCAGTCAATCTCGGGAAAAGCAAACCAATGGGCGTTGTAATTTCCCGTGGCTCCGTTGATCTTTGCCAGGACGGCCCTGTTTTCAAGACAGGAAATTTCCTGATTCATTCTCCAGGCAAAATTGATAAATTCTTTTCCCACGGTTGTGGGGGTGGCAGGCTGGCCATGGGTCCTGGACATCATGGGAACGGCTTTGTATGCTCTGCCCTTTTCTTCAATGGCCGCCACAAAATCGTTAAGCAGGCCGACGACAAGGGCCTTGCCCTGCTTAATCATCAGGCCGTAGGCGGTATTGTTGATATCCTCGGATGTACAGGAAAAATGGACCCATTCCCGGATGGATGATAGGCCGGCATCATCCATTTTTTCCTTGATAAAGTATTCAACCGCTTTGACATCGTGGTTTGTCCGGCTTTCTATCTCCTTCACCCTCAGGGCATCTGCCTGGTCAAACCCGTTAACAATATCGTCCAAGTGAGCTAAATCCAGCTCAAGTGCTGAGTCATCGCCCTGGAGCTGATCCAGTTTTAAGTCAGTGATGATGAATTTAAGCCATTCCACTTCCACTTTTACGCGGTGGCGGATGAGTCCAAATTCACTGAATATATCTGCCAGTTCCCCGGTCAACCGGGCATACCTTCCGTCAAGGGGAGTAATTGCTGCAACCTTTGTCATCTTCTCTCCGTGTGAAATCCGAATCGTTATTTTATCCGGCAAATAGCTATATTTATTTGATTTTTAAAGTTAATTTAATCTATAGTGTATTCGTTTATTCCCATACAAATAACAAACTATCTGACAATTAACAATCTAAAACAAGCGGCATTTTTATGATACCATCGAAATACAAGGGCCATCATACCAAATCAGGTCAGGTTCTCAATTCCCAATTGCCGGGATTGATGACGCACTTCCCAAGTAAATCCCCTTGGGCAGTCTCCCACAGCCCCTCCAGCGGCTGGCCCCCTGATCGGAGGGTAACCCCGCGAATATCTAAAAAAAACCGTTTTACACCACTTGGACCTGGGAGAAAAACTTAATGCATCCTTACTTGACAAGCACCCGTGTTTTAAAGTATTTTAGCACTTCATTTTTTATTGATAATCATTTAGAAGCGCCCTTTTGGCTCATAGAAGTATTAGGTGTTGCAGGAGTAAAATTTTATGGCATTAACAAAAACCATTATTGCGGAAAAAATTCAAGACGAACTGGACCTATCCAGAACAACCACATATGAGATCATGGAAGAATTTCTCGAAATCATCAAAGAAACCATTGAAAAGGGTGAGGATATCATGATCTCCGGGTTCGGTAAATTCTGTGTCAATGAAAAGCAGGCCCGGAAAGGCAGAAACCCGGCAACAGATGAAGAGATGACCTTGCCGGCCAGACGCGTTGTCACCTTTAAGTGCTCGGGTAAACTCCGGGACCTCATCAACAACTCCTGACCCCATCCTCAAGTTGCCGATGCTTCTGACAGACCAAGCCATTACAGTCATTATCCTGGCCACACTCATCACCGGTTTTATGATGAACCTTCTGGCCGACTACCTGAACATCGGCAACCTGACCCCAGGCCTGCCCCAGGCTTTTTCAGATGTCTACGATACCCAGAGGTATGAACGGTCCCAGCATTACCTCAAAGCCACCACCCGAATGGGTCTGATCTCAAGTAGCGTGGACCTTGCCCTCCTTTTGGTGTTCTGGTTCTGGGGCGGATTCAATATTCTGGATGAATTTATCCGGGGGATGAACCAGAACCCTATTGTATCAGGGCTTTTGTTCATCGGCATTTTATCTGGATTTAAATTTGCCCTGTCCCTGCCCTTTTCAATTTACAATACCTTTGTAATTGAGGAACGGTTCGGATTTAACAAAACAACCCCCGCCCTTTTCATCAAGGATTTAATGAAATCCCTATTGCTTTCCCTGGTTCTGGGAACGGCACTGCTCTCAGCTATTTTCTGGTTTTTCCAGTCCGCAGGACCCTGGGCCTGGGCTATCTGCTGGGTCGTAACCTGCATCTTTCTTCTGGGGATTCAATACATTGTCCCCACCTGGATCATGCCCCTGTTCAATAAATTCACGCCAATAGAAGAGGGGCCGCTCAAAAAGGCCATATTCACCTATGCCCGGTCCATCAATTTTCCCCTGACACAGCTATTTGTCATGGACGGGTCCAAGCGGAGCGCTAAATCCAATGCCTTTTTCACGGGATTCGGGAAAAGCAAACGGATCGTGCTCTACGACACCCTGATTAAAGAACAGACACAGGACGAACTGGTTGCCGTGCTTGCTCATGAAATGGGTCATTTTAAGAAAAAACACATCCAGCGGCGTCTGGGACTGGGCATCGCCCAGATGGGGATTATCTTCTATCTTTTGTCACTGTTCCTCACCCATGAGGGCCTTTTCCATGCATTTTTTGTTGAAAGCCCCTCAGTTTACGCTGGCCTGGTATTCTTCAGCATTCTATTCTCCCCCATTGACCTGGTGATTTCAATTGTCATGCAGTTTTTTTCCAGGAAAGACGAATACCAGGCGGACCGGTTTGCCGCAGAGACCACCCAGAACTCCGGCGCCCTGGTGTCAGCCCTGAAAAAGCTCAGCGCCCACAACCTGTCCAATCTCACCCCCCACCCCTTTTACGTATTTTTAAACTATTCCCATCCCCCGGTGATGGAACGGATTTCGACCCTGAACCGAATCGGTCAGGACCGATAGGCCATGTCCAGGCTCCTTATATTTGCAGACATCCACGGCAGCCTCGCCTCATGGTTCACAGTGAAAGCCCTGTTGTCCCAAGGGGATAGCTTGGCCGTTGCAGGAGACCTCTTTGACACCCGGTATGGAAATTACTCAAACCCTGATTTTCACCCCGACGAAATCAGATCAGACCTTAAGACCCTGGCCCATCCCTTACATTATGTGTACGGGAATTGTGATGTGGAAAGATTCTATCCCGGTCATGGCAACGAAAAAAAATTTCAAGCCTTTGGGAAAGCCGTTCAAATGCACCACGGGCATAAACCTCTGTCAGATCCCGGATCTGCCCAGATCATCATCCAGGGCCATACCCACCTGTGCAATCTTGAAAAAAAGAACGGCACCATTTACATGAATCCCGGCAGCATTGCCAGCCCCCGGAACAGCCTGGCCACCTACGGCATCATTGACTCAACCGGCATCTGCCTTGTGGAGTTAAAGACCGGAACGCCCCTGGCCGCTCTCCCCTTTGACTAATTATTTCCCAAAGGTGAAGATATTTTTTAATCCGACCCTAATCCCCCCCAATGGGATTAACCCGCGAGATCGGGCTGATTTTTTCCACTTGGCCTGTTCCCATATTTTTTGACCGAATACTTGCTCCTTTTATTTTCTTTTTAACGGCCATATACCGGCAATAATTCTCGTATGGCCTCACAGGCTTGGGTGTTCTCAAGGGAGGGGTTTTCCGATCCGGGTCAAGGGCATTCAGCAGGGTTTCAAAACGGGGGAGACCCTCATTCCGCCCCTTTGGTTTCATGGATACCGGCCGTTTAGGCCGGGGTGCCCCCCCGGTTGAGCCGGCAGGACCGGGTTTAGGCCGGGGCCGGTTTTTCCATTTTTTCCGAACTGAAGAAAAAAACCCCGGGCCTTTTTCAGCATTACTCTCCTGAAACTGAACCGGTTCAGGGGCCACAGGCAGCAGGGGGACAAGGAAATGAAACGCAAGGTTGATTTCCTTCATCCGGGCCTCAGCTGTCTTCGCACCGACCGGGTCCCGGGCGAAACGGTCCGGGTGGAAGGATTTGGCCAGGGACCTGAAGGCTTTTTTGGCCTCCTCACGGCCGGCAGAGGGACTCAGCCCCAGTATTCGCAGTGCACTCTTTTTGTCCATGACCCGACCTTACCCTTGGGAAGCCCTCGGGTCAAGTGGCCGCAGGAGTTATCAATAAAATTCATTTATTTGAAAAACCCATTCCGAAATGCTAATATTCCGAGTCCGTAAATATCCAGATAGATTTATAGCTGAACTTCAAAAGGAGGTTTTATGACGACACCCGAACGCAGGCCAGTGAGTATGGGCACGGACCCGGACCAGGACGCCTGGTTCACGGCGTTTTTCCTTGAAAACCACATTGATCCCTTTGCCTATCCCACCAAGGTCGGCACCCTGGAGCAGATCGAATTCATGGTCTTTCTCCAGGACGATGAACGTTTTTTCCCCTGCTCAGACCAGATGTTTGACGCCATCATGTCCAGAAAAAGCGGGCGGTTTATTTTGGCCCGATACAGGGAGGTCTATGATAAAATAGTCGGGTTGGTTAACGAATTTATAGATTCTGAATATGACCGAAAATTTCTCACCGCCCTGCTCAAAATCAAATTTGACCATGAGATTGAAAGCCGGCTGCTCATTCCGTCCCGCCTTGAAAAACGGCTGTACAAAATTTTTCTGAGCCGGACCCATATTGAGGATCCCTACGGAAACCGGAAAAAAAAAGAAAATCGCAGGGCCCAAAGGTTCATGACGTCCGAGACCTTTAACAAAGCCCTGAACCATATCAACGGCACCATTGACAATATTGAAGACCTCAACCTTTACCAGCTCAGAAAAAAAATTAAAGAGATCGAATTTCTCAGACTGCTCAGCCTTATGGCTGCAGGACACCTCTGGCTGAATGATGATTTTAAGGTGCCCTCCATCTCTGAAATAAAAAGCCTGTTCAACACTAAAATCAGCGGTCAGGGCCTGGTCCCTTTCCTGGACCTGATCCATAAACCCAAATCTAAATTCTTGTGGCTTCTGGATGAGGCAGGGGACGCTGTCGTGGATATTGCCATTGCAAAATTCCTGGCCGAACTGGGCCATGTGGTAATTCTGGCAGTAAAAGAGACCCCGTTTTTCAAAAAGATATCCCTCACGGACATCCGGACCGATCCCACCCTGGCCAAAGCCCTGGGCAATGCCCATTTTATCCATGACAAGACCATCAGTAAAAATAAACTGGTCCAGCGCCTCAAACGGGATGAAAACCTCTATGTGGTCTCCGACGGCACCCAGGAGTCCCTCAACCTCTTATTGGTTTCCACAACCTTTTCCAGGATTTTCAAAGAGGTGGACTGTGTCATCTCAAGAGGAGTGGAGCAGAAAAACCGGCTCATCAACACCCATTTCCAGTTCACCCGGGATGTCATCAACATCACTGCCGAAGACGAGGGACTATCTGTGGCATTTAAACCAAGGCACCCTGAATTCATTAATTTCAGTCACATTGATCTTGAGAAAAAAGCCGGCCGAATAATCGACCAGATGACATCGGCCAAAGCCAAAAACATGACCGTCATGTTTTACAGCGGGATCATCGGGTCCATTCCCGGTAAAATAGATGTGGCCAAAAAAATCATGGGCCGGTTCATTGATCACCTCCACAACCAGTCCGCAAACCTGTTCATCATCAACCCCTCATTATACTATGAACCCGGCATGGATGCCGACGATCTCATGTACATGTGGGAGATCGTCCAGAGAAGCGGATTTATTGATATCTGGCGGTTTCAGACCACCGACGACATTGCAGAAAGTTTTGCCCTGATGAACAAAAAGGTGCCCCCGGAGTGGATCGGCAAGGACTCCACCTACAGCACCGGGTGCACCAAAGAGATGCACATTGCCCAGGATGTACAGAAACAAAATACTGAAATGCAGCTCATCGGTCCCTCCCTGGACAAATTCATGCGCAGGAATGAATACGGGGTGGGCTCCATGTATGACCGGCGCCTGGCAGATATGTAAATCCCAGTGCCAGGGTTAAAATTGTTTGAAAATCCTTGCCAAGGGGTGGCCCTGGGCAGCTATATTCAGGTCATTATAATACCCGAAGGCTGTTAACGCGGCACTATAATCAGCCTTTATCAGCCTGTCGCTGGCCCTTTCCAGAATCTGCCTTGCCTGATCCGGCTCCGCCTTTTCCTCCCCAAGATGTGTAAACGAATGGAGTAAAATCTTGCTTACGCCCCATTTCCTTGCCACCCATTTGGCATTTTTCACCAATTTGGTTTGGGCGGAGCTGCCTTTTTCAGTATCCCCGGGCTCCACATGGACAAAGGCTACCACCACCTGCTCCTGCTCACCGGCGGTTGACTCCGGCACATTATCAAGGGTTTTCAACGTGGGGTTCCAGGCAAATTTATCACAGAACCAAAATAAAACTCTCATATCACACAATCCTGTTTATCAGATTCACCATTAAACAAAACAACCAAAGGGCCATCTGCTTATCTATAAAACAAACCGCCGGTGAATGCCAGTTGAATTCCCGTCTCAAAATGAAAAGACATGGCCCACTTTGATTGAATCATATCCTTCAACAATTTCGGTAACAAGGAGAGTGGACAGTCATCACGGATGTATTATGATGAAATGGGGGGCGGGAGCAACTATATTGTTACCACAAAAACTAAAAAAGGGGGGGCGACCGTTTGTCCTCCCACCTTGTAATCGCAATTCTTATGTGGTGGCGCGCCTGGCAGGATTAGCACCTGCAAACTCCCTGACTCATAGAACTTACCTTCAAGCTTTCTGAACGCCTCAAAAAAAGGTAATACCCTTTCAACTTAAGCGTTTCGATTTTTTTCATTTTTTCCAGTTCCAACCCACATTTCGGAATTGTTTTCTCACACAGACGAAAAAATTTTCTGAATACAGATCCGGTTTTATTGTTGCTAAACAGGAACTCATTTTTATTCTCCTTTTCGATAAAATGAAGTTAAAAAATGGGTTCATTTTCAACGTATATTATAAATAATGTAGAATGGAACGCCTTGCTATCTTTGAAAAGAAAATTTGACAGGGCATTAAATTGACTGTTGCAATTTTAGACAGAAAATGGATAATCTCCAATTAAATTGACTGTAAAAATATATTGAAAGGATCTTCACATGACAAATCTAATAAAGCTACTAATTACTTTTCTATTAATAGTCATTCTGGTTGGGTGCAGCAAAATAAGTCAGGAAAATTATGATAAGATTAAGCCCGGAATGAATTATCAACAAGTCATTGAAATTTTGGGTGAAGCCGATAAGTGTGATGCTGCATTGGGAACAAAAACTTGTATTTGGGGAGATGAACAAAAAAATATAACAATAAATTTCATTGCTGAAAAAGTTATAGTTCCAACCATGAAAGGATTGTAAAGTTAAATTTAATACGCTCTGATTTACGTTTAGATAGGAGGAAAATTATGAATAAAATAACAGGAATAATAACAATAGTTGTGTTTTCTCTGTGTTTAGGCGGACTGGCCTACGCTAAAAATGATAAAGAGAAAAAGCTTCCGCCTGGACTCCAGAAGAAAGTTCAGTCTGGTAAAAGCCTGCCACCAGGTTGGCAAAAAAAATTAGCCGTTGGAGACATACTAGATGAAAAGGTTTATAAACAGGGAAAAGTCGTAATGAGTGACTCTGACAAAGGATTGGTTACAATCAGTGTGGAAGGTAAGTTGATTAGAGTTATAGAAAACACCAGGGAAATAGTAGAGATACTTAAAAGGCTTTAACACAACAACATGCAGGCGACCTTAGATACGAATGACCACTGGATGATAAACGTTAGAAAAGCCAGATAATACATTGGTACCTTTCAGTAATAATTGATTTTTTTTATTTTGTGAAAGGTTTTTAATCATTCTCACACATAATCACAACTCAATTATTCTATTTTCGTTTTCGTCCGAAGATTGTCAAAAAGCACCAGACAACGCTAAGCAATGAAAGTGAACAGAAAATTATTCTCTCGGAACACAAAACAAAATCCTTAAACAAAAAATGAGAGGGCTATTCTTCACTTTCTGTGAAAAGGCAGGGAAGCTGGCAAAATTGGCTATAGGCCGGGATTAAAAGGTTTTATACGGGATCTGGTGGGAACAACGCGGGGTTTGGCGTTTGGGTGATGTCGCCAAGGCGTCGATATCAATCTCAGGAAATTTTCTTAATAGTAAAGGAGTTTGCAGTTTATCTCAGGAAATTTTAAATCACATTTCATATCAGAAACGGTCGATTAAGCCGATTTATGCAGTTATATTGTTTCCAACTTATATTTTTTCGCCTTACAATTTGGGTTGTTTGGTTTAGAGCCTTGTTATAAGGCTTTTGATTTTTTTAAAGACCGATGAAAAAAAAGAAGTTGGAAGAAAACACGGCAGTATTCGGATAAAAGACGATTCCCCGTAATGGCTTATGCCTGCTCCGTGGATTTCGGGGTCGGCTTTTTTATGTAATTTCAACCAATCGTCCTTTTGGCATACTTTTCCGTCCTTTTCTCGAATGTCCCAGGCAATTCAAAAAAATTCAAAAATTGCGGAGAGAAAAATATGGGCGACCTCCGGTCTACGCTTCAGAAGCCAATACTTTTGACCCCCGCCCCCCCTTCGATACCTCTGCTGACAAGGCTTAATTACGGTGGGAAAATCCGATTGTTCAAGAATTACTCTAAAGTACCAAGAGGGGCTCAACCCCTAATTTCAAAAATTTCTTGAGGCCGCACTCCACACTTCCGATTGCCATCGGTTTTTTCAAAATGCATAGGCCAGTTTTGCTTTTTCAGTCATCGACTTTTAAAACTCCGCATAGCAGTTGATATCCCAGACCCCCTTTGTCCAAATTTGACATATTGGTATAACAAGACCTCTCAATTCAAAACAAAGGATCAGAGCACCTTTGAGCCATCTTTTTATTGGGGCGGGCATGGTAAACATTTTAGAAAAAGCCGTCTTTACTATGTCGCGGCAATGTATAAATAGCCATCCTGCCCACATTAATTTTATGTCTAAACTTGATAAAACAAAACTTGGTTGCATTATTTACCATTCGGCAAAAAACGATTGTAATGTGATTTCCTGCCTGGCTGTTTTTTAACCCTTTGCGAGTAGTTGGATTTTCATTAAAACAGATTAGAAACACGTTCAATTAGTTTTGCTTCGTCAATGGGCTTTACAAGGTAACCAGAAACATTAAGATCCTTTGCTGTAACAATCTCATCCATTCTTGAGCTTGATGAAAGTATAATAAACCTCGATTGGGGATTGAATTTTCTTATTTCTTTAATAGCTTCAAATCCGCTCATATTAGGCATATTGATATCCATAATGGTTAAGTTGGGATTGTATTTCTTGTGCATTGTAATTGCTTCTTTCCCATCCTTGGCTTCCCGGAGAACTGCGCCTTGTTTTTTCAGAGAGCTACCTATTATTCTCCTCATTACGCTTGAATCATCGGCAAGAAGTATTGTTTTATTTTCAATTTTATTTTCAATTTTTTGAACAAAATTAACTCGAAATATTATTTTATCTATGTAGTTTTCATCTTTTAAGTCAACAACATCTTGAACCACATTCATTTCAATCAGAGTGCCTCGTAGATGCTTTGAGCCTTGATCCTCATAATTCTTTTTAAAAGTAGGAGTGCCAAATTTTACTTTTAGCCCAGCTTTGTCCCACTCAGATATCGTTCTTCCAACAACAACATTTAAAAACTCATTGAGTAAATCCGTCGAATCTTCACTAATTTCAGTGATTTTACCAATACCAAGCCTTTCCCCAATTGCAGAAGAAAGCGTCAAAGCATCGTAAAGACTTTCAAATCCCAATATAAAATTCCCATCTATTTGTTTATCGTAATCCTTGTATGCAATGATATGAGCAAATGGGAGTTTTTTTTCTTATCTAAAAATTGACTATTCTGAACATCTTGTACATTTAAATTTGTCATTTGGGTAATACTTGATTTACAGGAATCAATTAGCATATCAATATACTGACTGAAGTTTTCCATTCTGTCTCCATCATCGAATCTAAAATTTAAATTGTGGCAATGTTACAATAAATTCCCGTTTTTTGCAAAACATGCTGTGTCTTGAACTATAGTTTAAGCCGGTTAAGCAGTCGTGAAAAAGAGCCTTTTGTCTATGATTTGGGCAATTTAGCCAGAATTGCACGAATACAGCATGTGGTATGCCCACCGATTTTTAATATCGGACCTAAAATCAAGAATATTGGAGACTATCCTGACCGCCCTGACCTCGCAAGAGAAAAGTCATACCTTAACCGCCCCCCCCTCCCCACCGAGCCCCCCATCACAATAAAGCCGCCTGCAGACCGGAGGCATATACCCGGCAATATTCTCTTGGCCATGCTTTTTATTCTTTGGGTGAGCACACCACTGCAAGGCAACCAGGTAATCATTTAATGATGACCTCCCGTTTTTCCTGAGCGTGGTGATATGGATTCTGTGGTGTTCGCAGGGCATGGTTTAACAAAGCACCAATGATGCGGGGTGTCAATCGGGAAAACCCTTAGAGGCGGTTAGTTATTGATGCATTGATTCGGGACTGTTTGAATCAGGGACAAAAGATAGAGACCTAATCATTTCACCCAACCGCCTTTGGGGCTTTATGAGCAATACTTGAAAGTGGGTAAAACCATCACCCCAACAAAAAAAGGTTTTCAACTAAAAGCTGAAAACCCCTGTCAGTTGTGGCGCGCCTGGCAGGATTCGAACCTGCGACCCCCTGATTCGTAGTCAGTTGACAAACAACTCTCAGCACTTCCCTAAAATCAATTTATACTATAAAAACAGTTTATTAAAAAATCAACCTTTCCCTGCAATTCCCTGCATAACCCCAAAAAGGTGGGACAGGAGTGGGACAAATTTTTCTTGACGCGACCACCTGATCTGGTAGACTAAGAAAAAATGCAGCTTAGAAACGATGGTTTTAGAATGTTGGGGGGCAGCCTATGGGATATAAATGGACAAAGACACAGTTCCCTGGAGTACGTTATCGAGAACATCCAGGTCGAAAACATAATGGAAAACCAGACCGATACTTTGCCATAAGATACAAAGTTTTTGGCAAACCGAAAGAGGAAGCTCTCGGCTGGTCATCACAAGGATGGAATGCTCAGAAAGCCTCCTTGCAGAGAAGTGAATTAATTAATAACCAAAAAAAAGGGCACGGTCCTGTAACCTTAAAAGAAAAACAAGACATCCAAGAACAAAAACGGAACGATGCACAAATAAAAAAAGAGCAAGCTGAAAAAGATGCAATCACGATTAACGATTTTTTTAATGAAACTTATTTACCTCATTCTAAAACCAATAAAAGTGAAAAATCTTGTAAAACCGAAGAACATTTATTCAGAATCTGGATAGATCCTGTAGTAGGGAATTTCACATTTCAGGAAGTTTCCGCCATTGAAATAGAAAAAATTAAAATTAACATGACTAATGCAGGACGCGCTCCTCGAAGCATTCAATATACGATTGCTGTCCTTAGACAAATTTTCAACTATGCCATTTTCATTAGGTTGTATGATGGTGAGAACCCCACAAAAAATGTTAAAATTCCCAAAATTGATAATAAGCGATTAAGATTTTTATCACTCAGTGAAGCGGAACAACTTCTTGATGAACTAGAAAATAGAAGCACTCAACTATACGAAATAGCATTGGTGAGCCTCAGAACTGGAGCAAGAGCAGACGAAATATTCAAATTAAAATGGGGAGATGTCGACATTGAACATGGAAAACTCACACTCTGGGACACAAAAAATACGAACACCCGAATGGGATTTATGACCCAGGATATTAAAAAACTATTCCATAACAAAAAAACTGGTGAAGCCACGGATCTTGTTTTCCCTGGGAGAGGCGGAGTAAGAATCCAGGCTATCTCAAAATCTTATTCCCGTGCTGTGAATGCTATCGGCCTAAATGACAAAATCTCAGATAAACGAATGAAGGTGGTGTTCCATACCCTCAGGCACACCTACGCATCCTGGTTGGTCCAGAAAGGTGAGCCATTGTATACTGTTAAGGAGCTTATGGGGCATAGCGACATTAAAATGACAGAAAGGTACGCCCATCTTGCCAATACCAATCTGGAGAATGCTGTTAAAAAGTTAGATGAAATCGAAATTGAACATAAAACCATACAAGATCAAAAAAAGATTTGACAAAATAAAAAATTTGGAGCATCTATAAATATAACTCGCGCGGCCATTGCTTCTATCTATTTTACAGAAGACAAATAGGTTGTCAATTAAAAGCAGGCTTTACAGCGCCAAGTTAATTAATGTTTAAATTAATTTGGAGGTTTGTATGGCCTTTTCTATTTTTGAAGACCTTGAAACTAAGCTCCCCCCTGTCATTGCCAGAGACCAGGTTGAATCCCTACTTGGTGGTATGATCTCATCAAAAACCTTGGCGAATTTAGACAGTTTAGGCGTAGGTGTCCCGAACAAATTCAAAGTGGGACGAAAAGTTGTTTATCCGACCCACTCTCTCTTAAAGTGGCTTCAGCAACGGAGTACATTTTCACCTTCTGAGTGTGAAGGAGGTCCCTATGAATTTTGATCAAGGCAAGACTGCACATGAACTCCACCACGACCATATTAAAAAAAATGATTATGTCATAGACAATGTTATCCCTACTGGATTGACAATTATGGCTGGTAGACCAAAACAAGGAAAATCCATTTTGGCTACTCAGATGGCAATTCATGTGGCTCAAGGGAAATCTTTTTTGGGACAATTTACCGTGAAAAAATCCAGTGTACTTTTCCTTTCTCTGGAAGAGTCACCAGAACTAACAGCTGAAAGATTAAAACGAATTTGCCCGAGTTTTTCACCATCCTGGGATATAAAATATGCCTTTAAATGGCTGGCGCCGGCAGAAGGCGGAACCGAGTATTTGGATTTTTGTTTGGAAAAATCTCCAGACACTGACTTGGTTATAATAGATACACTCTCCGCTTTTAATAATGGAAATCGCAATGCTGGAAGAGGATATTTTAGCGAATATGAAGATGCAAGGAACGTCCACAGAATAGCAAAGGCGAGAGGGGTTGCGTTAGTTCTTCTTCACCATACTGTCAAACAAAGCTCTGGCAATCTCAACGACCTCTACGGGTCCAGCGGTTACTCTGGTACCGCAGACAATATCCTGCTTCTGAATAGCGATAAAGCACGTGGAATTGGAAAACTTCAACTCACCAGCCGATACGGTGATGCGGAGTATGCCCTGAAGTTCAACAGACAAAAAGGGTGTTGGGAATACATTGGTGAATTTGATGAAATTGACCTTTCTCAAGAGCGCCAGGATATTCTCGAAGTCCTTGTAGACGCTTGCGGTCCAATACAGGTTAATCAGATTGCAAAAGAGCTTGGAAAGAACATTCCGGCAACGAGTAACCTGCTGATTAAACTACATAAACAAGGGTTGGTATGGAAACCATCGTTTCGCACGTATGAGTTGACAGAGGCAGGGCATAAAGCCATAGCAAACCAGTTGATCTGATGAAAATTGTGAAAGTTGTTGTTAATATGTTGATATTATTAACAATATAGGAGTGACAACTTTCACCGTTAAAATATGGAGGCAACGATGAAAAAGAAAATTTTTGAAATTAAACCTGGGCAATTTGATGCATTTACCAAAGCCCTTAAGCGGCTACCGTTTCTTAAAACAATACAGATTTATGATAGCGGTATGAGTACCCAGGTTGCAAACAACGCTTGGCTATGTGTTAATTTCTCAATTACTCTTGGAGGTACCAAGGCCAACTTTGCATTCATGAATAGCAACTACACATGGAAAGAATTAGCATCTATTCCCAACGTGAATGCACCTATTGAAGTATATGAAATTGACAAGAAATACGTATTTACTAACGGTAAAGCCTACGTGCGCCTGAATAAATATGCTGGTTTTAACAAAAAAACGTCAATACCAAGTGATATAGACAGCGAGATTGAAATGGGGACAGCTTCTGTACTTGGGAAATCTGATACAGAAATATTATTTAAACTGACAAAAAATAAAGGCCCTATTGACTTTATTGTCATTGAGGATGAACTGGTTGGCATCGGAAATCATTTTGGTTCCCGATTCCCAGTTACGCAAAATACTGTAAAAGATATTCTCGATACAGAACCAACCAGTATGTACAGATCTTTTTCTTTCGACAAGCTTGATGGGAAAATAGCCTATTTAGAATTATTTAAAGTTCCAGAAGGTCATGATTTGCATGGCACATGGCTCCACGCTCAAATAACGATTGATACTGCAATTACATTCAATTTTTTTGAACGTCTTATACCTATAAGCAAGCATAACTGGCACAATTAATGTTTCACAGGCCAGGTAAGTCAAACACCACAGTCTTGCCTGGCCCCCTCCCTCTGTATTCCAACACAGTAACAAACCGGCGTCTCACTTAAACCGTATCTTTTCTATCACAACTTTTCTGATGAATTCATTCAATTTCTTTCTATCTCTCCCCTGAACATATAATTGGTGAAGATCAAAGATCATATCAAAATCATTTTTAAGTTCTTTAAAGAAATTGGCTGAGAAAACTGAAGGTTCTTTTTTTTCAAGTTCATGCAATGCATTATAGGCCTGTTTCATTGCTTTGGTCTTAAAATTTGTGGATGTAAGGATATCAATAAACTGGTACTTATCAACCAGATGACTGAAATATTTATCGAGCATCATATTGCTGTAAGTATTCAGAGGTACGAACACAGATGTATCATTCAACTTTTCACCTTGAATAAGCAGTTCTCTTTCGGATAAGAATCCTTGTTTCAGTTCTGGAGTGGAATAGACTTGATCAATGATATCATTAGGTAATTGACGTACATTTTTATATAAGCGTAATTCTTTATTCTTAAAATCAAACACTTCAAGTGTTCGGGATTTGAACAATGCATTTTGAGTATAATTGATAGAATCATATGTAAAATCAGTCCGAGAAGAATCTTCCAGACAGTGCCGAAACAGCTTCTCAAGCAATGTGATAACAAACCGATCCTGCGGCCGATTGATTCCAAGAAAATGCAGTTTAAAAACATCGTTGGCATAAGGACCGGCTAAATGGTCATAAAAGCATCTGAAGGCCAAGGGGATGAAAACTGAAAAATCTATATGAGGTAGACGTCCCCTTAAACTAACAAGACCACCAATGGCTCTGTTTTTGATCCAGGAATTTATTTCAAGTTCATCATATATCTTGTTCCAGGTTTCAAACTGATCCAGGATCTTAAAATGCCAAACAAATAAAAACTTATCAATCAGCGCTTGTTTGTGTTTCTGTAACAGATCCCGGGAGAAGGACATAGAAATTTTATTGAACTCATATAAATTTTCAATAGTATTCTTTTCATCTTGTCCTCCCCAGAACGGTATGTCGAGCGAGAATATGTAATTGAAGTCCTGGTGATGGCGCCCAAGGTATTGATGATAACTTTCAATGAACATATGCGTTTTATCGAACGGCACATCTCCTTGGATAATACTGTATCCACCGGAGTCTATGTATAGGTCAAAACCAACGGATCTGGATTGAACATAATCATCAATCTGAAGCGCAATATCTTCAGTAGTGTCAAACCCGAATCTTTTCTGACCAAGCCCATAGATTAATGAGATCAATGCTTTATTAGTTACATTCAGAGTCGCTAATTCATAATCTCTTTCTTTTATCTTATCGTTTGGCCGTCCAAGCACATGAATGAAATCCATTTCAGTCTCATCTTTTGAATAAAATTACCGTTACAGGAGCAAACCATTTGAACATACCACTTTGCGGATATGATTGAAAGAATCACTTCACATCGACTCGGGTGACAAATTCTACTACAACAGCGCCGTTGGAGTTCTATTTTTTCCCTTAGAAAATTATTCATATTGACTCAAGATAAACTCAATGCATTGGTAAAGGAAAAGGAGGGAATCGAACGAAATTTAATAGTAAAGATTTGAGTTCGGGGAGCTTACCACACTCTATCCCGCTGTTTCTTTAACCTGTCAAAAACTGATACCTGCCACATCCACCAATAAAAAATTTTTGACACCCGCGCCGCTGTTTTCAACAGAATTTCACCACATCCCATCTGGAATCCCACTCCAGATAATATTTTCTTCCCTCTTGACGTAACAATGGTCCCATCAATATTTTTAAAAAACTCGGCCTCCCATGAGAGAGCAAGTCGTCTCCCATATTTCTCAGTAATTTTTGTTCACGATTAATTCAGTTCTTCTTTTTTAGAGAAACAAAACAATAAAGATATACATAAAATATAAAACTTTTATTATTAACCAACAACTATAAGGAGGTGCAACAACAGACATAAAAAAAACCTTTAAAACAAATGATCATTAAGCAGAATCCTCATTCGGGAAAAACCTGGATGGGGATTTTTTTATTAACCGCATTTAAAGGAAGATACAATGAACAACAAAAAACCAAGTTACAGTCCTATTGATATGATGAAATTTTTGTACAATCCTGGAGACGTCTTTGAACTCTGCGCCATGAAATACCACTACAAGGATGGTAAAAAAGGAAAACCAGACATTTATTCTGGATATTTTAAAGATTTTGTTCGTGCTGCAGAAGAAGCAGATCGAATTGATAAAGAAATCAAACCAACCGGCATCTTTGTCTCACTCAACCCATGTCCTGAAGATTTATTGCAAAAGGCCAACCATCAATTAATAAGGTGTGAAAACCGGACAAGCAATGATCAAATAAAGATCCTTCAAAATATTTTTATTGATATTGACCCTATAAGGGACAGTGGTACATCCGCAACTGAAGGGGAGCAACAATCAGCCTTAGAAAAAGCTGAACTGATACGAGAGCATGTCATTACAAACGGTTGGCCGGAACCACTTTATGCTAGCTCTGGAAACGGATCTCACTTAATTTTCAGGACACACCTACACAACACCAGTGAAAATGTTGACCTGATAAAAGCTTTTTTAGAAGTAATTAAAACTACTTATTCAGATGATGCCGTCGAAATAGATACATCGGTAAAAAACCCTTCCCGGCTGGTGAGACTGCACTCAACCATGGCACGGAAAGGGGAAAAATCTGAAATACATAGACCACATCGCCGTTCCCACATAATTTCATCTCCAGAAAAACCAGTATCAGTAACAAATAATCAACTAATTTCAGTGGTGGCAAAGGATAAGCAAAAACCAGAGGCCCAACCAGATAAAAGAACTGCGAACAGGATTATCCCAGATGAAAGGAGAGTCTTGGATGTAAAAGCATATCTTAAGTCTTATGGAAAAGAAATATGTGATATCAAGACGGATGGTAATGCAGAAATCATATGTCTTCAGGAATGTGTTTTTAATCCAGATCATAGCCCGAATGAAGCGTCCATTATTGTAGAGGATGGCGTTAAATTACGTTACCAGTGTTTTCATAATAGCTGTATGGGGAGAACATGGGAACAGGCCAGAAAAGCAATAAGTGGTGATGATAAACTTACAAACTTCATTTCAGGAGCCATAAACAAACGGTTTACTTCATTCGGGTCCATGATGTCCGGTAAAGATATTCTGGATCATAGTTTTCCTAAAAATGAGATGCTAATTGATAATATTATTGGTGAACGGGAAAGTACCCTGATCTGTGGTGAAGCCGGTGTTGGTAAAAGTAATCTCAGTCTTCAGTTGGGTCTTTCTTTAGGTAGTCCGCTTATGAATTTGTTCCTGGGAATGAAGACTAAGCCTGAGGAATCTACTTTGTTTATTCAATCAGAGAATTCTGCTGAGGCTATTCAAAATCGTATGCGTATAATGTGTAACGGCAATATGGCATTAGGCCAGGGATGCAACAATATTTATTTTCCAATAACAGATCAATCCTCAATCATGGTCACTAGAAGCTATTTAAATGATCCTGGCTTTCAATCTTTTTTGATCAATTCGATCCAGGAAACCGGTGCAAAGCTTATAATCATTGATCCTCTTATAAGTTTCCATAACGGTGATGAAAATGATAACAGTAGCATGCGAAAAGCTTTGGATGACTTGAGCAACATCCAGGATAAGACAGACACCTCTGTTATTGTAATCCACCATGTTGGCAAAGGATATTCTGATGGTTCTGCTTCCTACTCAGGAAGAGGAGCATCTGCCATAGGAGACTGGTCCTGCAACAATTTTTTACTGAAGTCGAAAAGAAATACCAATAGCATCGAAGTTATTTGTCAAAAGGCCAGGAATATTGCAAAACCAGATCCTTTTCTTATCACTATGGGACAAGACCTTTCCTTCCAGAGAGCAGATTTGAATAATTCAAATGGCAATGTCATTCAACAAATTGTAACGGAAGCACTCCATCAGCTTGGTGGACAGGTCAGTAAACAAGCGGATCTTATCAACAAGATGATGGATATTAGCAATAAAAGCAAAAGCGTTATTTTAAAGCAAATCAACCATGCCGTTCAGACTGATATTATTGAAGAAGTCCTAAATCCCCGCAATGCAAAGCTGAAAGGCTATAAGTTGCCATAGAAACAGTAACGGTGTCATGACCACTGAAGGACATTTGTATTTTAGTCCTTTTCACTCAAGAAACAAAACTAAAATTTCTTTAATAAATTCAACCGGTTATAAGTTTCTGCGGAACAAAATTTCTCCTGCGAACACAATTGTAAATGGTTGATTTTATTCAAAGTTTCTTGTTCCTTTAATCCTTATATAAGGGGTGGTGGATTGATCCACCCCCACCTCTACCATTTGTATATTTATCAAAGAAGATTATGAAGATCTCTATTTTACCTAAGAATCCAGTAACAGTAGAAGGAACAGCAATGACAACAGCAGTAACATCAGGTCAACTAGTACATCAGACGCACCTTTATCCAATTAAAACCATTTAAATAATTATTATCATAAAGATCATTATTTTTACCAAGGAGAAGGAGAAAGGCTCAGGAGACAAAGAAGCGAGCCGATCTTGCCGGAGGAGAACCGTATTTTCAATAAGAAGTTCCAGATGGATCACATGTGTCATTGCCGTTCCTTTAATACCATTTTCAAACCAATAATTATTATAAATTTCAATGAGGATTATTTGAATCAGTAGGTCAGGTTAAAGAAGGGGTACCAGAGAAAGTAGAAGTTGATTTTGAAGTACAATTTCAATCTGTGTGTTGAAGTTGCTGTTATCAATATTTTTAAAGCCATAATCATTATTTTTAAATTTAAATTCTATTTATCCTGGTTCATTGTCCTGCTGTGACAGCAATTGGGTTTCTTTTAAACGGGTTGCCGTGTCTGCTATTTGTTTCTTCTTGAACGGCGTATCGATATTTATTTCCTCTGTGGATTGTTAACGGCATCGTCCTGGTAATTTTGTTTATTTTGAGCAGAAAAAGTTTAAATTGCAATCGGTGACATCTTCAAAACCAGTAATCTTTACCGATGTCGTTATCAACAAAAAAATGGGTTATAAAAAATACCTGTTCAATAAAAGTTCTGATTTATATCTATTACAGGTCCAGGAAAATACTCAGATGATACTATTGAGGACACCGCTGCCGTATAAATTTCAACAGGGGCATGTCCAGTATAAATTTTTTATCCACTTCAATTGTCATCCGTTAGTTCCAATTATCTCATCTAAATCAAATTTTATTTCAATTTTCCAATTAACGGCAGGATCGTGTCCTTTAATCATCATAGTTTGTGTTTACAATTTTTCTTCTCCCTCCAGATTACCATAGAAAATCATCCCTCAGTTAAGCGATGTTTTCGGACCCTTCTTAAGAAATTCAGCATCAGTATCGGGTCCCATCAAATAACTCATACAGCAAGTTTTATAAAGATATAAAATGGTTAGGAGTGAACTATTTAAACACTGCTCCCGCAAAGGAGGTAATAAACCAGGAGCAGTTGAAACCTTTAACCTATAACTTTTTTAAGGAATATTTAACATGAAAGAGAAACAAATTAACAAAAAGGAACGAAAGATTCCTGAGTTTACAGTAACACCATATGTAGGTTTTTTTGATCTTTATTTCAGGACAGTTGATGGAGTCCATCTTGCACTGGAACAGTGTTGCCAGAAGATTAGTTTGTTGCCCACAAACAGAACTGATGAATGCAATTGCCATTTATGTACAACAATGGGATTTACTGGTCGAGATTTTGATGATGAATACGAAGTTTATTTGTCACAATATCAGCAGGATAAAGGTTATAATGCAGTTGCAAGATTTAAGAAAACACATCCAGATGTTATAGATGAATTTTTACACAATTTTGAATTAGATGAATTTCCCTTGAAACGAGTACAATACGTAATTGATTTTGAATCACAGAAGCAAGAAGATTTGCTGGACCTAATTACCGAATCTATCGAAATCAGTCTTAATCGTACTATATGTGAAAACATTCATGCCTATGTTGAGACCTGTGAAATCGCTGAATCCAAAGGATCTATCATTCGGCTGAATATTGTCGTCAACTATCTCAATAAAACAGGCGCATTTAGAAAAACTACATCAAGTGTGTATAATATTCTTACCGACATTAAATTTAGTGTTTTTGATCAGGATATATTTCTCAGTGAATTGACGAATCAATGTATGCAAATTACTGATTCTCAGGTGGAATCACTGAAGAAACAACTTCAAGATACCACGAATATTAATGGTTTAAGGAAAATCATTTCAAGGTATGTTGATGACTCGCAATGTTTCAAAGTCCATCCACTCCAATCATTGTTTGAAAAAGGTATTGATGAGTTCAAATACAATCCACCTTCATACGATAATAAGATGGTGGTTCTGAATACTGATCCAGATATTATTCCTGAACTTGAATATTATTTGTCGGTATAAATTGATTCAAAATATCTTCTCTAAAGCGCCGGTGGCCGCTTCATGATCACCGGCGTTTTTTTCTTCATCTTTGATTTCAATTTTAATATTTAACGGCAGGATCGTGTTCTCAAGCATCATATCCTGTGTTTACAATTTTTCGTCTCCCTCCAAATGACCACCAAAATCATCCCTTAGTTAAGCAACGTTTTTTGAACCTTCTTAAGAAATCCGGTCCCATTCTGGTCCCCAGTCAAGATGATCAGTGTTCAACATTTAAAAAGATATAACCCATTTAAATATAAACGATATAACCACTGCTCCATATAAGGAGGTGAACCAGGAGCAGTGGAAACCTAAATTAACCCAATATATTTTGAAAGGCTTATTAATTATGAAGAATAAAAAAGGAATAAAAGTTCCTAAGTTCACTGCAACACCATATATCGAGTTTTTTGATGTTTATTTCAGGACAGCTATTAGAGTTCAGTGTGAACTGGCACAATGGTGTATTACTCATAATAGTATGTTTCCCATCACAAAAGAAACAGATGAATGCAATTGCTGTTTATATAAACCTGATTGCCGTTTATGTACAACAGTGAAATTTACCAATCCGTCTTCTGATGAAGACTTTGAAGTTTATCTGTCAAACTATCACTCTGACAAAGGTTATAGAGTGGTTGCAAGATTTAAGAAAATGCATTCTATTCATATAGAAGATATATTGAGCTCCCATTTTGTGACGGATGAATTCTTTATCAAGCGAATAAAATATGTAGTTGATTTTGAATCAAAGAAGCAAAAAGATTTGCTGGAGTTAATTTCAGAATCTATAGACCTTAAGTTTAATAGCACTGTATTTGAAAATATTCATGCCTATGTGGAAACCTGTGAAAGCGCTGAATCAAAAGAACCTATCGTTCGACTTAATATTGTCGCCAATTATTCAGACAAAATGGGAACAGGCAAATTCATAGACACTATATCAGAAATCTCTAATGTTCTTAGCCACATTAGATTCAGCACTTTTGATCAAGATGTATTCCTCCGTACATTGATGAATAAATGTATGCAAATTACGGATTCTCAGATGGAATCACTGAAGAAACAACTTCAAGATACCAAGAATATAAATGACTTAAGAAAAATAGCCTCAAGGTATGTTGACTCAAGATGTTTCAAATTCCATCCGCTCCAATCATCGTTTATAAAGGGTGTTATTGGTAAAAAGTTCGGAAATAATTTACCATCATACGAGACTAAGAAGGTGGTCTTCAATACGGAACCGGATATTATCCCTGAACTTGAATTTTATTTGCCTATATAAATTACATATATCCAAATATTTTCTTTATAACGTCGGTGGCCTCTTCATGATCACCGGCACTTTTCCCATCACCCTTTATTTCAATTAATATTTAACGGCGGCGACTACTTCTGTCCCCTACGACAGGAGTAGTGCGCCTTCAACATGAAACTTCAACTTTTATTGGAGGTAATAATGGTATTACAACCAACTTTAGAACAACAACATGCATTTCAGATGTTTAATACTTTGCAGGATTTAAAAATCAATGCTTTTGCTGGTGCTGGTAAAACTTCGACCTTACACTTTATGGCAGCCAATACAAATAGAATGGGGCTGTATCTTGCGTTTAATAAATCGATTGTAACTGATGCAATAAAAAAGTTCCCTTGTAATGTTCATTGCCGTACTATCCATGCTCTTGCAATGTCTACAAATGCAGCTATCTACAACAGCATGCCCGGGAAATTGACTAATTCTATGAATGGTAATGCAGTCACAATGATTCTTGATCTTCAGCATAAAATAAATTTAACCAAAGAGTTTAGTTTAACACCTCGATCTCAAGGATTTCTGGTACTGGAAACGATTAAGAAATTCATGCATAGTTCAGATTTAAGGCCTGCGCTCAACCATATTCCGCTTCATGGTAAACTGCAACTGGTTCCCATTGAACATATGTCTGATTTCTTTCAGCAGGTAGTTCACTGGGCGAATATTCTCTGGGATAAAATGATAGATCCAAATGATCCGACGCTGTTAGGTTTTGAAGGTATTCTTAAATTCTGGGCACTTTCTAATCCGATACTGACTTATGATTTTATTTTACTGGATGAAGCTCAGGACTCGAATCCGGTTATTTTGGATGTGCTTGCAAAACAGAATTGTCAAATCATCTATGTTGGTGACAAACACCAGCAGTTGTATGAATGGCGCGGTGCCGTTAATGCCATGGACAAGATTGCCACACCAAACACATCCTATCTGACCTGCTCTTTCAGGTTCGGTACCGCCATAGCAGATGTTGCAACAAGAATATTGTGGCTACTCGGTGAAAGGACTGTTGTACAAGGAAACAATGAAATTTGCAGTATGGTCGGTCCCTGTAATCCGAAAACAGTTTTATGCAGAACAAACGCTGGCGCAATAAGTGAGTTTGTGTCCGCCGTTCAAGCTAAAAAAAGACCATTTATCATCGGAGGTACAGTTGAATTAAAGAATTATCTGCAAAGTGTTACTGCTCTCAAAAATGATATGCCATCTGATCATCCAGAACTATTTGGATTCTCATCCTGGGATGAAGTAGTAGAATTTTCCGAAACACCGGAAGGCGGACATTTAAGAACCATCGTTAATATTGTAAAAACTCATGACGAAAATATGTTACAGAAGATTTTAGAGAATACACCCGAATATGAAGACCAGGCAGATGTAGTCATCAGCACTGTTCATAAGGCTAAAGGACGGGAATGGGAATATATTCGTCTTGCCAATGATTATTTCACTCCGAGGCAGACGGAGGATGGATTTTATAATCTGAATACAGCAGAGGTACGATTGTTATATGTTGCTATTACCAGAGCCAAGGTTGGTGTAGAGCTTTCAGAATCCGCATTTCAATATTTACAGATACCTTTCGACAAAGTAATTCTTGATTCAAACAAGGAGGACAATGATTCTTCTTGCATTAAGGATTGTCACAATAGTTCAGAAGTTCCTGTTACGGTTTAGTCTGATTTTTTAGATAAAAATCGGGAGATCAGTTATTTTGAATGGTCTCCCCTTTTTTACACATTTATTAACGGAGATGGTCACAGGGATGGTTGTTTTAACCGCCGCTCCAGACCCCTGGAACTTATAGATTTTCTATAAGCGCGACCGGTACATATAGCAATGGCGGGTTTTTCTAACAAAAGGATTTGTGCTTTGGGATGTGGGATTGCTATTTGTCCAGTCATCTAACGGCGGCTCACTCTTACCATTTCGGCATACATCGAGCGATATTTCTTATATAATATCTTTTTATTCGAGACACAACGTCAACATCTGAAAAACAGCTCTATCAAAATTAACGAGTTATTCCATTTCAATGGTTCCAGCAGATAGATGATAGACAATTCTTTATCGGTCAAAATAATCAAACCAAAAACCAGGTAATAAAATTTTTGAATATTGATATAGGATACTGCCGTTACAAGAGTTTTACCGGGATGAAAAATCAAATAAGCATCAATGAATATGCAGAATCCATTACCCCTGTTATTTTACAGCAGTATATTATTTCCTTAACCTCATTGAATCTGTTTATGGGTCTATTTACCATTTAATATAGATCAGAAGAGTACTATAAACTGATTTTTTTGGATGGTTTTGAAAAATGAACGGTGATGTCCTGGTAGTTTTGTTTATTTTGATCATATGTTCACCGGTCCTCTTTTCTTCATTACCCTTTCTTTCAATTTAACAATTTAACGGCACTACATTTGACTTTTTATTCTGAGGATGAAAAAGTGGTCTATACAAGATGTGGTAGTCTGGAAATATTTAAAAAGCCCGGACTGGTGAAAGAAACACTCGGTAGGTTGGGGGATTTGACTCGTGCGTGTATATACCATGAATCAACGCCTTGGCATTACTCATTTATATGATCTTTCCCATCTACTAATTACGCGTAATCTTAATGAATTAAAATAGGCGGAGGATAAAAAATTCAGAGTCGAGGCATTTCTTCTTGCTTTTTGTAGACGACTGGTCTATTATGCGCCACTATTATGAATGAGCAAACAACAAAAGAAAGAATTCTGGATGCTGCAGAAGAAATCATGCTTGAACGGAGTTTTCACTCCGTTGGTTTAAAGCAGATACTTGATATGGCCAAAGTTCCGAAAGGATCTTTCTATTACTACTTCAGCTCCAAGGAACAATTTGGCGTTGAAATGCTGAAACATTATATGGGTGAAGCCACAGCAAGGAAGCGCCAGTTACTCTCAGGCAAAGATGATGAACCTGATCCCTTAAAACGACTGGAGACAATGCTTGACAGTGGGCTGGAGGCGGTTCAGTCTGTCCCTGATAAATTTCCCTGTCTGGCATTGAAACTTTCATCAGAGGTTTCAGATCTCAGTGATGCGATGCGTCTGGAACTGGCTAAAGGGTTTGAGCAGTGGATTAAGCTTTTTCAGGAAGTACTGGAGGAGGCCAAGGCAAAAAAAGTGTTGGACAAGACTGTGGACAGCAAGTTGGAGTCACAATTGATCCACGACCTGATGACCGGCTCCATCCATCGGGCTATAATTAATAGAAGCCCAGAACCAGTCCGCTGCACAGTTGGGCATTTAAAGCGTAGAATTGAAAAGTTGAGACTTAATTAATTTTTTCTGATTTTTCTATGATTCAGTAACCATTCCAGAAAGGGGTCGTTCTGACACAGGGGAATCAGAATTTTTTTACCCAATCAGTAGACGACTGGTCTAATACTGTGCTGCTTTTGGGTGTTACAGAAACAAACCAATAATAAAATTAAAAGAGAGGATAAAGGCATGAGTGAAATGAAAAAAGAGATCAGTAGATTCCCGGTACCTGAGTATGATGAATTGCCGGAAGATGTACAACAGATCTGCGATGGGGCCAAAGATCATTTCGGATTTGTACCCAATGTGGTGAAAGCCCTTTCCCATCGTCCTGATGAACTTCGTGCTTTTCTGGCATACAATGCAGCGCTTACCGAAAAAGAAAGCGGGCTGACTCCGGCTGACAGAGAGATGATTATCACTGCCCATTCAGGCCATAACGGTTGCGCATACTGCGTCGCATCCCATGGTGCTGCTCTCAGGATGGCTTCCGGGAATCCAGCCCTTTCCGATCAGGTTGCTGTGAACTACAGAGAAGCGGACATTACCCCACGCCAGAAAGTGATGATCGACTTCGCCATGAAGGTGACCGATGATTCAAAATCCATCAATGAAGAAGATTTTAAAACTCTGCGCGCCCACGGTTTGTCTGACGAAGATATCTGGGATGTTGCCGGACTCACCGCTTTTTACAATATGTCCAACAGGATGATGAGCTTTCTGGCTGTTCGTCCTGATGATGAGTTCTACAAGATGGGCCGGTAAACCATACAACAAACAATCTATACAATAATCAGGAGATTCAAATGAAAAAATTTATCACAGGTACTATAATCACACTCTTTGCTGTGACTCTCAGCACAAACAGTTTTGCAACAAACACAGTGGCAGCAATAAAAGCGTATGGAGAAAAACCGATCAGCCGTTTCCCTGTTCCATCGCCAGAAGAGCTTCCGGAAGATGTGAAAAAAATTTTTACAGGTGCTGAGAAGAGACTGGGATTTGTCCCTAATATTGTTGCTGCCCTTGCCCATCGCCCCAACGAATTGAAGGCTTTTGGTGCTTACAATCACGCATTCAACAGCAAAGAAAGTGGAATCAGCAAAGCTGAGAAAGAGATGTTTCTGGTTGCGACATCGGCAGCTAATGGCTGTACCTACTGTGTTGTTTCCCACGGTGCGGCTTTACGCAAAGCCACCGGCAACCCTTTCATATCCGATCAGATCACTGCAAATTACAGGGAAGCCGACATAACGCCACGTGAAAAAGCCATTATTGATTTTGCGATGAAAGTATCTTTCGACTCAAAATCAATTAATGAAGAAGATTTCGCAGCCCTCCACAAGCATGGTTTGTCGGATGAAGACATCTGGGATGTCGCTGGTATTACAGCACTTTACAATCTCTCCAACCGCATGATGAATGTCCTCAAAGTTCGTCCGGATGAAGAGTTCTACAAGATGGGACGTCAATAAGGTTGTTCAGAAGAATTTCAATAATGGGCTTTCTGCCTTAAAATATTAAAACATAGGAATGGTGAAAATATGGATGCAATTGAAATGATTAAAGAGCGCAGGTCAGTTCGTCACTTCAAGAAAGAAAAAGTGGATCGTGCGACAATGAAAGAAATAATCGATATCAGTCGTTGGGCACCTTCATGGGCAAATTTTCAAGTGGCGAGGTACACTCTGGTGGATGATGATACAACAATCCAGAAACTGGCAACGGACGGTGTGAAAGGGTTTGTTTATAATGTCAACACCTTGAAAAATGCCCAGGGTGTTGTCGTCCTCAGCTTTGTTAAAGGGAAAAGTGGTAAGCTGGACCCGGAGAAAATGCCAGATTTCGATGACTCTAAAGCCCAAGTATGGGAAGTTTTCGATGCCGGTATCGCCTGTCAGACCTTTTGCCTGGCTGCACATGCAAAAGGCATCGGAACCTGTATTTTCGGTGTTATTGATGAAAAGTCCATCGCAGAAATCGTTAGTCTGCCGGAAGAGGAGACCGTTGCTGCCCTTATCGTATACGGTTATGAAGAAGGTGAGCATGTGAAACCGACACCAAGAAAAGAAACGGACGCTATTTTGCGATTCATTTAGGGGTACTTCTTTGTGATCGGAGACGATGTTTATTGTCTCCGATCATATCCAGGAAGCATTGGAAATTGAACAACAACTTTAACCGGTAGTAGAAAATGATTAAAATAGCACGCTTATACACATTGTGTATTTTGTTAGGTATTACCCTAATCAATCCTCAACTTGGAAACACCGCTACAACCCAGGATTTTTCATGTGAATTCAGCATCGCAAAAAAGTGGGAGGCAACTTCTTTTTCCATGCCTGAATCTGTTCTTGTGATTCCAGGTCATAATTGGCTGTATGTATCCAACGTTAATGGTGAAGAAAATGACGGTTATATCAGCAAAATAAGCCGGGATGGAGAGATAATTGAAATGAAATGGGTCGACGGTATCCACACCCCGACCGGTATGGGGTATCACGATGGCCGAATCTATGTTGCCGATCAGACCCAGGTGCATGTCATCAGCGTAAATACTGGAGATATTCTCAGAACACTATCATCTGAAGCCAAGACTCTTAACGATATCAGTCTCACTCCAGATGGACGAGTGTTTGTCTCTGACCTTTCTACGGGCTCCATTTATACCGTACAGGGAGATCAAGTAATCCCCTGGTTTCAGCCCGCAAATATTGCAACCCTTAATGGCTTACTGGTTCAAGATAACACTCTTTATGCCGGTAGTGTCGGCACGGTATTATCCAGAAACCTTGAACCTAAACAGTATGGCTCACTCTACAAAATCAATCTTTCGACGAAATCTTTCAAAATGCTGCCATCCGCAGAGAAGATCGGGCCGATTGATGGCGTAGTCAAATTTCATGATGGCATTGTGATCAGTGATCCTTTTAACGGCAAACTCTATTACCTGACAGAAAAAGATCGAATACTGGTCAAGGATAATATTGAAGGCGGGATTGCGGATATTGGGATAGACAGCGAGACCGGAATGATCTATGCCCCCATGATTTTTGGAAATAGTGTCATCGCATTTCAGCTTCGGAAAAACAATAGAGGAATATCAGAATGAAATATACGGGTCCGATTTTCCGACCACTTCCAGAGGCGCATAAAAATACACTATTAATTGATATCGGCACTGGATTTAATACACCGGTCTGAATCCGGTGGCCTTTTGAAAAACTTACCCTGGAGAAACCTGGGAACCGCCTCATCCGGATCAACCGAAATGAACCGGAGGTGCCGAAAACTATTTCCGAACGAGCCTTGTGTTTTTCAGATCATGCCGTGAATGTTATTTAGGCAACATATTCAACATTAAAAGAAAATTAAATCACATTGCTCCGGCCATTCAAGCCGGACAATTAAAGGAGTAAACCATGAGTTTAAAACCGGAATTTAGGGAAGCGCTTGAAAAGATTGGGTCCCTGTCCATGACCACACTCGACGGAGATACCATGCACAGCCGAATCATCAGCATTGTGGGAAGTGATGATGACGGGATCTATTTTTTAACCATGAATGTCAAATCCTTTTACCGCCAGTTAACCAAAAATCCTAAGATCTCTTTATGCGGGATCTGGCCGTCTGCACAAAAAACCGGAAAAAACGCTGTGGGACAGCCCACCTGGGAACCAGGATTCACGCTCAGGATTACTGGGGAGACTCGAGAGCTATCCGAGCAAGAGGTTAAAAAGAAGGTGGTGTCCGGAAGCAGAATCCATAAATATTTTCTTGAAGATGCCCAGCGTTATCCATCTATGAAGCTTTTTTGCATCCACAAGGGAAAAGGAGAGATTTTTAACTTCGATTTTGAGATGGAACACCGGGATCATAAAGTTTTGAGAATAAGATTTGCCTTTGGTGGTGAAACCTTCCAAGAGGCCGGGGCTCGTATTGATCCTGATGCCTGTATTGCCTGCGGGGAATGTTATGAGGCTTGCACATTTAAAGCAATTGTCGAAGGTGAACCCTATTCTGTGGATGGATCACGTTGTGATGAATGTGGCAGTTGCTCTCTGGTATGTCCTTCGGACGCAGTGACGTTGTCCCATACTATTTAATTTCGAACAAGCCGTCTTCGATTCTATAATCTGGACGGCTTCCAATTCCTCAAAACGTAGGTGATCCCAAATTTTAGACATCAAATGATTTAAGGGGTTAAAACTTCCCGACAAGAATAAGCATTCCTGAGTCATTCTTTTACTGAAAAAAAGCAGCCGTAATCAGGAAATCCATAGTGTCCAATTTGTCTATAAAAAGGTCCTATTTTACTACCTTGTCTGGGCGCGTACTGGCATTTCAAACAATGAGTGGGAAACATTACAAGGGGGATCAAAACAATCCCCCTAATTTTTTTAGCGGTAAATATTTT